>Ga0207655_1000186_pt1 | contig 110125 bp, 103 predicted proteins | sample KBSM44metaG_FD_184398 | JGI IMG/M metagenome (GOLD analysis project Ga0207655, IMG submission 184398) | Miscanthus rhizosphere microbial communities from Kellogg Biological Station, Michigan, USA - KBS M4-4 metaG (SPAdes) (version 2) | ecosystem: Host-associated > Plants > Roots > Rhizosphere... | reverse complement strand
TTTGCCTGGCGGCAACAGCGCGGTGGTCCCACCTGACCCCATGCCGAACTCAGAAGTGAAACGCCGTAGCGCCGATGGTAGTGTGGGGTCTCCCCATGCGAGAGTAGGGAACTGCCAGGCATCAAATTAAGTGTGCTGATATGGCTCAGTTGGTAGAGCGCACCCTTGGTAAGGGTGAGGTCCCCAGTTCGACTCTGGGTATCAGCACCAGTTTTAAACGGTGAAGTTCGGCAGATAAAAGAATTTGTCTGGCGGCAGTAGCGCGGTGGTCCCACCTGACCCCATGCCGAACTCAGAAGTGAAACGCCGTAGCGCCGATGGTAGTGTGGGGTCTCCCCATGCGAGAGTAGGGAACTGCCAGACATCAATTAAGCAAAAGCCCAGTCTTATGACTGGGCTTTTTGCTTTTCTACATTGTAAAAAACTCCCCTTTCGGGGAGGAAAATACTCAATGGATGACCTGAGAAAGGAATGCACGGGTACGTTCAGACTTAGGATTGGCAAAGAACTGATCCGGAGGAGCCTGTTCGACGATCTCACCTCTGTCCATGAAGATCACTCGGTCGGCAACGGTTCTGGCGAAGCCCATTTCATGCGTCACACAGAGCATCGTCATGCCGGATTGGGCCAGACCGATCATAGTATCGAGCACTTCTTTGACCATTTCAGGATCGAGCGCCGATGTCGGCTCATCGAACAGCATAATTTTAGGTTTCATGCACAGGGAACGCGCAATGGCGACACGCTGCTGTTGGCCACCTGAGATCTGGCCTGGAAACTTATGCGCATGTTCAGCAATACGCACACGTTCCAGATAATGCATGGCTAACGCTTCCGCCTCCTTCTTCGGCATCTTCCGCACCCAGATAGGAGCCAGGGTACAGTTTTGCAGAACCGTCAGATGCGGGAATAAATTGAAGTGCTGAAACACCATCCCCACTTCCTGTCGCACGCGTTCAATATTGCGAATATCTTCATTCAATTCAATACCATCGACGACGATACGCCCCTGCTGATGTTCTTCCAGGTGATTGATACAGCGAATTGTCGTCGATTTCCCGGAACCTGACGGGCCACAAAGGACGATTCGTTCACCCTGCCTGACGTTCAGATTGATATCCTTCAGTACATGAAACTGCCCATACCATTTATTGACGTTTTCCAGCGTAATCATCGCGTCCGCTGGCTGGAGTAATGTTTGACTCATAATATCCTCAGTGCGGTGTACGCCCGGTGTTAAAGCGCTTTTCCAGATGTTGGCTGTAGCGCGACATGCTAAAACAGAAGATCCAGTAGATCAGCGCGGCAAAGACATAGCCTTCTGTCGACATCCCAAGCCAGGCGGGATCGACGGTGGCTTGCTGAACGCTGCTGAACAGATCGAACAAGCCAATGATGATCACCAAACTGGTGTCTTTGAACAGCGCGATAATGGTGTTGACCAGTCCAGGAATGACCAGCTTCAGGGCCTGGGGAAGAATGACCAGCGTCTGCGTTTTCCAATAGCCCAGAGCGAGTGAGCTTGCGGCTTCATATTGTCCTTTTGGTAAAGCCTGTAGTCCGCCACGCACCACTTCAGCGACATAGGCTGACTGGAACAGTACCACCCCGACCAATGCACGAATGAGCTTATCGATACTGGTCCCTTCCGACATAAACAGCGGCAGCATCACCGAGGACATAAACAGAACGGTGATCAGCGGCACGCCACGCCAGAATTCGATGAAGATAACTGACAGAATACGTACGACCGGCATGGTTGAACGTCGTCCCAGCGCCAGCAAGATCCCGAGTGGTAATGCCCCTGCAATCCCAACCGATGCAATAATCAACGTCAGCGTCAGTCCACCCCACTGCCGGGTTTCCACCCGTTCCAGTCCAAAAAATCCACCAAACAGCAGAAACCAGACAACGATCGGATACGCCACGGCCCAACAGGCGATGTAACGCCCGCGACGAGGCATCGCATTCAGGAACATGGGGACTATCGACAGCAGGCCAATAATCAATGCGGTATTGATGCGCCAGCGCTGGTCGTGTGGATATAGCCCATACATGAACTGGCCGAAACGCTGATGAATGAACACCCAACAGGCGCCTTCTTTGACACAGTCAGCGCGCGTGGTTCCCACCCAATTGGCCTGCAAAAAGGCCCAGTTCAACAAGGGGGGAATCAGCTCCCACATAAGCCACAGCGCGAAAAGCGTTAGTAGCGTGTTGGACCAGCTGCTGAACAGGTTCTTGCGCATCCACATCAGAGTCGGATTTCGCTTTACACCGGTCGGGCGCGCAGAATGAGACACAAGTGTTTTTGTCATCGTGACCCCTTAGCGCTCAATCAATGCCATACGGCGGTTATAGATGTTCATCAGCAGCGAAATGCTCAGGCTGATAATGAGGTAGACCGACATTGTGATGGCGATAGTTTCAATGGCCTGGCCGGTTTGATTCAGCACCGTCCCGGCAAACAGCGACACCATATCGGGGTATCCGATGGCAGCTGCCAGCGATGAGTTTTTAACAATATTCAGATACTGGCTGGTGAGTGGCGGGATAACCACGCGTAACGCTTGCGGAATAATCACCTGGCGCAACGTCACTGGATTCGGTAGACCCAGCGAGCGGGCCGCTTCATGCTGACCATAGGGCACAGCCTGAATACCGGAACGAATAATCTCGGCGATAAAGGCGGAGGTATAGACCGATAACGCCAGCGTCAACGCTGCCAGTTCCGGGATTAGCGCCATCCCTCCGCGGAAGTTAAACCCTCGGAGAACCGGCACATCCCAGTGGAGCGCCGCGCCAAATACCCACTGTGCGAGCAGCGGCAGAACGATGAAAAGAGCCAGCGCGGAGGGCCATGTCCGCCGGAGTTGCCCAGTTTTTATCTGATGCATCTTGTTGTAGCGAAACAGTCCGACCGTTAGCACTCCCGCCAACCCAATCGCCGCAACAAAAGCCAGTAACCCCTCTCCCCACTGCGGAGACGGAATATAGAGCCCGCGGTTACTGAGAAATGCCAAATCGAAGGCGCTGACGGCCTGGCGTGGCCCGGGCAGGTTACGTAAAACGGCAAAGTACCAAAAGAAGATTTGCAGCAGCGGCGGGATATTACGGAATGTCTCGATATATACCGTCGACAGCTTACGTAGCAGCCAGTTATCCGACAGTCTCGCCAGGCCCAGGAAGAACCCAAGAAAGGAGGCAAAGACAATACACAGCGCTGAGACCAACAGGGTATTGAGCAAACCGACCAGGAAAACCCGGCCGTAGGTGTCGCCCTGCTGATAATCAATTAAGTGTTGAACGATGCCAAAGCCAGCGCTTCGGTCGAGAAAAGCAAAACCGGAGGTAATGCCACGTTTGTCCAGGTTGGTGATGGTGTTGTGAATCAAATAGATAGCAATAGCGACGACGGCCACTACCGCCAGGATTTGAAACAGCCAGGCGCGAACCGTGGGGTTGGAAAAGGAGAGCGATCCTTTTACGGTCAGGCGGCGTTGGGACATAGGAAAACCTCAATGACCAGAACATCAGGTTGGGCATCGCCGAAGCGATGCCCGTCACAGCGTAAAACTTAACGAACCGGCGGAGCGTACTGGATCCCGCCGTTGTTCCAGAGATTGTTCTGGCCACGTTTGATCTTCAGTGCGCTGTCTGCACCGACGTTGCGATCAAAAATTTCAGCGTAGTTACCGACCTGTTTAACGATGTTGTAAGCCCATTTGTTGTCCAGCTTCAGATCCTTACCGAAATCACCCTCTTTGCCCAACAGGTGAGACATATCAGGCGTCGATGGATTCGCGAATTTCTCATCCACGTTCTTCGAGTTGATGCCCATTTCTTCGGCATTCAGCATAGCAAACAGCGTCCAGCGAACAATAGAGAACCACTCGTCATCGCCGCGACGAACGACCGGACCCAGCGGTTCTTTAGAAATCACTTCTGGCAGAACAACCCAGTCGCCTGGCTTGCTCAGCTTGATACGCAGGGCATACAGCTGGGACTGGTCGGACGCCAGCGTGTCGCAACGTCCAGATTCCAGTGCTTTTGCTGATTCGTCAGAGCGGTCGAAAGTCACGGGCGTGTATTTCATTTTGTTGGCTTTAAAGTAGTCCGCCACGTTCAGCTCGGTATCCGTACCGGCCTGAATACAGACGGTTGCACCATCGAGTTCCTTCGCGCTTTTCAGGCCCGCTTTATCGTGTGTAAGGAAGCCAATGCCGTCGTAATAAGTCACGCCGGTAAAGGAAAGACCCATACCCGCATCGCGAGAAGAGGTCCAGGTGGTATTACGCGACAGTAAATCCACTTCGCCCGACTGCAACGCGGTGAAACGTTCTTTCGCTGTCAGGGGGGTATATTTCACTTTGCTGGCATCACCAAATACCGCGGCGGCCACACCACGACAGACATCAACATCGATACCGGTAAATTTGCCGTCGGCATCCGCGTAGGAAAAGCCTGGCAATCCGTCACTGATCCCGCACTGAACAAAGCCTTTCTTTTTCACGGCTTCGAAAGTAGTACCTGCATGTGCCTGACTGGAGATTGCAAACAGCACGCCCGCCGCTGTGAGGCTGGCGATCATCATCTTTTTCATAAAGCATCCTGTGTGGCGAAATTTATCGTTATATATAGACGTCCGAAAGAACGTCGAAACCTGTCTGTGGCCATGGCCATACCCTGTTAAGCAAAGGGGATGCCAGAATTGCAACCACCTGATTTTGGGTCGCGGGGGAGCAATAGAGTGAGTGTAGACAGGAAAGAAAAAAATAAGCGCCCTGGGTTGGTGCAAAATTACAACCTGTGCCACAAAACAGAGCGAAAAAGTTTCAGGATTGAGAGGGGGAAAAGAATTGATTCCGTGGGTTAATATTTGCGTGGGAATGAAGGGGAATAATCTGTGAAATTGCTCACGAGAAAAAGGCTGAACAATAATTTTTAATTATGGAAGTCTGATGTAAACCACGATTTTATTTTTTTATGCAATAAGGAAATGAGGCGATTTTTTTACTTTAGAGGTAAGTGCGCACCGTTGTGAAGCAATAGCGCGGAATCCCGCGCTTGAGTGTGATTATTTGGTTAAGGCGACAATGCCTAGCGTTAGGCCCGCCAGGGCTGCTGCGCCACCGGCGATCGCTCCGGCTGTTTCCCAGTTATCCTGCGTGGTGCCTTTCATGCAGGTGTTGGTATGAACCAGCCGCCCCTGATCGTCATAAACCGGCACGCAAGGTGAATCGTGTGCGCAGCCTGCGAGTAAGGCGGTCAGTAATGCAACTGAAATTAATCTTTTCATGATATTACCTCGAATAAACCGCGGTGACATAAAAATCGGTCTTGCGGAATGACGTTAATTTTACCATTGAGATAAGAACCGCCGGGAGGAGCAAATAATCTCAATTTGTTTGCTCTGTAAACATCGTGAAGGTTTTGGCGAATATTCCGCTAATTATGTAGAAAATGTGCAGAATAAAACTCTGATTTTTCCGCCTGCTATATAGGTATTAATCTGGGTTAAATTAAAAAGGCGCGTTAAGCGCCTTTTTGTTTTACTTATCATTTCGTTGTGTTGAAACGTCGACGGACGACCACAAAGAATACCGGGACAAAGAAGATGGCCAGCAGCGTCGCGGCTAGCATACCGCCCATCACGCCAGTCCCTACGGCATTTTGCGCACCGCTGCCGGCACCGTTACTGATAACCAGCGGCATAACGCCGAGAATGAACGCTAAAGATGTCATCAGAATTGGACGCAGACGCATTCGGGAGGCTTCCAGTGTGGCTTCAATCACCCCTTTTCCTTCTTTGTCCATCAGGTCTTTGGCGAACTCGACAATCAGGATGGCGTTTTTCGCCGACAGTCCAATCGTGGTCAGCAGGCCAACCTGGAAATAGACGTCGTTATGCATCCCGCGCAGCGATGCGGCAAGCAGCGCTCCGATAACCCCCAGAGGCACTACCAGCATGACCGAGAATGGTATCGACCAGCTTTCATAAAGTGCCGCGAGGCACAGGAACACGACGATCAGTGAAATGGCATACAGCGCCGGAGCCTGGTTACCGGACAGGCGCTCCTGATAAGACATACCCGTCCAGTCGTAACCAATGCCGGCCGGCAGTTTGCTGGCCATCTCTTCCATCAGCAGCATCGCTTCACCAGTACTTTTACCCGGCGCGGCTTCGCCGAGAAGTTCCATTGACGGCAGACCGTTGAATCGCTCCAGACGCGGTGAACCGTAAACCCAGCTTGCGGTAGAAAATGCAGAGAAGGGAACCATTTCGCCATTTGCACTGCGAACGTAAAGGCTATTGATGTCGTTTGGCAGCATACGGAATTTTGCTTCCGCCTGAACGTAAACTTTCTTCACGCGACCCCTGTCGATAAAGTCGTTCACGTAGCTCCCACCCAGCGCGGTCGAGATGGTCTGGTTGATATCAGAAATCGACACCCCCAACGCCTGCGCTTTTTCTTGATCGACATTCAGCTTGTACTGCGGAGTATCTTCAAGGCCGTTTGGACGCACACGGACCAGTACGTCTGGATGTTCTTTAACCATACCGAGCAGTTGGTTACGGGCCTGGGTCAGACCACTGTGCCCAAGGCCAGCCTGATCGACCAGCTCAAAGTCAAAACCCGTTGCCGTGCCTAATTCAATAATCGCAGGCAGGTTAAACGGGAACACCATGGCATCTTTAATATGGCTAAAGCTGGCCGTCGCGCGTTTGATGATCGCTTCAACATGGTTTTCTTCACCGCTGCGTTCATCCCACGGCTTCAGGCTGATAAATGCCATCCCTGAGTTTTGACCCTGGCCGCTAAAGCTGAAACCGTTCACGGTGAAGACGCTCTCGACGTTAGCTTTCTCGTCGTTGAGATAGTAGTTGGTCATGGTATCCAGCACCTTTTGGGTGCGCTCCTGCGTCGCCCCCGATGGTAGCTGAACCATAGTCATGAACACGCCCTGATCTTCTTCTGGCAGGAAGGAGGTCGGCAAACGCATGAACAGAACCGCCATTCCCACTACGATTGCCACATAGATAATTAAATAACGCCCGGTTCCTCTCAGGATACGACTGACGCTGTCGGTGTAGTGATTGACGCTCTGGTCAAACCGGGTATTAAACCAGCCGAAGAATCCGCGTTTGGGGGCGTGATGATCGGCTGAAACAGGTTTCAGCAACGTCGCGCACAGGGCTGGGGTCAGAATTAACGCCACCAGTACGGACAGGGCCATGGAGGAAACAATGGTTATCGAAAACTGACGATAGATTGCCCCCGTTGAGCCGCCGAAAAATGCCATCGGGATGAACACCGCGGAGAGCACCATTGCAATCCCGACCAGCGCCCCCTGGATTTGCTCCATCGATTTTATCGTCGCGTCCTTTGGCGAGAGCCTTTCTTCGGCCATCACACGCTCGACGTTTTCCACCACCACAATGGCATCATCCACCAATAGTCCTATCGCCAGCACCATACCAAACATCGTCAGGGTGTTAATCGAATAACCAAAAGCCGCCAAAATGGCGAAGGTGCCCAGCAATACGACGGGTACGGCGATGGTCGGGATAAGCGTTGCGCGGATATTTTGCAGGAACAGATACATCACAAGGAAGACGAGGACGATCGCTTCGAACAGGGTTTTTACGACCTCGTGAATCGAGATTTTGACGAACGGCGTTGTGTCGTAAGGATAGACGACATGCATCCCCTGTGGGAAGAACGGCTGCAGCTCAGCGAGTTTGGTTTTGATCGCCTCGGCGGTGTTAAGGGCGTTCGCACCGGTGGCGAGTTTAATACCCAAACCGGATGCTGGCTGCCCGTTAATGCGGGCAAGCGTGTTGTAGTTTTCACCCCCGAGTTCAATCTGGGCCACGTCGCGCAGATGCACAACCGATCCGTCCTGATTGACGCGTAGCGTGACGTTGCCGAACTCCTGCGGATCTTTCAGGCGTGTTTGGGCAATAATCGACGCATTAAGCTGTTGGTTGCCGATGGCAGGTGTCCCGCCGAGCTGGCCCGCTGCAATCTGGTTGTTCTGGATTTTCAGCTGGTTTACGACATCGACTGGTGTCAGCTGAAACTTGTTGAGCAGATTCGGATCGAGCCAGATGCGCATGGCATACTGCGCGCCGAACAGTTGGGTATCGCCGACGCCATTCAGGCGGCTGATCGCATCTTTAAGGTTGGAGGCGACATAGTCAGAGATATCATCCTGATTCAGGGCCTTATTATCAGATACAAACCCCGCCACCAGTAAATAGCTGCTGCTCGACTTTTTAACGCTGATGCCCTGTTGCTGTACTTCCTGCGGCAGCAGCGGAGTAGCCAGCTGCAGTTTGTTCTGCACCTGTACCTGAGCGATATCCGGATCGGTACCTGACTGGAAGGTCAGGGTAATGGTTACGCCACCGGCAGAATCGCTGGTGGAGGACATGTACATCAGGTTATCGATACCGTTCATGTTCTGTTCGATAACCTGGGTGACGGTGTCCTGCACGGTTTGCGCATCAGCCCCGGGATAGGTTGCCGAAATGGCTACCGCCGGGGGTGCGATCGTCGGGTACTGTGCGATGGGCAGTTGCAGAATAGCAAGACCACCCGCCATCATCAGAATGATGGCCAGTACCCAGGCAAAAATAGGGCGCTGAATAAAAAAACTGGACATAATGGCCCCTGATTATTTTGCGATTGAGATTGCAGTGTCTGGATCGGCCTGCACCGGCACGCCAGGACGCACCTTCTGCAATCCGCTGACAATGACTTTGTCACCAGGTTTAAGTCCGGCGGTGATAAGCCAATGGTCGCCCACGGCTTGAGCAGCCGTTACGGCGCGAACTTCGGCCTCATTTTTGGCGTTAACAATCATCACCGTAGCATCGCCTCTTGGGGTACGGGTGACGCCCTGTTGCGGAACCAGGATGGCGTCAGGCTGTACCCCTTCATCGATGCGTGCCCGGACAAACATGCCCGGCAGCAGGGCATGTTGTGGATTAGGGAATACGGCCCGCAGAGTAATGGAGCCGGTGCTTTCATCCACCGTCACGTCGGAAAATTGCAGCGTGCCTTTCTGGGCATAGGGCTGGCCATTTTCCATCACCACTTCCACACTTTTGGCATCGTTGCCGCGTTCCAGACTCTCCTGTTTAAGGCGCATGAAGTCGTTGCTCGACTGGGTGACATCGACATAAATCGGGTCCAGCTGTTGCACCGTCGCCAGCGCCTCAGCCTGGCCGTTGGTCACCAGGGCGCCTTCGGTCACGCTGGATTTACCGATGCGACCACTGATAGGGGATGAAACTCGGGTGTAGGCCAGATTAATGCGCGCCGTTTCTACCGCGGCTTTCGCGGCGAGGACGCTGGCATCGGCCTGTTGGGCATTGGCGACTGCTTGATCGTAATCCTGACGGCTGACGTATTGTGTCCCGACCAGCGGGATATAACGCTTCACGGTTAAATGGGCGATAGAGGCGGCGGCAACGGCTTTTGCCTCATCGCCTTTGGCGCTTTCCCAGGCCGCTTTGTAGGTAGCAGGATCAATCTGGTAGAGCGATTCTCCAGCCTGAATATCACCGCCTTCGGTGAAGTTACGGTTCAGGATGATCCCGCTGACCTGCGGGCGCACTTCGGCGATACGGAATGCCGAGGTTCTGCCCGGCAATTCGGTGGTCACGGAAAGTGGCGCACTGTTGACCACATGAACTGTGACATGCGGAACCTGAGTTTGTGGCTGCCGATCCCCGGCATTATCGCAGCCGCTAAGCAGCAAAGCCGAAGCGAGCAAACTGGATAAGAGCGTAACCCTTGCGTGAGTCGTCATTGCAATTCCTTAATAACCGATATAGCAAATTCGCCGGAAACCGGTGAAAAAATAAAAAGTGAAGCGCGTTATAGTACAAATAAAAACTTTGAATTGTTAGTCGCGATAATTCAGCGGGAGGGGGTAACAGCACGCATACACAAAAAAGACAGGATTCGTCCTGGCTTGTCAGGAATAGCGAAGGTAATGAGGTATATTTAATATTTATGATTCACTAATAACCATTTCTTATATCAATTGTTTGGTGTGAAAGTGAAGTGAGTCCGGCATTGGTAAATAAATAATTATGTATATAATGCCGATGCCCATATATTGATGGGTGAAAATTGTCGATTGTCTTGTAGGGGCACACTTAATGGTAAGAAAAACCAAAGCCGATGCGCTGGTCACTCGCCAGCAGTTGATCGATGCTGCCATTGAGCAGTTTGCGCTACAAGGCGTCTCCAATACCACCTTGACGGATATTGCCGACGCCGCAGGGGTCACGCGGGGTGCGGTGTACTGGCATTTTAATAGCAAGGTAGAGTTATTTAATGAGATATGGCATCAGCAACTGCCGCTGAGTGACATTATTAAACATAGAATGATACAAAACGAAAAAGAAAATCCATTGGGCTGGTTACGTGAAGCATTTGTAACTGGTTTGCAATATATTGCTCAAACGCCGAAACAGCGCGCATTGATGCAAATTTTGTATCATAAATGTGAATTTAATAAAGACATGATGTCTGAAGCGGAGATACGTCAACGCCTGTGCTTTCGTCATGAAAATATGCGACGAATATTAAGCTCGTGCATCCGACAGGGCAGTCTTCCGGCAGATACCAATATCGAATTAACGCTGGTGATGCTACACGGCTTTTTTTCCGGAGTATTGAAAAACTGGTTACTTTCTCCTGAAAGCGTCGATCTTTTCCATCAGGCCCCGGGGCTGGTGGACTACATCATGGCCACGCTACATCCTCATCCGGCGCTGTGGCCGGTCACGTTAGACGCGGCGACGACATTCCAGCGCCAGGGCCTGTGATTATTTCGCTTTCTGATGGCTGGCGGTGATCGCCTCTGCGCTCTCCGGTTTGCCTAACAGGTAGCCTTGCAGCGTGTTGCAGCCTAGCTGGGTAAGAAACTCCAGCTGCGCCTGGGTTTCCACCCCCTCAGCAACAACGCGTAAATTCAGGGTTCGCGCCAGCGCCACAATGGCGGATACGATCGTCGCATCTTCGCCTTCACCCCTTAGCTCTTTCACGAAAGCGCGGTCGATTTTTAACTCGCAGGCGGGTAAGCGTTTGAGATAAAGCAGACTGGAGTAACCGGTGCCAAAGTCATCAATGGATGCCTTTACACCGAGTTCCGTCAGACGTGTCAGGACCTCAACGCTCTGCTCCGGGTTGTGCATCGCCGTGGTCTCTGTTACCTCGAGAATCAGCATCTCCGGCGGAATGTGATGGCGCTCCAGGCAAGCCAACACGGTGTCGAGAAGCATTGGTTGTTCAAATTGCAACGCAGAAAGATTCACCGCCATGGACCATTCAAGCTGTCCTTGGCTGCGCCATTCGCTGAGCTGACGGCAGGCCTCGTTGATAACCCAGTTACCCATGGGAATGATTATTCCCGTTTTCTCCGCCAGTGGCAGGAACACATCCGGAGCCAGCAACCCTTTGGTCGGATGTTCCCAGCGCAGAAGTGCTTCAAAACCCATAATCGTTCCCGACGGCGCCTGGCATTTAGGCTGATAGTGCAGGCGCAATTCCTGGCGCTCAACGGCCATCCACAGATCGTTCATCAGTTGTAGTTGCTGCTGGGCAAAGGTATTCATCGATGGCTGGAAGAAGTGATACCCGTTCCGACCGGTGTGTTTGGTGTGATACATCGCGGCATCGGCGTTAAACATCAGCTCGCGATCGTTCTGCCCGTCGTGGGGATAGAGCGCAATACCGACGCTTAAAGTCACCACCAGTTCGTAGGGATCAATCATAAACGGCGCGTCGATAGCCTGCACCAGTGCGCTGGCAAGGCGGGCAGCGTCATCCGGGGCGGAAATCTCGGCCAGCAGAACAAACTCATCTCCGCCGATACGAGCCAGCGTGAACTGCCCGCTCAGCGGCAACTGCAAACGCCCGGTTACTGCAACCAGCAGCTTGTCACCCACGTCATGGCCAAAGGCATCGTTAACGGCCTTAAACCCATCGAGATCCATAAACATCAGGGCAAACGGGCGTTCTTCCCGGTCGGCTTTACTGATGGCCTGACTGAGGCGATCCTCAAACAGAACGCGGTTAGGTAAACGGGTGAGGGTATCCTGTAATGCCAACTGCGCCAGCTCTTTATTTGCTTCGGCAAGCGACGAGGCGAGCAGGGAGGTGCGTGCCTGCAGGCGCGCATCCAGCATCGAAATCAGCAGCGTTATCCCGAGGATAAACAGTGTCACCACGCTGACCAAAACCGCTAACCAGCTGCCGTTCAGCCCGTGATGGGCCATCGGCATGTGTGACGGAAACTGCGCGGCCATCATGCCGGTGTAATGCATTCCGGCGATGGCTACCCCCATCAGAACCGCGGCGCCAAAGCGCATTAACGCGACTTGGGCGGCTTCGTGCCGTAAGCGGAAAGTGAGCCAGAGGGCGGCAAAAGAGGCCAGCAGGGCGATAACCACAGATAACGCGACCCACTGATAATGCCAGACGATGGAAGCCGATAAATCCATTGCCGCCATGCCAGTGTAATGCATCAGAGCCACGCCGGTGCCCATCACTAGCGCGCCGGGCAGCAGTCGGCGCAGACGCAACTTGTCAACGCTGACCAGCCACAAGGCAAACAGAGAGGAGGCCAGCGCAATAACCATCGACAACGCCGTTAATCCCGGGCTGTAGCGGATGCCCATCGCGCTATCCATCGCCAGCATGCCGATAAAATGCATCGCCCAAATGCCAATGCCCATCGCAATACCGCCCCCGCTGAGCCACATCCATGCTGCTCTTCCGACGCTGGTTGAAACGCGCCCGGCCATGTTCAGTGCAGTCCAGGCGGCGAGAATGGCAATCACAAAGGAAATGGCGACCAGAATCGGGTCGTAATGGCTAGCCAGCATGGTGTCATCAGCTCGTAGGGGGGGTGGTGAGGGCCAAGACATTACCATCGACCTGAAGGGACTCAAAGTGATTTAAATCCCTGCTTTTTGCGTGGAATATCGGCGTGTTCGCCGACGTTCTCGGCAGAGGGTCATTCCAGTTCGGAGCAGTTCACCAGCTTCAATGGATTCACGGAATTCATATTACGGCATTTATCACTTTCGGTGGACATCAGCTCTATCCATTGCATCAGCAGCCCTTCAAACAAAAACATGAATACAGCAAAGACCACCAGCCATCCGTACTTGCGAAGCATAACTGTACCTGAAAAGTGATTGGGTGAATGGCAGGCAATATACACGAAAAGTGCGGGGAGGAAAGAGGGGAACAGCGAGGGATTTCAGGCAATAAAAAAGGCGCTTCCCCATGCCGAAGAGCGCCTTTTTACCGCCATGAACGAACTTAGTTCATGCCGTACTTTTTCAGTTTCTTACGCAAAGTACCACGGTTGATGCCCATCATCAGGGCCGCACGGGTCTGATTACCGCGGGTGTATTGCATCACCATGTCCAACAGGGGCTGTTCTACTTCAGCCAGTACCAGCTCATACAGATCATTAACATCTTGACCATTCAGTTGAGCAAAATAGTTCTTCAGTGCTTGTTTAACCGAGTCACGGAGAGGTTTCTGAGTCACCTGATCCTGAGAGTTAACGGTAGAAACGGTCAGTACGTCAGAATTTACGCGTTGTTCGAACATAGTTCTGTCAGCTCTTTATTTCTGTTTACGCAAAATTTTCGAAGTATGCCTCCAACGCCTCCAGCTGTACGCTGGCATCCTCAATGGCGTTGAATGTGCGCCGAAACTGGTCATCTGGAGCGTGTTCCTGGAGATACCAGGAGACGTGTTTGCGCGCTATTCGGTACCCTTTTGTATGACCGTAAAAATCATGCAATTCCCGAACATGTGCACAAAGTAAGCGCTTAACCTCTGCCAGAGGCAGTGGCGGGAGCAGCTCCCCAGTGTCCAGATAGTGCTGGATTTCCCGAAAGATCCAGGGTCTTCCCTGAGCTGCACGTCCTATCATCAGGGCATCCGCCCCCGTATAGTCCAGTACGGCTCTGGCTTTAAGCGGGTCAGTAATGTCACCATTCGCGATAATCGGAATGGAAACTTTCTGCTTAACTGCCCGAATACTGTCGTATTCAGCGTCTCCGTTAAACAAGCAGGCGCGAGTGCGTCCGTGAATAGTCAGAGCCTGAATGCCACAATCTTCAGCCAGTTGGGCAATCTCTACACAGTTACGGTGGTCCGGCGCCCAGCCAGTGCGAATCTTGAGAGTGACAGGAACGTCCACTGCCTTCACCACCTCGGTCAGGATAGACTTCACCAAACCGGGATGCTGCAAAAGGGCTGAACCTGCAAGCTTGCGATTCACTTTTTTCGCCGGGCAACCCATATTGATATCAATAATTTGGGCGCCACTTTCAACGTTAATACGTGCGGCTTCCGCCATTTCTTCAGGACAGCTACCGGCAATTTGCACCGTGCGTATCCCGGGCTCGTCAATGTGCACCATCCGTAAACGGGACTTGTCGCTCTCCCATACTTGCGGGTTGGAGGACATCATCTCGGAAACGGTTAAACCTGCTCCCATCTCGTAGCACAGCGTCCGGAATGGTCTGTCAGTAATGCCAGCCATGGGCGCTGCGATCAGGCGATTTCTAAGCTGGTAGTGTCCGATGCGCATGAGTTAAGAAATGACCATACTGTGACTGCAAGGCGGCGTATATTACGCATTTTTTGCACGAGATGAAAGGCCAAACTTTGAGCAATCCTCTGTTGTAGATCAAGGAATCGCCAGTCGGTAAGCGCGAGTAAATTTAATCGTTAATTAAATCATTGCGTTATATTCACGTGGTGGATTTATGCACAGATGCAATTTTGCGAAACTTATCGTTTTTTCCCGCCCAGACAGGAGCAGAAACGAGATAACCTGCTGGTTTTATCAGCAGATTATCCCGATTATTGCGGGCTGGATCTCATTTCAACGCTGGATGAGAAGGCCGTTTTTTTGCACTTATTCGACCATAGCCCGACCATACATCGGCTGAATCGGACGGTCGTTATCGTGATGCATGGTGTCGTTCTGACCATCGAGGGTCATGCTGTCGTTGGCTTTCGGGTCAACCATTGGCTGGATAATGCTCGCGTGACCGGGCGGCCACGCGAGAGGGTAATCAGTGCTTACGACCGGTAATGCGACACCACTCTTCTTTCTCAACCATCGGGTCGAGGGTGAACAGGGGAGCATAGGCTTCGCAAACGCTGTCGGCCTGGCTGGCAAGGATACCGGACAGGCCCAACAGACCGCCCTCAACGGGCAGGACGCTGATTAAAGGGGCCAGCTCACGTAATGGGCCTGCCAGGATGTTGGCGACCACCACATCGGCTTTCATGGCGTCTGGTTGGTCCTGCGGTAAATAGAGTTCAAGCCTATCGGAAACGCCGTTACGCTCTGCATTATCGCGACTGGCCTGAATAGCCTGCGGATCGATATCGATCCCGATCGCTTTTGCAGCACCCAGTTTGAGCGCAGCGATAGCGAGGATCCCGGATCCGCAGCCGAAGTCGATGATCGTCTTCCCGTTCAGATCGAGCCCGTCCAGCCATTGCAGGCACAGCGAAGTCGTAGGGTGCGTCCCGGTTCCGAAAGCCAGTCCCGGATCGAGCATCACGTTGACCGCGTTTTCATCCGGCACATCACGCCAGCTTGGACAGATCCACAGCCGCTCGCCAAAACGCATCGGATGGAAGTTGTCCATCCACTCGCGTTCCCAGTCTTTATCTTCCAGTTGTTCAATCTTATGCACAAACCCGGTGCCGAGCAGCGGATGGTGTTCCAGAATGGCCACCACCTCTTTCATATCGGTTTCGGCATCGAACAGACCAATCACATCGGTATCGCCCCACAGGCGGGTTTCGCCCGGCAGAGGCTCAAACACCGGCGTGTCGTGGGTGTCCTGGAAGGTGATAGAGACAGCACCAGCTTCCATCAGCGCATCGCTAAGCTCTTCAGCGTTCGCGCCAGTGGTGTTCAGTTTCAGTTGGATCCATGGCATGGCAAAACTCTTTTAATGATTAACAGTGATATTCGGGGCTTGCGTGACAGGACGACCAAAACGGTTTCCTGCGACAAAAGCCAGAAGACTTAACAGTAATGACGGGACAATCGGGTGAAAGCCCAGCAACTGAATTTTCAGACTGGCGAGCAAGGCATACAGCACGCCGCCTGTGATCATGGCGCTCAGCGCACCGGCGGCGTTAGCGCGTTCCCAGTACAGACCCAGCACCAGCGGCCACAGGAAGACGGCTTCAAGGCCGCCAAACGCCAGCAGATTCAGCCAGATAATCATCTCCGGTGGACGCCAGGCGGCCAGCAGCAGCAGTGCACCCAGCACGAGGGTGATCAGGGCAGACATACGCTTCAGGCGCTTCTCGTTGTGCATCTGCTCCGGATGCAAATTCAGGTACAGATCTTTGATTATCGTAGCGGAACTCTGCAATAACTGCGCGTTGATCGTCGACATAATGGCGGCCATCGGCGCGGCAAGGAAGATGCCTGCAGCAAACGGCGGCAACACCTTGACCATCAGCGTCGGAATGACTAAATCCGGCACGGTAAGGTCAGGGATGACGGCCCGGCCTAACGCACCCGCCAGATGCATGCCCAGCATCAGAATCGCCACCACCACCGTGCCGAGAATAATTCCGCGATGCACTGCTTTACTGTCTTTATAGGAGATACAGCGTACCGCGGTATGCGGCAAGCCAATGACACCAAAGCACACCAGCACCCAGAATGAGGTCATAAAGGTAGGCGACAAAATATCGTCCGCCCCCTGTGGGGACACCAGTTTCGGGTCGATGTGTTCCAGCGTCTGCACCGCATGGCTCAGGCCGCCAGCCGCATGAACGATCCCAACCAGCAGCACAATAGTGCCAATCAGCATCACCATGCCCTGCATTGCGTCGTTCAATACGCTGGCACGAAAACCACCGAAAGCGGTATACAGCGCGATGCTGATACCGAAAATCAGCAGACCCGTTTCGTAAGGAATCCCTGCGGCGGTTTCAAGCAGACGCGCGCCGCCGATGAACTGGACGGTCATTGCGCCGATAAAGGCAACCAGCAGGCTGAGGCTCGCCAGCCAGACCAGCAGACGGCTCTGATAGCGGGCAAACAGCATGTCGTTGAGCGTTACCGCGTTATAACGACGTGCCAGGATAGCGAATTTTTTCCCCAACACTCCAAGCGACAACCACACGGCGGGGAGTTGAATCATCGCCAACAGCACCCAGCCCAGCCCGTATTTATAGGCTGCACCCGGCCCGCCGATAAACGAACTGGCGCTGATGTAGGTGGCGGTCAGAGTCATGGCCAGCACGAAGCCGCCCATCGATCGGCTGCCGAGAAAATACTCATTGAGGAACGTGCCGGTCGACCGCTTGCGCATCGCATAAATCGACAGGCCAAACACCACCAGTAGGTAGGCGACCAGGGGCAGGATCACTTCAAGCTGCATCGTCGTCCTCCAGTGGAATATCGCGATAAATAAATTTAACCATCGCCCAGCACAGCAAAATGAAAACCAGCGGCATCAGCAGACAGGCCATTTCGAACCAGTGCGGTAAACCGGTAAAGCCCTGCAGTGAATTAGGTATGTAAGCACTCGCTAACCATGCAGCGAGATAGAGGAGGGTTAGCCACAACGCCCATCGGGCTTCTTTGTGTGCCTGAACAAAACGCGCGTCCATAAGGCTCCCAGGGTCAATTTAAAGCGGGGATTGTACCTTAAGGGGCTGGTAAGGGGAGAGAAAAAGAAAAAAGGCCGGAAGAGCCGGCCTTTTGCTAAACGTTCAGGATTATTTTTCCTGAAGTCCGAGTTTTTTCTCCAGATAGTGGATGTTGGTTCCACCATGCTGGAAGTTCTCGTCGCTCATGATACGCATCTGCAGCTCAACGTTGGTTTTGATACCGTCGATGATCAGTTCCTGCAGGGCGTTTTTCATGCGAGAAATCGCCACGTCACGGGTTTCCCCATAACAGATGAGCTTGCCGATCATTGAATCATAGTACGGCGGCACGGTGTAGCCAGCGTAGATATGAGATTCCCAACGCACGCCAAAACCGCCTGGCGCGTGGAAGCGGGTGATTTTACCCGGGCTCGGCAGGAAGGTGTTCGGGTCTTCGGCGTTGATACGGCATTCCACCGCATGGCCGCGAACCTGCACTTCGTCCTGTTTGATAGACAGTGGCTGACCGGCAGCGATACGCAGCTGCTCTTTGATCAGGTCTACACCGGTAATCATCTCGGTAACCGGATGCTCTACCTGAATACGGGTGTTCATTTCGATGAAATAGAACTCGCCGTTTTCGAACAGGAACTCGAAAGTACCCGCGCCACGGTAGCCGATATCAACGCACGCTTTAGAGCAACGCTCGCCGATGTAGCGACGCAGTTCCGGGGTGATGCCCGGCGCTGGCGCTTCTTCGACGACTTTCTGGTGACGGCGCTGCATGGAGCAGTCACGTTCTGCCAGATAGATAGCGTTACCCTGACCGTCGGCCAGGACCTGGATCTCGATGTGACGAGGATTTTCCAGGTATTTTTCCATGTACACCATGTCGTTGCTGAAAGCGGCTTTCGCTTCGGCTTTGGTCATGGAGATGGACTGCGCCAGCTCAGCGTCGCTGCGTACAACGCGCATACCGCGACCGCCGCCGCCGCCGGAGGCTTTGATGATAACCGGGTAGCCGATGCGTTTTGCATGGGCGCGGTTAGCGTCCATATCATCGCCCAGCGGGCCATCGGAGCCAGGGACCGTCGGGACGCCCGCTTTTTTCATCGCGGTGATCGCAGACACTTTGTCGCCCATCAGGCGAATGGTGTCGGCTTTCGGACCGATGAAGATAAAGCCGGAACGTTCAACTTGCTCTGCAAAGTTGGCGTTTTCGGACAGGAAGCCATAACCCGGATGGATTGCCACCGCGCCGGTGATTTCTGCGGCGCTGATGATAGCCGGGATATTCAGATAGCTTTTTACGGATGGAGCCGGGCCGATACAGACCGTCTCATCCGCCAGCAGTACGTGTTTTAAATCGCGATCCGCAGTGGAGTGCACAGCGACGGTCTTGATGCCCAGTTCTTTACAGGCACGAAGAATACGCAATGCAATCTCGCCGCGGTTGGCGATGACAATTTTATCCAGCATGTTCGCCTCGTTACTCGATGACGACCAGTGGCTCGTCAAATTCAACCGGTTGACCACTTTCGACCAGAATGGCTTTCACCACGCCTGATTTATCGGCTTCAATCTGGTTCATCATTTTCATGGCTTCAACGATGCACAGGGTATCGCCCGCATTAACCTTCTGGCCCACTTCGATGAACGCTTTAGCGTCCGGGCTTGGGGTGCGGTAGAAGGTACCAACCATCGGGGAGCGTACGATGTGGCCACTGATTTCAGCTTTAGGTGCTTCAGCAGGCGCAGCTGCTGGTGCAGCAGCGGCCGGAGCCATCTGCGGCTGCATCATCGGTGCAGCGTAAGCCTGTTGCATAACCGGGAAGCCCGCATTAGCCGAGGTGCGGCTGATGCGTACAGACTCTTCACCTTCAGAAATTTCCAGTTCGGAGATGCCTGATTCTTCAACCAGCTCGATCAGTTTTTTAATCTTACGAATATCCATGAGTGGGTTCCGTACTCTTTGTTTAGTGTGATTATGACAGGCGTTTTACCGCCGTCTGTAATGCGTATGAATAGCCGTCAGCGCCTAATCCGCAGATGACGCCGGCAGCGATATCAGAGAGATATGAGTGATGGCGGAACGGCTCGCGAGCGTGCACGTTGCTCAGATGAATCTCGATAAACGGGATACTGACCGCCAAAAGAGCATCACGAATCGCCACGCTGGTGTGCGTGAAAGCGGCCGGATTGATCAGGATATAGTCAATGTTGTCTTTAGCCTGATGAATTCGGTCGATAATCGCGAACTCCGCGTTCGACTGCAAATGGTCGAGTGACACATTCAGAGCCTCGGCCTCCGTCGTCAAACGGTTAACAATTTCCGCTAACGTCAGGGTGCCATACTTCTCTGGCTCACGGGTTCCGAGCATATTCAGGTTCGGTCCGTTTAAAAGCAAAATGCGTAACTTGTCAGCCATTGTGCTGCTATCTCCTGCAATTCTCCGGTAAAAAACAAAATATACCTTCGATGCGCGCTTGTCACCTTTTCAGAGGCCAAAAACCCCTGTCAGGAAAACCAAAGTCGCACATTATAACGATTTCGTAGCATTTGGCAGCTAAATACTGGTCTTATCAGGGAAGATTATCAACCTCAATGACGAAAAAGCCTGACGTACTGCGGGAAATCTGCGGGAAACTGCACATAATCGGGGATTAACGCCACCACTGGCGGAACTTCTTATAACGCCACGCTAATAGTGCCAAGGTAGCAAGTGCATACAATACGGGCTGAGGGGACAAGATCTTCACCGACCACAGATAGTGGATGGGTGCCAGGATAGCGACCAGATAAACGAAGTTATGCAACTTTTGCCATTTTGGCCCCAGTTTTCGCTGCGCTCGCTGGAACGATGTTACCGCCAGCGCCAGTAAAATCACCCAGCTTATCAGCCCCAGCGTTAAATAAGGTCGCGTCACCACTTCCTGACCTAACAGACCCAAATTGTGAATGCCGAGCTCCAGCAGCGCATAGCTGGTGAGATGCAGCGTCGCCCAGGCAAAACACCATACGCCTAACAGGCGGCGGGTTCGTATCAATAAAGGCTGTTTAGCGTAGCGCGCTAGCGGGGAGACCAGCAAGGTGGCAAGCAGCAGTTTCAGAGCCATCCGACCGGTAAAGTGCTGAATATCCTTCGCCGGGTCAGCGCTGAAATAGCCCTGAGAACCGGCCCAGAACAACCACACCAGCGGCAAGAAAGCGGCAAGATGCAGCGCCACTTTCAGCCAGACAATCTGTTTAGCGGTTAAGCGCACTCAGAAATTCTCCCGTAAATTGAGACCGCGATACAGCGACGCGACCTGATCGGCATAGCCGTTAAACAACAGCGTAGGTTGACGCTTCACATCAAGCACGCCGCCGGAACCAATAAAACGCTCTGACGCCTGCGACCAGCGAGGGTGGTCGACATGCGGGTTCACATTGGCGAAGAAACCGTATTCATTCGGTGCCGCCATATTCCAGGTACAGGGCGGACGTTCTCGGGTCAGCGTGATGCTGACGATGGATTTAATCCCTTTGAAGCCATATTTCCACGGCACGGTCAGGCGGATTGGCGCGCCGTTTTGCGGCGGCAGCGCTTTGCCATACACCCCGGTGGTGAGCAGCGTCAGCGGGTGCATGGCCTCGTCGAGACGCAAACCTTCGACGTAGGGATACGCCAGCCCCCCGCCGATAAAGCGGTCTTTCTGTCCGGGCATTTGCTCAGGCGCGTAGAGGGTTTTGAAAGCGACATATTTGGCATCGCTGGTGGGTTCAACCAGCGCTAAAAGCTTATGCAGCGGGAAGCCAATCCACGGCACCACCATCGACCAGGCCTCAACGCAGCGCATTCGATAGATTCGTTGTTCGAGCGGGAAACGCTTGGTTAAATCATCATGATCGAGGGTTAGCGGTTTGGCTACTTCACCATTGATAGTGAGCTTCCACGGATCGGTGATCAGGCTACCGGCGTTAGCAGCAGGATCGGCTTTATCCAGACCAAATTCATAATAATTGTTGTAGCGCGTGACCTTATCTTCCGGCGTCAGCGTCAGATGACTTTGCCATTCGGCAGGACGTGAAAATTCCAGCGGCTTGCCGGACGGGGCGGGTGGTCGGTCGTTACCCTTAAACCAGCTGAGTAAATCGGCCTGCGCGGTGGGGGCCAGCGTCATCGCGGTGGCGCTAATCCCTAACATCTTCAGCACCTGGCGGCGCTGGAGCATAAAAACGGATTCTGCCGTTACATCGGCTTCCGTTAGCTTTTTCGACTTCATGGCATCCTCCGTCATGCTTTTTCCTAAGCATGACGGAGGCGCGGGATTAACGCGAATATGTCACGAAAATTTGAAGATTAGGCAATCTTCACCAGCGTACGGCCCTGAATCTGATTATTCATTATCTTGTCAGCAAACTCAGGAGCCTGGGCGAGGGCGATTTCGGTCGCGCTCTGGTTATAAAAAGAAGAAGGCAAATCCTGAACCAGACGCTGCCAGGCTTCTGCCCGGCGCGCGGCTGGCGTCATCACAGAATCCACGCCCTGCAAACGGACGTTACGCAGAATAAACGGCATGACGGTGGTTGGCAGCGCAAATCCGCCCGCCAGACCGCAGGCTGCAACGCAGCCGCCGTAGTTCATCTGCGCCAGCACTTTGGCCAACACTTTATCACCGACGGTATCGACCGCACCGGCCCACAGTTGTTTCTCCAGCGGACGGGTTTCTGCGAACTCATCGCGGCTCAGAATGCGGTTTGCGCCGAGGCTGCGCAGGTAATCGTGGGTGCTCTCGCGGCCCGATACCGCTGCCACCTGGTAACCCAATTTATGCAGCAGCGCTACCGCCGTGCTGCCCACGCCACCGCTGGCGCCGGTGACAACAATTTCACCGTCCTGAGGGCGAACGCCTGCGTCTTCCAGCGCCATCACGCACAGCATGGCCGTGAAACCCGCGGTGCCGATGATCATTGCCTGACGGGCATCCAGACCTTTTGGCTGAGCAACCAGCCAGTCGCCCTGCACGCGGGCGCGTTGGGAAAGACCACCCCAGTGATTTTCACCCACGCCCCAACCGGTGAGCAGAACCTGCTGGCCCGCATGGAAGCGCGGATCTTCACTGCTATGAACCACACCCGCAAAGTCGATACCGGGAATCATCGGAAAATTACGGATGATTTTACCTTTGCCGGTAATGGCGAGCGCGTCTTTGTAATTGAGGCTCGACCACTGAATATCGACCGTGACATCACCTTGCGGCAGCTGGCTCTCCTCGATGGCCTGTACCGAGGCGTGAGTTTTACCGTCGTGCTGTTCTAAGATTAACGCCTGCATAATCGTTCCTCAGTTGCTCAATGATTGGAAAATAATTTTCGATGACTATACTCGCTAACTGAAACGCGTTTCCGACTTACCGCAATAAATTGCCAGAATCACTCACTCTGGTAGTATGCAAGGTCTTTTTAGATGCGAGTTAGCACTCACTAATTTTTGAGTTTTAGCGCGGGTGTCCGGTCAACGATCGGGCTGTAATTCATTAACGGAGTTAATACAGGGATGCGATTAACGACGAAATTTTCAGCTTTCGTGACGCTGCTGACGGGCCTGACCATCTTTGTCACCCTCATCGGCTGCTCGCTCAGCTTCTATAACGGTATTCAGTATAAAATTGATTACCGTGCCCGCGCCGTGGCGACGGTCATCGACACCCGCCTGGTCAACACCCCCCTCAGCCAACTCGACAGCCAGCTTGATGAAATTCTGGTTCCCGTCGATATCGTGCGTATCGATCTTATCGTTAACGATAAAACCATTTTTAGCCATTCTCGCACCAACGGCTATCGTCCGGTGGGCAGCAATTATCAGTATCGCGAGCTAAACGTGGAGTCGGTGAAACATCCGGGGATGACCATTCGGATGGAGTATCAGGATCCGATGGCGAACTATTTTCACTCGCTGCTGACTACCGCCCCGCTGACCATTGCCATCGCTTTTATGGTGTTGATTATCTTCTTCTCGGTGCGCTGGCTGCGTAATCAGCTGGCGGGGCAGGAACTGCTTGAGCTACGCTCCACGCGGATCCTCAACGGTGAACGCGGTCATCAAGTGCGCGGGACGGTGCATGAGTGGCCAGCACGGACCAGCAGCGCGCTGGACACGCTGTTGTCAGAAATCCAGTTTGCCGGTGAACAGCGCAGTCGGATGGATACGCTGATTCGCTCGTACGCCGCGCAGGACACCAAGACCGGCCTCAGTAACCGTATGTTCTTTGATAATCAGCTAGCGACACTGCTTGACGATCAGGAGAAAGTAGGGGCACATGGTATTGTTATGCTGATTCGCCTGCCGGAATTCGATCTGGTGCGTGACCAGTGGGGACGCACGGCGGCGGAAGAGCATTTCTTCATGCTCATCAATATGCTCTCAACCTTCATGATGCGTTATCCGGGGGCGCTGCTGGCGCGTTATCACCGCAGCGATTTTGCGGTGTTATTGCCCCATCGCACCCTGAAAGAAGCTGATAGTATCGCCGGGCAGCTGTTAAAGGCGCTGGATGCGCTACCGTCCACCAAAATTCTCGACCAGGACGACATGATGCATATCGGCATCTGTACCTGGCGCAGCGGGCAAAGCACCGAACAGGTGATGGAACACGCCGACGCGGCGGTGCGCAATGCCGTGCTGCAGGGCAGCAACAGTTGGGCCGTATACGATGATACGCTGCCGGAGAAAGGGCGTGGTAACGTGCGCTGGCGGACGCTTATCGAGCAGATGCTCAGCCGTGGCGGCCCGCGTTTCTACCAAAAGCCAGCGGTGCATTACGATGGTCGCGTGCATCACCGCGAGTTGATGTGCCGTATTTATGACGGTAAAGAAGAAGTGATTGCCGCCGAATATATGCCGATGGTGCTCGAATTTGGACTGGCAGAAGAGTACGACCGTTTGCAGGTGACTCGCCTGTTGCCGTTCCTCTCCTACTGGCCTGAGGAAAATCTGGCTTTGCAGGTGACGGTCGAGTCCTTAATTCGTCCGCGTTTTCAGCGCTGGCTGCGGGATTCGCTGATGCAATGCGAAAAAGCGCAGCGAAAACGGATTATTTTTGAACTTGCAGAGGCGGATGTCTGTCAACATATCAGCCGCTTACAGCCGGTGATGCGTTTAATCAACGCATTAGGGGTCAGAGTAGTGGTCATACAGGCCGGTTTGACGCTGGTCGGTACCAGTTGGATCAAGGAACTGTCGGTGGAAATCGTCAAGCTTCACCCGGGTCTGGTGCGCAACATCGAGAAACGCAGCGAGAACCAACTGCTGGTGCAAAGTCTGGTCGAGGCCTGTAAGGGCACCACGACGCAGGTTTTCGCCACCGGGCTTCGCAGCCGAAGTGAGTGGCAGGTATTACGAGAGTGCGGTGTGCTGGGTGGTCAGGGCGATTTTTTTGCTGCTTCACAACCACTTGACACTAGCGTAAAAAAATATTCGCAAAGATACTCTGTTTGATCTGCCGTTTGCCGCGATTTCACGTAGAATAACGCGCGCTGTTTCTCCGGGATGTGCATGATGCCCCCGCCGGGATGTTACAGATAATAAGCCAGTGATCGTCCTTTGACAGATTGCAATGCAGGCGAGGAGTGCTGCGGTCCTGACGGTGTCAGGTCGAAATTGTAACAAAGGAAACGAACTGCACTAATTTTCACCGTTGCAGATGATTTTTGCGCCTTGTCGCTGCTGCGTGTGGTTGGTAAAGTAAGCGGATTTTGTTTCCGCCCCAGCTTTCAGGATTATCCCTTAGTATGTTGAAAAAATTTCGTGGCATGTTTTCCAATGACCTGTCCATTGACCTGGGTACCGCGAATACCCTGATTTACGTGAAAGGACAAGGCATCGTACTGAATGAGCCTTCCGTTGTGGCCATTCGCCAGGATCGTGCCGGTTCACCGAAAAGTGTGGCTGCCGTCGGTCATGAAGCTAAGCAGATGCTCGGTCGTACGCCGGGCAATATCGCAGCTATTCGTCCAATGAAAGACGGCGTTATCGCCGACTTCTTCGTGACTGAGAAAATGCTGCAGCACTTCATCAAACAGGTTCACAGCAATAGCTTCATGCGCCCGAGCCCACGCGTTCTGGTGTGTGTGCCAGTTGGTGCAACTCAGGTTGAACGCCGCGCGATCCGTGAATCTGCTCAGGGTGCAGGCGCGCGTGAAGTATTCCTGATTGAAGAACCAATGGCAGCAGCAATTGGTGCGGGTCTGCCGGTTTCTGAAGCGACCGGTTCGATGGTTGTGGATATCGGTGGCGGTACCACAGAAGTGGCGGTTATCTCGCTCAACGGCGTGGTGTACTCCTCTTCTGTCCGCATCGGCGGTGACCGTTTCGACGAAGCCATCATTAATTATGTGCGCCGTAACTACGGCTCTCTGATCGGTGAAGCAACCGCAGAGCGTATCAAGCATGAAATCGGTTCTGCTTACCCGGGCGACGAAGTTCTCGAAATCGAAGTTCGTGGTCGTAACCTGGCAGAAGGCGTTCCACGTGGCTTCACCCTGAACTCCAACGAAATCCTTGAAGCGCTGCAAGAGCCGCTGACCGGTATCGTGAGCGCGGTGATGGTTGCACTGGAACAGTGCCCGCCGGAACTGGCATCCGACATTTCAGAGCGTGGTATGGTTCTGACTGGTGGTGGTGCGCTGCTGCGTAACCTCGACCGCCTGTTAATGGAAGAGACAGGAATTCCTGTCGTAGTTGCAGAAGATCCACTGACCTGTGTTGCCCGTGGCGGCGGCAAGGCACTGGAAATGATCGACATGCACGGCGGCGACTTGTTTAGCGAAGAGTAGTCAGCCAGAAGTCTGGGGTAGCGCTGGTGCTGCCCCTTGATTTCCCTGACACGAGAATACGCATAGCCTATGAAGCCCATTTTTAGCCGTGGCCCGTCGCTACAGATTCGCCTTATTCTGGCGGTGCTGGTGGCGCTTGGCGTCATTATTGCCGACAGCCGCCTCGGTACGTTCAGTCAGATTCGAACGTACATGGATACTGCTGTTAGTCCTTTCTATTTTGTTTCCAACGGTCCCCGTGAATTACTTGATGGTATTTCGCAAACTCTGGCTTCCCGCGATCAGCTTGAGCTGGAAAACCGTGCCCTACGTCAGGAGCTGCTGTTAAAAAACAGCGATCTGCTGATGATGGGTCAGTACAAGCAGGAAAACGCCCGTCTGCGTGAGCTGTTAGGTTCGCCGCTGCGTCAGGATGAGCAGAAGATGGTGACCCAGGTTATCTCGACGGTTAACGATCCTTACAGCGATCAGGTGGTTATCGACAAAGGTAGCGTCAACGGCGTCTACGAAGGTCAGCCAGTGATCAGCGATAAGGGCGTGGTCGGCCAGGTGGTGGCGGTCGCGAAACTGACCAGCCGGGTGCTGCTGATTTGCGATGCAACACATGCACTGCCGATTCAGGTTCTGCGTAACGACATCCGTGTGATTGCTGCCGGTAACGGCTGTACCGATGATTTGCAGTTGGAACACCTGCCTGCCAACACCGATATTCGTGTCGGTGACGTGCTGGTGACCTCCGGTCTAGGCGGTCGTTTCCCGGAAGGTTATCCGGTGGCGGTGGTCTCTTCTGTGAAACTGGATACGCAGCGCGCGTATACGGTTATCCAGGCGCGTCCAACCGCAGGCCTGCAGCGTCTGCGTTATCTGCTGCTGCTATGGGGCGCCGATCGTAACGGTGCGAACCCGATGACGCCGGAAGAGGTACATCGTGTTGCCAATGAACGTCTGATGCAGATGATGCCGCAGGTTCTGCCTGCTGCTGATTCGATGGGCCCTCCGGCGCCTGTACCTCCGCCTGCAACCGGGATAACACAGCCTGCTCCTGCGGCTACCACGCCTGCGCCTTCATCAGGAGGACAGTAGTGGCAAGCTATCGAAGTCAGGGGCGTTGGGTTATCTGGCTTTCGTTTCTGATAGCCCTGCTGTTACAAGTCATGCCCTGGCCGGACGACCTGTTGGTCTACCGGCCAAATTGGGTCCTGCTGATCCTGCTTTACTGGATCCTCGCTCTGCCACACCGGGTCAATGTTGGTACAGGTTTCATTATGGGTGCCATACTGGATCTGATCAGCGGTTCTACGCTCGGTGTGCGGGCGTTGGCCCTGAGCATCATCGCCTATCTGGTGGCGCTTAAATATCAGCTGTTCCGTAACCTGGCGCTCTGGCAACAGGCGCTGGTGGTTATGCTGTTGTCGCTGGCGATGGATATCGTTGTTTTCTGGGCAGAGTTTTTAGTGATCAACGTCTCTTTCCGACCGGAAGTGTTCTGGAGTAGCGTTGTTAACGGTGTACTCTGGCCCTGGCTGTTCTTGCTGATGCGGAAAGTGCGCCAGCAATTCGCGGTTCAATAAAGGTTTCTATGACAATGCTTTATCTTGCTTCCGGTTCCCCGCGTCGTCAGGAGCTGTTAACACAGTTAGGTGTCAGCTTCGAGCGTATCGTTCCCGGCATCGAAGAACAGCGCGACCCGCAGGAAAGCGCGCAGCACTATGTTGCGCGTCTGGCGCGAGAGAAAGCCCAGGCTGGCGTGGCGCTGGCCGCACACGATTTACCGGTGCTCGGGGCGGATACCATTGTCGTATTGAACGGTGAAGTGCTGGAGAAACCGCGAGACGCAGAGCACGCCGCAGCAATGCTCCGTCAGCTTTCCGGGCACACTCATCAGGTAATGACCGCGGTGGCATTGGCCGATAGCCAACAGACCGTCGACTGCCTGGTGACCACCGACGTGACGTTCAGAGTATTGTCAGATGAAGATATCCAGGGTTACGTCGCGACGGGCGAGCCGATGGATAAAGCAGGTGCATACGGTATTCAGGGGCTGGGTGGCTGTTTTGTCAGGAAGATAAATGGCAGCTATCACGCCGTAGTCGGCTTACCGCTGGTGGAAACGTATGAGTTGCTGAGCAATTTTAACTCACTGCGTGAGAAAAGAGATAAACATGACGGCTGAATTATTAGTGAACGTAACGCCCTCGGAAACCCGCGTGGCGTATATCGATGGCGGTATTCTTCAGGAAATTCATATAGAGCGTGAAGCGCGACGTGGGATCGTAGGCAATATCTACAAAGGTCGTGTTAGTCGAGTCCTCCCGGGGATGCAGGCGGCATTTGTAGATATTGGCCTGGATAAGGCCGCGTTTCTTCACGCCTCTGACATCATGCCCCACACCGAATGCGTGGCCGGGGAAGAGCAGAAGCAGTTCACCGTACGTGATATTTCCGAGCTGGTGCGTCAGGGCCAGGACCTCATGGTTCAGGTGGTGAAAGATCCACTCGGCACCAAAGGCGCGCGTCTGACTACCGACATCACCTTACCCTCTCGTTATCTGGTCTTCATGCCAGGGGCGTCTCACGTCGGTGTTTCCCAGCGTATTGAAAGCGAAGCCGAGCGCGAGCGCCTGAAGAACGTGGTCACCGCCTACTGTGACGAGCAGGGCGGATTCATCATCCGTACCGCGGCAGAAGGCGTATGCGAAGAGGATTTAGCCTCTGATGCGGCATATCTGAAACGCGTGTGGACCAAAGTGATGGAGCGTAAAAAACGCCCGCAGACCCGCTATCAGATGTATGGCGAGCTGGCGTTAGCCCAACGCGTACTGCGTGATTTTGCCGACGCGCACCTCGACCGGATCCGCGTCGACTCCCGGCTGACCTTCGAAGCGTTGATGGAATTCACCGCCGAATATATGCCGGAGATGAACAGCAAGCTGGAGCATTACAGCGGTCGTCAGCCAATTTTCGATCTCTTTGACGTCGAAAATGAAATCCAGCGTGCGCTGGAACGTAAGGTGGAACTTAAGTCCGGTGGCTATCTGGTTATCGATCAGACTGAAGCGATGACCACCGTCGATATCAACACCGGGGCCTTTGTTGGGCACCGCAACCTTGACGATACGATATTCAATACTAACATCGAAGCGACGCAGGCGATTGCACGTCAGCTGCGTCTGCGTAATCTCGGCGGCATCATCATCATTGATTTCATCGATATGAGTAACGAAGATCACCGTCGCCGGGTGCTGCATTCACTGGAACAGGCCCTGAGCAAAGACCGCGTGAAAACCAGCATCAACGGGTTCTCGCAGCTCGGGCTGGTGGAAATGACCCGCAAGCGCACCCGCGAAAGCGTGGAGCATGTGCTGTGTCACGAATGCCCAACCTGTCACGGGCGCGGCACGGTGAAAACGGTGGAAACAGTGTGCTACGAGATCATGCGTGAAATCGTTCGCGTGCATCACGCGTATGATTCTGACCGCTTCCTGGTCTACGCCTCTGCCGCCGTGGCGGAAACCCTGAAAGGCGAAGAGTCGCATGCGCTGGCGGAAGTGGAAATTTTCGTCGGCAAACAGGTAAAAGTGCAGATTGAACCGCTCTACAATCAGGAGCAATTCGACGTGGTGATGATGTAGTTTGCTGGCAGCTACAAGGAGAGATGCGTGAGGCGTTTGCCTGGAATTCTACTGATCACGGTGGCAACATTGATTGTTATCGTCGCGCTACTGGTCAGTGGCCTGCGTCTCGTTTTGCCACATCTCGATAAATGGCGACCACAGCTGCTGGAGAAAATCTCGCACTCTACCGGGCATCCCGTTAACGCCTCACAGCTGAAAGCCAGCTGGGAAAACTACGGTCCGACCCTCGAAGTGCGTGATATCAATGCTGAACTAAAAGACGGCGGTCAGATGTCCGTGAAGCGCGTGACCCTGGCACTCGACGTCTGGCAAAGCCTGCTGCATTTCCGCTGGCAGTTTCGCGAGCTGACCTTCTGGCAGCTGCAAATCCGCACCAATTCCCCTTTGCAACACAATGACAGCAGCGGCACGCTGAAAATTGATCGCGTGGGCGATCTGTTCCTGCGTCAGTTCGACAAGTTTACCCTACGCGACAGTCATTTGAGCTTCCTGACCCTTTCGGGCCAGCGTGCCGAACTGGCGATCCCCCAGCTTACCTGGATGAACAGTACCAACCGTCACCGCGCCGAAGGTGAAGTCAGCCTGTCCAGCCTGACCGGGCAGCATGGGGTGATGAAAGTGCGCATGGATCTGCGTGATGAAAATGGCCTGCTGAACGAAGGGCGGCTGTGGGTGCAGGCTGATGAAATTGACGTCAAACCGTGGTTTGGCCGCTGGATGCAGGACAACGTCGCGCTGACCTCGGCTCGCTTTAGCCTTGAAGGGTGGATTGACCTCGATAAAGGCGATATCTCCAGCGGTGACGTATGGCTGAAGAAAGGCGGTGCGAGCTGGAAGGGCGACAAACATCCGCACGATCTGGCGGTCGATAACCTAACGGCGCACATCACCCGTGAAAAGTCGGGCTGGGCATTCCATATCCCGGATACGCGAATCACCATTGACGGCAAACGCTGGCCGCAGGGTGCGCTGTCGATGGCGTGGATCCCGGATCAGGATGTGGGCGGCAAAGATAACGTGCGCAGCGATGAATTGCGTATTCGCGCCAGCAATCTCGAGCTGAGCGGGCTGTCTGGTCTGCTGCCGATTGCGGAAAAATTCTCCCCGTCGCTGGGTGAAATTTGGGACAGCACGCAGCCCGCCGGGCAGATTGATGCCCTGGCGCTGGATATTCCACTCAAAGCGACAGAGAAAACCCGCTTCCAGGCGGCATGGAGCAATCTGGCGTGGAAGCAGTGGAAGTTGCTGCCGGGCGCAGAGCATTTCTCCGGACGGGCGGAAGGGAGCCTTGAAAACGGCGCGCTAAACATCAGCATGGAAAACGCCAAAATGCCTTACGAGACGGTGTTCAGAGCGCCGCTCGAGATTGCCAAAGGCGTGGCTAACCTGTCCTGGGTCAACAACGACAAAGGCTTTATGCTCGACGGCCGTGATATCGACGTGCAGGCAAAAGCGGTTCATGCCCACGGTGGTTTCCGCTGGCTACAGCCGGAAGGGGATGAGCCGTGGCTAGGGATCCTGGCTGGCATCAGTACCGACGACGGCGGTCAGGCATGGCGCTACTTCCCGGAAAACCTGATGGGTAAAGCGCTGGTTGATTATCTCAGCTCGGCTATCAAAGGCGGCCAGGCGGACAACGCTACGTTGGTCTACGGCGGTAATCCTCATCTGTTCCCGTATAAGCATAACGAAGGCCAGTTCCAGGTATGGGTGCCATTACACAACGCCACCTTCGCCTTCCAGCCAGACTGGCCTGCGCTGACCCATCTCAATATCGACCTTAACTTCCTGAACGATGGCTTGTGGATGCAGGCCGATAAGGTCGCGCTCGGCGGCGTGACGGCACACAACCTCAACGCCGCCATCCCGGACTACTCGAAAGAGAAGCTGATCATTGATTCGCAGATTGCCGGGCCGGGAAAAGCTGTTGGGCCCTATTTTAACGATACGCCACTGAAAGACTCCCTTGGCGCCACGCTCGACGAGCTTCAGCTCGATGGCGATGTGAATGCTCGCTTACATCTGGATATTCCGCTCGACGGCGAACAGGTGTTGGCCAAAGGCGATGTGCGTCTGAATGGCAACAGCCTGTTTATCAAACCGCTCGACAGCACCCTGAAGAACCTCAACGGTGAGTTCAGCTTCGAGAACGGCAACCTGAAAAGTGGGCCGATGACCGCCAACTGGTTCAATCAGCCGTTGAAGGTCGATTTCTCCACCACCGAAGGACAAAAAGCCTATCAGGTGGCGGTCAACATGGACGCCAATTGGGACCCGACCCGCACAGACATGCTGCCCAAGCAGCTTAACGACGCCATTAGCGGCAGCGTTCCTTGGCAGGGTAATGTCGCCATTGAGTTACCGTACAAAGGCAGCGTCAATTACAAAGTCGATATCACCGGCGATCTGAAAAATGTGAGCAGTCGCTTACCTGCCCCGGTGGATAAGAAAGCGGGCGAGCCGTTACCCGTTAAGTTTAACGTTGAAGGTGGCCTGAACCACTTCGATTTGACCGGCAACGTCGGCAGCAAAAATCACCTTAATAGCCGCTGGTTACTGGGCAAGAAACTGGCGCTCGACCGGGCTATCTGGGCCTCGGATAGCCGCAGCGTGCCGCCGCTACCGGATGCCTCCGGCGTGGAGTTAAACCTTCCGCCGATGGACGGCGCCCAGTGGCTGGCGCTGTTCCGTAAAGGCGCGGTGGATAGCGTGGGTAATGCGGTGGCCTTCCCGCAGCGCATTACCCTGCGCACGCCAGCACTAACCATGGCGGGCCAGCGCTGGAACAACCTGAGCATTGTTTCGCAGCCGATGGCGAACGGCACAAGCGTTGAGGCGCAAGGACGCGAGGTGAACGGCACGTTAACGCTGCGGGACAACGCCCCGTGGCTGGCCTCCATTCGTTATCTCTATTACAACCCATCGGCGACTAACACCACTGGCAGCCAGATAGGCAGCGGTATCATGAGTAATAACCGCATCGACTTCCAGGGCTGGCCTGACCTGCAGCTCCGCTGCGCGGAATGCTGGCTGTGGGGGCAGAAATATGGCCGTATTGACGGTGATTTCGCCATCAAGGGCAATACCTTATCGCTGGCTAACGGCCTGCTGGATACCGGTTTTGCGCGACTGACCGTTGGCGGCGAATGGGTTAACGCACCGGGCAGCGAACGCACCTCCCTGAAGGGGAAACTTCACGGTAACAAAATTGATGCGGCGGTGAATTTCTTCGGCGTCTCGACGCCTATTCGCGACTCTTCGTTCAACCTGGATTATGACCTGCACTGGCGCGCTGAACCCTGGACGCCGGATGTGGCCTCTCTGAACGGGATCCTGAAAGCGCGGCTGGGCAAAGGCGAATTTACCGATATCAGCACCGGCCATGCGGGTCAGCTGCTGCGCCTGCTGAGCGTCGATGCGCTGCTGCGCAAGCTGCGTTTCGACTTTAGCGATACCTTTACCGAAGGGTTTTATTTCGATTCCATTCGTAGCACGGCGTGGATCAAAGACGGCATTCTGCACACCGACGACACGCTGCTGGATGGCCTCGAAGCGGATATCGGTATGAAAGGCTCGGTTAATCTGGTGCGCCGTGAGCTGGATATGGAAGCTATCGTCGCACCAGAAATCTCCGCCACCGTCGGGGTGGCCACCGCGTTCGTTATCAACCCGATAGTGGGCGCCGCGGTATTTGCCGCCAGTAAAGTGCTCGGACCGCTGTGGAGCAAAGTGTCGATTCTGCGTTACCGTATCAGCGGGCCTATCGATCAGCCACAAATCAATGAAGTGCTGCGCCAGGCGCGCAGTGATAAAACGCAATGATTTGACGGGCGTTACAAATTACCTCACTCTCAATAGATATACCGCGATCATCGCGACAACCAACGAGTAGCAAAACCATGAGTCTCAACCTGGTAAGTGAACATCTGCTGTCGGCAAACGGCCTGAGTCATCAGGACCTGTTTTCCATACTTGGCCAACTGGCTGAGCGCCGCCTCGACTATGGCGACCTCTATTTCCAGTCGAGCTATCACGAATCCTGGGTGTTAGAAGACAGCATCATCAAAGACGGTTCGTACAATATCGATCAGGGCGTCGGCGTGCGTGCCGTTAGCGGTGAGAAAACCGGCTTCGCCTATGCCGATCAGATTAGCCTGCTGGCGCTGGAACAAAGCGCACAGGCCGCTCGCACCATCGTGCGCGATGTCGGTGACGGCAAAGTCCACGCCCTGGGCGAGAAAAGTTATTCCCCGCTGTACACCAGCCTCGATCCGCTGCAAAGCATGAGCCGTGAAGAGAAGCTCGATATTCTGCGCCGGGTGGATAAAGTCGCCCGCGCCGCTGACAAGCGTGTGCAGGAAGTTTCTGCCAGCCTGACCGGCGTCTATGAGCTTATCCTGGTTGCGGCTACCGACGGCACCCTGGCGGCGGACGTTCGCCCGCTGGTGCGTCTGTCGGTTAGCGTGCTGGTGGAAGACGACGGCAAACGTGAACGCGGCTCCAGCGGCGGCGGCGGTCGTTTCGGTTACGACTATTTCCTCGGCGACGTTGACGGCGAAGTTCGTGCCGATGCGTGGGCGAGAGAAGCAGTGCGCATGGCGATGGTCAATCTCACCGCCGTGGCGGCGCCAGCCGGTACGCTGCCGGTGGTGCTTGGCGCGGGCTGGCCGGGCGTACTGCTCCACGAAGCGGTAGGCCACGGTCTGGAAGGCGACTTCAACCGTCGTGGCACTTCGGTATTTAGTGGTCAGATGGGCCAGTTGGTCGCCTCTGAGCTGTGTACCGTGGTCGACGACGGAACCATGGCCGATCGCCGTGGTTCCGTATCCATCGATGATGAAGGGACGCCGGGCCAGTACAATGTGCTGATCGAAAATGGGGTACTGAAAGGCTACATGCAGGATAAGCTGAACGCGCGTCTGATGGGCGTGAAGCCAACGGGCAACGGTCGCCGTGAATCTTATGCGCATCTGCCGATGCCGCGTATGACCAACACCTATATGCTGGCCGGGAAATCGACCCCGGAAGAGATTATCGCCTCGGTGGATTACGGTATTTACGCGCCAAACTTCGGCGGCGGTCAGGTGGATATCACCTCCGGCAAATTCGTTTTCTCAACCTCAGAAGCGTACCTGATTGAGAAAGGCAAAGTCACCAAAGCGGTCAAAGGTGCCACCCTGATTGGCTCCGGGATTGAAGCCATGCAGCAGATCTCGATGGTTGGTAACGACCTGAAACTGGATAACGGCGTCGGCGTCTGTGGCAAAGAAGGGCAGAGTCTGCCGGTGGGCGTGGGTCAGCCAACCCTGAAAGTCGACAATCTCACGGTCGGCGGTACGGCATAACATCCTGTGCCCGCCTCGTGCGGGCATTTTTTTGACGGAGACCGCAGATGAAGGTCGCTCGCCATCAGCGCATCGTTACGCTTCTCGCCCAATCCCGCAGCCTGACTACCGATGAACTGGCCGCCGCGCTCGGCGTCAGTAAAGAGACGGTGCGTCGCGATCTGAGTGCACTTCAGCAGCAGGGAAAAATACAGCGCAGCCACGGGCGGGCGCGTGCCATTCGACGCGACCGCCAGGGCAACGAAGCGCCGTTCCACGCCCGACAGAAAAGCCATTATGCCCACAAGTCAGATATCGCCCGGCACGCGCTGGCATGGATAGAAGAAGGGATGACCCTCGCGCTGGATGCCAGCTCAACCTGCTGGTTTCTGGCACGTCAGCTGCCGGACATTCCGCTGACGGTGTTCACCAATAGCCACTTGGTGTGTACCGAACTCGGCAAGCGCGAGCAGATCCGCCTGATCAGTTCTGGCGGCGAGCTCCAGCGCCAGTACGGGTATTACATCAATCCGTCACTCATCTCGGCGTTAAAGTCGCTGGAGATCGATCTGTTTATTTTTTCCTGCGAGGGCGTCGACCGCCACGGCGTGCTGTGGGATTCAAGTGGCCACAACGCCAGCTATAAATCCTTACTGCTCAAACGGGCGTCACAGTCGCTGCTGCTGGTGGATAAAAGTAAATTCAACCGTTCGAGCGAGGTGCGAATTGGCCCGCTGAGTGACGTCACGCATGTCATCTCTGACGCGGAGCCTGAGCAGGTTCCTTAGTTTTTTCCGCGACCGTTAATGCCCTGGAAGCGGTTAGCAACATCAACAAAATAGTCAGTCAGATAGTTGATGCACACCTGCACCTTCAGCGGCAGCTTATCCTTTTCGGTATACACCGCATACACCGGACGCGGGTCGGACTGATAGCGGGGCAGAAGGATCTCCAGTTCACCGCGGTTGATCTCATTGATCACCCACATCAGCGGCACGAAGGCGATCCCGGCCCCGGCGGTCAGCCAGCGATTGAGGGTCATCGGATCGTTGGTGACGAAACGTCCCTGAGGGATAAGCTTGGTCGATAGCCCTTCCGGGGCGATCAGCTCAAATTCATTGTGCGGGCGAATGCTGTATTCCAGCCAAGAATGACTGGCCAGGTCTGCTGGCTTCTCTGGGGTGCCAGCGTGTTGCAGATAGCTCTTTGCGGCGCAAAGTACCATCGGCATCGAGCCCAGGCGACGAGAAAAGAGGCCCGAATCCTGTAAGGCACCGACGCGGATCACCAAGTCTAACCCATCGGCAATAAGGTCCGGGGCCGGAATGCCGGTCACTAAATTCACTGACAGATCCGGATACTCTCTGAGCATTTCCGAGGTGATTGCAGCGAGGACATTTTGTGCCATAGTTGAAGAACAGCCGACACGCAGTGTGCCAATCGGCGTGTTGTTAAAGGCGTAGAGCTGTTCATGAACGTCCTGCGCTTCGTGCAGCATTCGCCGACAGCCCTGATAGTAAATTTTTCCGGCCTCGGTCAGCCCAATGCTGCGTGTGCTGCGGTTCAGCAGCTTGACCTGAAGTTCGTCTTCAAGTTTTGAAACGGTCTGGCTAATTGAAGAGACGCTCATTTCGAGCTGTCTTGCCGCCGCCGTAAAGGAACCCAGTTCCACGACTTTGGCGAAAACGGACATGCGTTTTAATCGTTCCATTGTTCACTCTGACTTAAAAGTGATTTAGATCACATAATATAGATCACGCAATAACAGTTACGTTAATATACTGTTAGCTGAATAATCAAAGCATCACTACTCTCACCTGCACTCTCTTAATCAAGGTCAACATGAGTCTGTTTCCCGTCATCGTGATTTTCGGTCTCTCGTTTCCGCCGATCTTCGTCGAGTTGCTATTGTCGCTGGCCATCTTCTGGCTATTGCGTCGGGTGCTGGTCCCTACCGGGATCTATGACTTCGTCTGGCATCCCGCGCTATTTAATACCGCGTTGTATTGCTGTTTGTTCTACCTGATATCGCGTTTGTTTGTCTGAGGCCGCCGTGAAAACACTAACAAGAAAAATATCCCGTACTGCCATCACGCTTATCCTGGTCGTGCTGGCCTTTATCGCCATTTTCCGCGCATGGGTGTATTACACCGAATCTCCGTGGACGCGTGACGCGCGTTTTAGCGCAGATGTCGTGGCGATTGCGCCAGATGTGGCCGGGCTTATCACTGACGTGAAGGTCAAGGATAACCAACTGGTCAGCAAAAATCAGGTTCTGTTCACGATTGATCAGCCGCGCTATCAGAAAGCCCTCGAAGAAGCCGATGCCGACGTGGCGTATTACCAGGCGCTGGCTACGGAAAAACGCCGTGAAGCGGGTCGTCGTAATCGGTTAGGCACCATGGCGATGTCGCGGGAAGAGATTGACCAGGCCAACAACATTTTGCAGACCGTTGAACATCAGCTAGCCAAATCACAGGCCACGCGTGACCTGGCGCGTCTCGACCTTGAACGTACCGTTATCCGCGCCCCGGCCGATGGCTGGGTGACCAACCTGAACGTTTACAGCGGCGAGTTTATCACGCGTGGCTCAACCGCCGTCGCGCTGGTCAAAAAAGAGAGCTTCTACGTGATGGCCTATATGGAAGAGACCAAGCTCGAGGGCGTGCGTCCAGGCTATCGGGCTGAAATTACGCCGCTCGGCAGCACCAAAGTGATTAAAGGCACCGTCGACAGCGTGGCGGCAGGCGTGACCAACGCCAGCAGTAGCAGCGATGCCAAAGGCATGGCGACCATTGATTCCAACCTGGAATGGGTCCGTCTGGCGCAGCGCGTGCCGGTACGTATTCGTCTCGATAAGCAGCAGGGCAATCTGTGGCCTGCAGGCACCACCGCGACGGTGATTATCACCGGTGAGAAAGACAGAAACACGCAAGACGCCTCTTTCTTCCAGAAGTTAGGTATGCGCCTGCGTGAGTTTGGATAATCGCTATGGGCATTTTCTCTATTGCCGATAATCACCTGCGCTTTGCGATTAAACTGGCCTGCGCGATTGTGCTGGCCCTGTTTGTCGGCTTTCACTTTGAGCTTGAAACCCCGCGCTGGGCGGTACTGACCGCCGCGATTGTGGCGGCGGGCCCGGCGTTTGCCGCAGGTGGCGAACCCTATTCTGGCGCAATCCGTTATCGCGGAATGCTGCGTATCGTCGGCACGTTTATCGGCTGTATTGCCGCGCTGGTGATAATCATCCTGATGATCCGCGCCCCGCTGCTGATGGTGCTGGTCTGCTGCCTGTGGGCCGGTTTTTGCACCTGGGTGTCCTCGCTGGTCAGAGTCGAAAACTCTTATGCCTGGGGCCTGGCGGGCTATACCGCGCTGATCATTATCATCACCATTCAGAACGCCCCGTTGCTGTCCCCACAGTTTGCCGTCGAACGCTGTAGCGAAATCGTTATTGGTATCGTGTGTGCGATCGTTGCCGATCTGCTGTTCTCCCCACGTTCAATTAAACAAGAGATCGACCGCGAGCTGGATGCTCTTCTGGTGAAGCAATATCAGTTGATGCAATTATGTATCCGCCATGGCGACAGTGAACAAGTGGACGCCGCCTGGAGCGCGCTGGTGCGTCAGACTCAGGCCCTGGAAGGGATGCGCAGCAACCTGCATATGGAGTCTTCCCGTTGGGCTCGCGCCAATCGGCGTCTGAAAGCGCTCAATACGCTGTCGTTGACGCTGATAACCCAGGCCTGTGAAACCTATCTGATTCAAAATTCTCGCCCAGAATTGATCACTCCCGAATGGCGTGAAATGTTTGAGCAGCCCGTCGAAACCGTGCAGGACGTGCATAAACAACTCAAACGGATGCGGCGTATTCTGTCGTGGACCGGCGAGCACGACACGCCGATTACGTTGTACAGCTGGATAGGCGCGGCGACGCGATATCAGTTACTGAAACGCGGCGTAGCGGGCAATGCCAAGATCAGCGCGCGTGAAGAAGAAATCTTGCAGGGCGAAGTGGTGGTTAAAGTGGAGTCAGCGGAACGCCACCATGCGATGGTGAACTTCTGGCGTACCACGCTTTCCTGTGCGCTCGGCACGCTGTTCTGGCTCTGGACCGGCTGGACATCCGGCAGCGGCGCGATGGTGATGATTGCGGTGGTGACCTCGCTCGCGATGCGTCTGCCGAATCCTAAAATGGCGGCAATCGACTTTTTGTATGGCACCATTGCCGCGCTGCCGATTGGCGCACTGTACTTCCTGGTTATCCTGCCGTCGACCCAGCAAAGCATGCTGTTGCTGTGTATCAGCCTCGCGGTATTGGCGTTCTTTATCGGGATTGAAGTGCAGAAGCGGCGGCTGGGGTCGCTGGGTACATTGGCCTCCACCATCAATATTCTGGTGCTGGATAACCCGATGACCTTCCACTTCAGTCAGTTCCTCGACAGCGCGCTCGGTCAGCTGGTGGGCTGCTTCCTGGCGCTGATGATTATCCTGCTGGTGCGCGATAATTCGCAGGCCCGTACCGGTCGCGTGCTGCTCAACCAGTTTGTGTCTGCGGCGGTGTCGTCCCTGACCACCAATACCGTGCGCCGTAAAGAGAATCATCTCCCGGCGCTGTATCAGCAGCTGTTTTTACTGCTGAATAAATTCCCGGGGGATATCGCCAAATTCCGCCTTGCTCTGACCTTAATCATCGCCCATCAGCGTCTGCGCGATGCGCCCGTGCCGGTGAACGACGATCTGTCGGCCTTCCATCGTCAGCTTCGACGCACCGCCGATAAGCTGATTTCCGCCAGCAGCGATGATAAGCGCCGCCGCTACTTTGGCCGCTTACTGGAAGAGCTGGATGTGTATGAGGAAAAACTGGTCATCTGGCAAGCGCCTGACCAGGTCACTGAGCCGGTAAAAAGGCTGGTGGGTATGCTGAGGAAATATCAGCATGCGCTGACGGTGAATTAACCGCTTGAAACCGACGCCAAAAGCGTCGGTTTTTTTATGGCTATACTTAACTGTTATCACAGGACATCACTGTCAGGAGGAAACATGACTATGCAGGCGCTCCAGGATAACGAACTTTTTCAGACCGGTTATTTTGTCGATGGGATATGGAAAACGCTCGATACCACGTTCGACGTGGTCAACCCGGCCACCGGCGAGACGATCGCCAAAGTCGCCAAAGCGGGTAAGCAAGAAACCGAAGCGGCTATCGCTGCGGCCAGCAAAGCCTTCCCACTCTGGCGGGCGAAAACCGCCAAAGAACGTTCCGAAATTCTGTATCGCTGGTATCAACTGATTATCGACAATAAAACCTGGCTCGGCAGGCTGATGACCACCGAGCAGGGCAAGCCGCTGAAAGAGGCAGAAGGCGAAGTGGAATACGCCGCAAGCTTTATCCAGTGGTTCGCCGAGCAGGCGAAACGCGCCAATGGCGAAATTATTCCGCCTGCTAAAACCGGTTCCCGTATTCTTGCCACCCGCGAACCGGTTGGCGTGGTCGCCGCCATTACGCCGTGGAACTTCCCGATGGCGATGCTGACCCGTAAACTCGGCCCGGCGCTCGCAGCGGGCTGTACCGGCGTGATTAAACCCGCCAACAATACGCCGCTGAGCGCTTTTGCGCTGCTGCAACTGGCGAAGAAAGCCGGCGTGCCTGACGGCGTACTCAACGCGGTGGCCGGGAATACCCAGGAAATCAGCGATGCCATCATGGCCAGCCACGCGGTGCGCAAAATCTCCTTTACCGGATCGACCGCCGTGGGCAAAACCCTGGTGCGAAACGCGGCGGAAACGATGAAAAAAGTGTCGATGGAGCTGGGCGGGAACGCGCCGTATATCGTCTTTGACGACGCGGATATCGACGCCGCAGTGAAAGGGGCAATTGCCAATAAATTCCGCAATGCCGGGCAGGTGTGCGTCAGCGTCAATCGTTTCTATATTCAGGAACAGGTTTATGACGACTTTACCCGCAAGCTGACCGAGGCGGTAAATGCGCTTAAAGTCGGTAACGGGGTGGATGAAGGCGTGGTCGTCGGCCCGCTGATTGAACCTTCGGCGGTGAAGAAAGTGCGTGAGCATGTTGAAGACGCCGTGGCGAAAGGGGCTCGCGTATTGGCGGGGGGGAAACCTCACGCCCTCGGTGGCAACTTCTGGCTACCAACGGTGCTCGGTGATTGCAGCGATAACATGCTGCTCGCGCAGGAAGAGACTTTCGGCCCAGTGGCGGCCTGCTTCCGTTTCACCAGTGAGGATGAGGTGATTCAGCGGGCGAACAACACGCCATTTGGTCTGGCTGCCTACTTCTATACCCAGAATCTGCAACGTGTTTTCCGCGTCTCGCAGGCGCTGGAAAGCGGCATGATTGGCATCAACGAATGCGCAGTCTCAACGGAGTTAGGTCCGTTCGGTGGGGTGAAAGAGTCCGGTCTGGGACGTGAAGGTTCGGTGCTTGGCCTGGACGAGTTTTTGGAAGTGAAAACCCTGCATTTGGGTGGATTGTAAGTGACATTCCGGGCGGCAATCGCCGCCCGTTCAGGAGAGAGGCGGGGGAATGAATGAAAACCTATACCTTTGACTTCGATGAAATAGGCACTCAGAACGATTTTTATCGTGAGTTTACCCGCACCTTTTCGCTCAGCGCGACAGCCATCCACGATCTCGATTCGCTGTGGACAGTGGTCACTGGAAGCCAGCTTCCTTTACCGCTTGAGATAGAGTTTGTCCATCTGGAAGAGAAACAGCGTCGGCGCTATGGGGCCTTAATTCTGTTATTTGATGAGGCGGAAGAAGAGCTGGAAGGTATGCTGCGATTTAATGTTCGTCACCCATAAAAAAGCCCCCGACAGGCGGGGGCAAGTCGTCGGTAAGACGACGAGGGTTTATTTGTACAGCTCGGCGGTTGCATGCCAGGTGTCACCGGTACGGGCTTCGATGATACGGTAGCTGCTGGCGCCTTCTTTCTCTGCTTTTGCTGCCAGTTCGTGACGCATATCCATTGGGGCGCTACCAATCTGCGATACGGAAACGGTGCCCATGGATTGCAGACTCTGAGCCTGCTCTGCATTAACCTGATGAACCGCTGCGCCTGCGCTAAAGGAAAGAACCGATGCCAGACCCAGTGTTGCGATAATCATTGCGCTTTTCATAATCTTTATTCCTTAATTCATTAACTGCGCGGCGAGAAGGTTTGAACTGCTTTTTTTATGCCTGGTGCCGCGTTGTGACAGATGTTTTCGTTCGGACTATCAAGAAATCTTATTTGTACAGCTCAGCCGTTGCGTGCCAATGGTCGCCGCTACGAGCTTCAATAACGCGGTAAGAGGAAGCCCCTTGTTCCTGCGCTTTTTGATTCAGCATGTCGTGCATGTCCATCGGAGAAGAACCGACTGCACCAACGGAAACGGTGCCGATTGCTTCGCGATTGGCTGCCTGATCCGCGTTGATGGAATCAGCGGCGAATGCGCCAAAAGAGAGAACCGAAAGGATAGTCAGTGCACTTACAGTGGTTTTGATTTTCATAATATTCACCTCGTCGAATTTTTTAACAGGGCCTTATTTCGTGACCCTCATCACAAAATCAAGTATACACTAATCACTCAAAAAATTAATACCAGACTAATGGTTTCGCGTGTAATTAAGTGTCAAAAACCGTCATTTTTATAACGTAAAAGCATTAAAAACGTCAGTTCGGGAGGGTGTATAGCGCTTATAGCTAAGAAAATCATATGGATATGTGAATTTGATAATTTGTGCGATTTTTCTAACAACATTCACTGGATGATTACATTCAGGCAGTGAAACGCACTTAATGTTAAAGAAAATGGAGTTTTATGTAGCGCCTGGAGTCGTGCCAAGGGGAGAAGACGCTCTCCGGCTGGTTGCCGGAGAGAAGGGGATTAGAGCTCTTGTTCGAACAGGACCAGAATGGCTTCGTACAGATCTTTAACGGTAAAACCCCGGGCAGGGGTAGTAAAGATAGTGTCGTCCCCGGCGATGCTACCGAGAATACCTTCCGCTTTACCCAGGGAATCTAACAGGCGAGCAATCAACTGCGCTGCACCAGGGCTGGTATGGATAACCACCACTGCGTCGTTATAGTCGATATCCAGCACCAGATTTTTGAGCGGGCTGGAGGTGGTCGGTACGCCGAGTTCAGCCGGTAAGCAGTAGACCATTTCCATTTTGGCATTGCGGGTACGTACCGCGCCAAATTTGGTTAGCATCCGGGAGACTTTGGACTGATTGATATTTTCGAATCCTTCCTCCTGTAACGCCTGGACTATCTCTCCTTGAGAACTGAATTTTTCTTCTTTTAGTAACGCTTTAAACGCTTTGACTAATTCGTCTTGCTTAGCCGAGGTTCGCATAAGTCACCCGTATCATGGCGGTAAAAACAACATTATTATGCATATGAATGAATTTTTATGCAAATTATCTGCCGTGAATAAGGCTGAAATAATGTTATGAAAGGGAGGGATTTTATCAAAATTCGTTATCGGGGAACATGCTTTCATCACAAGGTGAAAATTGCGGCAAAAGTAAATGAATTGTTATGAAAATGAAGTTGTTTTGCGTATCTGACAGGGTGTATTGTAACCCGCAGTCGACCGGTTACGCTGTCGCGGATGTCTTATCACAGGCGGTAAGTGAGCGATGACACCGCAATGCTGCGGGGAGAGCCGCATTCTTCAACAACGCTTATTGTTATTGTTTACCTTGTGAATTAAGGTTGCCGCAACGGAGTTACGGTAGATGAAACTAACCATAATAAGGAGTTTAGGATGAAAGTCGCAGTCCTCGGCGCTGCTGGCGGTATTGGCCAGGCGCTTGCCCTACTACTTAAGACCCAACTGCCTTCAGGCTCAGAACTCTCCCTGTATGACATCGCACCGGTTACTCCGGGCGTGGCAGTGGATCTCAGTCATATCCCAACTGATGTGAAAATCAAAGGCTTCTCCGGCGAAGACGCAACCCCGGCACTGGAAGGTGCTGATGTGGTGCTGATTTCTGCAGGCGTGGCGCGTAAACCGGGAATGGATCGTTCCGATCTGTTCAACGTCAACGCGGGTATCGTTAAAAATCTGGTGCAGCAGGTGGCTAAAACCTGCCCGAAGGCCTGCATCGGTATCATCACTAACCCGGTGAACACCACCGTAGCGATTGCCGCTGAGGTGCTCAAGAAAGCGGGCGTGTATGACAAAAACAAACTGTTTGGCGTGACCACGCTGGACATCATCCGCTCGAATACCTTCGTGGCGGAACTGAAAGGCAAACAGCCAACAGAAATAGACGTGCCGGTGATCGGTGGCCACTCAGGCGTGACCATTCTGCCGCTGCTGTCGCAGATCCCAGGCGTGAGCTTCTCCGAACAGGAAGCCGCTGACCTGACCAAACGTATTCAGAACGCCGGGACCGAAGTGGTCGAAGCCAAAGCCGGTGGCGGGTCTGCGACGTTATCTATGGGTCAGGCGGCGGCGCGTTTCGGTTTGTCGCTGGTCCGTGCGCTGCAGGGCGAGAAAGGCGTGGTGGAATGTGCCTACGTTGAAGGCGACGGTCAGTACGCACGTTTCTTCTCACAGCCGCTGCTGCTGGGTAAAAACGGTGTGGAAGAGCGTCAGTCCATCGGTAAACTGAGTGCTTACGAGCAACAGTCGCTGGAAGGCATGCTGGATACGCTGAAGAAAGATATCGTGCTGGGCGAAGAGTTCGTTAATAAATAAGCGACTCGCCAGAAAGCAAAACCGGAGCCTGCGCTCCGGTTTTTTTATGCCCGTCAGTTGGTGGCGGGATATTCCTGAATAGTGACTTTCAGCGACAGTTTTTTGTCGTCGCGCATCACTACCACCGGAATCTCTGAGCCAGGGCGGATTTCAGCCACCTGGTCCATGGTTTCCAGCGCGGAGACCGCAGGTTTGTCGTTCACGGAAACAATCACATCGTTAACCTGAATACCGGCCTCAGCCGCAGGGCCGCCCGCAGCGACTTCATTCACCACGATGCCCTGAATCTGATCCATCGGGCCGCTTTGGGTGTGCATAGGTGCAATTTCACGACCGCTGATCCCGATATAGCCACGAATTACCCGACCATCACGAATCAGCTTATCCATAATTTTGGTGGCCAACTGGAAGGGAATAGCAAAGCCAATCCCTTCCGGCGTCTCACCATCATTACTTTTATCGAAGGAAAGAGTGTTAATCCCCATCAGCTCGCCCAAAGAATTGACCAGCGCGCCGCCGGAGTTACCGTGGTTGATGGAGGCATCGGTTTGCAGAAAATTTTGACGACCAGACGGGTTCAGGCCGATACGACCGGTGGCACTGATAATCCCCTGGGTAATAGTCTGTCCGAGGTTATAGGGGTTACCGATAGCCAGAACCACATCGCCGATATGCGGGGTACGCTTCGGGTTGATAGGGATAACCGGCAAGCCGCCGCTGGCGCTGATTTTTAGCACCGCCAGATCGGTCAGGGTATCCGAGCCGACGATCAGCGCTTCAAACACGCGGCCATCCTGCAAGGCGACGATGATTTGATCGGCGTCGTTAATCACATGCTTGTTGGTAATAATGTACCCACGCTCGTCCATAATCACCCCGGAACCCAGCGTCAGCATGTTATGGCTGGTGGTGTTATTCAGGGCGCGGTTATAGACGTTTACCACGGCCGGTGCGGCGCGTTTAACGGCCTGATTATAGCTGGCAGGAGATTCATCAGTGCTGTCATAAGGCGCTGATGCCAGAGGGTTAAACTGCCGCAATGACGGCATGGCGGCTAACAGAATGCCACCGACGACACATCCAATTGCGACTGAACGTAAGAGCTTTACAAGCATGATGCGATTATCACAGGTAAGGAAACAGGCGCAGCATATCACGACTTCAGCGGACATCACACGCAGGCGATGTCCGCTGAAAATTTCGCTTAACGCAGCAGCAGATAGATACTCTCATTGTTACGCATGACGTTCAGCGCCACGATAGCCGGTTTGGTCTCCAGCACCTTGCGCAGCTCAGCGATAGACTGCACGCGCTGGCGGTTGATGCCGATTATCACGTCATCTTTGTGTAAACCGACCTGTGCCGCAGGGCTGCCTTTCTCGACGTCATCAAGCACAACGCCTTTGGTGCCGTCTTTCATCTGACCGTCGCTGAGTGAAGCCCCTTGCAGCGCTGGCGTAATCAGTTCCGCACTGGCCGTCGACGAAGTGCTTTTATCCAGCGTCACTTCAACGCTGAGCGGTTTACCGTCGCGCAGCAGGCCGAGTTTTACTTTGGTTCCCGGTTCGGTGGTCGCGATACGGGAACGCAAATCGGCAAAGCTGTTCAGCGGTTTGTCATTCAGGCTGACGATGATATCGCCCGCTTTCACGCCCGCTTTTGCGGAGCCTGAGCCCGGCAGAACTTCACTGACAAATGCGCCACGCTGAATGTCGAGATTAAACGCTTTGGCGATGTCCGCGTTCATCTCCATGCCTTTTATACCCAGCAGGCCGCGTTTGATTTCACCAAACTGTATCAGCTGTTTGGCCAGCGTCATCGCCATGTTACTTGGGATGGCAAAGCCGATGCCAATACTGCCACCGCTCGGTGCCAGAATGGCGGTGTTGATCCCAACCAGTTCGCCGTTGAGGTTGAGCAGCGCGCCGCCGGAGTTACCCCGGTTAATTGAGGCATCGGTCTGGATAAAGTTTTCCAGCCCTTCCAGATTCAAGCCGCTGCGGCCCAGGGCGGAAATGATCCCGGAGGTCGCGGTCTGGCCAAGACCGAACGGGTTGCCTACGGCGACGGCGAAATCACCGACGCGCAGCTTATCGGAATCGGCGATGGCGATTTGTGTCAGATGGTCAGCTTTTTGCAATTGCAGCAGGGCGATATCGCTTTGGTCGTCACTGCCGACCAGCTTGGCCTCAAACTCACGCCCGTCATTAAGCTGAACGCTGATTTTCTCTGCCTGCTTAACGACGTGATTATTGGTCAGGACATAGCCCTTGGTGGCGTCAATAATGACCCCAGAGCCGAGGCCTTCGAAAGGCTGTGGGGTCTCGTTCGGGGCGTCTTCACCAAGATATTTCTTCAGTTCATCCGGCACCTGGCCCACTTCGGCAGGCGTGGCCGTGCCGGAAACCTTCACGCTCACCACCGCTGGCAGGACTTTCTCCAGCATCGGGGCTAGGCTCGGGAGCTGCGTCTGACCCGGGATCTGAGCAGGCAGAGAAGCAGACACCGGCGCGACGACGCCAAGAGATAACCCAACACTTAACGCTAACGCACTTAATAATAAGTTTTGTTTCTTCATTGATGCTGGCTCTCATAACCTGAGGAATGTAAGGAAAATACGCCCTTAAACAGCCCGATGTTATTGAATTTTCGGACGTCTAACAATGAGGTTGATGATTAAATAATAGCTGGGTCAGGCGGGAAGTGACGGGCGCAGTGGTTGCGCCCGTAAAAAAGAGGGATTAATCGCGTTTTGCACCACTGCGCAGCAGGCCGGACGCGCCATCGGAATAGTCGCGTGGCATCTGGACAGGCGCTTGATCGTTACCCGCTTCGGATTCAGCCAGACGGTTGCGGAACGGATTTTCTTCAGCGCTCATTTCCGGCAGCAGGCTGCTGGAGCTTTTCGCCATGTGTTGATACAGCTGGCGGTAATCGTGGGCCATATTGTCGAGCAGCTCGGCGCTGCGGGCAAAGTGGCTGACCAGTTCTTCACGATACTCGTCGAGCTCTGCTTTGTTTTTTTCCAGTTCGTACTGCAGGGCCTGCTGTTGACGTAATTTGCGGTTCCCAAATCGCATAGCGACGGCGCCAATGATGAGACCGACAACTAAACCAATTAGCGCGTATTCCCAGGTCATGAACTTCTCCCGTTGTTTTGTGGTTCCGTAGGGTGGCAATAAGGCTGCTCGCCTGCGCCCGATATTGCCACTATAACCGCTATTCCCTTAGAAGTGGAATCCTGGCGTGTCATCGCGTACTGTAGAACGGCCTTTTTTTCGACAACCGTGAACTGCTGCACGTTGCTTTTCAGGAAATAACAATAGCTTATGCAAAGCATGACCCCCACATCGCGATATCTCCAGGCCCTTAAAGAGGGCACTCACCAGCCCGATGACGTCCAGCGTGAGGCTGTGTACCGGCTGGACAGCATCTATCAGGAATTGGTTAACTCTCCGGCAGCAGCAGCAGCCGCGCCCGCCAGCGGCGGCCTGCGGGCTAAATTCGGTAAACTGCTGGGCAAGCGTGAATCGACGAGCAGCGCACCGGTTCGCGGCTTATATATGTGGGGCGGCGTTGGGCGGGGGAAAACCTGGCTGATGGACATGTTCTATCTGAGCCTGCCGGGGGAGCGTAAGCAGCGTCTGCACTTTCATCGCTTTATGCTGCGCGTACACGAAGAGCTGACGGCCTTGCAGGGCCACAGCGATCCGCTGGAAATCGTCGCCGACCGGTTCAAATCTGAAACCGACGTGCTGTGCTTTGATGAATTTTTTGTCTCCGATATTACCGATGCCATGCTGCTCGGCGGCCTGATGAAAGCGCTGTTCGCCCGTGGGATAACTCTGGTAGCGACCTCTAACATCCCGCCAGATGAGCTGTACCGCAACGGCCTCCAGCGCGCCCGCTTCATCCCGGCCATCGAGGCGATAAAAGAACACTGCGATATCATGAATGTGGATGCAGGCATTGATTACCGGCTGCGCACGTTGACCCAGGCGCATCTGTGGCTCTCACCGCTCACTGATGAAACGCGTCAACAGATGGACACGCTGTGGCTGGCGTTGGCGGGAACGAAACGCGAAACTGCCCCTGTGCTGGAAATCAATCATCGCCCGTTAGCCACGATGGGGGCCGACAATCAGACCCTGGCCGTCTCCTTCGAGACGCTGTGTGTGGATGCGCGCAGCCAGCATGACTACATCGCGCTGTCCCGACTGTTCCACACCGTGATGCTGTTTGACGTGCCGGTGATGACCGGGCTGATGGAAAGTGAAGCCCGCCGTTTTATTGCGCTGGTGGATGAGTTTTACGAGCGCCATGTAAAACTGGTGGTCAGCGCCGCCGTGCCGCTGTACACAATTTATCAGGGCGAACGCCTGAAATTTGAGTTCCAGCGCTGTCTTTCCCGTCTGCAGGAGATGCAAAGCGAAGAGTATCTCAAGCGTGAACACCTGGCGGGCTAAAAACCCGCTTCAAATCATAAAAAGGGGTCGATCTTTGAGGTCGACTTCTCTATAATCTTGCGACCCCACGTTACAACCAAAGTTTTTTTCCCAAAACTTTTGTCGTGCCGGCATAGGCTATTCGAAGGGGTAGGTTTGCTGGACAATGTCGTGTGAACCTCAACTTTTAAACGTTTGGGCGTTCACCAACGTGTAACTATTTATTGGGTAAGCTTTTAATGAAAACTTTTACAGCTAAACCAGAAACCGTACAGCGCGACTGGTATGTTGTTGACGCGACCGGTAAGACTCTGGGTCGTCTGGCTTCCGAACTGGCTCGTCGCCTGCGCGGTAAGCACAAAGCGGAATACACCCCGCACGTGGATACCGGTGATTACATCATCGTTCTGAATGCAGAAAAAGTTGCTGTAACCGGCAACAAGCGTGAAGACAAAGTGTATTACCATCACACCGGCCACATCGGCGGTATTAAAGAAGCGACCTTTGAAGAGATGATTGCCCGCCGTCCTGAGCGTGTAATTGAAATCGCGGTTAAAGGCATGCTGCCAAAAGGCCCGCTGGGTCGTGCTATGTACCGTAAACTGAAAGTTTACGCGGGTAACGAGCACAACCACGCGGCACAGCAACCGCAAGTTCTGGACATCTAATCGGGATTATGGCAATGGCTGAAAATCAATACTACGGCACTGGTCGCCGCAAAAGTTCCGCAGCACGCGTGTTTATCAAACCGGGCAGCGGCAAAATCGTTATCAACCAACGTTCTCTGGAACAGTACTTCGGTCGTGAAACTGCCCGCATGGTAGTTCGTCAGCCGCTGGAACTGGTCGACATGGTTGAGAAATTCGATCTCTACATCACTGTTAAAGGTGGTGGTACTTCTGGTCAGGCTGGTGCGATCCGTCACGGTATCACCCGCGCTCTGATGGAGTACGACGAGTCCCTGCGTGGCGAACTGCGTAAAGCTGGCTTCGTTACTCGTGATGCTCGTGAAGTTGAACGTAAGAAAGTCGGCCTGCGTAAAGCACGTCGTCGTCCTCAGTTCTCCAAACGTTAATTGGTTTCTGCTTCGGCAGAACAATTGGCGAAAAAACCCGCTTCGGCGGGTTTTTTTATGGATAAAATGGGCGTTATCCACAATCCTTCTCTCTCTTTTCACTCCTTTTTCAGCATTTCCAGAATCGGCTCACCACAAACCCCGCAAAATCTGGTAAACTATCATCCAATTTTCTGCCCAAATGCGGGCGATTGTTCATTTTTTGTTTGTTTTGTTTTTGAACAGGAATGTCGTTCGACGCTTAGCGGGCTCTACAACTGACCGGTCACAATATCGTGGCAGGTAGCAGTAAAAAAATTCTGAATATACCTGGAGGTTTTCATGGCTGTCGCTGCCAACAAACGTTCGGTAATGACGCTGTTTTCTGGTCCTACTGACATCTATAGCCATCAGGTCCGCATTGTGCTGGCCGAAAAAGGTGTCAGCTTTGAGATTGAGCACGTGGAAAAGGACAATCCACCTCAGGATCTGATTGACCTCAACCCGAATCAAAGCGTCCCGACACTGGTGGATCGCGAGCTGACCTTATGGGAATCTCGCATCATTATGGAATACCTGGATGAGCGTTTCCCTCATCCGCCGCTGATGCCGGTTTATCCGGTGGCTCGCGGTGAAAGCCGTCTGTACATGCAGCGTATCGAGAAAGACTGGTATACGCTGATGCATACCGTCCAGACCGGTTCTGCGGCGCAGGCTGATGCAGCCCGCAAACAGCTGCGTGAAGAACTGTTGGCCATTGCGCCAGTCTTCACTCAGAAGCCGTACTTCCTGAGCGACGAGTTCAGCCTGGTCGATTGCTATCTGGCACCGCTGCTGTGGCGTCTGCCGGTAATGGGCATCGAACTGGTCGGTGCCGGTTCCAAAGAGATGAAAGCGTATATGACTCGCGTCTTCGAACGTGATTCATTCCTCGCTTCCTTAACTGAACCCGAGCGTGAAATGCGCCTCGGTCGGGGCTAATTGAATGGATGTGTCTCAGCTGACACCTCGTCGTCCTTATCTGCTGCGGGCATTCTATGAATGGCTGCTGGATAACCAGCTGACTCCGCATTTGGTAGTGGACGTAACCTTGCCTGGCGTCCGTGTTCCGATGGAATACGCGCGTGATGGGCAAATCGTTCTGAACATTGCGCCGCGTGCGGTAGGCAATCTGGAGCTGTCGAACGACGACGTGCGTTTTAATGCGCGCTTCGGCGGGGTGCCGCGTCAGGTTGAAGTCCCTCTGGCTGCGGTGCTGGCTATCTACGCGCGTGAAAATGGCGCAGGTACCATGTTCGAACCTGAAGCGGCGTACGATGAAGACGTGACAAACGTCAACGACGACGCCGGTATCGGGGCTGAAAACGAAACCGTGATGTCGGTCATCGATGGCGATAAGCCTGACAGCGATGACGACAACAGCCCCGACGATACGCCACCACCACGCGGTGGCCGTCCGGCACTTCGCGTAGTGAAGTAATCCGTTATCCAACAGGCCCTTTCGGGCCTGTTTTGTTATCTGCCCTCGCTTTCGCCAGCCCCAAAATCCTGTGTTACTCTATGGATCCGTTGTCACTTACTGTCACCTGGCCCGAATAACCGCTATGAACGCATTTGAACCTCAGGAAGAAGAGACTTCAGAAACGATTGGCCGCAGCCTGGGCCGCCGTCCACTGGCGCGCAAAAAGTTGTCGGAGATGGTGGAAGAAGAGCTTGAGCAGATGATCCGCCGCCGCGAATTTGCGGAAGGGGAGCAGTTACCGTCCGAGCGTGAGCTGATGACGTTCTTTAACGTCGGTCGTCCTTCAGTGCGTGAAGCCCTGGCGGCGCTCAAGCGTAAAGGCCTGGTACAAATCAACAATGGCGAGCGCGCCCGCGTCTCACGTCCTTCTGCCGATACCATCATCAGCGAACTGTCCGGCATGGCGAAAGATTTCCTCGCCCATCCTGGCGGCATCGCCCATTTCGAACAGCTACGCCTGTTTTTTGAATCCAGCCTGGTGCGCTACGCCGCAGAAAACGCCAGCGATGAGCAAATCGAACGGTTGACCAAAGCGCTGGAGATCAACAGCCAGTCGCTGGATGATAACGCCTTGTTCATCCGATCTGACGTGGATTTTCATCGCGTGTTAGCGGAGATCCCCGGCAATCCAATCTTCATGGCGATTCACGTCGCGCTGCTGGACTGGCTGATCGCCGCCCGCCCTAAAGTGGCCGATAAAGAACTGTATCAGCACAATAGCGTTAGCTATCAGCAGCACATCGCTATCGTGGAGGCGATTCGCCGTCGCAGCCCCGAGGAAGCCGATCGTGCCCTGCAGACGCACCTCAACAGCGTTTCCGCGACCTGGCACGCCTTCGGGCAAACCCAAAAGAAGAAATAACCGTCCGATCATAACGATCGTTTAGTGAAGCAGATCGCAAGATAAGCTTTCCGTATTAGGCTGGCGCATAAATGAGCTGGTATAACAGGTATAAAGGTATATCGTTAATGTTACATCACTCATCTGAGAGGTTCGTATGTCAGCCAATTTACGTGGGGTTATGGCCGCGCTGTTAACCCCGTTTACTCGCCAGCAGCAGCTGGATGAGCACAGCCTGCGTCGTCTGGTGCGTTTTAATATTGCGCAGGGGATAGACGGGCTTTATGTCGGGGGTTCCACCGGGGAGGCGTTTGTCCAGACCTCAGCAGAGCGCCAGCAGGTGCTGGAAATCGTGGCAGAAGAGGCAAAGGGGCAGATAACGCTGATTGCCCACGTCGGCTGCGTCAGCACCGTCGAAAGTCAGTTCCTGGCGCAGGCGGCAAAAGGTTATGGTTATGATGCGGTGTCGGCAGTGACGCCGTTCTACTACCCGTTCAGCTTCGATGAACATTGTGATCACTACCGGGCCATTATTGACGCTTCTGAAGGGTTGCCGATGGTGGTCTACAACATTCCGGCACTCAGTGGGGTGAAGTTAAGTCTGGATCAGATCAACACCCTGGTGACGTTGCCGGGCGTCGGCGCGTTGAAACAGACCTCGGGCGATCTGTATCAGATGGAGCAGATCCGCCGGGCTCATCCGGATCTGGTGCTCTATAACGGTTACGACGAAATTTTTGCCTCCGGCCTGATGTCAGGTGCCGACGGCGGGATCGGCAGTACTTACAACATCATGGGCTGGCGCTATCAGAACATCGTCAGCGCGCTGAAGGCGGGAGACCTCCAACAGGCGCAGCGCCTGCAGAGCGAATGTAACAAGGTTATCGACCTGCTTATCCAGACCGGCGTTTTCCGTGGACTGAAAACGGTGCTGCACTACATGGACGTCGTGGATGTGCCACTGTGCCGGAAGCCTTTTGCCCCGGTTGATGAGAAATTCCTGCCCGCGCTGAAGGCGTTGGCCAGTGAGCTGCAGCGGGAGATGGCTCAGCAGCGCTGATCTGTTGCCCGGTGATGCCGGGCAAAACCTAACGAAAACAGCGTGGGCATAGCCCAGCGCGGGAGAGTGACATGAGTATGACTACCCAAAGCATCCCGTGGTATCGCCATCTCGATCGGGCGCAGTGGCGGGCATTTTCCGCCGCCTGGCTCGGTTATTTGCTGGATGGCTTCGATTTTGTGCTGATGGCGCTGGTACTCACCGAAGTGCAAAGCGAATTTGGTCTGACGACCGTCCAGGCTGCAAGCCTGATCTCTGCGGCCTTCATCTCCCGCTGGTTTGGCGGCCTGATGCTGGGCGCGATGGGCGATCGCTATGGCCGACGGCTGGCGATGGTCACCAGCATTGTATTGTTCTCGGTCGGCACGCTGGCCTGCGGTTTAGCGCCAGGGTTTACCACGCTGTTTATTGCCCGTCTGGTGATTGGGATGGGGATGGCGGGGGAATACGGTTCCAGCGCAACCTACGTGATTGAGAGCTGGCCGAAGCATATGCGCAACAAGGCCAGTGGCTTCTTGATTTCCGGTTTCTCCGTGGGCGCCGTGGTGGCCGCGCAGGTCTACAGTCTGGTGGTGCCTGTCTGGGGCTGGCGTGCACTGTTTTTGCTCGGTATTTTCCCGATTGTCTTTGCCCTGTGGCTGCGCAAAAACATTCCCGAAGCGGAAGACTGGAAGCAAAAACATGCCGGGAAAGCGCCCGTCCGCACGATGGTCGACATCCTGTATCGCGGCGATCATCGGGTTCTCAACATTTTCCTCACCATGGTGGCCGCGACCGCGCTGTGGTTCTGTTTCTCCGGCGAACTGCGTAACGCCGGGATGATCCTGGGCTTGGGTCTGCTTAGCGCCATCATTTTTGTCAGCTTTATGGTGCAAAGCAGCGGCAAGCGCTGGCCCACCGGAGTGATGTTGATGGTGGTGGTGCTGTTCGCGTTCCTGTACTCATGGCCGATTCAGGCGCTGCTGCCGACCTATCTGAAAACCGACCTGGCCTACGATCACTCCACCGTTGCCCGAGTGCTGTTCTTCAGCGGGTTTGGTGCGGCGGTGGGCTGCTGCGTCGGCGGTTTCCTTGGCGATTGGCTCGGCACCCGTAAAGCCTATGTCTGGAGCCTGCTGGCCTCACAATTGCTGATTATTCCTGTGTTTGCGATCGGCGGCACCAACGTCTGGGTCCTTGGCCTGTTACTCTTTTTCCAGCAGATGTTAGGGCAGGGGATCTCTGGGATCTTACCGAAACTGATCGGTGGCTACTTCGATACCGATCAACGTGCAGCAGGGTTGGGCTTCACTTATAACGTCGGGGCGCTCGGCGGTGCGATAGCCCCGGTGATCGGCGCGCTGATCGCACAAAAGCTGGATCTGGGCACCGCACTGGGATCGCTTTCTTTCGGGCTGACGTTTGTGGTCATCCTGCTGATCGGCCTCGACATGCCCACTCGCGTTCAGCGCTGGATCCGTCCGGAAGCGCTACGTACGCATGATGCGATTGACGGAAAACCGTTCAGTGGGGCCGTTCCGCTGCGTGGTGAAAAAAGCAGTCTGATTAAAAACTAGGGAGACAGAATGTCGGTACTTGAACAACTTGATGCGGCGATCCACGCCAACGGCGGGCTGATCGTGTCCTGCCAGCCGGTGCCGGGGAGCCCGCTGGATAAACCTGACATTGTCGCCGCGATGGCGCTGGCGGCAGAGCAGGCGGGCGCGGTGGCGCTCCGGATCGAAGGGATCGAAAACCTGAAGGCGACCTCTGCGCAGGTGACGATCCCGATCATTGGCATCATCAAGCGCGACTTACCCGATTCGCCGGTGCGGATCACGCCCTTCCTCGACGATGTGGATGCGCTCGCTGCGGCAGGGGCCAGCATTATTGCTTTTGATGGTACGGACAGGGCCCGACCCGCATCGGTAAACGCATTGCTGGAACGCATTCATGCTCACCACCTGCTGGCGATGGCTGACTGCTCCTCTGTTGAAGACGGATTGTATTGTCATCGCGCTGGGGCAGAGATTATTGGTTCAACCCTGTCGGGCTATCTGGGTGGCCCGGTGCCAGTGGAACCTGACTTTGCGCTGGTCGCCGCGCTCAGCGAGGCTGGGTGTCGGGTGATTGCGGAAGGGCGTTATAACGCGCCGGAACTGGCCGCACAGGCGATGCAGCAAGGGGCGTGGGCAGTCACGGTTGGGTCGGCAATCACCCGGCTGGAGCACATCTGCCAGTGGTATCGCGACGCGCTGCACGGGGTCAGGCAATGACTACCCTCGCGGTAGATATCGGCGGGACTAAACTCGCGGCGGCGATTATCGACGACGATTTTCGCCTGCTGGAGCGGCATGAATGCCCCACGCCCGCAAGCCAATCGCCGCAGGCGCTTACCGCCAGTCTGGAGGCATTGCTTTCGCCCCTGGCGAAACGGGTGCAGCGGGTAGCGGTGGCCTCTACCGGGATCATTCATCAGGGCGTGTTAACCGCCGTCAATCCGGTCAATCTTGGCGGGCTGGCGCAGTTTCCGCTGCAGGAGACAGTGTCGCGTATCACCGGTTTGCCGTGTCTGGTGCTGAATGATGCCCAGGCCGCGGCCTGGGCGGAATATCAGGCACTGAACGAGAGCGTTGCGGAGATGGCGTTCATCACCGTGTCAACGGGCGTTGGCGGTGGGCTGGTCAGCCAGGGGCGGCTGTTGACGGGGGCCGGTGGGCTGGCCGGGCATTTTGGCCATACGCTGGCGGATCCGGATGGGCCACGCTGTGGCTGTGGGCGCATCGGGTGCGTGGAGGCGATAGCGTCCGGACGCGGAATTGCCGCCGCCGCGCAGGGCGAGCTTTACGGTCTTGATGCCAAAGCCATCTTCGCCAGAGCGAAGGCGGGTGACGCGCAGGCGCAAGAGCTGGTACAGCGTTCCGCACGGGTACTGGCCAGGTTGATTGCGGATGTCAAAGCGGTGACCGACTGCCAGTGCGTGGTGATAGGCGGCAGCGTTGGGCTGGCGGAGGGGTATTTAGCGCAGGTGGAAGCGTTTTTAGCGCAGGAACCGAAGGCGTATCAGGTGACGCTGAAAGCCGCCCATTATCGACACGATGCCGGACTGCTGGGCGCGGCGATGCAAGCTCTGCAATAAAAAAGCCCGGATGATTGATCACTCCGGGCTTTTTCTCATCTGCCATTCACACGGCGGATTACACTTCCAGGTAGTTCATAATGCCGTCTGCCGCTTTACGACCTTCGGCAATCGCGGTGACCACCAGATCGGAGCCACGCACGATGTCGCCCCCAGCGAAGATTTTCGGGTTACTGGTCTGGAAGGCGTTTTCGCTGCCTTCCGGAGCGATAACGCGGCCCTGAGAATCCAGCTCAACGCTGTGCTTAGCCAGCCATTCCATGCTGTGTGGACGGAAACCGAACGCCATCACCACCGCATCGGCAGGCACCACATGCTCGGAACCGGCCACGATTTCTGCCCGACGACGGCCTTTGGCATCCGGCGCACCCATTTCGGTGCGTGCCATTTTCACGCCGCAGACTTTACCGTTGGCATTCACTTCCACGCCCAGTGGCTGCACGTTGAACTGGAATTCCACGCCTTCTTCACGCGCATTTTTCACTTCGCGGCGTGAACCGGGCATGTTCTCTTCGTCACGACGATAGGCACAGGTGACGTGTGTCGCGCCCTGACGAATCGAGGTCCGCACGCAGTCCATCGCGGTATCACCCCCGCCGAGAACCACCACGCGTTTACCTTCCATATTCACATACGGTTCTTCGGTCGTTTCGCCGTAGCCCATCATCTGTTTGGTATTGGCAATCAGGAACGGTAGCGCGTCAAACACGCCATTCGCATCCTCATTTTCCAGGCCACCACGCATCGACTGATAGGTGCCGACGCCGAGGAATACCGCATCGTACTCGCTCAGCAGGTCATCAATTTGCACATCGCGACCCACTTCGACGTTGAGTTTGAACTCAATGCCCATGTCGGTGAAGATTTCACGACGGCGGGTCATGACTTCTTTTTCAAGCTTGAATGCCGGGATCCCGAAGGTCAGCAGGCCGCCTATTTCAGGATGACGGTCAAAGACCACCGCTTTCACGCCGTTACGGGTCAGCACATCGGCACAGGCGAGGCCCGCCGGGCCCGCGCCGATAATCGCCACGCGCTTACCGGTTTGCTTCACGCCGGTCATGTCCGGACGCCAGCCCATTTCGAAGGCTTTATCGTTGATATAGCGCTCGATATTGCCGATGGTCACCGCGCCAAACTCGTCGTTCAGCGTACAGGAACCTTCGCACAGACGGTCCTGAGGGCAGACGCGGCCGCACACTTCCGGCAGGGTGTTGGTCTGGTGCGACAGTTCAGCCGCTTCAAAAATACGCCCTTCATTGGCAAGCTTCAGCCAGTTCGGAATGTAGTTATGTACCGGACACTTCCACTCACAGTACGGGTTGCCGCAGGACAGGCAGCGATCTGCCTGTGCTTTGGCCTGGCCTTCAGAGAAGGTCTCGTAGATCTCAACAAATTCAATTTTACGGATCTTCAGCGGTTTCTTCGGCGGATCAACGCGCTGCAGGTCGATAAACTGGTAAACATTCTGACTCATCGATTTTCCTTACTGCGCCTGCACGCGCAATTCAGCGGCGCTACGACTACGGTGACCCAACAGTGCTTTGACATCGCTGGACTTCGGTTTAACCAGAGCAAATTTCGCCGAGAACGCTGGCCAGTTGGCGAGGATTTCTTCGCCGCGCTGGGAGCCGGTCAACTGAACGTGTTCGGTGATAAGGCCACGCAGATGCTCTTCGTGGATAGCCAAAGAATCGACCTCCAGTACTTCCACCAGTTCCGGGTTCACGCGTTTGCGGAAATCACCGTCTTCATCCAGCACGTAGGCGAAGCCGCCGGTCATGCCTGCGCCAAAGTTAACCCCGGTTTTACCGAGCACACAAACGATGCCGCCGGTCATGTATTCACAGCCGTTATCGCCAATGCCTTCCACCACGGTGATTGCCCCGGAGTTACGCACACCGAAACGTTCACCCGCGCGACCTGCGGCGTACAGACGACCCCCGGTCGCGCCGTACAGGCAGGTGTTGCCGATGATGCTGGCTTCGTGACTGCGGAACGCAGAACCGACCGGAGGACGGATGGCCAGCAAACCGCCAGCCATGCCTTTGCCGACGTAGTCGTTGGCATCGCCGGTCAGGTGCAGCTCCACGCCGCCCGCGTTCCATACACCAAAGCTCTGACCTGCGGTGCCGCTGAAGTGCGCTTTAATCGGGTCTGAAGCCAGGCCCTGATCGCCGTACGTCTGTGCGATGTAGCCCGACAGCGACGCGCCCACGGAACGGTCAGTGTTGCGAATATCAAACCAGAACGTTTTGCTCTGCTTGTCATCGACATAGGCTTTCGCCTGCTGTAACAGCTGTGCGTTCAGCACCCCGTTATCAAACGGCGGGTTGGTCTCGGTGCAGTACAGCGCTTTGCCCGGATGCGGCTCAGCGGTTTCCAGCAGTTTCGACAGGTTCAACTTCTGCTGCTTGGCGGTGAAGCCGTCCAGCTCTTTGAGCAGGTCGGTGCGGCCAATCAGGTCGACCAGACGTTTCACGCCCAGCTCCGCCATCAGCTCGCGCACTTCACGGGCGATAAACTCAAAGTAGTTGGTTACTTTGAACGGCAGGCCGTGGTAGTGATTCTTACGCAGCTTTTCGTCCTGAGTCGCCACGCCCGTTGCGCAGTTGTTCAGGTGGCAAATACGCAGGTATTTACAGCCCAGTGCCACCATCGGACCGGTGCCGAAGCCAAAGCTTTCCGCACCCAGAATTGCGGCCTTGATGATGTCGAGTCCGGTTTTCAGACCGCCATCAACCTGCAGACGAATTTTGTGACGCAGACCGTTGGCAACCAGCGCCTGCTGGGTTTCCACCAGGCCAAGTTCCCAAGGACAACCCGCATACTTCACCGAGGAGAGTGGGCTTGCGCCGGTGCCGCCGTCATAACCGGCAATCGTAATCAGGTCCGCATAGGCTTTTGCGACGCCGGTTGCGATGGTGCCCACACCCGGTTCAGAAACCAGCTTCACGGAGATCATCGCTTTCGGGTTGACCTGTTTCAGGTCGAAAATCAGCTGTGCCAAATCCTCGATAGAGTAAATATCGTGGTGCGGCGGCGGTGAAATCAGGGTCACACCCGGTACGGAATAACGCAGTTTGGCGATGTACGGCGTGACTTTATCACCTGGTAACTGACCGCCTTCACCCGGCTTCGCGCCCTGAGCTACTTTAATCTGAATCACATCGGCGTTAACCAGATACGCAGGCGTGACGCCAAAACGACCGGAAGCAACCTGCTTGATGCGTGACACTTTATTGGTGCCGTAGCGCGCAGGATCTTCCCCGCCTTCGCCGGAGTTCGAGTTCCCGCCGATGCTGTTCATCGCTTCGGCCAGCGCCTCGTGGGCTTCCGGACTTAGCGCGCCGATAGACATCGCGGCGGTATCAAAGCGTTTGAACAGTTCGGTGGCCGGTTCAACCTCGTTGATGCTGATGGCGTCAGTGCCAGGATTCACCGCCAGCAGGTCACGCAGGGTGGCTGCCGGACGTTCGTTGACCAACTTCGCATACTGCTGATAATCGCTGTATTCGCCGCTCTGTACCGCCTGTTGTAGGGTGCGAACCACGTCCGGGTTGTAGGCGTGGTATTCGCCGCCGTGAACGTATTTCAGCAGACCACCCTGATCGAGCGGCTTACGCGCCAGCCAGGCACGTTTGGAGAGGTTGAGCAGATCCTGCTGGAAATCATCAAACCCGGCCCCGCCGATACGGCTGACCACGCCCTGGAAGCACAGGCCGGACACGTCATCGTGCAGGCCGACGGCTTCAAACAGCTTCGAGCAGCGGTAAGAGGCGATGGTTGAGATGCCCATTTTGGACATGATTTTGTACAAGCCTTTGTTGATGCCGTTTCGGTAGTTCAGCATCACGTGGCGATAATCTTTTTCGATAGCCTTGCTGTCGACCAGTTTTGCCAGGGTTTCATAGGCGAGGTACGGGTAAATGGCCGTCGCGCCGAAGCCGAGCAGCACCGCAAAGTGATGCGGGTCGCGGGCGCTGGCGGTCTCAACGATGATGTTGGCATCGCAGCGCAGGCTCTTATCGACCAGACGCGTCTGGATAGCACCCACCGCCATCGGGGCCGGAACGGGCAGACGATTTTTGGCGATGTTACGGTCAGACAGCACCAGCAGCACCGTGCCGTTACGCACCATTTGCTCTGCTTTATCGCACAGCGCGTTAACGGTCTCTTCAAGCGTCGTCTCGGTCACGTCGAAGGTGATGTCGAGCGTGTCCGCGCGGTAGTGATCTTCTTTTAGCGTGGTCAGCTGTTTGAAATCGGAGTACAGCAGAATCGGTGATTTGAAGCTCAGGCGGTGCGCCTGGCCTTCCGCTTCACAGAAGACGTTCATTTCACGCCCGATGCTGGTGGCGAGCGACATCACGTGCGCTTCACGCAGCGGATCGATTGGCGGGTTGGTCACCTGCGCAAACTGCTGGCGGAAATAGTCATAAATGATGCGCGGCTGGCTGGAGAGCACGGCAAACGGGGTATCATCACCCATTGAGCCAACGGCTTCCTGGCCGTTTTCGCCCAGCACGCGGATCACGGAATCCAGCTCTTCTGCGCTGTAGTTAAACTGTTTCTGGTAGCTGGCGAGCATATCGTCGTCCAGCTCGCGGCTGCCCACTTCTTCGTCCGGTAAATCTTCAAACGGCACCAGGCGGCGAACGTTTTTCTCCATCCACTCTTTGTACGGATGACGGATTTTCAGGTCGTGGTCGGTTTCTGCTGAGTGAAGAATACGGCCCGCGCGGGTGTCGATAACCATCAGCTCGCCAGGGCCGACGCGGCCTTTTTCGACCACTTCGTCCGGCTGGTAATCCCAGATCCCGACTTCAGAGGCGCAGGTGATCAGCTTGTCTTTGGTGATAACGTAGCGCGCCGGGCGCAGACCGTTACGGTCGAGGTTACAGGCGGCGTAGCGTCCATCGGACATCACGATGCCTGCCGGACCGTCCCACGGCTCCATGTGCATGGAGTTAAAGTCGAAGAATGCGCGCAGGTCCGGGTCCATATCCGGGTTGTTCTGCCAGGCTGGCGGCACCAGCAAGCGCATAGCACGCACGATATCCATCCCGCCTGCCAGCAGCAGTTCGAGCATGTTATCCATCGAGCTTGAGTCAGAGCCAGTTTCGTTCACGAACGGGGCGGCATCATGCAGGTCGGGGATCAGCGGAGTCTGGAACTTATAGGTACGCGCCCGTGCCCATTGGCGGTTACCGGTGATGGTGTTGATCTCGCCGTTGTGCGCCAGATAGCGGAACGGCTGGGCCAGCGGCCAACGCGGCACGGTGTTGGTGGAAAAGCGCTGGTGGAACAGACAAATGGCCGATTCCAGGCGCAGGTCCGCGAGGTCCAGGTAGAAGCGCGGCAAATCCGCCGGCATACACAGACCTTTATAGATATTGATTAGATTCGACAGGCTACAAACGTAGAAATCTTTGTCTTCCTGCAAACGCTTTTCGATACGGCGACGGGCGATAAACAGGCGACGTTCCATATCACGCGGACGCCAGCCAGCCGGGGCGTTAACAAAAATTTGTTCGATACGTGGCAGCGAGGAGAGGGCGATTTCACCGAGGACCCCTTCGTTGGTTGGCACATCGCGCCAGCCGACAATCGACAGGGTTTCACGCTGAAGTTCTTCTTCAACGACACGACGCGAAGCCGCAGCGAGCTCCGCGTCTTTATTCAGGAACAGCATTCCGACGGCGTAGTTTTTGGCTAAACGCCAGCCGCGCTCTTCGGCCACCAGGCGGAAGAAACGATCCGGTTTTTGCAGCAACAGGCCGCAGCCGTCGCCAGTTTTACCGTCAGCAAGGATCGCACCACGGTGCTGCATGCGGGCCAGTGCGTGAATAGCAGTACGCACTACCTTGTGGCTAGGTTCGCCTTCTATGTGGGCGATCAGGCCGAAACCACAGTTATCTCTCTCAAGAGATTTATCGTACAACATATCAGTGAACCTCCCCAGGCTCTACGGAGACCCCTATCTGACCGTTGCGCGCAGGCGCAGAAAGAGCAAGGCGGCGGGGCACAGGCCTCGCATTCGCCCTCTCAAAATCCTTTCGCATCGGTAAACAAGTATTGCGGACTTGCTTCAGAGGGAATCTCAATTACTGCATAAATATGATGAGCAGAAGGCTCATCGAGAAAGCTTCCAGCGGATCCTCAAGTTATCGGGAATCCTTACACAGGTCAAATGGCAATCTTATTTATACAAAAATGTGCTATAGGTAAGGTAATTGGCTGATATATAACAGTTTGTGCCTGTTTTTATCCTGCATTTCGACCCACCGATACGGCTACTGAATGTGATCTCTCTCACTATATGAAAGCGTTATAATGGCGGATCTGTGCTGAATGGCTTTTTTATCGCAGAATTATATTCTGCCGTACAGCGCTAATCCCCATGATGACACTGTTTTTCATCTGCTACGGCAATAGTGAAAAATCAGGGGTCAACATAAGGAAAAGTAATCACCATTAGGGTGAATGAAATTGCAGTTATCTTGATTGGTTATGCAATAGGTGTGAGGCCGCTGAGGCGTTTGATCCAGGTCATCGCCGACGGAGGCTAAAAATGGCAGGCTTTGCACCTCTTCGTAAGGCGCGGTCTCTCAGATTATGCAGTTACAGAAATTAGTCAATATGTTTGGTGGGGATCTTAGCCGTCGTTATGGCGAAAAGGTTCATAAACTGACGCTGCACGGCGGCTTTAGCTGCCCTAACCGCGACGGGACGATAGGGCGCGGAGGCTGCACCTTTTGTAACGTGGCGTCGTTTGCCGACGAGGCGCAGCAGCACCGTTCCATTGCCGAACAGCTGGCGCATCAAAAGCACCTGGTTAACCGGGCTAAACGGTATCTGGCATATTTTCAGGCCTATACCAGCACCTTTGCCGAAGTGCAGGTGCTGCGTTCGATGTATCAACAGGCCGTGAGTCAGGCGAATATCGTCGGCCTTTGCGTGGGCACCCGCCCGGATTGCGTGCCGGAAGCGGTGTTGGACTTGCTCAGTGAATATCACGCGCAGGGTTATGAGGTGTGGCTGGAGCTGGGCCTGCAAAGCGCACAGGATAAAACCCTGCATCGCATTAATCGCGGCCACGATTTTGCCTGTTATCAGGCCACCACTCGTCTGGCGCGTGAGCGCGGGCTTAAAGTCTGCACTCATCTGATCGTCGGGTTGCCTGGGGAAGGGCAGGCAGAGTGTCTGCAAACGCTGGATAAAGTGGTCGAGACCGGGGTGGACGGCATCAAGCTGCATCCACTGCATATCGTCACCGGCAGCATTATGGCGAAAGCCTGGGAAGCAGGCAGACTGAACGGCATTGAACTGAATGAGTATACCGTCACCGCCGGGGAGATGATTCGCCACACCCCCCCGGAAGTGGTTTATCACCGGATTTCCGCTAGCGCGCGGCGCCCGACGCTGTTAGCCCCACTGTGGTGTGAAAACCGCTGGACCGGGATGGTGGAACTGGACCGTTATCTTAACGAGCATGGCGTACAAGGCTCCGCGATTGGCCAAAATTGGCGTCCTTCAGAGCGCTAATCCCAACGATTGCCGCATTTTTTGCACAACCTTCAACGCGTTGCTCAGAATTGGGTATTATTGAGCGATGTTGTGGTGAAGGAAATCCCTATGAAGCAAATCCGAATGCTTGCGCAGTACTATGTCGACCTGATGATGAAGCTCGGCCTGGTGCGGTTCTCAATGCTGCTGGCGTTGGCGCTGGTGGTACTGGCCATTGTGGTCCAGATGGCGGTGACGATGGTGCTGCACGGCCAGGTCGAAAGTATTGATGTTATTCGCTCGATCTTCTTTGGCCTGTTGATCACCCCGTGGGCGGTCTATTTTCTCTCGGTGGTCGTTGAGCAACTGGAAGAGTCGCGGCAGCGCCTTTCACGTTTGGTCGAAAAGCTGGAGGAGATGCGTGACCGCGATTTAAAGCTAAACGTGCAGTTGAAAGACAACATCGCGCAGCTCAACCAGGAAATCAGCGATCGTGAAAAAGCGGAAGCCGAGCGCCAGAGCACCCTGGAACAGCTTAAAATCGAGATGAAGGAGCGCGAGCAGACGCAAATTCAGCTCGAGCAACAATCTTCTTTCCTGCGCTCATTCCTCGATGCCTCGCCGGACCTGGTTTTTTACCGCAACGAAGATAAAGAGTTCTCCGGCTGTAATCGGGCGATGGAGTTGCTGACCGGCAAAAGCGAAAAGCAGTTGATTCACCTCAAGCCGCTGGATGTTTATTCCCCGGAAGCGGCGGCAAAAGTTCTCGAAACCGACGAGAAGGTGTTCCGTCATAACGTCTCTCTGACCTACGAACAGTGGCTTGATTACCCGGATGGCCGTAAAGCCTGCTTCGAAATCCGTAAGGTGCCGTACTACGACCGCGTGGGTAAACGCCACGGCCTGATGGGCTTTGGCCGTGATATCACCGAGCGTAAGCGCTATCAGGATGCCCTTGAGCGCGCCAGCCGCGACAAGACCACCTTTATTTCTACCATTAGCCACGAGCTGCGCACCCCGCTGAACGGAATCGTTGGCCTGAGCCGCATTTTGCTGGATACCGAACTGACCGGAGAGCAGGAAAAATACCTGAAAACCATCCATGTCTCGGCGGTGACGCTGGGGAATATCTTCAACGATATTATCGATATGGATAAGATGGAACGCCGTAAGGTTCAACTGGATAACCAGCCTGTCGATTTCACCGGTTTCCTTGCCGATCTGGAGAACCTTTCGGGCCTGCAGGCGCAGCAGAAAGGGCTGCGCTTCGTCATGGAGCCGACGCTGCCGCTGCCGCATAAAGTGATCACTGACGGCACCCGTTTACGGCAGATCCTGTGGAACCTGATCAGCAACGCCGTCAAGTTTACCCAGCAAGGTAACGTCACGGTCCGTGTGCGTTTCGACGCAGGTGACATGCTGCACTTCGAGGTACAGGATTCCGGAATCGGCATCCCGCAGGAAGAGCAGGACAAGATTTTTGCCATGTACTATCAGGTGAAGGACAGCCAGGGTGGAAAACCGGCTACCGGGACCGGCATTGGTCTGGCGGTGTCGCGCCGTCTGGCGAAGAGCATGGGCGGCGACATTACCGTCTCAAGCCAGCCGGGAAGCGGATCAACCTTTACGCTGACGGTTCATGCGCCTGCGGTAGCTGAAGAAGTGGAAGACACGCTGGCCGATGACGATATGCCGCTACCCGCCCTGCACGTGCTGCTGGTGGAAGACATCGAGCTGAACGTGATTGTCGCCCGCTCGGTGCTGGAAAAACTCGGTAACAGCGTCGACGTCGCAATGACCGGTAAAGCCGCGCTGGAAATGTTCTCACCTTCTGAATACGACCTGGTGCTACTGGATATTCAGCTGCCGGACATGACCGGGCTGGATATTTCCCGCGAGCTAAAACAGCGCTATCACGCTGACGAGTTACCGCCGCTGGTGGCGCTGACCGCCAACGTGCTGAAAGACAAAAAAGAGTATCTGGATGCGGGAATGGACGATGTGCTGAGCAAGCCGCTCGCCGTTCCGGCATTGACCGCCATGATCCAAAAATTCTGGGACACCCCTGATGATGACGAGGAGAGCAGCGTGACGACGACCGACAGCAGTAAATCCAGCGCCGTGCTGGATACCGACATGCTTCAGCAGTATATCGAACTGGTAGGCCCGAAGCTGATTACCGACGGGCTGGCGGTGTTTGAAAAAATGATGCCGGGCTATCTGGCGGTGCTGGAGTCGAACCTGACCGCACGCGACCAAAAAGGCATTGTTGAAGAAGGGCATAAAATCAAAGGAGCCGCAGGCTCGATTGGTTTACGGCACATCCAGCAACTGGGGCAACAGATCCAGTCTCCCGATCTTCCAGCGTGGTGGGATAACGTAGGTGAATGGATCGAAGAGATGAAAGCCGAATGGCAACAGGACGTAGCGACCCTGAAAGCGTGGGTGGCGAGCCGATAAAAAATGACCCCGGTCAAGCCGGGGTGCGCGAATACTGCGCCAACACCAGGGAAAACGTGGCTGCGCCTTAATTGTTTTAACTGTGTTGAACAGACGCTGCCTGAGAATTCGGGCCGCACGCTCATTAAGATAGCAAAACTTAAATAATTTGTTACATGAATCAGTGAAATGTGTGAAGCACGGCGATTAAATCAAAATAATTGATGGGCTTCAGGCAGTTGCAACAAAGGAAACGCGGTATGAAAAAAATTGGCGTAGTGCTCAGCGGCTGTGGCGTCTATGACGGCAGCGAAATTCATGAGGCGGTGATTACCCTGCTGGCGATTGCGCGTAGCGGTGCGCAGGCGGTCTGTTTTGCGCCGGATAAAAGCCAGTCTGATGTGATTAATCATCTGGCCGGAGAGCCGCAGGGCGGCGAGCGTAACGTGCTGATGGAAGCGGCGCGTATTACGCGGGGTGAGATTCAGCCGCTGTCCTCCGCGCGGGCGGCCGACCTTGATGCGTTGATTGTGCCTGGCGGTTTCGGCGCGGCGAAAAACCTGAGCAATTTTGCCTCGCAGGGCAGCACCTGCACGGTCGATGCTGATTTAACCGCGCTGACGCAGGCAATGCATCAGGCGGGTAAACCGCTGGGGTTTATGTGCATCGCGCCCGCTATGCTGCCGAAGATTTTCGACTTCCCGCTGCGAATCACCATCGGGACTGACATCGATACCGCCGAAGTGCTGGAAGAGATGGGGGCCGAGCATGTGCCCTGCCCGGTGGATGACATCGTGGTCGATGAAGAAAACAAAGTGGTGACCACGCCTGCGTATATGCTGGCGCAGAATATTGCGGAAGCGGCGACCGGCATTGAGAAACTGGTGGCACGCGTGCTGGTGCTTTGCGCATGAGTCAGCGTCGTTCGCCAGTCGCCTGGCTAAAATGGATTTTGCTGCGGATTGGGCTGGTGCTTGCCGTGTTTTGGGGCGGCGGCATTGCGCTATTTAGCGTGCTGCCGGTGCCTTTCTCTGCGGTGATGGTGGAGCGTCAGCTGAGCGCCATCTTCAGCGGCGATTTCCATTATCTGGCGCATTCTGACTGGGTGAGCATGGATGAAATGACGCCATGGATGGGGCTGGCGGTAATTGCCGCAGAGGATCAGAAATTCCCTGAACACTGGGGCTTTGACGTATCGGCGATAGAAAAAGCGCTGGCCCATAACGAACGCAACGAAAGCCGGATCCGTGGGGCGTCTACGCTGTCGCAGCAAACGGCGAAAAACCTGTTTTTGTGGGACGGTCGTAGCTGGCTGCGTAAAGGGCTGGAAGCGGGGTTGACGGTGGGAATTGAAACCGTCTGGAGTAAGAAACGCATTCTGACCGTGTACCTGAACATCGCTGAGTTTGGCGACGGTATTTTTGGCGTGGAAGCGGCGGCACAGCACTATTTCCACAAACCGGCCAGCAAGCTGACAATGTCCGAAGCCGCGCTTTTGGCCGCGGTGTTGCCGAACCCGATTCGGTATCGCGCCGATGCGCCGTCCGGATATGTCCGCAGTCGTCAGGCGTGGATCTTACGCCAAATGCGTCAGTTAGGCGGGGAAGGGTTTATGACGGGGAATCACTTGTATTAAAGGGATCAGGCGGGTGCGCGTAGCGCTACCCGCTTAAAGACTAATCTTCATCAAACCCGGCGTTAAACAGCGCGATCACTGCCGCCAGGGCTTCTTCTTCCTGTGGGCCGCTGGCTTCGATTTCAATCTGTCGGCCTTTGGCGGAATCCAGCATCAGCAGCGCAATCACGCTGCTGGCCTCCGCTTCGGTGCCTTCGTCATTGCGCAGCCACACTTCAGCATCGTAATTTTGAACCAGTTCAAACAGTTTCATCGCTGGGCGGGCGTGCATCCCCAGCTTATTAGTGATTTCAACGGTGTGCTTTACGCTCATGTTTTACGTTTTTCCAGCGTCCGGTGACGAGACTGAACGTTTTTCCCGCGGGAGCGGAAATAGTCAGCCAGCTGTTCGGCAATATACACCGAACGATGTTTACCGCCGGTACAACCAATCGCGACCGTCAGATAGCTGCGGTTGTTGGTTTCCAGCATAGGTAACCATAGCTCAAGATAGCTACGCGTCTGGTAGATAAAATTGTGAACTTCTGTATGACGGTCGAGGAACGCAGCAACCGGTTTATCGAGACCAGTCATCGGACGCAGCTTCGGGTCCCAGTGCGGGTTCGGCAGGAAACGGACGTCAAACACGTAATCGGCATCAATCGGGATCCCATGCTTAAAGCCGAAGGATTCGAACACCATCGTCAGCTCACGTTCACGCTTGCCGAGCAGGCGCGTACGCAGCATTTCAGCCAGTTCATGCACCGACATTTCAGAGGTATCAACAATCAAGTCCGCACGCGAACGCAGCGGCTCAAGCAGATCGCTTTCCTGATCGATAGCGCTTTCCAGCGACAGATTCTTGCTGGAAAGAGGGTGCAGGCGGCGCGTATCGCTGTAACGACGGATCAACGTGTTGCGATCGGCATCAAGGAACAACAGTTGCGGGGAGAAGCAGTCAGGCAGATTTTCCATCGCCTGCTCAAAAATCTCCGGCGATTCCGGCATGTTACGCACATCAATGCTGACCGCAGCAGAGATCTGCCGGTCAGCCAGGCTTTTCGCCAGTTCCGGCAGCAACACCACCGGCAGGTTATCGACGCAGTAAAAGCCCATATCTTCCAGCGCGCGCAGAGCCACAGACTTCCCTGAACCCGAGCGCCCGCTGACGATCATCAGTACCATCAGTCGTTTCTCCTTACGACAACCGACTTACCGTTAGGCATCTTCATCACCGCTATCGTCGCCGGTGATAATTTCATACAGCTCCTGATCGCTCTGCGCACCGCGCAGACGGCGGCAGATGGTTTTATCCGCCAGGCGTTTGGCGACCAGCGACAGCGTATGCAAATGCGTTTTGGTCTGGTCGGCAGGCACCAGTAGGGCAAACAGCAGGTCAACCGGCTGATTGTCTATCGCATCAAAGGCAATCGGGGTTTCGAGCTGCACGAACACGCCAACGGCGCGCGTGGTGTCCTCTTCCAGCTTGCCGTGTGGAATGGCAATGCCGTTACCGATGCCGGTACTGCCCATCTTTTCACGGGTCAGGATCGCCTCAAATACCACCTGTGGCGGGATGCTCAGCTGTTTAGCTGCCAGTTCGCTGATAATTTCCAGCGCACGTTTTTTACTCTGGCAGTGAACAGCACTGCGGGTACATTCCTGGTTAAGGACATTGCTCAGTTGCAGAGCGGAATCGTTGTTCATCATAATTTCACCTGCGTGCCGCCTGACCCGAAGAGCCGGGTCAGGCGCACGGCCGGACAATTAGTGTTGTTTCAGTTTATCTTTATGTTTGGTCAGCTGTCTTGCAAGCTTGTCGATAAGACCGTCTATTGCGGCATACATATCCTGCCCTTCCGCACTGGCATGAATTTCGCCCCCGTTAACATGCAGGGTGGCATCCGAGATATGAGTCACCTTTTCCACTTTTAACACAATATAGACCTGATTAATCCGTTCGAAAAACTGCTCAAGCTTGGCAAATTTGGTATTCACAAATTCACGCAGAGCGTCAGTGATTTCGACGTTGTGTCCTGTGATATTGAGCTGCATAGTGTCTTCCTTATCGGTTGTGTCAGACCAGCTGTTTACGCTGGTTGGACGGCGGAATGGATAAAGACTCTCGGTACTTTGCAACGGTGCGGCGTGCCACCATGATACCCTGTTCGGACAGCATGGTGGTTAGCTTACTGTCACTCAGTGGTTTCGCGGGATTTTCCGCGGCAATTAACTTCTTCACCAGGGCACGAATCGCCGTCGACGAGGCTTCGCCACCGCCTTCAGTGTTCACGTGGCTGGAGAAGAAATACTTAAGCTCAAAAATGCCTCTTGGGCTGTGAAGATACTTTTGCGTTGTCACGCGCGAGATAGTCGATTCATGCATCTCGACGGCCTGAGCGATATCCGCCAGCACCATCGGCTTCATGAATTCTTCACCCTTTTCGAAAAACGCCTGCTGCTGTTCGACGATACAACGACTCACCCGGAGCAGCGTGTCATTGCGGCTTTCCAGGCTTTTGATCAGCCATTTCGCTTCCTGAAGATTACTGCGAATAAACTGGCTATCGGCATCGTTACGGGCGTTATTACACATCCCGGCGTAGTGCTGGTTGATTTGCAAACGCGGAATGCTGTCGGAATTGAGTTCGACCATCCAGCGGCCGCTTACCTTGCGTACCAGCACGTCAGGAATGACGTATTCCGGTTCGCCGGTCTGGATAGACTGACCCGGACGCGGGTCCAGTGATTGAATTAGCGTCACCGCTTCTTTCAACACGTCTTCTTTCAGACGCGTGACGCGCATCAGGCTGCGGAAATCGTGATTGGCCAGCAGAGAGAGATGATCGCTGATAATCGTTTTGGCTTCCGCCAGCCACGGTGTCTCTTTGCCAAACTGAGAAAGCTGGATCAGCAGGCAGTCGCGCAGATCTTTTGCCGCAACGCCAACAGGATCAAAGCGCTGTATGCGTTTCAGAACAGCTTCAACCTCATCGAGATCGAGCTCGTCGTCGCCAATGCTTTCGAGGATCTCTTCCACTGAGGCGGTGAGATAGCCGGTGTCATCGACGGCGTTAACGATAGAGGTGGCAATGGCGCGATCGGTGTCGGAGAACGGCGTCAGGCCAACCTGCCACATCAGATAGTCCTGAAGCGACTGGGTGGTTTCGCCCTGATAGATAGGCAGCTCGTCGTCCTGATAGTCAGTGCCTGTCCCCGACGGTGTACCAGCGGTGTAAATTTCATCCCAGCTGGCGTCGAGGGGCAGCTCATCGGGCATCTCTTTCTGCTCGAGGGCATCGACGGTATCAAATGTATCGTTGGCTTCGTTGTCGGTTTCTTCTTGTGAATCCACTTCCTCGTGAAGATCGGTTTGCTCAAGCAGGGGATTACTCTCCAGCGCTTGCTGAAGTTCCTGTTGCAGCTCGAGCGTTGAAAGCTGCAACAGGCGAATGGCCTGTTGCAGTTGCGGCGTCATGGCGAGCTGTTGACTGAGCCTTAATTGCAAACCTTGCTTCATAATCAGGGCAAATTTCTCCGGCCAGAAATGGTAATTATCTCTACCCTATCAGAGTCTGAAGTCTTCCCCAAGATACACACGCTTAACATGCTCGTCCTGAAGGATTTGTTCTGGCGTACCGTGTGCAATCAAATGCCCCTGGCTGACGATATAAGCACGCTCACAGACCGCTAACGTTTCACGCACGTTATGGTCGGTAATCAGCACGCCGAGGCCGCTGTCGCGCAGATGCTCGATAATACGTTTGATGTCGATAACCGAAATGGGGTCAACGCCGGCAAAGGGTTCATCCAGCAGGATAAATTTAGGATTTGCTGCAAGCGCACGGGCAATTTCCACACGGCGACGTTCACCGCCGGAAAGTGCCTGGCCGAGGCTGTCGCGCAGGTGCTCAATGTGGAACTCTTCCATCAGCTCGTTGGCGCGGTCGACACGCTGCTCGTTGCTGAGATCGTCCCGGATTTGCAGCACGGCCATCAGGTTATCAAACACGCTCAGACGGCGGAAAATAGAGGCTTCCTGCGGCAGGTAGCCTATTCCGCGACGGGCGCGAGCATGCAGCGGCAGCAGGCTGATATCGTCATCATCAATGATGATGTTACCCGCATCACGCGACACAATGCCGACGACCATATAGAAGGTGGTGGTTTTACCGGCCCCGTTCGGGCCCAGCAGACCGACGATTTCGCCGGAATTGACCGTCAGGCTAACGTCTTCTACGACCCGACGGCCCTTGTAGGCTTTCGCAAGATTCTTTGCAGTTAAAGTTGCCATAACGTCTTAGTTACTCTTTTTAGGCTGAGCCGGTGTGGTGGTTTTGCCGCTCTTATCCTGCAGCTGCGATGGCACCAGAACCGTGGTCACGCGCTTACCTTTTTCGCTAAACGCCTGCATTTTCTGCTCTTTCACCAGATAGGTGATTTTGTCACCCTTGATGTTGCTATCGACCTGTTCCAGATAGGCATTACCGGTCAGAACCACCAGGTCGTTGGCGACTTCATAGTGCATCTTCGATGCATGGCCGTTTACCGGTTTACCGTTGTCCTGCATTTGGTAGAAGGTGGCTGGATTACCGTAGCCGTCCATCGTCTCTTTACCTTTAACGCCAGCCGGGCGGGTGACCACCACTTTGTCAGCATTAATTTTGATGGTGCCCTGGGTGACGATAACGTTGCCGGTGAACGTCGCGACGTTCCCCTGCATGTCGAGGGATTGCTGATCGGATTCAATGTGAATCGGCTGATCGGTATCGCCCGTCAACGCCAGCGCCGGGAGGCTGGCGGCCAGCAATGCGCTGGCAAGGGCAAGCTTAAAGCTGAATTTATTTGTTTTGAATTTCATAAGAGGTTCTCACCTTTTCAATCAGCTGAGCGTTTTTGCTGCGTAAGTTGCCGCGCATTTTGAGGCCGCTGGAATTAAATGTTGTACCGTACAACGTCACCAGATCGTCTGAACTTACGTCCTGAGTCACCAAATTGACAATGGCGTTATCCGTCGTGACTTTGCGAAGCTGAGAGTCTTCCGTCAGGGCGTTGATCTCAACGTGTCCGTAAAGATACAGCATACGGTCATTCGTCAGTTTGGCCTTATCGGCCTTGATAGACCACGTCGGGACTTTATTGACGTCGAAAGTGGTCAGGACAGGTCGGGTAAACCAGGTAATCGCCTGGTCAGAAAAATACTCGACGTGTTCAGCAATCAAATGATAGCTCAGCGCCCCTTCAGGGCTGTAGACCACGCTATCAGTATGTTCGCTTTTGTAAGTGGGTTCGTTATTGTTCGCCACCACCGGCGCAGGCGCGTCTTTATCTACTAAATTGAAGCCGATAAGCACCAGCGCCAGTAGCGAAAGCAGAATGATAACCCAACGTCTGGTTTTACTCATATCGATTGCCCTTTGGCTTCATCCAGCTTGCCCTGAGCCAGCAGCAATAAATCGCACACTTCACGTACCGCACCGCGCCCACCGTTAATCCGGGAGACATAATCCGCGCGTGGAGGCAGCAGAGGATGGGCATCTGCTACGGCGACGCTCAGTCCGACTTCTGCCATGACTGGCCAGTCGATGAGGTCGTCACCAACATAAGCGACCTCTTCTGGCTTCACGCCCAATTTTGTCTGCAGTTCGCGCCAGGCGATAAGCTTGTCGGACTGTCCCTGCCACAGATGGGTAATGCCCAATGTTTTGCAGCGGTCTTCTACCAGTTTAGCTTTTCGCCCGGTGATGATTGCAACTTCTATGCCTGAGGTCAGCGCACAGCGAATACCGTAGCCATCGCGCACGTTGAAGGCTTTCAGCTCTTCGCCGTTATTGCCCATGTAAATCAGCCCGTCGGACAACACGCCGTCGACGTCAAGAATGAGCAGGCGGATTTTCGCTGCCTTCTCCATCACCTGAGAGCTAACCGGTCCATAGCAGGTCGTTACCGACGCGCCAGCATTACTCATTGTTTTTTCCTTACTTACACTACGCCAGCGCGCAGCAGATCATGCATATGTATCACACCCAGCAGATGGTCGCCATCGGCAACCATTACGCAGGTGATATGACGGGACTGCATCAGGTTCAGCGCATCAACGGCCAGAATGCCTGGACGGACACGAATGCCGCCGCGGGTCATCACGTCGGCGATACTGAGGTCACGCACGTCGACGCCCATATCAAACACCCGACGTAAGTCGCCATCGGTGAAAATCCCTTCGATTTTCATCTGGTCATCACAGATAACGGTCATACCCAGGTTTTTACGGGTGATTTCGAGAAGCGCATCGCGCAGGGAGGCGTCTTTACTGACGTGCGGAATTTCATCCCCGGTGTGCATGATATCGTTCACCCGCAGTAACAGCTTACGCCCCAGCGCGCCACCCGGGTGGGACAGGGCAAAGTCCTGCGCGGTAAATCCACGCGCCTTCAGCAAGGCCACGGCGAGCGCATCGCCCATCACTAATGCGGCGGTGGTGCTCGACGTCGGTGCCAGGCCGAGCGGACAGGCTTCTTTCGGGACGCTGACGCAAAGATGAATATCCGCCGCTTTCGCCATGTTACTTTCCGGGCGGCTGGTCATGCAGATGAGCGGCACCTGCAGACGTTTCAACACCGGGATAAGCGCCATAATTTCATTGGATTCGCCGGAGTTTGACAGCGCAATCACCACGTCCTGCGGGGTGACCATGCCGAGGTCGCCGTGTGCGGCTTCACCAGGATGGACAAAGAATGAGGGGGTGCCGGTACTGGCAAAGGTTGCCGCCATCTTCCGGCCTATATGTCCGGATTTCCCCATTCCCATCACGACAACTTTACCGCCGCAGTAAGCCATTTTTTCGCAGGCAAGCGCGAAATCCTGGTTAATGTACTGATCGAGCTGGGCCAGACCTTCACGTTCAATCTCCAGCACCTCAAGGCCTGCCTGTTGAAAGTCAAAATCCGGCTGCAAATCTATTTGCGACATAATGTTATCCCGATTCACTCTGCGAAAAACGGCGTGCCCCACCAGAGGAACGCCAGCCAAACAAGAAAGCATCCGATCAGTAATGCCCCTGCGCCTTTGCCAATTTGCGGCTTACGACGCCAGCACAACACGGCAAAAATCACGCTGACCAGCACCATCACACCGTAATCACGGCTAAATGCCAGCGGGTTGAACGGCCCCGGCGCGACCAGCGCAGGGATGCCCATCACGATGGCAATATTGAAAATGTTAGAGCCAATGATATTGCCAATGGCGATATCATCCTCTCCTTTACGTGCGCCAGCGATGGCTGTTGCCAGTTCTGGCAGGCTGGTGCCAATGGCAATCACCGTCAGGCCGATGGTCAATTCACTCATCGCGAAGTAGTTGGCCAGCACCGTGGCGTTATCCACCACCATGCGCGTCGCCATCGGCATAATAATCAGCGCGACCCCGAGCCACAAACAGGCTACGGGCAGCGAACCTTCGCGCGGAAGCTCTGCTAATTGCTCGCGCGTTAGGCTGTCATTTCCTTGCCGTTCGGCCAGGCGAGCGATTTTAACAATATAAAACAGCCACAGGACAGCCAGAGCGAACAGAAAGAGGCCATCCATTCGGGTTAGCTGCCCATCATACAGCACAAAGCCCGCTAACAGGCTGACGACTAACATTAGCGGCAATTCTCGACGCAGGATATCGGAATGGGCGGTAAATGAATGCAGCAGTGCGCCGAGGCCGAGGATCAGCAAAATATTGACGATGTTTGATCCGATGGCGGTGCCGATAGCCAGATCGATTTGCCCATGAAAAGAAGCCGTTACGGAAACAATAATCTCCGGGAGCGATGTCCCTACGCTGACCACCGTCATGCCAATGATGAGCGGCGGAATGTTCATACTGCGGCAAAGAATCGATGCGGCAAAGACCAGACGATCGGCACTGTAGACCACCAGAAGTAAACCAATTATTAACAGAGCCGTCGCTAAAAGCATCTAAAGTCCTTTCTTCAGGTATAATCGCCAGCCCCTTTGCACCCTTCGCAAGGTGAGGACGAATTCCTAATTTTGACTTTATGCGTTGAAAAAGTAAAACAAATGCCTGCTTTCGCTAACCGTGGCGGGTAAGATTCTGTAAAAATGATGGGTTAGGGGCGCAAGAACACGCCATGCTTAACCTGAAGAGGTTTTTCCAGGGATAAACCTATGAACCAGACACTGGATAATTTAGTCGATGTGCGCGGTGTGAGTTTTACGCGTGGCAACCGAAGTATCTTCGACAACATCTCGCTGTCGGTTCCGCGCGGTAAAATTACCGCCATCATGGGACCGTCAGGGATTGGCAAAACCACGCTGCTGCGTTTGATCGGCGGGCAAATTCCGCCCGACAGCGGCGAGATCCTGTTCGACGGTGAAGATGTACCTACCATGACGCGCTCCCGTCTGTATGCCGTGCGCAAGCGCATGAGCATGCTGTTCCAGTCCGGTGCGCTGTTTACCGATATGAACGTTTTCGACAACGTTGCGTATCCGCTGCGTGAACATACCCGCTTGCCCCCGGCGTTGCTGAAAAGCACGGTAATGATGAAGCTGGAAGCGGTAGGTTTGCGCGGGGCTGCTAAACTGATGCCTTCTGAACTCTCCGGTGGGATGGCGCGTCGTGCTGCACTGGCGCGCGCAATTGCCCTCGAACCGGATTTAATCATGTTCGATGAGCCGTTTGTAGGGCAGGACCCGATTACCATGGGCGTGCTGGTGAAGCTGATTTCTGAGCTCAATAGCGCCCTGGGTGTCACCTGCGTCGTGGTTTCACACGACGTGCCGGAAGTACTGAGTATTGCCGATTACGCCTATATCGTGGCCGACAGGAAAATTGTCGCTCACGGTAGCGCGCAGTCGTTGCAGGAAAACGGCGATCCGCGCGTACGTCAGTTCCTGGATGGAATTGCCGATGGCCCGGTGCCGTTCCGTTATCCTGCGGGCGATTATCATCACGATCTACTCGGAACAGGGAGTTAAGTTACTCATGCTGCTAAAAGCACTGGCTGCGCTCGGACATCGGGGGATTAAGACTCTCACGACCTTCGGGCGTGCCGGGTTAATGTTGTTTAATGCTGTCGTTGGCAAGCCAGAGTTTCGTAAACATGCGCCTTTATTAATCCGCCAGCTGTATAACGTCGGCGTCCTGTCGATGGTGATTATTCTGGTGTCGGGCGTGTTTATCGGGATGGTGCTGGGGCTGCAAGGCTATCTGGTTCTCACCACGTACAGTGCTGAAACCAGTCTCGGTATGCTGGTGGCACTGTCGCTGCTGCGTGAACTCGGTCCGGTGGTCGCAGCTCTGCTGTTTGCCGGACGCGCGGGTTCTGCACTGACCGCCGAAATCGGTCTGATGCGTGCGACAGAGCAGCTGTCGAGCATGGAAATGATGGCCGTCGATCCGCTGCGTCGGGTGATTGCTCCACGCTTCTGGGCGGGCGTTATTTCACTGCCACTGCTGACCATCATTTTTGTTGCCGTCGGTATTTGGGGCGGATCGCTGGTTGGCGTGAGCTGGAAAGGTATTGATGCCGGCTTCTTCTGGTCAGCGATGCAAAACGCCGTCGACTGGCGAATGGACCTGGTGAACTGCGTGCTCAAAAGCGTGGTGTTTGCCATCACGGTGACCTGGATTGCATTGTTCAACGGTTATGATGCGATCCCCACTTCCGCAGGGATCAGCCGCGCAACGACCCGCACCGTGGTGCATTCGTCGCTGGCGGTACTGGGGCTGGATTTTGTGCTGACTGCACTGATGTTTGGGAATTGAGTTCATGCAAACGAAAAAAAGTGAAATTTGGGTAGGCGTGTTCTTGTTGGTGGCATTTTTGGCCGCGCTGTTTGTTTGCCTGAAAGCGGCAGACGTCACCTCTTTACGAACGGAGCCAACCTATCAGGTGTATGCCACCTTCGATAATATCGGCGGCCTGAAAGCACGATCTCCGGTCCGTATCGGCGGCGTCGTGGTAGGCCGTGTGGCTGACATTACGTTAGATCCGAAAACCTATCTGCCACGCGTGACGCTGGACATCGAAGAACAGTACAACCAAATTCCGGATACCAGTTCGCTGGCTATCCGTACTTCTGGTCTGCTGGGCGAGCAATATCTGGCGCTGAACGTCGGTTTTGACGACCCAGAAATGGGCACCGCCATGCTGAAAGAGGGCAGTACTATCCAGGATACGAAGTCCGCGATGGTACTGGAAGACCTGATTGGTCAGTTCCTCTATAACAGCAAAGGCAGTGACAATCAGAATTCCGGCGATGCGCAAAACCCGGCGGCAGACCATACTGACGCTACGGCCCCTGCGGCAACGACGCATTAATTTCAGGAGAATTAACCCATGTTTAAACGCTTACTTATGGTTGCCATGCTGGTGATTGCCCCGTTGACGGCGGCCACCGCAGCCGATCAGTCGAACCCTTATAAACTGATGAATGAAGCGGCACAGAAAACCTTTGACCGTCTGAAAAATGAGCAGTCGCAGATCCGGGCGAACCCGGATTATCTGCGCCAGATTGTGGATCAGGAGTTGATGCCGTACGTGCAGATTAAATATGCCGGTGCGCTGGTTTTAGGCCGCTATTACCGTGACGCCACCCCGGCTCAGCGCGAGGCGTATTTTGCCGCTTTCCATGAATACCTGAAACAGGCTTACGGTCAGGCGCTGGCGATGTACCACGGTCAGACCTACCAGATTGCCCCGGAAAAACCGCTCGGCGATGCCACCATTCTGCCGATTCGTGTGACTATCGTTGACCCTAATGGCCGCCCGCCGGTACGTCTCGATTTCCAGTGGCGTAAAAATACCCAGACCGGTAACTGGCAGGCATTCGACATGATTGCCGAAGGCGTCAGCATGATCACCACTAAACAGAACGAGTGGAGTGACCTGCTGCGTACCAAAGGGATCGATGGCCTGACGACGCAGTTACAGAGTATTGCTAAGCAGCCGATTACGCTGGATCAGAAAAAATAATGGCAGACTCATTACGCTGGACGCGTGAAGGCGGACGACTGTCATTACAGGGGGAGCTGGATCAGGATTTCCTTGTTCCCCTTTGGGAAGCGCGTGAAGAGGCGACTCAGGGCGTCGACACTATCGATCTCACCGCGATCACGCGTGTGGATACTGCGGGTGTGGCGTTACTGATGCATCTGGTGGCAAATATTCGCCAGCAAGGTCGGACGGTGAAGATTGAGGGTAAAAGTGAAAAGATGAATACCCTGGTACAACTTTATAATCTCACGCCCGATCTGATCCCCTAACGTATTCAATGTATTACTCTTAAAAGCCTCAACGTTTTGTGCGTCGGGGCTTTTTGCTTGTTTAAGACCGCCTCACTTTCCTCTAAGATGTTGGGCTGTTTTCACTATCAGATGAAATTACCCCATGGAAAATCATGAAATTCAGACAGTGCTTATGAACGCACTCTCCCTTCAGGAAGTCCACGTCTCTGGCGATGGCAGTCACTTTCAGGTTATTGCCGTGGGCGAACTGTTTGAAGGAATGAGTCGAGTTAAGAAACAGCAGACCGTCTATGCCCCGCTGATGGAATACATTGCTGACAACCGCATTCATGCCCTGTCGATCAAGGCGCATACCCCGCAAGAGTGGGCACGCGATCGCAAACTCAACGGTTTTTAAGTAACGGGTTCCGCCCGTTGCACAGGTGAATTTTAAAAGAGATTTGAACGAATGGATAAATTTCGTGTACAGGGGCCTTCACGTCTCCAGGGCGAAGTGAGCATCTCCGGCGCCAAAAATGCGGCACTGCCGATCCTTTTCGCTGCACTGCTGGCTGAAGAGCCGGTTGAAATTCAGAACGTACCGATGCTGAAAGATATCGATACCACCATGAAGCTGCTGGGCCAGCTGGGAACCAAAGTTGAACGTAACGGTTCCGTGTGGATTGATGCCAGTGAGGTTAACGTCTTCTGTGCGCCGTACGAGTTGGTGAAAACCATGCGTGCGTCTATCTGGGCGCTCGGCCCGCTGGTGGCGCGTTTTGGTCAGGGTCAGGTTTCTCTGCCGGGCGGCTGTGCTATCGGCGCACGTCCGGTCGATCTGCATATTACCGGCCTTGAGCAGCTGGGTGCTGAGATCAAACTGGAAGAAGGCTACGTTAAAGCTTCTGTGAATGGCCGCCTGAAAGGCGCGCACATCGTAATGGACAAAGTGAGCGTTGGTGCCACTGTGACCATTATGAGTGCTGCCACGCTGGCAGAAGGTACCACCATTATCGAGAACGCTGCGCGCGAGCCAGAGATTGTCGATACTGCCAATTTCCTGAACACGCTGGGTGCGAAAATCAGCGGGCAGGGTAGCGATCGCATCACTATCGAAGGCGTTAAGCGTCTCGGTGGCGGCGTATACAGCGTTCTGCCTGACCGTATCGAAACCGGTACCTTCCTCGTCGCAGCCGCCATCTCCGGGGGCAAAATTGTTTGTCGTGACGCGCAGCCTGATACGCTGGACGCGGTGCTGGCAAAACTGCGTGAAGCCGGGGCCGACATCGAAGTCGGTGAAGACTGGATTAGCCTTGATATGCACGGCAAACGCCCGAAAGCGGTAAACGTGCGTACGGCGCCACACCCAGGTTTCCCGACCGATATGCAGGCCCAGTTCACGCTGCTGAACCTGGTGGCAGAAGGCACCGGTGTGGTAACTGAGACGATTTTTGAAAACCGTTTCATGCACTTGCCTGAACTGATTCGTATGGGTGCGCATGCTGAAATCGAAAGCAATACCGCGATTTGTCACGGCGTTGAGAAACTGTCCGGGGCGCAGGTGATGGCGACCGATCTGCGCGCGTCTGCAAGTCTGGTGCTGGCGGGTTGTATTGCGGAAGGTACGACGATTGTGGAGCGTATCTACCACATCGATCGTGGCTACGAGCGCATCGAAGATAAACTTCGTGCGCTGGGCGCAAGCATCGAGCGTATCAAAGGCGAGTAATATCGCCTCCTGCTAAGGCATCCCCTCGTCAGCGCGACGTGGGGGTGCTTCTCGGTTTTACTTCTCTTTCGGCTGTCTAATTTGCTGGGTTCTGTCGATGAACTCATGGGTGACGGGGTCATGGTAGCGTGACGGCCAGATAACCCACGGTTCGGTGCCTAATGCCGTCGCAATAATCAACTCTCCCTTCGGCCAGTCACGGTTAAGCGCATTCGCTAGCGTCGATGAGCTAAGTCCATTTCTGCGGGATTCAGCCGCCAATGACGTTCCTTTTTTACGCAATCCGGCAATGATATCTGCAGGATGCCAGTCGATAAGCTTATCCATACTTTCTCCCTGATGATAACCAAACCACCTTGACCAGTGGCCGGGTTACTATAGCGCTGAAAGTAAGTAAGTTCTAAAAAGTTCAAGTAAAGCCAAGCTATATTCGGATTAAATCAAGATCGCATAGGGGGTGGGAAGCGGTGGGGTTTTTTATTGGAACTTTCCCGCGCAGAACGCGGGAAGAGATTAATGATCGCGCTGAACGGCAATATGAGCCAGCGCAATAAGCGCTTCACGCCATGGCGTATCAGGCAGGCATTGAAGAGCCTGAATGGCTTTGTCCGCTTCTTCTTCGGCGCGCTGACGAGTCCACTCCAGCGATCCGCAATCTGCCATCGCTTGCAGAACGGGTTCCAATAAATGGCGACCGTTGCCTTCTTCGATAGCCTGACGAATCATGGCGTTCTGTTCAGGCGTACCGTTGCGCATTGCGTGCAGCAGAGGCAGTGTCGGTTTGCCCTCGTTCAGATCATCACCCACATTTTTACCGAGGGTTTCACCGTCCGCGCTGTAGTCGAGCAGGTCGTCAATCAGCTGGAAAGCGGTGCCAAGATAGCGACCGTAGTCCTGCAGACCTTTTTCCTGTTCTTCCGTACAGCCAGCCAGCAGGCCAGAGCACTGTGATGCCGCTTCAAACAGACGCGCCGTTTTGCTGTAGATAACGCGCATGTAGTTTTCTTCGGTGATGTTAGGGTCGTTCACGTTCATTAGCTGCAGGACTTCACCTTCAGCAATCACGTTTACGGCCTCGGACATCACCTCAAGAATTTTCAGCGATCCCAGGCTAGTCATCATCTGGAATGCGCGAGTATAGATAAAGTCCCCTACCAGCACGCTGGCAGCGTTTCCAAACGCGGCGTTGGCCGTTGCTTTGCCTCGGCGCATATCAGATTCATCCACGACGTCGTCGTGCAGCAGTGTCGCTGTGTGGATAAACTCAATAAGCGCTGCGATAGTGACGTGAGCGTTCCCCTGGTAGCCAACAGCGCGTGCTGCCAGTACCGCGATCATTGGACGAATGCGTTTCCCGCCTCCGCTGACGATGTAATAGCCAAGCTGATTGATCAACTGGACGTCAGAGTTGAGTTGTTCAAGGATTGCCGCATTGACACCCGCCATATCTTGCGCGGTTAACTCATTGATTTTTTCTAAATTCATCGCAAAAGCCGGGCTTAATGTCCTGTTTACCGCTTATCCATAAGGGATAACGAAGAGTCTGGGTTACAATTGTAGCCCTGATTGTACTGAAAAAACGGCGCAGATAAACGTTACCGTGTGCGTTGTGGTTTTTTTCTGCATGTAGTGATGATCGCACTTGTCAAAGGCTCACCTTTTGCGTAATATTCGCGCCCTATTGTGAATATTTATAGCGCACTCTGAATCACACGAAGATGTGCGCGGAAGCGGAGTTTTATATGTACGCGGTTTTCCAAAGTGGTGGTAAACAACACCGAGTAAGCGAAGGTCAGACCGTTCGCCTGGAAAAGCTGGACATCGCAACTGGCGAAGCTGTTGAGTTCGCTGAAGTTCTGATGATCGCAAACGGTGAAGAAGTCAAAATCGGCGTTCCTTTCGTTGATGGCGGCGTAATCAAAGCTGAAGTTGTTGCTCACGGTCGTGGCGAGAAAATTAAAATCGTTAAGTTTCGTCGTCGTAAACACTATCGTAAGCAGCAGGGCCATCGTCAGTGGTTTACTGATGTGAAAATCACTGGCATCAGCGCCTAAGACCTGAGGAGTAGATTAAATGGCACATAAAAAGGCTGGCGGCTCAACTCGTAACGGTCGCGACTCAGAAGCTAAACGTCTGGGTGTAAAACGTTTCGGTGGCGAAACAGTTCTGGCAGGTAGCATCATCGTTCGTCAACGTGGCACCAAATTCCACGCTGGCAACAACGTTGGTTGTGGCCGTGACCACACTCTGTTTGCTAAAGCAGACGGTAAAGTGAAATTCGAAGTTAAAGGTCCGAACAACCGTAAGTACATCAGCATCGTTGCTGAGTAAGTTTTTCGGTCCGGTGACGGATGAAAGCCCCGCAACGTGTTGCGGGGCTTTTTACATTAGAAGTCCGGAAAATTTCGTACAGGGATAAACGGGCATGAAACAGCAGGCGGGCATTGGTATTCTTTTGGCGCTCACCACCGCAGTATGTTGGGGTGCATTGCCAATTGCAATGAAGCAGGTGCTGGAGGTGATGGAGCCTCCGACTATCGTGTTTTACCGCTTTCTGATGGCAAGTATTGGCCTTGGGTCGATTCTCGCTATCAAAGGCAAGCTACCGCCGCTGCATCTATTCCGTAAACCACGCTGGCTGGTGCTACTCGCCATTGCCACCGGGGGCTTGTTCGGAAACTTTATTCTGTTCAGTTCGTCGCTCCAGTATTTGAGTCCTACCGCCTCACAGGTGATAGGACAACTGTCGCCCGTGGGTATGATGGTTGCCAGCGTCTTCATCCTGAAAGAGAAGATGCGCGGGACGCAGGTGATTGGCGCGATTATGCTGCTCTGCGGTCTGGTGATGTTTTTCAACACCAGTCTGATAGAGATTTTCACCCGCCTGACGGATTACACCTGGGGCGTCATTTTTGGCGTCGGAGCGGCAACCGTCTGGGTGAGTTATGGCGTCGCGCAAAAGGTATTATTGCGCCGTCTGGCCTCACCGCAGATCCTGTTTTTACTGTACACTTTATGTACAATAGCATTGCTGCCGTTGGCAAAGCCGGGTGTCATTACCCAGCTGAGCGACTGGCAATTGGCCTGCCTGATTTTCTGTGGACTAAACACCCTGGTGGGTTACGGTGCGTTGGCGGAAGCCATGGCGCGCTGGCAGGCGGCACAGGTGAGCGCGTTAATTACGCTGACTCCTCTGTTTACACTGTTATTTTCAGATTTATTATCAATGGCCTGGCCCGATTTCTTCGCCAGACCGATGTTGAACCTTTTAGGTTATCTCGGTGCGTTTGTCGTGGTTGCGGGCGCGATGTATTCCGCCATTGGTCATCGTCTATGGGGACGGTGGCGTAAGCGTGAAGCGGTTGTACCGCTACCCCGCTCAGGCGAATGATTTACGGAGAAGTAAAATGAAGTTTGTTGATGAAGCAACGATCCTGGTTGTGGCAGGGGATGGCGGCAATGGCTGCGTCAGCTTCCGTCGTGAAAAATATATTCCTCGTGGCGGCCCGGACGGCGGCGACGGCGGCGACGGCGGTGATGTCTGGCTGGAAGCCGACGAAAACCTTAACACCCTGATCGACTATCGCTTTGAAAAATCTTTCCGCGCTGAGCGTGGGCAGAATGGCCAGAGCCGTGACTGTACCGGTAAACGTGGTAAAGATGTGACGGTAAAAGTACCGGTCGGCACGCGTGTTATCGATCAGGGCACCGGCGAAACCATGGGCGACATGACTCAACACGGTCAGCGCCTGATGGTGGCGAAGGGTGGCTGGCACGGTCTGGGTAACACCCGTTTTAAATCTTCCGTAAACCGTACTCCGCGTCAGAAGACGATGGGCACGCCGGGCGATAAGCGCGACCTGCAGCTGGAGCTGATGCTGTTGGCCGACGTCGGGATGCTGGGTATGCCGAATGCGGGTAAATCTACCTTCATCCGTGCTGTCTCCGCCGCTAAGCCGAAAGTGGCCGATTATCCGTTTACCACTCTGGTGCCAAGCCTCGGCGTGGTGCGTATGGATAACGAGAAAAGCTTTGTTGTGGCCGATATCCCTGGGCTGATTGAAGGCGCTGCGGAAGGGGCTGGTCTGGGGATCCGTTTCCTTAAACACCTTGAGCGTTGCCGCGTTCTGCTGCATCTCATCGATATCGATCCGATCGACGGTTCTGATCCGGTTGAAAATGCCCGCATCATTATTGGCGAACTGGAAAAATACAGCGAGAAGCTGGCTGAAAAACCACGCTGGTTGGTCTTCAACAAGATTGACCTGTTGGACAAGGCCGCTGCGGAAGAAAAAGCCAAAGCGATTGCTGAAGCCTTGGGTTGGGAAGATAAATTCTACCTGATCTCTGCCGCCAGCCAGCAGGGTGTGAAAGATCTTTGCTGGGACGTGATGACCTTCATCATCGAAAACCCGGTGGTGAAAGCCGAAGAAGAGAAGCAGCCTGAGAAAGTCGAGTTCATGTGGGATGACTACCATCGCCAGCAGCTTGAAGAAGCAGAAGTTGAGGACGATGAAGAGTGGGATGACGATTGGGATGAAGACGACGAAGAAGGTGTCGAGTTCATCTATAAGCACTAAGTCGCTGTTCTGCAGTTAAGAAAGGCTCCCATCGGGAGCCTTTTTCGTATCAGTTGTTCTGGTAAATATCTTTGTACAACCGGCTTTCGAAACGTACCAACGGAATGCGGCGGTTGCGCTGATCGGCAGGCTCCACGGCATAGCCCGACAGATATTGCACGAAGGCCATACGCTGCCCGCTGGCCGTGGTGATAAAGCCTGCGAGGTTATACACACCCTGTAAAGAGCCGGTCTTCGCCGACACCTTCCCGTCAACACCAGCCTGATGCAGGCCTGCACGGTACTGCAGAGAGCCGTCATAGCCCGCCAGCGGTAACATTGAGATGAAGTTAAGTTCGGTATCGTGCTGCGCGATGTACTGCAACACCTGCATCATGGTGGCCGGTGCCAACAAATTGTGACGCGACAGGCCAGAGCCATCGGCAATAATAGTGTTACCCAAATCGACCCCCGCCTGCTGACGTAAAATCTGGCGCACGGCATCTGAACCCGCACGCCAGGTGCCGGGTACGCCAAAGCGTGCATGGCCAATGGTGCGGAACACCGTATCGGCAATCATGTTGTCCGATTTTTTCAACATAATCTTTAGCAGATCGTGCAGGGGAGCTGACTGCTTGCTGGCGATCACTGTGCCCGGATCGTTGGTCAGCGTCTGGCGCAGCAACGTACCGGAATAGGTGATCCCGGCCTGTTTCAGTTCGCTCTTAATGATCGCTCCGGCGTAGCTGGCCCCATCCTGAATCGCAAACGCCAGCGGGAGGGGTTCCGAGCGCTGCGGCAGGCATCCAGTCAGGGTGTAGCGATTTAAATCGCCTGGCACCACGTCCAGCTCACAATACTGTGCTTCACCGGAGCCCTTGGGCAGGGTACGGACCTGACTAAACATGGTCACCGGGTAATATGATGCGACGCGAATAAACGCCAGATCGCCAGGTTTTGGCGCGCTGTAGAGTGAAATCGAGAAGCAGTTACGATCGATAATGGCAGCAGAAGGCGGTGCACTAAAACATTGCGTCAAATCATTCCATGGCCAGCCGGGCGCTTTGTCATGGCTCGCGAAAACCGAGGTATCAATCAGCACATTACCGTCGATTTGCTGCACGCCCGACTTCTTCAGTACGGCTACCATATTGCGAATATCCTGACGTTTTAGCGTCGGATCGCCGCCAAATCGTGCAATAAGGTCACCTTTTAGAATGCCATTATCAACGCTACCTTTACTTTCCAGTGTTGTGGTAAAGCGAAAATCGGGGCCCAGCTGCAGTAACGCGGCGAGGGCGGTAATGACCTTTTGGGTACTGGCCGGTAAAGCCAACTGCTGGCTGTGATAATCAATTTCTGGCGCCTTCGCGCCGATTTTCTGAACCATGAGGGCTAGATTCGCGCCAGCCGGGAGCTGAGTGACATACTCATCTACGTTTGCTGCCTGGACGCTAAAAGCTAAACTGCTGGTCAATCCGATGATAAATCTGGAAAATCGCATAATCTCGCGCTAACAACCTGGAATCAAACAGCCATACTACGGCGCATCGCCCTGTAAAGTAAACGGTGACCCATAGTGAACTTTCAGGGTAAAATACGCATCAAACAGAAAAATTGCCGCTGGCCTGGAAATTTTGTTCCGGGTCAGTTTTCTTTTTGCTTAACTTCTGGCTCTCTCATGGAGAACAGAGGGAAGTGCAGGTCTGCAGCGCTTGCTGTGCCTGAAGGAATGATGAAGAGGTATAACTCATGCAAGCTATTCCGATGACCTTACGTGGTGCTGAAAAACTGCGCGAAGAACTGGAGTACCTGAAATCCGTTCGTCGCCCTGAAATCATTGCGGCGATTGCTGATGCTCGTGAGCATGGCGATCTGAAAGAGAACGCGGAATATCATGCCGCCCGCGAGCAGCAGGGCTTCTGCGAAGGGCGTATCAAGGATATCGAAGCGAAGCTGTCCAATGCTCAGGTTATCGATATCAGCAAAATGCCGAAGACGGGTCGGGTCATTTTTGGTTCCACCGTACAGGTGCTGAATCTGGATAACGACGAAGAGACAAGCTGGCGAATCGTGGGCGATGACGAGGCTGATTTTAAGCAGAATCTCATTTCTGTGAATTCACCTATCGCCCGTGGCCTGATTGGCAAAGAACAAGACGATGTGGTGACTATCCAAACGCCTGGCGGCGAAGTGGAATATGAAATCATCAAAGTGGATTATCTCTAATCCTGCTTGTTGAAAGAATGTAAAGATAAGAAAAAGGCCGCATAGCGGCCTTTTATCAACGTTAAGAGCGTGGCATTTTGCTCACCTGCCCGCGAAACCCCTCGTTTTACACATCAAATGTGTTCAATTCAGGTTACTCTTAACGTGGCAGCGAGATTTTACGCTCTGCTGTTGGGCGGTACAGAACCAGCGTTTTACCGATGACCTGTACATTACAGGCGCCGGTTTCGCGAACGATAGCTTCCACGATAAGGACTTTAGTCTCGCGATCTTCCGAGGCGATTTTCACCTTGATGAGTTCGTGGTGCTGCAACGCTTGTTCAATCTCGGCCAGTACCCCTTCGGTCAAACCATTGTTGCCAAGCATAACTACCGGCTTGAGCGGATGTGCCAGACCTTTCAGGTGCTGTTTTTGTTTAGTACTCAGATTCATCGTATATTTTTGCTTACGTTGGGATTGAAAACGGTTCATTCTACCGCCATCTCTCAACTATCGCCAAATCGGCCGTTAAAATTTACGTAGCCGACTATGATGGTCTGCCCCGATGGGAATGTTAAATGACAGGTAAAAAGCGTTCTGCCAGCTCAAGCCGCTGGCTCCAGGAACACTTTAGCGATAAATATGTTCTCCAGGCACAGAAAAAGGGGTTACGTTCCCGTGCCTGGTTTAAACTTGATGAAATACAGCAAAGTGACAAACTTTTTAAGCCGGGAATGACGGTAGTCGATCTCGGTGCAGCACCCGGCGGATGGTCACAGTATGCGGTGACACAGATCGGGGGCGCAGGCCGCATCATCGCTTGCGATCTTTTACCGATGGATCCAATCGTTGGTGTGGACTTCCTTCAAGGCGATTTTCGTGATGAATTAGTCCTGAAAGCGTTACTTGAACGTGTGGGTGACAGTAAAGTCCAGGTTGTCATGTCCGATATGGCTCCAAACATGTGCGGAACACCAGCGGTGGATATTCCCCGTGCCATGTATCTGGTGGAGCTGGCGCTTGAGATGTGCCGAGATGTGTTGGCACCGGGCGGCAGTTTTTTAGTGAAGGTGTTTCAGGGCGAAGGTTTCGAGGAGTACCTTAAGGAAATTCGCTCCCTGTTTACGACAGTTAGAGTTCGTAAGCCGGACTCTTCACGCGCACGTTCGCGTGAAGTGTACATTGTAGCGACCGGGCGAAAACCATAACCCGACCGTTTTAAGCCTATGCCGGTACGGCGGCGGTATGAAATGTGTCGGATGTATAGTAACCTGACGCTGTTATTAACACAGTTGTAATAAGAGGTTAATCCCTTGAGTGACATGGCGAAAAACCTAATACTCTGGCTGGTCATCGCAGTCGTATTGATGTCAGTGTTCCAGAGCTTTGGGCCCAGCGAGTCAAATGGCCGTAAGGTGGATTACTCTACCTTCCTGCAAGAGGTCAATCAGGACCAGGTTCGCGAAGCGCGTATCAACGGACGTGAGATCAACGTTACCAAGAAAGATAGTAACCGTTACACGACTTATATTCCGGTTAACGATCCTAAACTGCTTGATAACCTGCTGACCAAAAACGTGAAAGTCGTTGGCGAACCACCTGAAGAACCAAGCCTGCTGGCTTCTATCTTCATTTCCTGGTTCCCGATGCTTCTGCTGATTGGGGTCTGGATCTTCTTCATGCGTCAGATGCAGGGCGGCGGCGGTAAAGGCGCCATGTCGTTCGGTAAGAGCAAAGCGCGCATGTTGACCGAAGACCAGATTAAAACCACTTTTGCTGACGTTGCAGGCTGCGACGAAGCCAAAGAAGAAGTGGCGGAACTGGTTGAATACCTGCGTGAACCGAGCCGTTTCCAGAAGCTGGGCGGTAAAATTCCTAAAGGCGTTCTGATGGTGGGCCCGCCGGGTACCGGTAAAACGCTGCTGGCGAAAGCTATCGCCGGTGAAGCGAAGGTGCCTTTCTTCACTATCTCCGGTTCTGACTTCGTGGAAATGTTCGTGGGTGTCGGTGCATCTCGTGTGCGTGACATGTTCGAGCAGGCCAAGAAAGCCGCACCGTGCATTATCTTCATCGATGAAATCGACGCCGTAGGCCGCCAACGTGGTGCAGGTCTGGGCGGCGGTCACGATGAACGTGAGCAGACGCTGAACCAGATGCTGGTTGAGATGGATGGCTTCGAAGGCAATGAAGGCATCATTGTGATTGCGGCAACTAACCGTCCAGACGTTCTTGACCCCGCGCTGCTGCGTCCAGGCCGTTTCGACCGTCAGGTTGTGGTCGGTCTGCCAGATGTCCGTGGTCGTGAGCAGATCCTTAAAGTGCACATGCGTCGCGTACCGCTGGCGCCCGATATCGACGCGGCAATCATCGCGCGTGGTACGCCTGGCTTCTCCGGTGCAGACCTGGCGAACCTCGTCAACGAAGCTGCTCTGTTCGCCGCTCGCGGTAACAAGCGTGTGGTGTCGATGGTTGAGTTCGAGAAAGCGAAAGATAAAATCATGATGGGTGCGGAACGTCGCTCCATGGTGATGACCGAAGCGCAGAAAGAGTCGACGGCTTACCATGAAGCCGGCCACGCGATTATCGGCCGCCTGGTACCGGAACACGATCCGGTGCATAAAGTGACGATTATTCCACGCGGTCGTGCATTGGGTGTGACCTTCTTCCTGCCTGAAGGCGATGCAATCAGCGCCAGCCGTCAGAAGCTGGAGAGCCAAATCTCTACGCTGTACGGCGGTCGTCTGGCTGAAGAAATCATCTACGGTGTGGAACATGTTTCTACCGGTGCGTCCAACGATATTAAAGTTGCGACTAACCTGGCGCGTAACATGGTCACCCAGTGGGGCTTCTCCGACAAACTCGGTCCGCTGCTGTATGCGGAAGAAGAGGGCGAAGTATTCCTCGGTCGTTCAGTGGCTAAAGCCAAGCATATGTCCGATGAAACGGCTCGTATCATCGACCAGGAAGTGAAGGCGCTTATCGAACGTAACTACGCTCGTGCCCGTCAAATCCTGAACGACAACCTGGACATCCTGCACTCGATGAAAGATGCGCTCATGAAATATGAGACCATCGATGCGCCGCAGATTGATGACCTGATGGCTCGCCGTGATGTTCGTCCGCCAGCAGGCTGGGAAGATCCAGGCGCGTCCAATAACTCTGATAGCAATGGTACCCCACGTGCTCCGCGTCCGGTCGATGAGCCGCGTACGCCGAACCCGGGCAACACCATGTCAGAGCAGTTGGGCGACAAATAAGTTATCCGTTGTTGATGACGCTGCTTTAACTGAAAACCCTGGGGCTGTCGCTCCGGGGTTTTTTTATTTTGTTAACGTTTTAACCATACCAGGGATTCGTCATGAAACTCTTCGCCCAGGGCACTACACTCGATCTCGCTTATCCGCACGTGATGGGCATCCTGAACGTCACCCCAGATTCTTTTTCGGACGGCGGGACACACAACACGCTGGTTGAGGCGGTAAAACATGCCAATCTGATGATCAATGCCGGGGCCACTATTGTGGATGTTGGCGGTGAGTCGACGCGCCCGGGGGCGGCTGAAGTGAGCGTGGACGAAGAGCTTTCCCGCGTTATCCCGGTGATTGAAGCTATCGCCCAGCGCTTTGAGGTATGGATTTCGGTTGATACCTCTAAGCCTGACGTTATTCGTGAGTCGGCGCGGGTCGGGGCACATATCATTAATGATATTCGTTCTCTGACCGAGCCGGGCGCACTGGAAGCGGCAGCAGAAACGGGCCTGCCGGTTTGTCTGATGCACATGCAGGGTGAACCACGAAACATGCAGGACGCGCCTAAGTATGACGACGTCTTTGCGGATGTGAATCGCTATTTTTATGAGCAAATCGCGCGCTGTGAAGCTGCGGGTATCACAAAAGACAAATTGTTGCTCGACCCGGGATTCGGTTTCGGTAAAAATCTCTCCCACAATTACGCACTCCTTGCACGTTTGTCAGAGTTTCATCATTTCGACCTGCCGTTGTTGGTGGGAATGTCGAGAAAAACGATGATTGGGCAATTGCTGAATGTCGGGCCATCAGAACGCCTTAGCGGCAGTCTGGCCTGCGCAGTCATTGCAGCGATGCAGGGGGCACATATTATTCGCGTTCACGACGTGAAAGAGACAGTTGAGGCGATGCGTGTGGTCGAAGCCACCCTTGCTGCAAAGGAAAATAAACGCTATGAGTAACCGTAAATATTTTGGCACCGACGGCATTCGCGGTCGCGTGGGCGATAGCCCAATCACCCCTGATTTTGTGCTCAAGCTCGGTTTTGCAGCCGGTAAAGTGCTGGCTCGTCACGGCTCACGCAAAGTCATCATCGGCAAAGACACGCGTATTTCCGGGTACATGCTGGAATCCGCGCTTGAAGCGGGTCTGGCGGCGGCTGGACTTTCTGCATCTTTCACTGGGCCAATGCCAACCCCGGCGGTGGCTTATCTGACCCGCACTTTCCGTGCTGAAGCTGGGATCGTGATTTCCGCATCCCATAATCCGTTCTACGACAACGGCATTAAATTCTTCTCCATCGAAGGTACCAAGCTGCCGGATGCGGTCGAAGAAGCCATCGAAGCGGAACTGGAAAAAGAGATAACCTGCGTAGATTCAGCACAGCTCGGTAAAGCCAGCCGCATTGTTGATGCCGCAGGTCGGTATATCGAATTCTGTAAAGCGACGTTCCCGAATGAGTTAAACCTCAACGAGCTGAAAATTGTGGTCGACTGTGCGAACGGGGCGACTTACCACATTGCGCCGAACGTGTTCCGCGAACTCGGTGCAAAAGTGATTGCCATCGGCTGTGAGCCGAACGGTCTGAACATCAATGAAGAAGTTGGTGCTACTGATGTTCGCGCTCTCCAGGCACGTGTGCTGGCGGAAAAAGCGCATCTGGGTATCGCGTTTGACGGTGACGGTGACCGCGTCATCATGGTTGACCATGAAGGCAATAAAGTTGACGGCGATCAGATCCTCTACATCATTGCGCGTGAAGGTCTGCGTCAGGGCCAGCTTCGCGGGGGAGCCGTTGGCACCCTGATGAGCAACATGGGTCTGGAAGTGGCGCTCAAACAACTGGGCATTCCGTTCACCCGCGCGAAAGTGGGCGACCGCTACGTGCTGGAAGCGATGCAGGAAAAAGGCTGGCGTATTGGGGCTGAAAATTCCGGCCACGTTATCCTGCTCGACAAAACCACCACCGGGGACGGCATTGTGGCGGCATTGCAGGTTGTCGCGGCGATGGCACGTAATCATATGACGCTGCAGGACTTGTGCAGCGGCATGAAGATGTTCCCGCAGGTGTTAGTGAACGTTCGCTATACCGATGGCGCAGAAAATCCACTGGAAAACGAAACGGTGAAAAGCATCACCGCCGAAGTGGAAGCGGCATTAGGCAATCGTGGTCGCGTGCTGTTGCGTAAATCAGGCACCGAGCCGCTGATTCGTGTCATGGTTGAAGGCGAAGATGATGCTCAGGTGACGGCGTTTGCGAACCGTATTGCCGATGCGGTGAAAGCGGTTTAATCGCCGCGTTAACTGTTTAAAAAGGCAGCTTTTGCTGCCTTTTTGCTGAACAGAATTTCCGTTTTTGCTGTTTTTTTCCGCACTTGATACAATGCATCAAAATTGCCCTTGCGAACCCCATTCGCTTTGGTTAGTATTCACACCCGCTTCAGTGGGAAACATTAAAAAGTCCCGCTTTATTGGTTGAAGCAATTGGTATGCGGTAGTACCGCAAGGAACAGGTTGATTATGTACGAAGCTCTTCTGGTCGTTTTCCTTCTTGTTGCGATTGGCCTCGTTGGTCTGATCATGCTGCAGCAAGGTAAAGGCGCTGATATGGGAGCCTCCTTCGGAGCAGGCGCATCCGCTACACTGTTTGGATCAGGTGGTTCTGGTAACTTCATGACCCGCATGACCGCAGTTCTGGCGACGTTGTTCTTCATCATCAGTCTGGTTCTGGGTAACATCAATACCAACAAGACCAGCAAAGGAAGCGAGTGGGATAACCTGACTGCACCGAAATCGGAGCAGACTCAGCCAGCAGCACCGGCCCAGCCGAGCAGCGACATCCCGCACTAAGTTTTCAGTACCGAGGTGGTGGAATTGGTAGACACGCTACCTTGAGGTGGTAGTGCCCTAACGGGCTTGTGGGTTCGAGTCCCATCCTCGGTACCAATATTCCAGAAAAGAGACGTCGAAAGACGTCTTTTTTGTTTTTGTCCTTCCTGCTTTTACATAGTTTTTTATTAAACAAAACTCTCCTGTTGGTTCCTGTTATTAATGGATAAAGTCGGCTTCGCCTATTTTTCCATCATCATTGCAGGAATGAAGTCGCCGTGAAAATATCCAAAGTTGTGACCCTGACGGGAATATTCATGCTGACCGCATGCAGCAGTTCCTCATCCTTAACAACCGTCAATGAAATACGGGACATGCCGGTGCCTGTGGTCCATGCGCAAAATAATCCCGCTGCTGATACCACTGCTGTGAATAATTGCTATAAAGAAAACGCTACTCGGTTGAGTGAACTGCAACACACACTGAAAACGAATATGGGTGATGATGTTAAAACATCTGAAGTTTTCGATACCACGAGTGATGCTCACCGCGTGTTTACCGCATTATCAAAACTCGAGCAGATCTCCGCGATGAATGAAACCTATCGTAAAGAGGGGAATATTGCCGGATTGAAGGCCATTAATGAAATGCTTAAACCGTTGAAGGCCACGGCCTGAAGAAGGGCAGAAGAAGAGATTGCCGGTGCCCGGCAATCTCAGGAATGATTTAGAAGCTAAAGTTGAATCCTGCATACGGCCCATCGGCCAGCGTGTTGTCACGGTGACCGTTTTTACCTGCCATATTAATATAGCGATAGCCCGCCTCTATGTTCATTGATTTCAGGACGCGCAGACGGACACCCGCGTTTCCTTCGACGTAATCTTCCACACCGCTCGACATTGAATCCGGTGAATAGTAGTAGTCACCAAATACAGTGATAAAGTCGCCGATTGGCACCTGCGCGCCACCACCAACCGCGACTGCATACCCCTCATCACCGTCGTTCGGGCTCAGATATAACGCCTTTCCGCCCAGGGTAAACAGGAACGGTCCTAACGGCATATTCCAGCCCAAACCGAGGCCGGCAATATCACCATCATCATCGCTGTGACCCCAGTTACCATTAAACGTCAGGCCTGGTTCATTTGCCCCGAAACTGGCAGACAGGTTGGTAAATTCTTCACCGGCCTCAGCGTGGAGATTAACAGACGCGTTGGTTGCCGCGGCGGTACCGAGTGTTGCAATCAGAAGAGCTGCTTTTAGCTTAAACATACGCATGGGTTGATCCTTCAGACAAAAAAAAGCCCGATGCGTGTGATCGGGCAAATGAATCAAGTGTTTGCTATCGCGAGTAAGGCTTACTGACCGGAAATCTGCACAACGACACGGCGATCAGGAGACAGGCAGCTAATCAGCGCATTGCCGGTCTGGTTGTCACAGGTATTACCGGTTACAGATTCGCTGGCACCACGGCCTTCGGTCTGAATGTTCGCGGCTGGCATACCGTCGGCTACCAGCTGGTCAGCAACGGCCTGGGCACGGCGCGCAGACAGTTCCTGGTTGTATTCTGCTTTACCGGTACGGTCGCTGTAGCCGATAACGGTAGTGCTGTTATTTTTTGCAGACTGCATTTCCGGAGAGTTATACAGCTGGTTGATGGCGGCTTTGCCTTCTTCGGTCAGCGTGGCGGAATCGTAACCGAACATCACGTCAGACTTCAGGTTGAAGGTTTTTACTTCTGGAGCAACAACAGGGGCAGCTACCACGGCAGGTGCAACATCGTCGTGCTGGCCGAAGCGATACACGATGCCCGCAGAAACGGAATGAATGTCGGAGCTCAGACCAATCTGGTTAGAGTTACCCACGTTGGAAACCCACTGGTATTCCAGACGACCGGCCCAGTTTTTGTTAAACGCGTATTCGGTACCCGCGGCAACCACTGGACGGACGCCTGTTTCGAAGTTGTTTTTACCAGCAACGTCGGTTTCAGCGCGGTAGCCCATCGCACCGAAGCGGCCATACAGGTCCCAGTCACTGGTCAGCGCATAGCTGGTTTTCAGAGACAGTTGCAAGCCCTGGCTCTTCATTTTTGCACCGTTAACGCCGTGGTTACCGTTGAACTGTGCATTACCGAGGTAATCGTAACCCCCTTCAACGGCCAGCCAGTCATTGATCTGGTAGCCACCGAATACGCCGCCGCCCACGTTGTCGTGATCAACGTTGAAATCGTTGGAAGCATTCAGGCTTTCGTTGAAGTTTTTGTTTCCGCTGACATCAGCGTAATGAGACCAACCGAATTTAGCACCGCCGTACCAGGTACCAGCATCACCAGCAGCAAATGCGGTGGACACAGCGCACGCGTTTAAAACCATCAGAGCGACAAGCGTCTTTTTCATTTTGAACTTTGATCCTATATTGAAGTCGAAAACTCATTGAGTTCGCTGAGTAGCGTAGATCGCTAAGATATAGATGAATTTAAATATTGGTTAATTCTAAAAAGTTTAAATTTAAATCTGGAGCGAAATTTAGGCGGGAGTTTGTCAGAGGGTTTGAATGTATTTTTAAATGTAAAAACCTTCTGCAAATATTTCACTCGCAGAAGGTTGGTTCAAAATTAGAACTTTTCTGGCAATGTTTCAATGCTTTGTAAATAGCCGCCGCGGATAAACTGAATGTATTTCCCTTTCTTTAACGCTGATAGCACATTGAGAATACTGCTACGCGACAGATGCGTCCTGTCCTGAATATAATCGAGGATAGAAGTCCGCATGCGCATTTCTTCTGACAGCAGGATCATTTCCATCAGATGATTGCGAATAACCGCATAGGTTCGCTGCTGTAAAACCAGGGCATCACGATAAGCCAGATACGCCGTGTGGTATGCCAATAATGAGGTTGCATCTTCCCAAAGCCCTTGTTCCCGCAAAATACGCATGGCGTCGTCAGCATCGATCCGTGACATGACGGATTCGGCCTCTGTGCGTAATACATGTCCACGCACGGGTTGTAACATCTCGGCGATGCCAAACACATGTCCTTCATAGACGGTGATCATCAGCAAACCATCGGAAGCACGGAGCATGGAAATCTCGCCCTCCCTGAAAAGCCAGAGTTGCTGCTTGCCTTTGTAATGCCAGTTAATCTTTTTTCTGGCGATGGCATTGATGGGTGTGGCGTGGGGTTCGAGTGCGTCCAAAAGTCGATTAATTGCCTGCTGTGGACGAATCGGGGGAGAAATGTGCATAGAGATCCTCATGATAAATGACGATTTCTGCCGTCAGAAATTATAGATGATATGTTAATGCACAAGAGGGAAGAGCGACAGGTAAAATAGACTTAAAGATCGGCTATGGTTGAGAAAATGATGCGTGTTGGCAACCTTTTTCAGATGCAAAAATAATAAAGGCCGGAGATCCGGCCTTTAGCGGGCAAAATTATTTCTTGCTCAGGCTTTCCTGATTTTCGACCTGCGGCAAGCCGTTTCCGCTTGAAGCAGACAGCAGTCCCGTTTTTGCGTAACCAATGAGTTTCTCACGGGTGTCGGTGATATCCAGGTTACGCATAGTCAACTGACCGATACGATCGTCTGGTGAGAATACCGAATCGCCTTTCTCCATCGTCAGACGTTCTGCTTTGTAGGTCAGGTTGTCAGACACGGTATTGAGGATTGAGTAGTCATTACCGCGACGCAGTTCCAGGGTGACTTCCCCAGTAATGGCGCTGGCGACCCAACGTTGCAGGGCATCACGCAGCATCAGTGCCTGAGAATCAAACCAGCGACCCTGATACAACAGGCGACCCAACTGACGACCGTGCGCATGATACTGTTCGATGGTGTCTTCGTTGTGGATCCCGGTTAGCAGGCGCTCATAGGCAATATGCAGCAGGGCCATACCCGGTGCTTCATAGATCCCGCGGCTTTTCGCTTCGATAATACGGTTTTCAATCTGATCGCTCATACCCAGACCGTGACGGCCACCGATACGGTTGGCTTCCAGCATCATCTCGACATCGTCGCTGAAGGTTTTGCCGTTCAGCGCCACCGGATGGCCTTGCTCGAAACGGATGGTCACTTCTTCCGCCGGGATCTTGACGCTCTCATCCCAGAATTTGACGCCCATAATCGGGTTAACGATTTTGACGCTGGAGTTCAGGAATTCCAGATCCTTGGCTTCATGGGTTGCGCCAAGCATGTTGGAATCGGTGGAGTAGGCTTTTTCGACCGACATCTTGTAGTCGAAACCGCAGGCAATCATAAACTCAGACATTTCCAGACGGCCACCAAGCTCGTCGATGAAGTCGGTATCCAGCCACGGTTTGTAAATTTTCAGCTCGGCGTTGGTCAGCAGGCCATAACGATAAAAACGTTCGATATCGTTGCCTTTATAGGTGCTGCCGTCACCCCAGATGTTGACGCCGTCTTCTTTCATGGCGGCAACCAGCATGGTGCCAGTTACGGCGCGACCGAGTGGGGTGGTGTTGAAATAGGTCAGGCCGCCGGTGGTGTTGTGGAATGCACCGCACTGGATTGCGGCGATGCCCTCAGCAACCAGTTGCTTACGGCAATCAATAAGACGTGCATTTTCAGCGCCGTACTCCATTGCGCGGCGTGGGATAGCATCGTAGTCCTCTTCATCCGGCTGACCGAGGTTCGCGGTGTAGGCATAGGGTACCGCGCCTTTTTTTCGCATCCACAGCAGTGCGGCGCTGGTGTCCAGACCACCGGAGAAAGCGATACCAATACGTTGACCAGATGGAAGATGCTTGAGAATCGTCGTCATAAAGTAAAACCCTGCTTGCCAGACTGTGGTGAGGTAAGTGCTTTAGCGCTTACTGCATGTTTATGCAAAATAAGTGAGTTTTCATTTAATCATCTTTTTCACGGAACAGGAAGTGATTCATGCGTTTTAGCGTAAAAATTCCCTGTTCAGGAAAGTAGCAATATGCATAACAACAGGTTTTTTATGCCCTGGCAATTATCAAGATGAATGGGTTGACATAACCGATGAAATTTCAATATACTACAGGCCGGTTTTACGTCCCGTCCTCGGTACCAAATCCCAGCAGTATTTGCGTTTTTTACTCAGTTTGAGTAAAATATGCCACGTTTCAGGCGCGGGGTGGAGCAGCCTGGTAGCTCGTCGGGCTCATAACCCGAAGGTCGTCGGTTCAAATCCGGCCCCCGCAACCACTTTCCCTTTGAGTTTTTTTTCAAATATACTCTTCGTAATCGTCGCTGGATTTGAAAGAATTCTCACGGAAAGTACTCCAGACCGCGTTTGCGGTTATAGGGTTCAGTTATCTAAAGCCCCGATTTATCGGGGTTTTTTGTTATCTGACTAAAGAATAACTGGGCTTTACGCCCTTTTTTTATGTCTTGGGGGTGGGCTTGTCCACATTAGAACAGAAATTAACAGAGATGCTTACGGCGCCGGTTGAGGCACTAGGCTTCGAGCTGGTCGGCATCGAATTCGTTCGCGGTCGCACATCTACGCTGCGCATCTATATTGATAGTGAGAATGGCATCAATGTTGATGATTGTGCTGATGTGAGCCACCAGGTCAGTGCCGTCATGGATGTCGAAGACCCCATTACCGTCGCTTACAACCTGGAAGTTTCCTCACCAGGACTCGACCGTCCTATGTTCACCGCTGAACATTACACGCGTTTCCTCGGTGAAGAGGTCACGCTGGTCCTGCGCATGGCGGTTCAGAACCGTCGTAAATGGCAGGGCGTTATCAAAGCGGTAGACGGTGAGATGATCACTGTTACAGTCGAAGGCAAAGATGAAGTGTTCGCGCTGAGTAACATCCAGAAGGCGAACCTGGTTCCCCACTTTTAACAGTCTGGATTGAGGTGAAAGGCCCCGATGAACAAAGAAATTTTGGCTGTCGTTGAAGCCGTTTCCAATGAAAAATCGCTGCCGCGCGAGAAGATTTTCGAAGCGCTGGAAAGTGCTCTGGCAACGGCTACAAAGAAAAAATACGAACAAGAAATCGACGTTCGCGTTAGCATCGACCGTAAAAGCGGTGACTTTGACACTTTCCGTCGTTGGGTAGTGGTCGAAGAAGTGACAATGCCGACCCGTGAAATCACGCTGGAAGCAGCTCGCTACGAAGATGAAAGCATGAACGTGGGCGATTTCGTTGAAGACCAGATTGAATCTGTGACCTTCGACCGTATCACCACTCAAACCGCGAAGCAGGTTATCGTACAGAAAGTCCGCGAAGCGGAACGTGCGATGGTTGTTGATCAGTTCCGTGAACACGAAGGTGAAATCATCACCGGCGTGGTGAAGAAAGTGAACCGCGACAACATCTCTCTGGATCTGGGCAGCAATGCTGAAGCCGTGATCCTGCGTGAAGATATGCTGCCGCGCGAAAATTTCCGTCCGGGCGACCGTATTCGTGGCGTACTCTATTCTGTACGTCCGGAAGCGCGTGGCGCGCAGCTGTTCGTCACCCGTTCTAAGCCTGAGATGCTGATCGAACTGTTCCGCATCGAAGTGCCGGAAATCGGTGAAGAAGTTATCGAAATTAAAGCCGCAGCCCGCGATCCGGGTTCCCGTGCGAAAATCGCGGTGAAAACCAACGACAAACGTATCGACCCGGTCGGTGCTTGTGTCGGTATGCGTGGCGCGCGCGTTCAGGCTGTCTCGACAGAACTGGGCGGTGAGCGTATTGATATCGTACTGTGGGATGACAACCCGGCACAGTTCGTGATTAACGCGATGGCTCCGGCCGATGTGGCGTCTATCGTTGTTGACGAAGACAAACATACGATGGATATCGCAGTAGAAGCGGGCAACCTGGCGCAGGCCATTGGTCGTAATGGACAGAACGTGCGTCTGGCTTCTCAGCTGAGCGGCTGGGATCTCAACGTGATGACCGTTGACGACCTGCAGGCTAAGCATCAGGCTGAAGCACACGCGGCTATCGATACCTTCACCAAATATCTCGATATTGATGAAGACTTCGCGACCGTGCTGGTAGAAGAAGGTTTCTCCAGCCTGGAAGAACTGGCCTACGTGCCAATGAAAGAACTGCTGGAAATTGACGGCCTGGATGAACAGACCGTTGAAGCACTTCGTGAACGTGCGAAAAACGCACTGACTACGCTGGCGCTGGCTCAGGAAGAAAGCCTCGGTGATAAAAAACCGGCTGACGATCTGCTGAACCTTGAAGGTCTCGATCGTGCAATGGCATTTAAGCTGGCTGCCCGCGGTGTTTGTACGCTGGAAGATCTCGCCGATCAGGGCATTGATGACCTGTCTGATATCGAAGGTTTAACCGACGAGAAAGCGGGTGAGCTCATCATGGCCGCACGCAATATTTGCTGGTTCGGCGACGAAGCGTAATAAACTGTAGCAGGAAGGAACAGCATGACAACAGATGTAACCGTAAAAACGCTGGCCGCAGAGATTCAGACTTCCGTGGACCGCCTGGTACAGCAATTCGCTGATGCAGGTATCCCGAAGCAAGCTGATGACTCTGTAACCGCACAAGAAAAACAGACTTTGTTAGCGCACCTGAACCGTGAACACGGTTCGGCGCCAGACAAGCTGACGCTGCAGCGCAAAACTCGCAGTACTCTGAGCGTTCAGGGTACCGGCGGTAAAAGTAAATCGGTGCAGATTGAAGTCCGCAAAACGCGTACCTTTGTAAAACGTGACCCGCAGGAAGCTGAACGTCTGGCGGAAGAAGAAGCGAAGCGTGAAGCGGAAGAACAAGCCCGCCGTGAGGCTGAAGAAACAGCCAAGCGTGAGGCACAGGCAAAAGCTGAACGTGAGGCCGCAGAAAAAGCTAAACGTGAATCCGCTGATAAAGCGAAACGTGAAGTTGCGGAAAAAGACAAAGTGAGCAATCAACAGACAGACGATATGACAAAAACCGCCCAGGCTGAGAAAGCCCGCCGTGAAGCAGAAGCCGCAGAGCTGAAGCGTAAAGCGGAAGAAGAAGCGCGCCGCAAGCTCGAAGAAGAAGCCCGTCGCGTTGCGGAAGAAGCCCGCCGCATGGCCGAAGAAAACGAGAAAAACGGTGTGAATACCGCCGCTGAGCCGACTGAAGACACCAGCGACTATCACGTGACCACATCTCAGCATGCTCGTCAGGCTGAAGACGAAAACGATCGTGAAAGCGAAGGTGGCCGTAGCCGTGGTCGCAACACCAAAGCTGCGCGTCCTAAGAAAGCCAACAAACATGCTGAATCTAAAGCCGACCGCGAAGAAGCCCGTGCTTCCATTCGTGGCGGTAAAGGTGGCAAGCGTAAAGGTTCTTCCCTGCAGCAGGGCTTCCAGAAGCCAGCTCAGGCTGTTAACCGTGACGTTATCATCGGTGAGACCATCACCGTTGGCGATCTGGCAAACAAAATGGCCGTTAAAGGTTCTCAGGTCATCAAAGCAATGATGAAACTGGGCGCAATGGCGACGATCAACCAGGTCATCGACCAGGAAACCGCACAGCTGGTTGCCGAAGAGATGGGCCACAAAGTTATCCTGCGTCGTGAAAACGAGCTGGAAGAAGCAGTAATGAGCGACCGTGACACTGGCGCAGCGGCTGAACCGCGTGCACCGGTTGTGACCATCATGGGTCACGTTGACCACGGTAAAACCTCTCTGCTCGACTACATTCGTTCTACTAAAGTGGCATCCGGCGAAGCGGGTGGTATTACCCAGCATATCGGTGCTTACCACGTAGAAACTGACAACGGCATGATCACCTTCCTGGATACCCCGGGCCACGCCGCGTTTACCTCCATGCGTGCTCGTGGTGCGCAGGCGACGGATATCGTGGTACTGGTTGTTGCCGCAGACGATGGCGTGATGCCGCAGACTATCGAAGCTATCCAGCACGCGAAAGCGGCGCAGGTGCCAGTGGTCGTTGCAGTGAACAAAATCGATAAGATGGAAGCCGATCCGGATCGCGTGAAGCAGGAACTGTCCCAGTACGGCATCATGCCGGAAGAGTGGGGCGGCGAAAGCCAGTTCATCCACGTATCTGCGAAAGCCGGTACCGGTATTGATGACCTGCTCGACGCTATTCTGCTGCAGGCTGAAGTTCTGGAGCTGAAAGCCGTCCGTAACGGTATGGCGAGCGGTGCAGTTATCGAATCCTTCCTGGATAAAGGTCGTGGTCCGGTTGCAACCGTGCTGGTTCGTGAAGGTACCCTGAACAAGGGCGACATCGTCCTGTGTGGCTTCGAATACGGTCGCGTTCGTGCGATGCGTAACGAACTCGGTCAGGAAGTGATGGAAGCAGGTCCGTCCATTCCGGTTGAGATCCTCGGCCTGTCTGGTGTACCGGCTGCCGGTGACGAAGTTACGGTTGTTCGTGACGAGAAGAAAGCGCGTGAAGTTGCGCTGTATCGTCAGGGCAAATTCCGTGAAGTTAAGCTGGCTCGTCAGCAGAAATCTAAGCTGGAAAACATGTTCGCCAACATGACCGAAGGCGAAGTTCACGAAGTGAACGTCGTTCTGAAGGCCGACGTACAGGGTTCTGTAGAAGCAATCTCCGATTCTCTGCTGAAACTCTCTACCGACGAAGTGAAGGTGAAGATCATCGGTTCTGGCGTAGGTGGTATCACCGAAACCGACGCGACCCTGGCTGCTGCATCCAACGCGATTCTGGTTGGCTTCAACGTACGTGCTGACGCATCTGCGCGCCGTGTCATCGAAGCTGAAAGCCTGGATCTGCGTTACTACTCCGTCATCTATAACCTGATCGACGAAGTGAAAGCAGCGATGAGCGGCAAGCTGTCACCAGAACTGAAACAGCAGATCATCGGTCTGGCTGAAGTTCGTGACGTGTTCAAATCGCCTAAATTTGGTGCCATCGCAGGTTGTATGGTTACCGAGGGTGTGGTCAAACGTCACAACCCAATCCGCGTTCTGCGCGACAACGTGGTTATCTATGAAGGTGAGCTGGAATCTCTGCGCCGCTTCAAAGATGATGCCAACGAAGTCCGTAACGGCATGGAATGTGGTATCGGCGTTAAGAACTACAACGACGTCCGCGTCGGCGATATGATCGAAGTGTTCGAGATTATCGAGATTCAGCGTAGCATTGACTAATCGTTGAAATGTCCGGGTTTGTAGGCCTGATAAGCGCGAGCGCCATCAGGCTTAGAAGCGCCACCCGGCAATCATTCTAAAAAGGGGCTTATGGCCCCTTTTTTGTCTTTATCTGGAGAATTTATTATGGCGAAAGAATTTGGTCGCCCACAGCGCGTATCCCAGGAGATGCAGAAAGAGATTGCTATCATCCTGCAGCGCGAAATTAAAGATCCGCGTTTGGGTCTGATGACTACCGTTTCCGGGGTTGAAGTCTCCCGTGACCTGGCCTACGCCAAAGTATTCGTCACCTTCCTGAACGACAAAGATGAAGCTGCTGTGAAAGCGGGCATCCGTGCGTTGCAGGATGCTTCCGGCTTTATCCGTACGCTGCTGGGCAAAGCCATGCGTCTGCGTATCGTGCCGGAACTCACCTTCTTCTACGATAACTCGCTGGTTGAGGGCATGCGTATGTCCAACCTCGTGACCAACGTGGTGAAGCATGACGAAGAACGTCGTGTGAACCCGGACGACAGCAAGGAGGACTGATGAGTCGTCCTCGTCGTCGTGGTCGCGATATTCACGGTGTGCTGCTGCTGGATAAGCCACAGGGCGCATCCAGTAATGACGTACTGCAAAAGGTAAAGCGTCTCTATAACGCGAACCGCGCAGGGCATACCGGCGCGCTGGATCCGTTGGCGACAGGCATGTTGCCCGTCTGTCTCGGCGAAGCCACCAAATTTTCGCAGTATCTGCTCGATTCCGATAAACGCTATCGGGTGATTGCGAAGCTCGGCCAGCGTACCGATACGTCTGATGCCGATGGTCAGGTGGTGGAAGAGCGTCCAATGGCGTTTACCGCTACTGAACTGGCCGCCGCGCTGGAGAGTTTCCGCGGTGACACCCTGCAGGTGCCGTCGATGTACTCGGCGTTGAAATACCAGGGTAAGAAGCTGTACGAATACGCTCGCCAGGGCATTGAAGTACCGCGCGAAGCGCGTCCGATTACCGTCTACGAGCTGTTGTTCATTCGTCATGAAGGCGATGAGCTTGAGCTGGAAATCCACTGCTCGAAAGGCACCTACATCCGGACAATCATTGATGACCTGGGTGAGAAGTTGGGCTGTGGGGCGCATGTCATCATGCTACGCCGCCTGGCGGTAAGCCGCTATCCGGTCGAAAAAATGGTCACGCTGGAGCACTTACAGGCGTTGGTTGCTCAGGCTGAAGCACAGGATATTCCGGCGGCACAACTGCTGGATCCGCTGCTGATGCCGATGGACAGCCCGGCGGCAGATTTCCCGCTGGTAAACCTGCCACTGACCTCGTCGGTGTACTTCAAAAACGGTAATCCGGTGCGTTCAGCAGGTGTTCAGGTCACGGGCCTGGTGCGTGTGACCGAAGGCGATGATGGCAAATTCATCGGTATGGGCGAGATTGATGACGAAGGCCGCGTTGCGCCGCGTCGTCTGGTTGTCGAGTATCCGCAATAATCGCCTGTCTTGCGATAACAGGTCGCTACAGGTAGAATATTGCCGCTTAACGTCCGAATAAAGGTTCGCCTAGATGAGGCCGTTAATCCTGGGGTCGCTGAATTAGAGATCGGCACCCTTTTTACTTTTTAAATCTGGAGTTTAAAATGTCTCTAAGCGTTGAAGCTAAAGCAAAAATCGTTTCCGAGTTTGGTCGTGGTTCTAACGACAGCGGTTCTACCGAAGTTCAGGTTGCACTGCTGACTGCTCAGATCAACCACCTGCAGGGTCACTTCTCTGAGCACAAAAAAGATCACCACAGCCGTCGTGGTCTGCTGCGCATGGTTTCTCAGCGTCGTAAACTGCTCGACTACCTGAAACGTAAAGATGTAGCACGCTACACCGCGCTGATCGAGCGTCTGGGTCTGCGTCGCTAATTCTGGCGAGTTTCAGAAAGAGGGGCCTTTAGGGCCCCTTTTTTCAACCAGATGGCAGCAATTAACATGAAACTCATGTATTGTTTGTATTGCTGAAACAAATGATCTTCATTGCAGCGTTTCGCGCGGCTAATGAGAGACTTAACCGTAGGTTAGGATTGTCATTAGTCGCGAGGATGCAAGAGGATCGGTTCTCTAAACGGTACATCCAATGGTGTCCCGTTACTCATCAAGAAAGGATATTATTTTGCTGAATCCGATCGTTCGTAAATTCCAGTATGGCCAGCACACGGTCACTCTGGAAACCGGCATGATGGCACGTCAGGCGACGGCTGCTGTTATGGTTAGCATGGATGACACCGCGGTATTCGTTACCGTTGTAGGTCAGAAAAAAGCGAAACCAGGCCAGGACTTCTTCCCGCTGACCGTTAACTACCAGGAGCGTACTTACGCTGCCGGTAAAATCCCTGGTGGTTTCTTCCGTCGTGAAGGCCGTCCAAGCGAAGGCGAAACCCTGATCGCGCGTCTGATTGACCGCCCGGTTCGTCCGCTGTTCCCGGAAGGCTTCGTCAACGAAGTCCAGGTTATCGCGACCGTTGTGTCCGTAAACCCACAGGTTAACCCAGATATCGTGGCGATGATCGGTGCATCCGCAGCGCTGTCCCTGTCTGGTATTCCATTCAATGGCCCAATCGGTTCTGCTCGCGTCGGTTACATCAATGACCAGTACGTACTGAACCCAACCCAGGAAGAGCTGAAAACCAGCAAACTGGACCTGGTTGTTGCCGGTACCGAAGCTGCGGTCCTGATGGTTGAATCCGAAGCAGAACTGCTGAGTGAAGATCAGATGCTGGGCGCGGTGGTATTTGGCCACGAGCAGCAGCAGATCGTCATCCAGAACATCAACGACCTGGTGAAGGAAGCGGGTAAACCACGTTGGGATTGGCAGCCAGAAGCCGTCAACGAAGCGCTGCACGCGCGCGTTGCTGAGCTGGCACAGTCTCGTCTGAGCGATGCTTACCGCATTACCGACAAGCAGGAACGTTACGCGCAGATTGATGCTATCAAATCTGACGTTATCGCGACCCTGATTGCCGAAGACGACACCCTGGACGCTAACGACCTGGGCGACATCCTGCACGGTATCGAGAAAACCGCCGTACGTAGCCGCGTACTGGCAGGCGAACCGCGTATCGATGGTCGTGAGAAAGACATGATCCGTGGTCTGGACGTGCGCACTGGCGTACTGCCACGTACTCACGGTTCCGCACTGTTCACCCGTGGTGAAACTCAGGCGCTGGTAACAGCGACTCTGGGTACCGCACGTGACGCACAGAACATTGACGAGCTGATGGGCGATCGCACCGACAGCTTCCTGTTCCACTACAACTTCCCTCCGTACTCTGTGGGCGAAACCGGTATGGTTGGCTCACCGAAGCGTCGTGAAATTGGTCACGGCCGTCTGGCGAAGCGTGGCGTGTTGGCAGTGATGCCTACCACCGACGAATTCCCATACACCGTACGCGTTGTGTCTGAAATCACCGAATCTAACGGTTCTTCTTCCATGGCTTCCGTATGTGGTGCTTCTCTGGCACTGATGGATGCAGGCGTACCGATTAAATCTGCAGTAGCAGGTATCGCGATGGGTCTGGTGAAAGAAGGCGAGAACTTCGTAGTTCTGTCCGACATCCTCGGCGACGAAGATCACCTGGGCGATATGGACTTCAAAGTAGCGGGTTCCCGCGAAGGTATCTCTGCACTGCAGATGGATATCAAAATTGAAGGTATCACCAAAGAGATCATGCAGGTTGCTCTGAACCAGGCCAAAGGTGCGCGTCTGCACATTCTGGGCGTAATGGAACAGGCTATCAACGCACCGCGTGGTGACATCTCTGAATTCGCACCGCGTATTCATACCATCAAGATCAGTCCAGACAAGATCAAAGACGTTATCGGTAAAGGTGGCTCTGTTATCCGTGCGCTGACCGAAGAAACCGGCACCACCATCGAAATCGAAGATGACGGTACCGTGAAAATCGCAGCGACCGACGGTGACAAAGCGCAGTACGCTATTCGCCGTATCGAAGAGATCACCGCTGAAATCGAAGTGGGCCGCATCTACAACGGTAAAGTTACTCGTATCGTAGACTTCGGTGCATTCGTTGCTATCGGTGGCGGTAAAGAAGGTCTGGTCCACATTTCTCAGATTGCCGACAAGCGTGTTGAGAAAGTGACTGACTATCTGCAGATGGGTCAGGAAGTACCGGTTAAAGTTCTGGAAGTTGATCGCCAGGGCCGCGTACGTCTGAGCATTAAAGAAGCGACTGAGCAGACTCAGCCAGCCGCCGCGCCAGAAGCGCCGGCAGCGGAACAGGGCGAGTAAGGTTGCCATTAGCCCTCCGCTTTTGCGGAGGGCGCATTCCGGGCAGGACGCTTGTTAGCAGCCGGGGAACAGGACGTTCATCCAATTGTTGTCTTCGGGAGTGGGAAATGAAGCCTTTTTTGCGCTGGTGTTTCGTTGCGACAGCACTCACGCTGGCAGGATGCAGTAATTCTGCCTGGCGCAAGAGTGAAGTCCTGGCGGTGCCATTGCAACCGACTTTACAGCAAGAAGTGATTCTGGCACGTATGGAACAAATTCTTGCCAGTCGGGCTTTAACCGATGATGAACGCGCACAGCTTTTATATGAGCGCGGAGTGTTGTATGATAGTCTCGGTTTGAGAGCATTAGCGCGGAACGATTTCTCGCAAGCGTTGGCAATCAGACCCGATATGCCTGAAGTATTCAATTACTTAGGCATTTATTTAACGCAGGCAGGCAATTTTGATGCTGCCTATGAAGCGTTTGATTCTGTACTTGAGCTTGATCCAACTTACAATTACGCATATCTGAACCGCGGCATCGCGCTTTATTACGGTGGTCGCGCAAAGTTAGCGCAAGATGATCTGCTGGCGTTTTATCAAGACGATCCCAATGATCCTTTCCGTAGTCTGTGGCTTTATATCGTTGAGCGGAAGCTCGATGAGAAGCAGGCTGTCGTAGCACTCAAGCAGCGCTATGAAAAATCGGACAAAGAGCAATGGGGATGGAACATTGTCGAGTTCTACCTCGGTGACATTAGCGAAGCAACGCTGATGGAAAGACTGAAGGCAGACGCAACGGATAACACCTCGCTCGCTGAGCATCTCAGTGAAACAAACTTCTATTTAGGTAAGTACTACCTAAGTCTGGGGGACAAGGACAGCGCTACGGCACTGTTCAAACTGGCGGTTGCTAACAACGTTCATAACTTTGTTGAGCACCGATACGCATTGTTGGAATTAGCGCTCTTGGGCCAGGAGCAAGACGACCTGGCAGAATCGGACCAGCAATAGCTGACGAACAACTCAGCCCATAATCTTTTTTGATTGCCATCATCTTTACGGGTGAGGGCTTTATTGTTCGTTAATTCACCAAATTTGAGCCGGTTCACACTTTTCAATGAAAATTGCAGGTCAATTTCACGATGAGTTATGTAGACTGGCCGCCATCTACGAGGCACGTGTACTACATGACTGATATCATCGAGACTACTACTA
>Ga0207655_1000185_pt1 | contig 110202 bp, 95 predicted proteins | sample KBSM44metaG_FD_184398 | JGI IMG/M metagenome (GOLD analysis project Ga0207655, IMG submission 184398) | Miscanthus rhizosphere microbial communities from Kellogg Biological Station, Michigan, USA - KBS M4-4 metaG (SPAdes) (version 2) | ecosystem: Host-associated > Plants > Roots > Rhizosphere >... | reverse complement strand
TGGGTATTACCCGCCTGCAGGAGGGGGACGATGTTGAGATGGTGGCTGAATGGCAACATGACCATTATGAGGTTTATGCCATTGCGCTTCCGAAAGAGCGAATAGTATCAATTATTCCAAAATGTGACATGGGACAGATTGCGCATGCGCTGTGGCGAGCAAAAAATATGTTCATATTGGCAGGGATATTGTTATCAATGTTTATCGGTGTTTGTCTAATAAGATTTCTATTAGAAAGGGGGGGGTGGGGTTTTGGGAATATTATGGGTTCCCTATATTTATAATGCTCTGCGGCGACCTGATTTTTTCGGGGGGGATCGCTTATTTTGCATACAGAGCCTGCGCTCCGACACGTTGTAAACTGGCGGAGGAAATATTCCGCTTACTGGGTATGAAAAACGCCTCGAAAGTCAATCTCAATAAAATAACAAAAAAACGAGAACAGCGATTAATGGATGAAGGGAAATGGCACGATCCGGGTGATAAGAGTAAATCGGCCTGTCCCAGCGGAAAGTTTATATATTCAGGGGAAAGCTGGTTTTATTATTGACTTGTTCATTTAGATTTCAACTGTGGTGCCTGGAGCCATGTTATTTTACAGACGGCTGGCGATGCAGGATAAAGCCCTGGAAGCGGCGATAAAGGATGTGATATGAGCGCAGATGAAAAGAAAAAACATGCCCGGTACATTAAGGGGGAGAAACTCAGGAGCTTACGTACAAAGCGGGAAATCGAACTGACGAACGGCAGACCGTGGACAAGGCAACTGCCGCCACCACCGGTATTACCCCCTTTCGGCCCGCTGGAAAAAATTAGCGGGCGCCTCGAATCGTTTGGCTGCGAGTATTATAAGGAATATTTTGACGTAAAGGCCTACCGCACCAGCACGCTGCCGGATATATCTGACGGACAGCGTGGCGCAGCCGCAGCGGTGTCCATTGCAGCCGGCAGCCCCGGCATCGGAGCTGCAATTATGGCTGAGAGTGACTCTGCTTATGATACTGCGGGGTACGTGCAGGGTGAGATAAACGGCAGGCCGTTTCGTGGATGGGTGGGACGGACCAGGCTGCAGGCGGGTGATGAGGTGGAAATGGTCGTCGAGTGGCAGCATGATCATTATGAAGTGTATGCCATTGCGCTGCCGGAAGAACAGATTGTTTCAGTAATCCCAAAATGCGATATGGGACATATCGCTCATGCTCTGTGGCGTATTAAAAATATGTTTATCCTGACATTTTTTTTTATATTAATGTTTGCGAGCATATGTCTGATTAAATCCTTGAGTGAATCCGGGTGGGGTAATTTTCATTTTTGGTCTGAATATTCTTTGTTTATGTTAATAACAGTAGGCTTTTCGTTGTTTTTTTGTGGTTTGATAGCTTATTCAGCTTACAAGGCCTGTGCTCCCACTCGCTGTAAACTGGCGGAGGAAATATTTAATCTGCTTGGCATGAAAAATATCGCCAGGGCTGATCTCAATAAAATAACAAAAGAGCGCGAGCAGCAGTTAATGGATAAGGGGATGTGGTACGATCCGGACGACCAGTCGCGACCCGTTTGCCCCACCCAGAAGTTTGTTTATTCTGCCGAGAGCTGGTTTTATTACTAACCCATATCAGGTTAATTAACAATAAAATGAAGTGAGTTTTCATTCTTTACTATGATTGTCATGATGTGATGACTGAAATATTTTTTACGTAGTAATGGAGTGTGAAGGACAGGTTGTAAATTAGTCACTAATGATTTTTTACTTTTTTTGCTATTTTTATAGGGGGGAGGTATGGATAATAAGTATTTTCACAAAACAAAAGAAGAGATCTTCAACTCTGCCTTTGCAAAAAATGGTCGCTGTTTTCTGCTGATAGATGCTTCTTTGAAACAGTACCAGTCGAATAGTTTTTTGTATGATGCACTGAAAGATTACCAACTCTACCCTGTAAGGTTTTATCAGGATGAACTTCATGATGCATTGCCACTCTATCTAGTCCCTCTTGATGTCCATAGCACAAGAGATAACGAATTATTTCACAAAAGTATTCATCATGCACTGTATGAACTAGGATCGGAACGGATTAATGCGGGAGAGGGACGCAGTGTCTGTGCGTGGATTTCGACGCCGTTAACCATAGAACAACTTTCCGAAAATATCTCCAGGTCTGCGGTTCAGACTGTTCAGTCTGGTGGTAATGTGTTAATTCGTTATTTTGACCCTTCAGTTTTTGGCCTATTTCTACCAGTCCTTGATAGTTGGCAAAAACAGCAATTATTAAGAAATATTAATGCCTGGTGCTATATAGATGGGGAGGCTAATACACAAGTAGTGAGCGGGAATGGAGAAAACGTAAGAAAATTAAGCTATTCATTAGAATTAACAGAGTCAAGTTTGGTAGATATAAATAACATTATTATTATTAATAATATATTGCGCAAATATCGTGAAGTAAATGGCATAGGAAAAGTTAATGAACAAGATGCAGGGAGATTGTTACAGCCTGCGTTACGTTATTTCCACGCTCACTTCTCATCTGTAGGTGAGGGGGTTAATGAGTTCGGTCTTGATATACTCACTGCCCAACAACTATTTTATCAAGGGGGATTGTTTGAACAATACTTGCAGAATAAGCACACCGCAAATCTTCCTTTATATTCAGATGTAAAGTCTCGGGTGGAATGTCTAGAATGGGATAAGGCGTTTTCTCTAGCATAAAAATAATTCCAGTATTGATGATGGAGTCAGGTATGGGGTGGCCAGTACAAATAATTTTACCAAAAGAACGTGTCCAGGGGCTTAACTGGAGGCGATGGATTTTCTCTTTCTTAGCTATTTTGTTCATATCGTTGATGTCTGGGATTATTATGAATTTTGCGAATCCAGTTGAGGGGGTTAATTATTTAAAATTGTTTTTTTTATTGTTTTTAGTGGCTGTTTTTATATTTTTTATTTTCCTCTCTGTTAGGGTTTATTATTTTGGGCTTTGCTTGTCAGCATTTGAAGCTTATGAAAAAGAATCAGCATTAACGAAGAAAGATTGGACCGAATGGGCTAGCCGAGAGCTTTATGTATCTGCCTATAAATTGTTTACTCCTTTAGATATATCGCAATCAAAATTAGTCTCTGGTAAATCTGTTGAGGTTTACAGCGAACAACAGCTGAAGCTGCGGGGGCATAGTGGAGAAGCTTATAATGAAGAACAAATCATTTATGAGCTTTTGGCCTCAGTTAGAGCTAAAGTAATGGAACTAGCGATAATATGTTCTTTTGATGTCATGTTTACCTATGGTAGTAGTAACGTTTCCTTTTCTACGTTCAAAGAATGCTGGGTTTCAATCGGTCTCCCGGAAAGGTGTCTCAATAATTATTCCAATCTGCATGGCACTATTCAACAGGAGTTTGACAGGCTAACCAGCGCGAAAAATAATCTGGTAACTATAATTCTCTCTGCCAATATTGAAGGCGTGGAGGGTTGTTTTGCTGAATTAACGGAATTTGCTTCTATTTTACTTGTCACTCATCAGAGAGAACTTTCGGGTGAGAAAAATAATGGTGTTGCTTTACGCGAGTTGGTGTGTGGGAAAGCCTTAGCTAAACAAGAGCTTATTCATATGATGACTTACCAGCCTGATGTTCTTGAAACCTCAAAAGTATTCTTTAGTAACATGAACGTGGACGAGGTTTTAGATATCTCAGATCTATTGCGAACCTCATACTTATCCATGGATATTTCATGGGAATATGAAATGCAAGACATGAATTTATTATTAGGGAGGCTAGGAGATAAACATTTTTGGTTGGTATTTACTCTGGCCTTATATGTTGCTGAAAAGAGCGGAGAGGCCGTTCTGATGATCTCCAGTGTTGGAAATGACTACATTTTTAATGTTGTTAAGCCATTTGAAAATAGCAGGGAGCAATAAATTGACAAGATCAGCAAAATGGAGAGTGATTGGACTTGTCTCCTGCCTTATTATCTTTGGCATTCTTACTTTCCTTGGGTGTTATTACTATGGGGATTCTCTTGAGTGGATATCAACCAAAGAAAAGATCACTCTTTGGTTTTTATGCATGCTGTTATTCTCTGTGTTTCTTATTTTGATGAACTTCGGCGTTTGGTCCTACCAAAGAGGCTTGCGATTTCAGTCCAGCAGGAGTGATAAGTCAGGCATACCTGATATGCGTAAAGCGAAAAAAAATTCTACGGCTAAGTCCCCGATAAAAAATTACCTAAAATCTCGCTACGACCTCATCTGGCGCCGCAAAGTCCGCCTGCTGCTAATCACCGGCGACGAAGCCGCAATTGAACAGCTGGTTCCAGGCCTGCAACGGCAGCAGTGGCTTGAAGGTAACCGTACCGTTCTGATTTACGGCGGCAGCCTGACTGCTGAGCCCGATAAGGAAAAATATACTGCGCTGCGTAAACTGCGTCGCGGGCGCCCACTGGACGGCATTGTTCGCGTCATGCCACAGTCGCTTAACCTCACTCCACAAATCAGCGACAACGATTTACGCGGACTGGAAAAAATCAGTGAACTGCTGCGTTATTCCGCCCCGGTCTGGCTGTGGCAACTGTGCGACAGCACCTGGCCGCAGACTAAACGCCCTGAACAGACGGTAGGGGCCACTTTCCCGCTGCGTGCTAAGCCTGACGATATTACCCGCCAGCTAGAACTGATGCTGCCGACCCTGCGGACGCAGGGGGTGAGTCAGGTCACAGAGAACAACGGCCACGACTTCCTGCTGCGCCTGGGCCAGCACCTTAAAGACGGCGGTATCGCCCGCTGGGCTCAGCAGCTGGTGCCCTGGCTGTCTGCCTCCCAGCAGCGCGTTCCGCTGCGTGGCCTGATGTTCAGCCTGCCGGACTGCCACCCTGTTCATACGTCTGAGGGAACAGCCGACGCTGAGAAATATATCCCTGAATCGCAACGCCATGCCCTGACCCTGCCGGTAACCTGGCAGGGGATTGTGGATGACTGTACCCGCGTGCGTGGGCGCCGTGTCGGTATGGCCTGGGAGCAGACGCTGGCCTGGACGCTGATGGCCATTATCGGTGTCTGGGGGGCGGGAACGCTGCTGTCATTTATGCTGAACCGGTCGCAGATAGTCTCTGTCGCTGAGCAGGCTCACGCCCTGGTGGAGCACCCTTCCGTATCGGATTATCAGCTGACCGCACTGCACAAGCTGCGTAATGACGCCGGTCGTCTGCAGCACCGTATTCAGGAAGGCGCGCCCTGGTATCAGCGCTTTGGTCTGGACCATAATCAGCAACTGCTCGACGCGATGCTGCCCTGGTACGGCGTGGCGAACAACCGCCTGATCCGCGACCCGGCAAATGCCGCCCTGACGCAGAAGCTCAGCGCGCTGGCAAACTCAGCCCCCAACAGCGACCAGCGGGCACAGCTGGCGAAACCAGGCTATGACCAGCTGAAAGCCTGGCTGATGATGGCCCGTCCGGATAAAACCGACGGCGCGTATTACGCGCAGACCATGAAAGCCGTGCAGTCGACGCGCACGGGCATCTCAACCGGTCTGTGGCAAAGCCTGTCGCCGGATTTGTGGGCCTTTTACATCACCGAACTGCCTGAGCAGCCACAGTGGAAAATCACCCCGGACACACAACTGGTCAGCCAGAGTCGTCAGGTGCTGTTGCAGCAGATTGGACGGCGCAACGCCGAAAGCACCCTGTACGAGAACATGCTCAAGTCCGTGCGTCGTAACTTCGCCGACGTATCTCTGGAAGACATGACCAGCGGGACCGATGCGCGGCGACTGTTCACCACCGAGGAAGTGGTGCCGGGTATGTTTACCCGCCAGGCATGGGAAGGGGGCATTCAGCAGGCTATCGAAAAGGCAGCAAATTCCCGCCGGGATGAAATTGACTGGGTGCTGAGTGACAGCCGGAAAGCGGTTTCCTCAGACCTGTCACCGGAAGCCCTGAAAGCGCGTCTGACACAACGTTACTTCACCGATTTTGCCGGCAGCTGGCTGAGTTTCCTCAACAGCCTGCGACTTAATCCGGCGAACAACATAGCGGACGTTACCGACCAGCTGACGCTGATGAGTGATGTCCGCCAGTCTCCGTTGATTGCCCTGATGAATACCATCGCCTGGCAGGGACAGACCGGCCAGCACAACGAAGGCCTTTCGGATTCCATCATCAAATCGGCTAAAGACCTGGTCGGCGGAAAAGACAAACCTGCGATTGACCAGTCTGCGTCAGGCCCGCAGGGGCCGCTCGATGAAACCTTTGGCCCGCTGCTTCAGCTACTGGGCAAAAACCAGGGCAGCAACGTCATGTCAGCGGATAACACGCTGAGTCTGCAGAGCTACCTGACCCGTATCACCCGTGTGCGTCTGCGTCTCCAGCAGGTGGCCAGCGCCTCCGACCCGCAGGAAATGATGCAGACCCTGGCGCAGACCGTGTTCCAGGGCAAAAGCGTGGACCTGACCGACACCCAGCAGTACGGCAGCCTGATTTCGGCAAGCCTTGGCGAAGAGTGGAGCGGTTTTGGCAACACGATGTTTGTGCAGCCACTGACTCAGGCCTGGGAGACCGTGCTGCAACCCTCTGCCGCCAGTCTCAATGACAAATGGAGCCGCTCCGTGGTGGCGAACTGGCACACCGCCTTTGACGGGCGCTTCCCGTTCGCTGCAAGTAAAAGTGATGCCTCCCTGCCGATGCTGGCTGAGTTTTTGCGCAAGGACAGCGGACGCATTGAGCGCTTCCTGACGACGGAGCTCAGCGGCGTGCTGCACAAAGAGGGCAGCCAGTGGGTGCCGGATAAGGTCAACAGCCAGGGACTGAGCTTTAACCCGGCCTTCCTGAAGGCCGTTAATCAGTTGAGCCAGCTGTCAGACATTCTGTTCACCGACGGCAGTCAGGGCATCAGTTTTGAGCTGCAGGCGCGCCCTGTGCCGCAGGTGGTGGAAACCCAGCTGACCATTGACGGCCAGAAGTTGCACTATTTCAATCAGATGGCTGACTGGCAGAGCTTCCGCTGGCCGGGAGATACCTATAAGCCGGGGACGATGCTGACCTGGACCACCGTTAACGCAGGGGCACGCCTGTTCGGGGATTACAGCGGGACCTGGGGCTTTATTCGCTGGCTGGAGCAGGGTAAACGGCGACAACTTGACCGCAGCCAGTGGATGATGAGCTTTACCGCGCCGGACGGTCGTACCCTGCAGTGGGTGCTGCGCTCACAGCTGGGCAAAGGGCCGCTGGCACTGCTGGCACTTCGCGGCTTTACGCTACCGGACCAGATATTCAGTGTCGACAGCGCGGCCACGGCTCAGGCGCTGATGGTCAACACAGGAAACAGTGATATGGATGGAGTCGAATAATGAGCACACTGCAGGATCTGGTCGCCGCCTGTCAGGCTGAGGACACTCAGCTGCGGCAACAGGCGCAGGCACGCATGGAAAACTGGCAGCCCTGGCTTGCTCCGGTAAATGACGCCAGTCCGACCGGAGAAGACCCGGGATATGACGATGATTTTCAGCGCATCCGGGAGGAGGTCAATAAACTTTCCGGTATCGATACCGGGCTGATTTGCACACTCGCCGAAAAATTGCTGACCACCACGGCCAAAGATATCCGGATTGCCAGCTATTACTGCTGGGCGCGTCTGCACCAGGACGGGGAAACCGGCTTTGCCGAAGGGCTTGAGCTGCTGGCGGGATTGCTGCAGCTCTATGGTACGCAGCTTCATCCGCAGCGTGAGCGGAGCCGTAAACCGGCGCTGGAGTGGCTCGCAGGCTCCCGCGTTCTGGACAGCCTGTCACTCTGGCCGGAAGTGGTACGCGACGATGCACAGCGCACTGCCGGTGCACTGTTGCTCATCCACGACAGCCTGGAGTCAGAGCCGGAAGCGTCACGACCAGAACTGAATGCCCTGTACAGCGCACTGGAGTCCCGCCTGATGAAGGCCGGTGGTGTGGATGCCGTGGTACCACAGAACGCAGGTAACAAGGCACAGGCACAGACCTCCACACATACGACAGAATCTGACGCGCCTGTCCTGAGCCGAATTACCTCCGGTCAGGATTTGCTGGCCCAGGCCCGTACCCTGACGGAATATCTGCGTGAGCAGCCCGATGGCTGGCTTGCCGCACACCGGCTGATGAAAAGCCTGCGGCATGACACGTTGAGTGCTATACCGGCGCCGGATGCCGAGGGGAAAACACGCATCGAACCGCCGCGGGCGGACCAGCGGGCGATGCTCAAACGGCTGTATCTGCAACAGAGCTGGCTGGAGATACTCGAGCAGGCAGACAGCACCTTCTCGCGTGGCGCCAATCACCTCTGGCTGGATTTGCAGTGGTATATCCATCAGGCTCTGATGAAATCCGGGCAGGATGTACTGGCCGATATCATCGCCGCCGACCTGAAAGGGCTGCTGCGCCGCCTTACCGGGCTTGAGACCCTGGCTTTTAATGACGGTACGCCGTTTGCCGATGAGGTCACGCTGAACTGGATAAATCAGAGCGTGCTGGACGATATGTCAGGCTGGCGGGATGAACCGGTCAGTGCCGTCGGTGAGACGGATAACGATATCCTGGCTCTCGAGCCGGAAGCGCTGGAGAAAGCGGATACTGACGGACTGGATGCCACACTTCACTGGCTGCAGACCCGCCCTGGTGCGGACTCCGCGAAAGACAAATGGCTGCTGCGCCTCCTGATGGCTCGTGTGGCTGAACAGAAGGGTAAGAATGAACTGGCCCTGCATCTGTTGGGAGAGCTCGACAGTACCGCACAGTCAATCACCCTCACGCAGTGGACACCGGCACTGCTGTTTGAAGTGAAATCACGCCGCCTCAGGCTGCTGCGCATGAAAGCCACACGCAGTGAAACCGATAAATCACGGCTTCAGCCCGAGCTGGATTTGCTTCTGTCCGGCCTGATTGCGCTCGATCCGGCCAGCAGTGCGGTGCTTTGCGGGTAGCTACTAATCATAGCAACTATCAAAATAAAATAATCAGGTAACTATGGACGACTTAACCCTGCGTTATTACGACGCTGAAATGCGCTACCTGCTGGAAGCCGGCGAAGAGTTTGCCCGTGCTCATCCTGAGCAGGCGGCAATGCTCAATCTCGATAAAGCGGGGGCGCGCGACCCGTACGTAGAGCGGCTGTTTGAAGGCTTTGCCTTCCTGATGGGACGCCTGCGCGAGAAGCTCGACGATGACCTGCCTGAACTGACGGAAGGGCTGGTCAGCCTGCTGTGGCCGCATTACCTGCGCACCATTCCGTCAATGTCGGTGGTGGAGTTCACCCCTGACTGGCGTGAGATGAAAGAGCAGATGCGCATCGTCAAAGGCTTTGAGGTGAACTCGCGGGCGATTGGTGAGAAAGGCACGCGCTGCCGGTACACCACCACCAAAGAGATTACCCTCCAGCCGTTGTCGCTGGAGCACGCCCGCCTGTCGACTGACCCTGACGGGCGTTCGGTCATCAGCCTGCGCTTTAACTGTAGCCACCTGGCCGACTGGAGCCGGGTCGATCTCAGCCAGCTCCCGTTCTACTTCAACGCAGACGCCCCGCTGGCCTGCGCCATGCATGAGGCCTTTACCATGAACACGGCCCGCCTGTGGTTGCGGATGCCGGGTGACATGGACAGAAGACCGCTCGACGGGTATTTCACCGCGCTGGGATTTGGCGATGACGATGACCTGTGGCCGAAGGGAAGCAGCAGCTTTAGCGGCTATCAGCTGCTGCTGGAGTACTTCACCTTCCGTGAGAAGTTCATGTTCACGGGGCTGCGTGGGCTGGAGACCGTGGTCTTTCCGGCTGAGCTCCCATGGTTTGAAATCGACGTGGTACTGGCGGAGCGCTGGGAGCATGACTTCAGCTTTACCGAAAAGCATCTGCGCCTGAACTGTGTGCCGGTGATTAACCTGTTCCCGCTGGAATCTGACCCGCTGACGCTCAACTCCCTGCAGACCGAATACATGCTGCGTCCGATGCGCGTGCAGGATGGCCATACCGAGATATATGCCGTGGATTCGGTGATGTCATCGAGCCAGCATACCTACGTACCGTTTTCGAGTTTCCGCCACAAAGGCGGAATGATGCGCCATGAAGCACCGGAGTATTACTACCACACTCGTGTGCGCCGTGGCCCGTCAGGACTGCATAACACCTGGCTTATCCTCGGTGGCGAAGCCTTTGATAACCATACGGTACCGGAAGACGAGAGCCTGTCGCTGACGCTCACCGGCACCAACGGGCAGCTACCACGGCGTGCGCTGCAGAGCACGGTGCTCGATACGGTGATGAAAACCACCTCGGCCAGTATCGCCGTGCGTAACCTGTGTGCGCCAACGTTACCCTGTTATCCACCGGCGCAGGACCGTTTCCACTGGCGTGTGCTGAGTCACCTCGGCAGCGGATTCCTGTCGATGATGGATAACGCCGACGTGCTGCGCGGCACCCTGGCGCTGTACGAATGGACCGACAGCGAGATGAACCGCCGTCGCCTGGAAGCCATCATCGACGTGAAGCACAGCGAAACCGAGCGTTTCGAGCAGGGCTATCTGGTGCGCGGTGTGCAGATTGAGGTGACGCTGGACAGCCACGGCTTTGCCGGGCGCGGCGATATCTGCCTGTTTGGCGAGATGCTGAGTCGCTTCTTCGCGCTCTACACCGATATCTATCTGTTTAACCGCCTGATTATCATCCTGCAACCGACCGGAGAGCGCCTGGAATGGGAAGAGAAGCACAACCGCCGCATTCCCGGCTGACCCCACGGCTGGAGGCTGACCTTCACCGGATAAATTTCTATCGCTTCTGTCAGTTGCTGGAGAAGCGTAATCCGGGCAGGCCGCTGATGGGCTCGACCAGCCATCCTGCGGATGACCCGGTGCGGTTTGCGCCGCATCCGGGGATGGGATTTCCGGCGAGCGAGCTGAAGGCTGTCGAATATGACGAGGATGATGACCGCAGGCCACCACTCATCCGCACGACTTTTATGGGGATGTACGGTGTTGATTCCCCCTTACCCACGGCGTACCTCGATGACATCACTCAGCGTCGCGAAGGGCACGAGGCATTGCAGGGCTTTCTGGATATCTTCAGCCACCGCATTCTGACGCAGTTTTATCGCATCTGGCGTAAATACTCTTACCCGGCCACGTTTGAACCCGGCGGCACCGACAGCATTTCTCAGTCGTTGCTGGGTTTGGTGGGGCTGGGTATACCGGGCACCGCAGAGCATATCGCCACCCCGGTATCGCGTTTTCTGTCGCTGCTTGGTGTGCTGCAACAGCCCGGTAAAACCCAGGAGGGGATGCAGGCCCTGGTGAGTTTGCTGGCACCCGATACCACAGTGCAGGTCAGTCCGTACTGCCTGCGGCCGGTGGAGGTCAGTCAGCCGCTGGGCTTTTACGGTGATGACGATTTTCTTCTGGATGGCAACACGCCGCTGGGTGAAGAAGCCATGGATGCTAACAGCCAGCTGCTGATTGCCCTGTCCACCGATAACGAACAGGAATCTCAGGGCTGGAAACCGGACGGTCTGCTGTATCAGGACTTTCTGGTGCTGCTGCGGGTGTATCTGGGCTGGCGCTTTAAAGCAAAAATCACCCTGACCACCGCCACCCGTCTGCTGGCCGCGCCGCCGCTTGGTGAAGGTCCATTCTGGCTCGGCATGAATGGCGTGCTGGGGGTTGACGAAGGCGACCTTGCAGATGATATCCCGCAGACCTTTACGACGGAGCTGGGCTATTACACCGGCCTGCAGCCCGCCACACCACAACAAGGAAACCGACGTGTTACGTACAAGTTTGATTAAACCCGCGTGCTGGCTGTTGCCACTGCTGACGTTCAGTTTGACCGGCTGCGGGCTGACCCAGGGCGTCGCGGATGGCACCAAATCGGTCTATACCGCTGTCTTTCACAAGAAAATTAAAGTGCTCCATCTGGATTTTACGGCGCGTGAAGCGCTGAACACCGATGCGCGCGAAAGCAACTCTCTGTCCGAACCTGTGGTGGTGCGGGTCTACCAGCTGAAAGACCGTAAGACCTTCGACAAGACGGTGTATCAACAACTGCTTAAAGATGGCGAAACGGTGCTGAAAGCTGACCTGCTGGCAACCCGCGACGTGGTGGTGAAGCCCGGCGGGGACGTAAACCTCAATATGCCGATGGAAGAAGACGCACAGTTTGTCGCGGTGGTAGGGCTGTTCCGCCACCCGGACATGGTCAACAACACCTGGAAGCAGGTCATTCAGCGCGATGACCTCGAGCCGGATAAATCCCGCGTCCTGGAAGCCGGTAACAATCATCTGACGTTACAGCCGCTGAAGGATGACTGATGCCACAGGGACACAACACGCCATCGCTGTATGAAATGCTGAGCGGGAATTTCTCCGGTGGCCTGAGCCTCCACCAGGTCAGTGAGCAGAATCAGGTGATTTTATCTGTGCTCGATAACATGCAGCGGGTGCTCAACTGCCGCGCCGGTACGCTGGCGCACCTGCCGGACTACGGGCTACCGGATATGACCAAAATCCTGCAGGGGATGCCGGGTACAGCCCATGAACTGATGGGGACTTTGTCAGACGTATTGCTCAAATACGAGCCGCGGCTTAAGAAAATCGAGGTGGTTCTGCTTGAGCAGGATATTCCCGGTGAACTGCGCTATGCCATCGATGCCGAGCTGAAAGGCATCGGGCTGGTGCGCTACGGTACGGAATTTATGCCTGAAGGTCGCGTGCTGATACGTCACCTCAAACAGCAACAGTATCTTGACGTCCAGACCCGCCTCTAATCTCCTGACGGACAGTGAAAACATGTCGGCAAAAGCTCGATTTCTTCAAAAATTGCAGGGCCAGCAGCCTCGCAGTGCCACCTTTGACACGAAAGCCGAAGCCGATATCGCGACCTTTCGCCAGCGAATAACTCAGCTCCATGAGTCCATGGATGAGTGGCTAACCGGGACAGAGATAGGCACCGAAGCCACTACCGCCACCCTGATTGAGTTCCTGATTGGCGGGAGCGCGTTTTCGGTTCCCGGTATTACACTGCACTACGGGCAGCGTAGTATCCGGTTTACCCCCATTTTTCTGTACGGGCAGGGCGTAACCGGCTGTATTGAGGTCTGCCTGACTGCAGATGGCAAAATCAGTCCCCTGTACCGACTATTTATGCGCAGTGGTGAGCAGGATAACTGGACCTGGTGCCCGGCAGGAATGCAGAACGGAAATCCTGCCCGGTTTGAGGAAGAGGCCTTCTTTACGATGATTGCGCCTCTGCTCCCTGAGTAACCACCGTATCTGATTTTGAGCCTGGCTCTCATTTATACCCACGGACAACCCAACATGCATGATGAACAACCCCGCCAGGTGAGAACCGGTGGCGACCCGCGTTCACTGCCTGCGTTTATGGCACTGCGCGACGAGATGAGTAAGCTGACGCATCCGGCCCGCCCGGACGTCGACTGGAAGCAGGTGGAAAAACTGTCGCTCTCCCTGTTTGAAATCAACGGCGTCGAGCTGCAGACCGGTGCCTGGTATACCCTTGCCCGCAGCCATCTGGCGCGGGTCAGTGGTCTGAACGAGGGGCTGGGCATACTGACGGCACTGTTGAGCCACCAGTGGGCTCAGCTCTGGCCACAACCGGCACATGCCCGGGCAGAGATAATCAACGGCCTCCTGCAGCGTGTGCAAAAGCTGTTCCGCACCTTTTCGCTGGGAACTGCAGATGTGCCGGCCCTGGTACTCGCTGAAAAGCAACTGCTGGAGATGAAGGACATCCTCAGACGGCAGGAACTGGAGCATGCCTGCCAGATGAATCCGGTGATGCAGCTGATACGCAGCGCGATAAGTCGCCTGGAGAACAGCTCTCAGCCGGAGAGTGAGCCTGTCGGGAACACGGTACCCGGACAGGACGTTGTCATAGCTGAAGACGCCCCGGCCAGCCGTCTGGTGTATGTCATCCAGAAAGCGCCGGAAGTGGGTATTCAGGTCACTGAAGAACAGCCCGTACCGCCGAGGCGCTGGCCTTTCTTTGTGGCCGGTATGGCGACCGCCCTGGTACTCAGCGCTGCCACGGTCTTCGGCTGGCAGGTTGTCCATCGTCCGGATAAAGCAACTCAGCCGATGGCGGCATCCGTAGCCTGGGTACCTGAAGCGATGACCCCAGCACAGATTGAAGCCTTTCGCGGAACCGAAAGTAGTCAGACAAATTCCGGGATGTGGCTTGCGCGCATGTCCAGTCAGATGAACTGGATAACCACGCTGGCACCCGGCTGGCGCCTCCGCTACGGTCAGGGTCTGGTTGCACAGGCAAAAGCGCTATGGCCGGATGATCCGGCAACCCGGACATTGGTTCAGCGTTGGGATCAGTATCAGGCAGGCAGAACACTGCCCGCGAGCGAACTGACAGGCTGGCATGACGGAATGATGCAGCTCCGGGAGTTATCGGCGCAGCTGGATGCACTGGACAGACAGAAAGGCAAGTATATGACGGGCAGTGAGCTGAAGACGATCGTCTGGCGTATCACCAGCACATTCGCCAGCGCGGTCCCGGTGGAAGAACAGTTGCGACAGCTGGTACCTGCTGCAGGAGAGACAAATGCGCCTCAGGCGAACATTGAACAGGCGGCACGCCATCTGGATTCACTTATTCATGTGCTGGAACAGGTGTCGTCGCAGAAAGGTGATGCACTGGTGGCAAAAACCAGCGCTCCTGACTGAGTGAAGGGAATACGGCCCGTTCCACTAATCTAGTGGGGGGATGTCACTCCCCCAGAGAATACCGGCGGTAGCGGGCATCGTTAACTTAAGGTACAAAAGCTTCCTTCAGGAGATCTATCCCTTAGGGTTTGTCTTCAGATGTGATGCGCGACGGCACTCATCGTTTCAGCGATTTGCGCCGTAAAATGGGCGGCGCAGTGGACTGACACGTGCCGGGCCTACAACACCTGCTGTTACTTACTCAAATCAAGCTGATAGACCGCAAAGCCGATGTCATCGGTACCGACTTTCTTCATCGGATACTGCGCTTTGTCTTTGATAAACGCCGCGGCTTTGTCCGTCGGGGCCGTTTCAAAGCGAATATCCAGCGGGGAGGCCGAGTGAATCGGTGCTAAGCGCCAGTTGTTATCCGCGGCCGGATGGATCTCTCCGTTTTTCTTCGACTCCGCGCTTATCCATGCCGCTAGCACCGAACGGTTTTCATCCGGTGAGGCAAACGCAATATGGCTCTCGCCGGTGCCCGCAAACTTGCCGCCATAGGCACGATAGTTATTGGTCGCAACCAGGAACATCGCATTCGGGTCAATTGGCTTGCCGTCGAAGGTCAGATTTTTAATACGCTCCGCTTTCGGGTTCACGTTCTGGCATTCCCCGTCGTAGCGCGCCGGTTGGCTGACGTCGATTTGATATTTCACCCCGTCGATAACGTCGAAGTTATAGGTGCGGAAGCCATCCCAGTTGATCAGCGCCTGCGGTTTGCTGCTGTTGACGTCAATCTGATTGAACTGTCCGGCGGAGCACTCCAGCCACTCTTTCACCTCTTTACCGCTGACTTTCATCACCACCAGGGTATTCGGATAGAGATACAAATCGGCGGCGTTACGGAAGGTCAACTGACCTTTCTCCACCTCGACAAAGCTCGCCGGATCGTTTTTACGTCCACCGGCTTTGAAAGGTGCTGCGGCCGAAAGCACGGGCAGTTTCGCCAGATCCGGATCGCCCTGAATATAGTGCTCGACGTAGGCTTTCTGCGCCATATTTACCACCTGAACAGTCGGATCGTCCTGCACCAGTGACAAATAGCTGTACATATTATCGGAGGATTTGCCGATAGGTTTGCTGACAAACGCCCGGGTAGCATCGTGGTCGGCTTTCAGCACCTTCACCAGATTAGCGTCTTCTGCGGCGAGGGATTTTTTGGCCGCGGTGTCATAAATTGGCCGCGCTTCGGCTTTGGCCTGTGCCACCGTCCATTTGCCGCTGTCGTTGTTCAGCACCAGATCCACCACCCCGAGATGGTCGCCCCACATGCCAGGCATCACCGCCGGTACGCCGTTGAGCAGACCTTTGTCGATATCTGCCCCCTTGATGCTGGCGAAATCTTTCGACGGGAACACCGCATGGGCATGACCGAACATGATCGCATCCACGCCCGGTACCTGGCTTAAGTAGTAAACGGAGTTTTCCGCCATCGCCTGATACGGGTCTGCGGACAGGCCAGAGTGGGCGATAACCACCACCACATCGGCCCCTTTCTCACGCATTTCGGGCACATATTGACGTGCGGTTTCGGTAATGTCGTTTACCGTGACTTTACCGCTGAGATTCGCTTTATCCCAGGTCATGATTTGTGGTGGCACAAAACCGATATAGCCAATCTTCAGGGTATGCGTTTTGCCGTCAGTGTCGACGACCTGGGTTTCTTTAATCAGGTAGGGCGTAAACAGCGGCTTTTTGGTCTTAACGTCGATGATATTGGCGTTAACGTACGGGAATTTCGCGCCATTAATAGCCTTGTGCAAGAAATCCAGACCGTAGTTGAATTCGTGATTTCCAAGGTTGCCCACCGCGTAATCGAGGGTGTTCATCGCCTTGTAAACCGGGTGCACATCCCCGGCTTTCAGGCCTTTCGCCGCCATATAATCGCCAAGCGGGCTCCCCTGAATCACATCGCCATTATCCACCAGCACGCTGTTTTTGACTTCACCGCGTGCGGCGTTGATCAGGCTGGCGGTTCGCACCAGACCAAATTTTTCCGTAGCGGTATCTTTGTAGTAATCAAAATCCATCATGTTGCTGTGCAGGTCGGTGGTTTCCATAACTCGCAAATCCACCGTCGCGGCCTGCACGCTGGCAGCAATCAGCGTAGCAAGGAGCGTTGCGCTAAACTTAATCATCAGAGGGGTCCTTTCGTTGATCGAGGGCACAAAAGATAAAAGTGTATACATCCTGTTGCTTACAGAAGTGTGAAGCTTGCCAGAAAAAAGCGCGAGGAAACGGGGATCGCTTCACAGATAGCGCAACTGGTCGCGATGGGATATAAATAAAACAACGAGTTAACACCACTCTACTCAACACGAGGTGGAATATGTTGGAACAGGTATGTCAGCTTGCACGGAAAGCGGGTGATGCCATTATGCAGGTTTATGATGGAATGCAGCCGATGGACGTGGTCAGCAAAGCGGACGATTCTCCGGTGACAGCGGCGGATATTGCCGCTCACAAAGTGATTATCAGCGGCCTGAATGCCCTGACTCCGGATATCCCCGTTTTGTCGGAAGAAGATCCGCAGAGCTGGGACGTGCGCCAGCACTGGCAGCGCTACTGGCTGGTTGATCCACTGGATGGCACCAAAGAGTTTATCAAGCGCAACGGTGAGTTTACCGTTAACATCGCCTTGATTGAAAAGGGAAAACCGGTGCTCGGCGTGGTATACGCCCCGGTGATGAAAGTGATGTACAGCGCGCACGAAGGCAAAGCCTGGAAAGAAGAGTGCGACATTCGCAAACAGATTCAGGTGCGTGACGCTCGTCCACCGCTGGTGGTGATCAGCCGCTCGCACACCGACACCGAACTGCAGGAGTATCTCCAGCAACTCGGCGAACACCAGACCACCTCCATTGGCTCATCGCTGAAATTCTGCCTGGTGGCAGAAGGGCAGGCGCAGCTGTATCCGCGTTTCGGGCCGACTAATGTCTGGGACACTGCGGCGGGTCACGCGGTGGCGGTTGCCGCCGGGGCGCACGTTCACGACTGGCAGGGCAAAACCCTCGACTATACGCCGCGTGAATCGTTCCTCAACCCCGGCTTCCGGGTGGCTATCTACTGACCGAGAAGTTTATGCAGCAGGGCGATGACCTGCTGCACGTCTTCTTGCGTCAACGCCCCGTCTTTCGCCCATTCCACGCGCCCGTCTTTGTTCAGCACCACAATCGCTGAGCTACCTTCCTCAAGCTGCCAGGCGTTACGCGCTACCCCGTTGCTGTCGACGATAAATTGCGACCATGGGTAGAGCTTCTTATTACTTTCGATACTGCTGCGCACGAACATGCCCGAGCCGGGGATCGCATCGTCGGTGTTGACGAGGGTGGTGGTCTGGTATTTATCGTGCGGGAATTTGGCGGCTTTGATAGCCTCAACCAGCGTGGCGTTCTTCTCTTTGGCAGAGGTACGACCGGCAATATGTTGTACAACTCTCACTTTGCCAGGCAATTGCGCGCTATTCCAGTTTTTATAGCTAAACTCATCTTTATCAAGCATCAGTTCGCCACGGTCAGAGATGCCGATGGCGGGCACGCGTTGACCTTTTTCAAAGTTGTGGGCAGAGGCCATCAGCGGCATGAGCAGGCATGAGATCGCCATCAGCTTACGTAGGGTCATGGTTTATTCCTTATTTTATGCAGGTGATCCGACCACTTGGTTCTGAACATTAATCATAAGTGTGAATGATTAGGTTTTCCCGCAAGCATGATGCCAGTTTGCGGGCGACCGCACATAACCGCTAAAAAATGAAGGCTTATACTGCGTAATGCGTCTATGTGAATAGAATATTCTTAATTAGTGTCATCAAACGGTAAATAAACTTCTACAGACTGGGTGTCCCGGTCGATATGGACTATAGTTTCAGAGCATTAATTTTGCGCCCCGGAACGCGGACCCGATGATGGAGTCGCAAGGGCGTAATCCTCAGCAGGAGATAACAATGAAAATTTTCCAACGGTACAACCCGCTTCAGGTGGCGAAGTACGTGAAGATCCTGTTTCGTGGACGGTTGTACATCAAGGATGTGGGCGCTTTCGAGTTTGATAAGGGTAAAATCCTGATCCCGAAAGTGAAGGACAAACAGCACCTCTCCGTGATGTCCGAAATCAACCGTCAGGTTACGCGTCTGCAAACAGAGATGGCGTAATCAATAACGTGCTATGCAGTAATCAGTAAAAAAAACGGCTCCCATCGGGAGCCGTTAGTGTTTCTGCACGCGACTGACTTACGCCGCGCCTTTCTCTTGGGCGTCAGGCAGTTTTGGCGTCAGCACCGTCGGTTTGCTGTCGACGCGGGTGACCAGCAGCTGATCGATACGGTAGTTATCAATATCCACCACTTCGAACTTGTAACCAGAGAACTTCACGAAGTCGGTGCGTTTAGGGATCTTACGCAGCATAAACATCATGAAGCCGCCGATGGTCTCGTAGTTGCCAGACTGCGGGAATTCGTCGATATCCAGCACGCGCATGACATCGTCAATCGGCGTACCGCCATCAACCAGCCATGAGTTCTCATCACGCGCGACAATCTGCTCTTCCTGACCCTGGCCGACGAGGTCACCCATCAGCGTGGTCATCACGTCGTTGAGGGTGATAATGCCCACCACCAGCGCGTATTCGTTCATGATGACCGCGAAGTCTTCACCTGCGGCTTTGAAGCTTTCGAGCGCTTCGGAGAGCGTCAGGGTGTCCGGCACAATCAGCGTATTGCGCAGCTGCACGCCCCCTGCCAGCGCCAGGCTCTGATTAGCCAGCACGCGGTTCAGCAGGTCTTTTGAGTCAACGTAGCCGATGATGTGGTCGATGTCTTCCTTACACACCAGGAATTTGGAGTGTGGATGCTCGGCGACTTTGTTTTTCAGGCTCTGTTCATCTTCATTCAAATCGAACCAGATGATGTTTTCGCGCGACGTCATGGAAGACGGAACGGTACGGGATTCGAGTTCAAATACGTTCTCAATCAGCTCGTGCTCTTGCTTACGCAGCACGCCTGCCAGTGCACCGGCTTCCACCACCGCATAAATGTCGTCGGAGGTAATGTCGTCTTTACGCACCATCGGCAGCTTGAACAGGCGGAAAATCATGTTGGCCATGCCGTTGAAGAACCATACCAGCGGGCGAAACACCGACAGGCAGAAGCGCATCGGGTTGATGATGCGTAAAGCCACGGCTTCAGGCGCAATCATACCGATGCGTTTCGGGGTCAGGTCAGCAATCAGGATGAACATACTGGTGACCAGCACGAACGACAGAATGAAGCTAATCTGCTCGGCAAGCTCAGCGGACATGTAGTTGATAAGGATGGTGTGGAAGGCCGGGGAGAAGGCGGCATCGCCGACAATACCACCCAGAATGGCGACGGCGTTAAGGCCGATTTGCACCACGGTAAAGAACATACCGGGGTTTTCCTGCATTTTCAGAACACGTTGTGCATTAATGTTGCCCTCATCGGCGAGTAGCTTCAGTTTTATCTTGCGGGAAGCTGCAAGCGAAATCTCGGAAATCGAGAAAAACGCACTGACGCCGATGAGGCAGAGTATGATTAATATACTGTTTAGCATAGTTTTTCTAACCGTTCAGGTCAGAACCTCGGAAGGATGGTTGAGTCGTTGGTTTAACGGAAATGTCACTTAAAAAAACCGGTCCGAAGGCGCTGGACCGGTTATATCGAGGGATAGTATAGCGTAAGGGACTGTAAATTCGCCAGAGGTTAACTTCCAGGCACTAAAGCGGCACCGTTTTTGCTTTTATCCGGCGTGGCGTCCCACACTTCGTTATAGGCCCGGCCGGTCAGCTCTTTGATCACCACCCGGGTCTCTTCATCACAATCTTCCGCGGCACCGCCCAGTTTGCGGCGGGCGATTTCTTTAATCAGCGTCTTATGGCTCTGCTGAGTTAGCTTGAACTTATAGGTCATCCAGAAGCTGATGGCCAACAGGGCGGCGGTAGCGAAGATCATCAGGCCGATAATCGCGTGCAGGGCGCTGATCGGTTGCGCACCTCCGCCTTTCACGAAGCCGCTTTCCTGTAACACAATACCGATCAGCATCACCGCCAGTGCGACGGTGCTTTTGCGGGTCAGCACCATCACGCCAGCGAAAATGCCTTCCCGGCGTTGGCGGGTCACCATCTCATCCACGTCCGGAATGAAGCTGTAAATGTTCCACGGAATGTAATACAGCCCGGCTCGGGCGAGACCCAGCAGCATAAACACGCCAGAGAACACGAAGGTGTTCACCGCAATATCGTAGAGATAGACCACGAACAAAAACGCCAACACCGCGAAGATGCAGCTGTAGGCCAGCCTTAGGGCGCTGGACGGGGTCAGGTTCAGTTTGTTCATCAGCATCATAAAGCCGAACGTGCCGGGAATAGACACAAACGCGGCGATACTCAGCAAGCCCGACACGGCACCCGCATCGCGATGCAGACCGTAAATGACGAAATAGGTGAAGACCGAGCCGAACACGTCCATCGCGGTAAACGAGCAGATATAAATGATGATGTGCTGGCGAAAGGCCCTGATTTTGAACGATGAAAACAGGTCCAGTATCAGATATTTCAGGTGGTTAAGCAGCCTAGGCTTTCTGTCGTTGACCGGGGCAAATTCGTATTCCTCGCGCACATCTTTTGCCTCCCAGGTACAGGCCCAGGTGGTGAAGACGGCGATACAGAAAATCAGCGCAAAGATGCTGCCGGTTAGGGTGTAGGTGAACGAGTTGTCTTTCCCGGTGAACTGCATAATCACGCCCGGCACCGACACCGCTAAAAATCCACCGAGGGAGGAGCACATCATACGCACGCCAGACAGACGGGTACGTTCGCTAAAGCGGTTGGTCATTTCCGCCGCCAGCGTTTCCCACGGCACCAGCACCATCGCGGAAAGCAGCTCGATGGAGAGATAAGTACCGAGATAGTACCAGTAGCTCATGTCGGTGACCCAGACCAACGCATACAGGAACATCAGCGGGGCGCTCAGCAGCAGGAAGAACCGACGCCGACCAAAGCGTCTGCCAAGCCAGGTATCGGCGAAGTTGTCCGTCACGTAGCCCATAATCGGGCTCAGGATGGCATCAATCACCCTGGCAATGGCGAAAATCGATCCTGCTTCCAGGACCGACAGGCCACAGTAGGTGGTGTAGAAAAAGAGTAACCAGGTGCCGATAACGGCAAAAGCACCTCCGCCAAAAAGGTCAGTTACGCCGTAGCCAATCGCCACGCCGTAACCCACTTTGCGTTCAGTAGGTTTAACCATATTTATTATTCTCTGTTCGATGTTTCGTTATATGGCACACGCTCACTGTGTGCCGCATCTTATTACAGCCGGAACTATGTTGTTATTCGGGTAACGTGACCCAGCGTCGACACTGTGATGAACGGTAAATGGCCTCTACGAGCTGGAGGGATTTAGCCGCCTCGTGAAGACCCGTAACGCCCTCTGACCTGCCGCTGCGCACGGCGTCATAAAACTGGCGAATGGCCTGAAGATGGCCTGCCCCCCAATAGCTTTTACTGTGGCTGTAAGGTGATTCGTCGCAGGCGATGATCACCCGCGTGCCCTCGGTCACGCGCCATAGGGTGTTATCTCGCAGCTGTAGCTCGCCCTGTTCACAATGGATTTCCAGCTGTAAGGGCGCGTCGCGGGTGTGATTGTTGCTGGCAAAAAACAGGCCGTGTGCGCCGCCGGAAAATTCCAGCGTGGCCATGGCGGTGTCTTCGGTGTCGATGGTGTCCGCAAGTCTTGCGCAGTCGACCACGCCTTTCAGACGCGTGATGCCACCGCCAAACCACTGCACGAGATCGAGGGTGTGAATAGCCTGATTGATAAGCAGGCTGCCACCCTCGGTGGCGTAACGCCCACGCCACGGGCTGTGGGTGTAATAAGGTGGCGTGCGCGACCAGGTGAGGTACGCATTTATGCTGAGCAGCCGCCCTAAGGTGTTTTCTTCCAGAAGTTGATGCAGGGCCAGACTGGTAGGATTCAGGCGGTTTTGATAACACACCCCCAAACGCCCGTCGGCCTGCTTTTCCGCTTCCTGAATTTCCGCGACTTCCGCCATGTTCATGCCGACCGGCTTTTCGCAGAACACCTGTTTCCCTGCCGCCAGCGCGGCAAGGATCATCGGTTTATGCAGGTAATGCGGGGTGCAGATGTGCACCACGTCGATGGACACATCGCAGAGCATCTCCCGATAGTCCTGATAAAAATGACAGTGGTACTCCGCAGACAGCGCCAGTCCTTTGTCTTTCTCTGTGTCGACTACCGCACGCAGGGTGACGCCAGGGATCTGGCGCAGCGCCTCCACGTGACACTGATGAATGGCTCCGCAGCCGATAATGGCGGCATTCAGCGTTCTCATCCCGGCCTCCTTATCGGCCCGCGTTGGCCAGCATTTGCGCTTTAACGCACAGTTCGGCGGCCTTAAAGGCGTGCGCCTGCGTCATGGCATTCTCGGTGCGGTTCAGGCAGTCCTTAATCAGCTCGCCGAAATACGGGAAACCGACCTGGCCCGCCACCGGATAGCGGTGCTCACCCTCTTTATTCACCAGATACACCACGTCCTGCTCGCCGCGCGTCAGGTCGATGTACTTGCGGATTTCGATATAGCCTTCAGTGCCGAGCAGGGTCAGACGGCCGTCACCCCAGGTTGGCAGCCCTGCTGGTGTAAACCAGTCGCAGCGGAAATAACCGGTCGCGCCGTTCTCCCCGGCCAGCATCGCGTCGCCGAAATCTTCGAACTGGGGATACTGCGGATGGTTAACGTTACGCACCTGGCTGGCGACGATGTGAGCCTCTTCGTTGCCGGTGTAAAACAGGAACTGTTCAATCTGATGGCTACCGATGTCGCACAAAATGCCGCCGAAGTAGCGTTTGTCATAGAACCAGTCCGGACGGCCTTCGCCTTCGCGGTGCGGCCCGGTGCCGAGGGTCTGCATCACGGTGCCAATCGCACCCTGTTTCACCAGTTGCCCAGCGAAGACGGCGCTTTCCACGTGCAGACGTTCGCTGTAGTAGACCGCGTATTTGCGTCCGGTTTTGGCCACCATCGCTTTGGCATCTTCGAGCTGTTCAAGGGTGGTCAACGGCGCTTTATCGACGAAGTAATCTTTCCCCGCCGCCATCACTTTTAGCCCCAGCGGGCAGCGTTCGGACGGCACGCCTGCGCCAGCGATAAGCTGCACCTGCGGATCGTTGAGTAAGGTCTCCAGCGACGGGGCAATTTGCACCTGCGGATACTGCTGCACGAACTTATCGACCTTCGCCGGGTCCGGATCCCACACCCATTTCAGCTGGGCTCCGGCTTCAACCAATCCGTTGCACATGCCGTAGATATGCCCGTGATCGAGCGCGGCGGCGGCAAAGACAAACTCACCTAGCTTCACTACCGGCTGCGGTTTGCCGGTTGGGGCGTAATTCATACCGTCGTTCTTGTTCATTGTGCTGCTCCTGTATCGAAATTCTTGCCAAGCGGGATGGCGCCTACTTCGTTGAAGTTGGCCACCGAGGCGGATTTTTCATAAAAATGTGGGGCCCGGGCGGTCAGGCCGCCGGTCCGGTAAAAGTCGTCATCCGGGGAGATCGGCAGCGGCACCACGGTGCGGGTGATGGCTGATTTATAGATGGCGGTGATGATTTCCAGCGAACGCTTGCCCTGCACGCCATCGACCAACGGCGGCGTGTGCTGTTCCAGGGCGGTGAGGAGGTTATCGATTTGCCCGGTATGCAGGGTCCAGCGCAGCCGGGGCGTCTCGGCAAACAGGGTTTGCAGCTGATCTTCCAGCCCGACATTATGGGTTTCCTGCGGAAAACCGTTGTCGGCTGACTGGCTGGCGAAGACGTTCCAGGGCGCAGAAATACGGGCTTTCTCCCCCAGAATGACCATCTTCTGGTCTTCGCCGTGATGCACCACCGAGGCCGTGAGTTGGGTCAGCGCGCCGGAAGGGTATTTGAAGATGGCGGCGCTTATGTCTTCCACTTCGGCGTTATCGTGGGCCACGTTGCTCATCATCGCCACGATTTCGGACGGGAAGCCCAGCATCCACTGAATGGCGTCGATGTGATGCACCGCGTGATTCAGCGTGCAGCCGCCGCCCTCTTTTTCCCAGGTGCCGCGCCACCACAGGTCGTAATAGCAGTGCCCACGCCACCAGAAGGAATCGACCTGCGCGTGGCAGATTTTCCCCGCCAGCCCTGAATCGACCGCCGCTTTCAATCGCCAGAAGGCGTCGGTAAAGCGGTTCTGGGCGATGACGGACAGCGTTTTGCCACTGGCCTGAGCGGCGGCGATCATCGCATCGCACTCTTCCAGCGAAGCTGCCATTGGCTTCTCGCACAGTACGTTTTTACCTGCGTGCAGGGCGTCGATGCTGATGTCCGCGTGAACGTAGGGCGGGGTGCAGACATCAACGATATCGAGGTCCGGCTCGTTGTCGAGCATCTGCCGATGGCTGCTGTAAATCCGGGCGTCGTGCAGCGCGTAACGTTCTTTTTTCTCCTGCGCCTTTTCCGGGTAGATATCAACCAGCGCGACAATCTGGCAGCGTTCGCCCATCTCCAGATAGCCCTGAATGTGGTTGTGCGAAATGTTCCCGGTTCCGACGATAGCGACTCGTAACATGATGCCTCCTGCTTACCAGGTGCCGGACGCGTCGAGAATGCGGCTCTCGACCTGTTTATCCACCGAGGCGGTGATGCGTTCGTCGAGCAGCTGCTTGAAGCGCTGTTCATCGAATGGCAGGTCGACCCAGCCGTCGGTCCAGGTGGAAAGGTGCATAGCGTTGGAAAGGGTCAGGCCGCGAATGCCTTCCAGACCGGGGGCGATCAGCGGTTCGCCGCGCAACACGGCGGCACAGAAATTGGTGGTGATCACATGATGTTCGCTGCATTCAGCGGCGACAGGAATAGTGACTTCCCAGCACTCCGGTTCACCGAAGCCGTTCTGCCAGCGGGCGTTGAACGCGTCTTCAGATTCCCGCAGCCGCCAGTAGCGTAAGCGGCCTTCTTCTACCACTACTTTTCCGCGTGTACCGGCGATTTCCAGGCGGTTGGTGCCCGGAGTTTCCGCCACGGTGGTGATGAATACCCCGGTTGCGCCGTTGGCGTACTCGGCATAGGCGGTGACTTCGTCTTCAACTTCTATCTGGCGGTGTTTACCGAACTGGCAGAAGGCGCGCACGCGCACCGGCATTCCGACCAACCACTGCCAAAGATCGAGCTGATGCGGGTCCTGATTGAGCAGTACGCCGCCGCCTTCCCCTTTCCAGGTGGCGCGCCAGCCGCCGGAGTTGTAATAGCTTTGTGAACGATACCAGTTGGTAATTATCCAGTTGGAGCGACGGATTTCTCCGAGTTCACCGCTGTCGATCAGATCTTTTACTTTCTGATACAGCGGGTTCGGGCGTTGGTTGTACATGATGCCAAACACCACATCACACTCGCGTGCGCAGGCGTTCATCTCCTGCACCTGCGCGGTGTACACGCCCGCCGGTTTTTCGCACAGGGTATGGATCCCGTGGCGCATCGCCAGCATCGACAGTTCAGGATGGGCGTAATGCGGGGTGGCTACGATCACCGCATCGATCAGCCCACTTTGCAGCAGGTCCTGGGCATGGCTGAAAATTTCCACTTTCTCGCCAACAATGTGCCGAATAGCGTCGTGCTTTTTTTCGTCACTGTCGCAAACGGCCGTCAGCTGCGCTTCTTTTACCGTGCCTGCCAGCAAATAACGCGCATGAACGGTACCGATATTACCCACACCAATAATGCCAAAACGTATCTTATCCATGTCACACCTTATTCATCGTTCATCAGGAATAAGGCGAAAATAGGAACAACGACGCACCCAGACAAAAGGAATTTGTGAGAATGCTCGCAGGCTAATTATCAAATTTCAGTGCGTGGGATAAATCTGTTTTAAAATCATCCTATTGTGTCTGCAAAAATTTGCAGATATTGATTGTGAGAGAGGTCACACAATGTCCGGCAAGCTTAAAATGGACCAAATTGCGACGGAAACGGGCTACTCGGTCAGCACCGTTTCCCGGGTGTTGAGCGGCAAGTCGTACACCAGTGAAAAGGCGCGGGAGTCGATTGTTCGCTGCGCCAGAAAGCTCGGGGTACTGGACGAAATGGCCACCGGACGGCTGCTGATTAATGGGATTGCGGTATTTGCCCCGTCGAGAACCTTCACGGCGCGTGGCGATATTTTTTACCAGGAAGTGACTCGTGGAATTGCCGATGCGATAGAGCCGCATGACGTATATCTCACATTTTGTGGGCTGGAAGAGCAGGATGCCGATATTAAGGTTTTCCTCGAAAAGGCCAATAATAAGAATATAAACGCGATAATTATCATTGGAACTGATGATTCAACCGTGTTTAAACTGGCGACGACCCTAAATAAACCCTGCGTATTAATTAATACCAATGATAAAGAGCGATTACTGGATGCGGTATCGCCCGATCACCGGGCCATCGGCTTTAACGCCATGCGGTATCTCTTTGAGCAGGGCCACCGACGTGTCCTGTGTCTGACCACCCTGCGCCGTGAAACGCTGTATGCCCGCCTGGATGGCATCAAGGAAGCCTATCGCCGCTACCATGTGCCGTTCAACGCCCAGCGGGACGTGATTGTCACCGAGGGCTTTAGCGCGGAAGAATCCGAACTGGCGTTAGCAAAATGGCTGGAGGAAACGCCGCCTGACCAGTGGCCGCAGGTGATTTTTCCCGGTAGCACCAATATGACCCTTGGGGTGCAGAAGGTGCTGGCGCGCTACGGGTTACGCGTCCCGGAAGACATCTCGCTTATCACCACTGATTTTCACTGGCGGTTGGAAAATGAGTTGGCAAAACCTATCACCAGCGTGACGGTGCCGTGTCGGGAACTGGGAGTAGAAGCGGTGCATTTGCTGCAAAACAGGCTTAACCGGCAAGGCACCTCGGTGCTGAACGTGTTGCTACAGGGGAAATTGCAGGAGGGCGGAACGGTGAGTAACACCACGCGACACACCGGCCGCGTGGCGATAGAGAGCTAAGGGTCAGGCGAGCAGATGACGTTTTGCTTGTATTTTCTTTGAGCAATATCTATCTTCATCTCAATATTGATATAAATTGAGATGAAGCATGAAGGTTGTCAAACCGCCATCACCCTTGGAAGCGAAGCAAGACATTACCCTCGCCAGTGCCGCAAAGCTTGCGCTAGACCAAAAGGTCTCAGGCGCGAAATACCTTCATTACGATCAGCTCCGGCATCGGGTAGCGTCTACGCAGGCGCTCGATGAGCTTTGGTTGGGCCTGCATTTTGCCAGAATGCTGTCAGCAAAATGGCTGGATCTTAAAATGGAGGGGGACGCCCAACTCCTCTCCCCGACGCCCAAAATCAATATCACCTCGGTGATGCAGAAATCGTGCTCGATAGTCGATCGCCTTACCTCTTCCGCGGCGGAGTCGGAACGGCATGAGAAATTTAATGCTGATAACTATCTGATGACTGAACTGACGGCGGCGGAGTCGATTGCGTCAAGCCAGCTGGAGGGGGCAGCAACCACCAGCCATGTTGCGCTGGAAATGATCAAGTTAGGTCGTCATCCCCGGGACGACAGCGAGAAGATGATCATGGGGAATTATCGCATGATGCAATATGTCTCAGAACGGGGAGCCCGGCCGTTTGATGTTAAAGAGCTCCTGCATTTGCAGAGCGTCGCGGTGGGGGGCATTGATGATAATAGATACTCCCCCGGTGAATTACGTCGAACGACAGACGATGTTGTGGTGGTCGATCATGAGCAAAATATTCTGCATACCCCGCTTGCAGCTGAGTATCTGGAACCCGCGCTGAAGCAGCTTTGCGCCTTTATTAATACCCCGCATGAAACGGCCGAAGATGAAAGCTATCTCCATCCTCTGGTTAAAGCGGCGATTATTCATTTCATGATCGGTTATCTCCACCCCTTTAGGGATGGAAATGGGCGTACTGCCCGCGCGCTGTTTTACTGGTATATGCTCAAATGCGGCTACAGTGCTTTCCGTTATATTTCCATCAGTAAGTTATTGAAGAATGCACCGGCTAAATATGTGAGAGCCTATCTTTATACCGAAACCGATGAGCTGGATTTGACCTATTTTGTTGATTATCAGTGTGAAATCGTCTCAAGGGCCGTCAAAGACTATACCGATTACATTAAGGATTTATTGAAGACGCGGGGTGAATTGGCGAACTGGTTGTACAGCACTGGCCTTGCCGATAACGTCAATACCCGCCAACTTGCGCTGGCCACAACCGCCATTCAAAACCCTGGGGTGATATTTACGGCAGCCGAAGTCGCGCAGCAGATGAACGTCTCTGACAACACGGCCAGGGACGATCTGAAAAAGCTGACAGAATTGGGGTTGATGCGTTCAATGAAAGAGGGGAAAGGCAATGTTTACCTTTCCCCTAAGAGTCTGCAGGAATTGAAAAAGTGGCGTGGGAATAAGGGCCAACAACCGTCTGCACAGGATTGGTAATCGTGTACGCAATAAGACGGCGTACACGTTAAACGGCCTTTATGGCTGCGGCGGTAAACACACGCCAATCCCGCCGATACCGCAATAGCCGTACGGGTTTTTGTGCAGATACTGCTGGTGGTCGTCTTCCGCATAGTAGAACGGTTTTGCGGTGGCGATTTCAGTGGTGATGGTACGATCGTCATTGGCTTCACGCATTGCGGACTGGTAACGTTCAGCGCTGGCGCGGGCCGCCTGATCCTGCTCCGGCGTTAATGGATAAATCGCGGAACGATACTGCGTGCCCTGATCGTTACCCTGGCGCATGCCCTGAGCCGGGTCGTGATTTTCCCAGAATACCTGTAACAACTGGTCGTAGCTTATCACCGACGGATCATAAACCACGCGCACCGCTTCGGCATGGCCGGTCTGGCCGGAACATACTTCGCGATAGGTTGGATTCGGCGTGTAGCCGCCGGTGTAGCCCGCCGCGGTGCTGTACACCCCCGGCAGCTGCCAGAACAGACGTTCAACGCCCCAGAAGCAGCCCATCGCGAACAGCGCCACTTCCATGCCTTCGGGAACGTTGGTCATCGAATGGTCATTAACGGCGTGCAGGGTGGCGACAGGCATCGGTGTATTACGACCGGGCAGCGCATCCGCTTGAGCAACTACGTGTTTTTTATCGAATAAACTCACGGTTTGGCCTCCGGATAAATGAAATTGGGGTTAAGGTTGTCACAGCGCCTGTCTTTGTTGACAATAAAGGCGGTGAATAGGTCTAGATTTAAACATAAGAAATATTGAGGTGAACGTCTTTTTTTCAACCGGTAGTGTTGAAATTTTGTTAAGCCGTGGATCGGCTATTGCGTTTCCTGACGGGGTGGAAACAAGGATATTTGGGAGAAAACGTGCCACAAATTCGCCAGTTATGTTGGGCCAGCCTTTTGTTGGTCAGCGGGGTTGCCGAAGCAGCAAACATCCGCTTGCAGGTCGAAGGACTCTCGGGTGAGCTACAGAAAAACGTCCGTGCGCAGCTATCGACCATTCAGGGCGATGAGGTGACGCCGGATCGTCGCTTCCGTGCGCGTGTAGATGATGCTATCCGGGAAGGGCTCAAAGCGCTGGGCTACTACGAACCAACGATTGAATTCGAACTCAAACCGCCGCCAGCCAAAGGCCGTCAGGTGTTGTTGGCACACGTCACGCCCGGTGTCCCGGTGAAGATTGGCGGGACGGATGTGATTTTACGCGGCGGAGCCCGTACCGACCGCGACTATCTGGATTTACTGAAGACCCGTCCGGCGATTGGGACCATTCTCAACCACGCGGATTACGACGGCTTCAAAAAAGATCTGACCGGCGTGTCGCTGCGCAAAGGCTACTTCGACAGCGGATTTAAAAAGAGCCAGCTGGGCGTCTCGCTGGAGCGCCATCAGGCGTTCTGGGATATCGACTACGACAGCGGCGAGCGCTATCGCTTCGGCCCGGTAACCTTCCAGGGTTCGCAGATCCAGGATCGTTACCTGCAAAACCTGATCCCGTTCAAAGAGGGGGATTACTACACCTCCGACGATTTGGCGGAACTGAACCGCCGCCTCTCGGCGACGGGCTGGTTTAACTCAGTGGTAGTGGCCCCCGAGTTTGATAAAGCGCGAAAAACCAAGGTATTGCCGCTGGAGGGCGTGGTGTCTCCGCGCACCCAAAACACCGTCGAAACCGGGGTTGGCTATTCAACCGACGTGGGCCCACGGGTAAAAGCCTCATGGAACAAGCCGTGGATCAACTCCTACGGCCACAGCCTGACGTCCGACCTGAGCCTTTCGGCGCCGGAACAGCAGCTTGATTTCAGCTACAAAGTGCCGCTGCTCAAGAACCCGCTGGAACAATATTATCTGTTGCAGGGCGGCTTTAAACGTACCGACCTGAACGATACCGAATCGGATTCCACCACCCTCGGCGTGTCGCGCTATTGGGATCTGTCCAGTGGCTGGCAGCGCGCCATCAACATGCGCTGGAGCCTGTCTCACTTTACCCAGGCTGATGTGACTAACACCACCATGCTGCTCTATCCGGGGGTGATGATCAGCCGGACCCGTTCACGCGGCGGGCTGATGCCAACCTGGGGCGATTCACAGCGCTACTCGGTGGATGTGTCGAACACCACCTGGGGATCGGATGTCGACTTCGTCGTCGCCCAGGCGCAGAACACCTGGATTCGCACCCTCTATGACCGCCATCGCTTTGTGGCGCGTGGGAACATCGGCTGGATTGAAACCGGCGACTTCGACAAAGTGCCACCTGACCTGCGTTTCTTCGCCGGGGGCGATCGCAGCATTCGCGGTTATAAATACCAGTCTATCTCGCCGAAGGATGATAAAGGTAAGCTGACCGGGGCCTCGCGCCTGCTGACCGGCTCGCTCGAGTATCAATACAACGTGACCGGCAAATGGTGGGGCGCGGTGTTCGTCGACAGCGGCGAGGCGGTGAATGATTTCAGCCAGAGTAATTTCAAAACCGGGACCGGGGTCGGCGTGCGCTGGCAATCTCCGGTCGGGCCAATCAAACTCGATTTAGCCGTTCCGGTCGGCGACAAAGATGAGCACGGTGTGCAGTTCTATATCGGTCTGGGGCCAGAATTATGAGTTTATGGAAGAAGATTAGCCTCGGCGTGCTGGCGTTTATCATCCTGCTGTTGGGCACGGTGGCGTTCCTGGTGGGCACCACCAGCGGCCTGCATCTGCTGTTTAAGGCCGCCGATCGCTGGGTGCCGGGTCTCTCTATCGGCCAGGTGGTCGGGGGCTGGAAAGATTTAACGCTCAAAAACGTGCGCTATGAACAGCCAGGGGTGGCGGTCGATGCCGGGCAATTCCATCTGGCGGTGAAAACGGCCTGCCTGTGGGACAGCAGCCTGTGCGTGAATGATTTGTCGCTGAGTAACATCAACGTGGCGATCGACAGCAAGAAAATGCCGCCGTCAGCGCCCGCACCTGAAGAGGAAGACAGCGGACCGCTGAACCTCTCAATGCCGTATCCGATTACCCTGAGCCGGGTGGCGCTCAACAACGTCAATATCAAAATTGACGACACCACGGTATCGGTGATGGATTTCACCTCCGGCCTGCACTGGCAGGAAAAAAACCTGACCCTCAGGCCAACCTCGCTGCAAGGGCTGCTGATTGCGCTGCCAAAAGTGGCGAAAGTGGCGCAGGAACAGGTGGTTGAGCCGAAAATCGACAACCCGAAGCCGGATGAAAAACCGCTTGGTGAGACGATGAAAGATCTCTTCTCTCAGCCTATCCTTCCCGCGATGACCGATGTGCATCTGCCGCTGAACCTCAACATAGAGGAATTTAGCGGGGAGCAACTGCGTCTGACCGGTGACACCGACCTGACCGTCTATAAGCTGCTGCTCAAAGTCAGCAGCATCGACGGCAACATGAAGCTCGACGCGCTGGACGTGGATTCGAGCCAGGGCACGGTCAATGCCACCGGCACCGCGAAATTACAGGATAACTGGCCGGTCGATTTGACCCTCAACAGCACCCTGAACATCGACCCGGTGAAGGGCGAGAAAATCAAAATGAAGATTGGCGGCGAAGTGCGTAAGCAGCTCGACGTCGGGATCAATCTGTCCGGCCCGGTAGATGTGGGTATTCGCGCCCAGGCGCAGCTGGCGGAAGCCGGACTGCCGCTTAATCTCGAAGTGCTCAGTAAACAGCTTTATTGGCCGTTCACCGGCGAAAAACAGTATCAGGCGGATGACCTGAAGCTGAAGCTCAGCGGCAAAATGACCGACTACACGCTGTCGTTCCGCACCGCGGTGAAAGGGCAGGGTGTGCCGCCAGCCACCCTTACCCTGGATGCGAAAGGCAACGAGCAGCAGGTGAACCTCGACAAGCTGACCATTGCGGCGCTGGAAGGGAAAACTGAACTGAAAGCGCTGCTCGACTGGCAGAAGGCCATCAGCTGGCGCGGCGAATTAACCCTGAAAGATATCAACACAGCCAAAGAGGTGCCGGACTGGCCAGCGAAGCTCAACGGTATTATCAAAACCAGCGGCAGCCTGTACGGTGGCAGCTGGCAGATGGATGTGCCGGAGCTGAAACTCAGCGGGAACGTGAAGCAGAATAAGGTTAACGTCGAGGGTAAACTCTCCGGCAACAGCTATCTGCAATGGAAGATCCCGGGTCTGCATCTGGAGCTGGGGCGCAACAGCGCGGAAGTGAAGGGCGAGCTAGGGGTAAAAGATTTAAATCTCGATGCCACCATCGACGCGCCGGGGCTGGATAACGCCCTGCCGGGACTCGGCGGCACGGCGAAAGGGCTGCTGAAAGTGCGCGGCACTATCGATGCACCGCAGCTGCTGGCCGACATCACCGCCCGCAACCTGCGCTGGCAGGAGCTCTCTGTCGCACAGGCCAGCATTAAAGGCGACGTCAAATCGACCGATCAGATTGGCGGTAACCTCGATGTGCGCGTCAACGGTATTGCGCAGCCTGGGGTCAATATCAGTCAGGTGCTGCTTTCCGCCAAAGGCAATGAGAAGCAGCACAAGCTGGAGCTGCGTATTCAGGGCGAGCCGGTGTCCGGTCAGCTCGATTTAGCAGGCAGCTTCGATCGCAAAGAAGAGCGCTGGAAAGGCACCCTGAGCAACACCCGCTTCCAGACGCCGGTCGGGCCGTGGGCGCTCTCCCGGGCGATCGCCCTCGATTTCCGCAGCAAAGAGCAGAAAATCAGCATCGGGCCACACTGCTGGACTAACCCGAACGCCGAACTCTGCGTGCCGCAGACCATTGATGCCGGGGCCGCAGGCCGGGCGGTGGTAAACCTCAATCGCTTTGATTTGGCGATGCTCAAACCGTTCATGCCAGAAGCCACGCAGGCCAGCGGTGTGTTCAGCGGCAACGCCGACGTGAGCTGGGACACCACCAAAGAAGGCCTGCCGCAGGGTAAAGTCACCCTCTCCGGGCGCAACGTGAAGGTCACGCAGACGGTTAATGACGGCGTGCTGCCGGTGGCGTTTGACACGCTCAACCTGAACGCCGACCTACACAACAACCGTGCGCAGCTGGGCTGGCTTATCCGTCTGACTAACAACGGCCAGATGGACGGACAGATTGAAGTCACCGACCCGCAGGGGCGGCGTAATCTTGGCGGCAACGTCAATATCCGCAACTTCTCACTGGCGATGATCAACCCGATTTTCGCCCGGGGAGAAAAAGCGGCAGGCAGCCTGAACGCCAACCTGCGCCTCGGCGGCAACGTTCAGAGCCCACAGCTGTTCGGGCAGTTGCAGCTTAGCGGGCTGGATATCGACGGCAACTTTATGCCGTTTGATATGCAGCCGAGCCGAGTGGCGATGAACTTCAACGGCACGCGATCCACCCTGGACGGGGTTATCGCGACGAAACAGGGGCAGATTAGCCTCAGTGGGAACGCCGACTGGACGCAAATCGACAACTGGCGGGCGCAGGTGGCGGCGAAGGGTAGCCGCGTGCGTATTACCGTGCCGCCGATGGTGCGGCTGGACGTGTCGCCGGACGTGGTGTTTACCGCCACGCCGAGCCTGTTCACGCTTGATGGCAACGTTGATGTGCCGTGGGCGCGGATCGTGGTGCATGACGTGCCGGAAAGCGCGGTAGGAGTGTCGAGCGATGAAGTGATGCTGGATAAAGATCTCAAGCCGGTAGATCCACAGACCGCGGGCATTCCTATCAACAGTAACCTGACTATTCACGTCGGCAACAACGTCCGTCTGAATGCGTTTGGCCTGAAAGCGCGTCTGACCGGTGACCTGAAAGTGGCTCAGGACAACCACGGCCTCGGCCTCAACGGGCAGATCAACATTCCGGAAGGCCGCTTCCACGCCTACGGTCAGGATCTGATCGTGCGCAAAGGCATCCTGTTGTTCTCCGGCCCGCCGGACCAGCCGGTATTGAATATCGAGGCGATCCGTAATCCGGACGCCACGGAAGACAACGTCATCGCCGGGGTGCGCGTCACCGGCATGGCCGACCAGCCGAAAGCCGAAATCTTCTCGGATCCGGCGATGTCGCAACAGGCTGCATTGTCTTATCTGCTGCGCGGTCAGGGGCTTAACAGCGAGCAGGGCGACGGCGCGGCATTGACATCCGCATTAGTCGGCCTGGGGGTTGCGCAAAGTGGGCAGATTGTGGGTAAAATCGGCGAGACGTTTGGCGTAAGCAATCTGGCCCTGGATACCGCAGGGGTGGGCGATTCCTCGCAGGTGGTGGTCAGTGGCTATATCGCGCCAGGCCTGCAGGTAAAATACGGCGTGGGAATTTTTGACTCGCTGGCAACTCTCACGTTACGCTACCGCCTGATGCCCAAGCTATATCTGGAAGCGGTGTCTGGTATCGACCAGGCACTAGATCTGCTCTATCAGTTTGAGTTCTAGCAATGCGAATATTTGTATATGGCAGTTTGCGGCGCAAACAAGGCAACAGTCACTGGATGACCAACGCCCAGTGGCTGGGCGATCACAGCGTCGATAACTATCAACTCTACAGCCTGGGCCACTATCCAGGCGCCGTGCCAGGGGATGGTACTGTAGTAGGTGAAGTGTATCGTATCGATGCCTCGACGCTGGCCGAACTTGACGCGCTGCGTACCAAAGGCGGCGAATACGCGCGCCGTTTAATCCAGACACCGTACGGTAGTGCGTGGATGTACGTCTACCAGCGTCCGGTGGACGGATTTACGCTGATCCCGACCGGCAACTGGCTGGATAAAGAGTCGTACTGAAAGGCTAAATGAATCACGCCACCTTCGGGTGGCGTGATTTTTTTTGCGCGTTATGCCGAAGAAATTCCTGCAACACCTTCTGCTTTTTCCTTTCCGCCCGTAGCCGTGCGCATTTCTTATTAAATTCCGAAAATCACGCTGGCTGTCACCCGGTTTAACACGTAGAACATGACATTACGCTCCCCGGGGTTATACTTTGTCTAACTGAGGGGGAGCGATGCGCATCGTTATTAAAAAATGGGGAAACAGTACCGGTATGGTCATTCCTGGTGTTGTCGTAAAAGAGCTTGGCCTTAAAGCAGGTCAAAGCATGGAGGCGGAAGTGATCAATAATCAGCTGGTTTTGACGCCGGTGGCACGCAAGCGCTATACGCTTGAACAGTTGCTGGCCGAATGCGATCTGGATGCGCCTAAGCTTTCAGAAGAAGAGGTTTGGGGAAACGATAATCCATTGGGCAATGAAGTATGGTGAAACGACCCAGTTTTGAACGTGGAGATATCGTTCTGGTGAGTTTCTCTCCCGCGTGTGGACGCGAACAGCAAGGGGTAAGTCGACCCGCAATTATCCTCTCTACCGCGGCCTTTAACCGAACAGGTACTGCGCTGGTGGCACCGGTCACGCAGGGCGGAAATTTTGCGCGTGAGGCGGGGTTTAGCGTTTCATTAAGTGGCTCGGGGACGAAAACGAACGGCGTGGTGCTGATTAATCAGGTCAGGATGGTCGATTTGGGGGCGCGTGGTGCAAGCAAAATTGAAACTGCGCCAGCTGAAATCGTCGAGGAAGCATTGGCCAGACTGATGGCTATCGTTGAATGAAAAACACCGCCTGTAGGCGGTGTCTTCACGACGGCAAGAATTACTTCTTAGCGCGTTCGAAGGAGGCGATGATTTCTGCTTTCGCAGCTTCAGCGTTATCCCAGCCTTCAACTTTAACCCATTTGCCTTTCTCAAGCGCTTTGTACTGCTCGAAGAAGTGGGAGATCTGCGCTTTCAGCAGTTCTGGCAGGTCGTTCACATCTTTGATGTGATCGTACTCTTTGCTCAGTTTGGTGTGCGGCACGGCAACCAGTTTCGCATCTTCACCGGCTTCGTCGGTCATTTTCAGCACGCCAACTGGACGGCAACGGATCACAGAACCCGGCTGCAGCGGATATGGCGTTGGGACCAGAACGTCAACCGGGTCACCGTCCAGGGACAGGGTGTGGTTGATGTAACCGTAGTTGCACGGATAGAACATCGCGGTAGACATGAAACGGTCTACAAACAGAGCACCGGTGTCTTTGTCGATTTCGTATTTGATTGGATCTGCGTTAGCAGGAATTTCGATAACAACGTAGATGTCTTCAGGCAGCTCTTTGCCCGCCGGGACGTTGAGTAAGCTCATGTCTGATTCCTTTAAAATGTGTGGCAACAAAGTGCCCGGTATTATAGCCAACTCACGTTAAATGTCTTCGCTTCTTTTAGGCCATAGAGGGCTGACGCACCGTTTTTCAGAGCCTTTACCCAACTGAAAAATCCATAAACATAGCCGCTTCCTGAATAAGGTTATGGAAGCGCTTACAAATCCCTATTTCTCTTTTTGGAAGTGTGATGTAACGCATCACGTTACCTTTCCCATTGTCTATAGTTTTTCGGCACATGCAGCTCGAAATATGACGGGCAAACCAGCAAATAAATCGAAGAGGGTACCTTTATGTGGAAGCGCTTACTTCTTGTCTCCGCTGTTTCAGCAGCCATGTCGTCTATGGCAATGGCTGCCCCATTAACCGTAGGATTTTCACAGGTCGGTTCGGAATCCGGCTGGCGTGCTGCTGAAACCAGCGTGGCGAAAAGTGAGGCTCAAAAGCGCGGTATCACGCTGAAGATCGCCGACGGCCAGCAGAAACAGGAAAACCAAATCAAAGCCGTACGTTCGTTTATCGCGCAGGGCGTTGACGCGATCTTCATTGCTCCGGTAGTCGCCACCGGCTGGGAGCCGGTGTTGAAAGAGGCCAAACAGGCCAACATTCCGGTGTTCCTGCTTGATCGCTCAATTGATGTGAAAGACAAATCGCTCTACATGACCACCGTCACCGCCGACAACGTCCTTGAAGGCAAGCTGATCGGCGACTGGCTGGTGAAAACCGAAGCGGGCAAGCCGTGTAACGTGGTTGAGTTGCAAGGCACCGTCGGCGCAAGCGTGGCGATTGATCGTAAGAAAGGCTTCGCTGAGGCCATTGCCAAAGCGCCAAACATCAAAATTATTCGCTCTCAGTCCGGGGACTTCACCCGCAGTAAAGGCAAAGAAGTCATGGAGAGCTTCATCAAGGCTGAGAGCAACGGCAAAAACATCTGCATGGTTTATGCCCATAACGATGACATGGTGATTGGGGCCATTCAGGCCATCAAAGAAGCCGGTCTCAAGCCGGGCAAAGATATCCTGACCGGGTCTATCGACGGCGTGCCGGATATCTATAAAGCGATGATGAACGGTGAAGCCAACGCCAGCGTAGAGCTGACGCCGAATATGGCGGGTCCGGCGTTTGACGCGCTCGAGAAATTCAAGAAAGACGGCACTCTGCCACCGAAGCTGACCCTGACGAAATCGACACTCTATCTGCCTGACACCGCGAAAGAAGAGTTAGAGAAGAAGAAAAACATGGGGTACTGAGTGAGTAGTGTGACTCCTCACCGTAACCCTTTCTCCGGAAGGGAGCGCTTTCTCCCTTGTTGGGAACGGGTTGGGTGAGGGTTATTTTCAGGGGGTTAATGATGACTGACGTAAACCACAATCAGGACATTTTGCGCACGGAAGGCTTGAGCAAATTTTTCCCCGGCGTAAAAGCGCTGGATAACGTGGATTTCAGCCTGCGACGCGGCGAAATTATGGCCCTGCTCGGTGAAAACGGTGCCGGGAAATCGACCCTCATTAAAGCGCTGACCGGGGTGTACCACGCCGATCGCGGCACTATCTGGCTGGAAGGCGCAGCCATTTCGCCCAAAAACACCGCTCATGCTCAACAGTTGGGCATTGGCACGGTGTACCAGGAAGTGAACCTGCTGCCGAATATGTCGGTGGCAGATAATCTGTTTATTGGCCGCGAACCGCGCCGTTTTGGCCTGATTCAACGCAAAGAGATGGAAAAACGTGCCACCGCGCTGATGGCCTCATACGGTTTTTCGCTCGACGTGCGCGAGCCGTTAAACCGCTTTTCCGTGGCGATGCAGCAGATAGTGGCTATTTGTCGCGCCATCGATCTCTCGGCCAAAGTGCTTATTCTCGACGAACCCACCGCCAGCCTCGATACCCAGGAAGTGGAGATGCTGTTTACCCTGATGCGCCAGCTGCGCGACCAGGGTGTCAGCCTGATTTTCGTCACCCACTTCCTCGATCAGGTTTACCAGGTCAGCGACCGCATCACGGTGCTGCGCAACGGCAGTTTTGTCGGCTGCAAAGAAACCAACGCGCTGCCGCAAATCGAGCTGGTCAAAATGATGCTGGGCCGCGAGCTGGACAACAACGCCCTGCAACGTGCAGGCCGCACGCTGTTGAGCGACAGGCCGGTGGCGGCGTTTAAAGGCTACGGCAAAAAAGGGGTCATCGAACCGTTCGATTTACAGGTGCGGCCAGGCGAAATCGTCGGGCTGGCGGGGCTGCTTGGCTCCGGACGCACCGAAACGGCGGAAGTGATTTTCGGCATCAAACCTGCCGACCGCGGTAGTGCGGAAATAAAAGGCAAACCGCAAACGCTGCGTTCCCCGCATCAGGCCTCCTGCCTGGGCATCGGTTTTTGCCCGGAAGACAGGAAAACCGACGGCATCATCGCCGCGGCGACCGTGCGGGAAAACATTATTCTGGCGCTACAGGCGCAGCGCGGCTGGCTGCGGCCGATCCCACGGCGGGAGCAAAACGAAATTGCCGAACGCTTTATTCGCCAGTTAGGCATTCGCACCCCGAGTGCGGAACAGCCGATCGAATTTCTCTCCGGCGGCAACCAGCAAAAAGTGTTGCTGTCCCGCTGGCTGCTGACCCGCCCGCAGTTCTTGATCCTCGACGAGCCGACCCGGGGGATCGACGTCGGGGCGCACGCGGAGATCATCCGCCTGATCGAAACGCTGTGCGCCGATGGCCTCGCGCTGCTGGTCATTTCGTCGGAACTGGAAGAACTGGTGGGCTATGCGGATCGGGTGATTATTTTGCGCGATCGTAAACAGGTAGCTGAGATCCCGCTGGATGCCCTGACGGTGCCGGCTATCATGAATGCTATTGCGGCATAAGGGGTACGACGTGATGCCACAATCACTCCCACAAACCGAGCGGCCTAAGCGTCGCTTCCGTTGGCCGACGGGGATGCCGCAGATCGCGGCGTTGATCCTCGTCCTGTTGGTCGACAGTATCGTGTCACCGCATTTTTTCCAGGTGGTATTGCAGGACGGACGCCTGTTTGGCAGCCCGATAGACATTCTTAACCGTGCGGCGCCGGTTGCGCTGCTGGCTATCGGCATGACGCTGGTTATCGCTACTGGCGGAATTGACCTCTCGGTCGGCGCGGTGATGGCGATTGCCGGGGCGACGGCGGCGTCGATGGAAGTCGCCGGGCACAGCTTGCCGATGGTGATTCTGGCGGCGTTGGCGACCGGGGTGCTGGCCGGGTTATGGAACGGGATTCTGGTGGCAATCCTCAAGATCCAGCCGTTTGTGGCAACCTTGATTTTAATGGTCGCCGGGCGCGGTGTGGCGCAGCTTATCACCGCTGGGCAAATCGTCACCTTCGATTCGGATGCGCTGGCCTGGTTCGGCAGTGGCAAGCTGCTGCTGCTCCCGACGCCGGTGATTATCGCCGTAATGACGCTACTTGTGTTCTGGCTGTTTACGCGTAAAACCGCGCTGGGCATGTTCATCGAAGCGGTGGGGATTAACATCCGTGCCGCAAAAAACGCCGGGGTTAATACCCGGATCGTGGTGATGTTGACCTACGTGCTCAGCGGGGTGTGTGCCGCCATAGCTGGCATCATCGTGGCGGCGGATATTCGCGGGGCCGATGCCAACAACGCCGGGCTGTGGCTGGAACTGGACGCCATTCTGGCGGTGGTGATCGGCGGCGGCTCGCTGATGGGCGGGCGCTTTAACCTGCTGCTGTCAGTGATTGGCGCGCTGATTATCCAGGGGATGAATACCGGCATTCTGCTGTCGGGCTTCCAGCCGGAGCTGAATCAGGTGGTGAAAGCGGTGGTGGTGCTGTGCGTGCTGGTGGTCCAGTCGCCGCGCTTTATCGGTTTACTGAAAGGAGTGCGCGGCCATGATAAAACGTAATTTGCCGCTGATGATCACCCTCGGGGTGTTTATCCTCGGCTATCTCTATTGCCTCACGCAGTTTCCTGGCTTCGCCTCGACCCGCGTGATTTGCAACATCCTCACCGATAACGCATTTCTCGGTATCATCGCCGTCGGCATGACCTTTGTTATCCTTTCCGGCGGTATTGATTTGTCGGTCGGGTCGGTAATCGCCTTTACCGGCGTATTTCTCGCCAAAGCGATCGGGTACTGGGGTCTGTCGCCGCTGGTGGCATTCCCGCTGGTGCTGCTGATGGGCTGCGCCTTCGGCGCGTTTATGGGCTTGCTTATCGACGCGTTGAAAATCCCGGCGTTCATCATCACCCTGGCCGGGATGTTCTTCCTGCGCGGCGTCAGCTACCTGGTGTCCGAAGAGTCGATTCCGATTAACCACCCTATTTACGACGCGTTGTCCGATATGGCATGGATGATCCCCGGCGGCGGGCGGCTTAGCGCCATGGGCCTGCTGATGCTGCTGGTCGTGGTCGCCGGGATGTTTGTCGCGCATCGCACGCGGTTTGGCAATCAGGTCTATGCCATCGGCGGCAGCGCGGTGTCGGCCAACCTGATGGGGATTTCTACCCGCAGCACCACCATTCGGATTTATATGCTGTCGACGGGTCTGGCGACCCTCGCCGGAATTGTCTTCTCGGTCTATACCCAGGCGGGTTACGCGCTGGCGGGAATGGGCGTGGAACTGGATGCGATTGCCTCGGTGGTGATTGGCGGCACGCTGCTGAGCGGCGGGGTCGGTACGGTACTGGGTACGCTGTTCGGGGTCGGTATTCAGGGGCTGATTCAGACCTACATCAACTTCGACGGGACGCTCAGCTCGTGGTGGACGAAAATCGCTATCGGCATTTTGTTGTTTATTTTTATCGCCCTGCAACGCGGCCTGATCGTGCTCTGGGAGAACCGTCAGAGCTCGCCGGTCACCCGTATCGCTCCAGCCATAACAAAGCAATAACATCCTGAACCCTAATGTTTTTCCGGTAGCAGCCGATACTTTTTGTTTACGCCCAAAAGTCTCTTTGCTACCGGGAATGACATCATGCTTAAACAGCTTTCAATCCGTACCGGCCTGCTTTCTTTACTGGCCGTGATGACCCTCCTTCTGCTGCTGGTCAGCGGGATTGGCATTTACGCTCTCAACCAAAGTTCGACCTCTCTCACGCGCATCAATCATCTTCAGGGTGAACAGTTAGTGCAGCTCAACAAGGGCTACACCCTGATCCTGCGGGCGCGTAATGAAGCGGGGCAGGCTGTGCGACTGATGGAAATCGGTATGCTCGACGACGCGGCGAAATCGGTGCAGAACATCAATCGTGAAGTGGCGACGGCGCAGAAAACGCTGTCGAACGTCATTGCCTCGAAAATCGATGACGAGCAGGGCTCGCAGCTGCTGGCGCAGGTGGCAAAAAGCTATGCTGCCTATAATAAACAGGGCATTACCCCGATGCTGGCGGCGTTGAATCAGCAGAGCGCAGACAGCTATTACGACCTGCTGGAAAACCATTTGATCCCGGTTTCTCGTCAGTTTGATAACGACATGCAGGCATTCCAGGCGTGGGTGGACACCCGTGGCCAGGCGGAAGTGCAGGTGGTACACAGCAGTAAAAATCGGGTGATGACGCTGATGATTATCGCCATTCTGCTGACGGCAGGCGTGATTGTGCTGGCCTGGCTGGCGCTGCGTCATATGCTGCTCAAGCCGCTGAATACGGCGATTGTACAGCTTGAACAGGTGGCGGCAGGCAATCTGACGCACAGCGTGAATGCGCCGGTGAGTCAGGAAATCAACCGTCTGAATGCGGCGATAAGCGAAATGCGGCAGTCGTTGATGGACTCGGTATTACGGGTGCGCGATGCCAGTTCGCAGATTGATATCGGCAGCCGCGAGCTGACCGCAGGTAATAACAATCTGGCGCAGCGCACAGAATCGACGGCCACCTCGCTGGAACAGACCGCAGCCAGTATGGAGCAGATCACCGCCACGGTGAAACAGAATGCCGACAATGCCGAACAGGCGCACCAGCTGGCGAAAACGGTGTCTGACACCGCCGATCGCGGCAGCGAAATGGTGTGCTATGTGATTGAGAAGATGCGTGATATTTCCGGCAGTTCGAGCCGGATCGGCGATATCCTCAGCGTCATCGACGGGATTGCTTTCCAGACCAATATTCTGGCCCTCAACGCCTCGGTTGAAGCAGCGCGTGCCGGTGAGCAAGGGCGTGGATTTGCCGTGGTGGCGGGGGAAGTGCGTAATCTGGCCAGCCGTAGTGCCGATGCTGCGAAAGAGATTCGTCAGCTGATCAGTGCCTCACAAACGCACGTCAGCGAAGGCAGCGACCTGGCGCAACAGGCCGGGGAAACGATGGATGAAATCGCCTCCGAAGTGATGCGCATGACCAGGCTGATGCGTGAGATTGCCAGCGCATCGCAGGAACAAAGTCGCGGTATCGAACAGGTCAATATTGCGGTGATTCAAATGGATGAAACCGCGCAGCAGAACGCGGCGCTGGTACAGCAATCTTCCGCCGCAACCCGTTCGCTGGAAGAGCAGTCCCGCGAGCTGATGGAAGCGATGGCGTCGTTCAGATTGCAGAGTCAGGCGGCGTAGGCGGGATCCGCTGATCTGAGTGGAATGGTTCCGTTCACCAAATGTTTAGCCGGTTCCGCAACCCGTGCAGAACGTGAACGGGGTAAGGGGAGCATCACGCTCCCCTTACCCCGTGGGAGAGGGCATCCGGCAATACGACTCTCAAAGAATTGCCTGTCGGCAATGCGTTTACATTACGCCTCAGGGAACTCGCGAATTAAACGTTCCACATCGTCAACCATATGCTCGTTACCGACGAAGAACGGACGGCGCTGGTGCAGTGTCTCCGGCATAATATCCAGAATGCGCTCTTTACCGTCGCTGGCTTTGCCGCCCGCCTGTTCGGCGAGGAACGCCATCGGGTTGCACTCGTACAGTAAACGCAGCTTACCTTGCGGGTGGCTGGCGGTGCTTGGGTAGAGATAAATCCCACCTTTCAGCAGGTTGCGGTGGAAATCCGCCACCAGAGAACCGATATAGCGCGAGGTGTACGGGCGCTGGGTGTTCTTATCTTCTTCCTGACAGAACTTGAGATACTTCTTCACGCCCATCGGGAATTTGATGTAGTTACCTTCGTTGATGGAATAGGTATTGCCCTTGGCCGGGAAGCGCATACGCTCCTGGCTCAGGCAGAACACGCCGAGCGACGGGTCGTAGGTGAAGGCATGCACGCCACAGCCGGTGGTGTACACCAGCATGGTTGATGAGCCGTATACCACATATCCGGCAGCAACCTGTTTGTTGCCCGGCTGCAGGAAATCTTCTTCGGTGACCGGCGTGCCAACGGGCGTGACGCGACGATAGATAGAGAAGATGGTGCCGACGGAGACGTTCACGTCGATGTTGGACGAGCCGTCGAGTGGGTCCATCAACACCACGTATTTGGCGTGCTCGCAGCCGTCGAAGACCACAATTTCATCTTCTTCTTCGGAGGCAATCCCAGCCACGATGTCACGGGCTCTCAGGGCGGCTTTCAGCTTTTCATTGGCAAACAGGTCCAGCTTCTGCTGCGTTTCGCCCTGAATGTTTTCAGCCCCGCTGGCACCCAGGATATCGACCAGACCGGCCTTATTGATATCGCGGTGGATGATCTTGGCGCCGAGCTTTATTGCCGACAGCAAAGCAGTGAGCTCCCCGGTCGCATGAGAAAACTCGTGCTGCTTTTCGACAATAAATTCACCTAACGTTTTCATAACACTTTCCCTGCATTTGATGTTGAGTAAAGCGGTTAATGTCCAACAATCTTAACAAACATTCAAAATGCAGCGTAATGGTGAATCGCGCCAGCTAAATACGGAATTAACCGAAATGCGTTTCTCTGCCCCCTCACAAGAGGGTAAAATGCGCGGCTGACGAGAGAGGAACAGTGACGTATGCGCATTCATATTTTGGGGATTTGTGGCACTTTTATGGGCGGTCTGGCGATGCTGGCTCGTTCTCTTGGCCATGAAGTGACCGGTTCGGACGCCAATGTGTATCCGCCGATGAGCACCTTGCTGGAAGAGCAGGGCATTGACCTGATTCAGGGTTATGACGCGAGTCAGCTCGAACCGCGGCCGGATTTAGTGATCATCGGCAACGCCATGACCCGCGGCAATCCGTGCGTCGAAGCGGTGCTTGAGAAAAACATTCCATACCTGTCTGGCCCGCAGTGGCTGCACGATTTCGTGCTGCGCGACCGCTGGGTCGTCGCCGTGGCAGGCACGCACGGTAAAACCACCACCGCAGGCATGGCGACGTGGATCCTCGAAGCCTGTGGCTATAAGCCTGGCTTTGTGATCGGCGGCGTGCCGGGTAACTTCGACGTCTCCGCGCGTCTGGGTGACAGCCCGTTCTTCGTCATTGAAGCCGACGAATATGACTGCGCCTTCTTCGACAAGCGCTCTAAATTCGTTCACTACTGCCCGCGCACGCTGATCCTCAACAACCTTGAGTTCGATCACGCAGATATCTTTGACGATCTGAAAGCGATTCAAAAACAGTTCCACCACCTGGTGCGTATCGTGCCGGGCCAGGGACGCATCATCTCGCCGGAAAATGACGTTAATCTGAAGCAAACCCTGGCGATGGGCTGCTGGAGCGAGCAGGAGCTGGTGGGCGAGCAGGGTCACTGGCAGGCGAAGAAAATCACCCCTGATGCCGCAGAGTGGGAAGTGTGGCTCGACGGTGAAAAAGTCGGTCAGGTGAAATGGGGCCTGGTGGGCGAACACAACATGCATAACGGGCTGATGGCGATTGCCGCCGCGCGTCATGTGGGGGTGAAACCGACCGATGCTGCCGACGCGCTGGGTTCATTCGTCAACGCCCGTCGTCGTCTGGAACTGCGCGGTGAAGCGCATGGTGTTACGGTGTATGACGATTTCGCGCATCACCCGACCGCCATCCTCGCCACGTTGCAGGCGCTGCGGGGCAAAGTGGGCGGAACGGCGCGCATTCTCGCCGTGCTGGAACCGCGCTCCAACACCATGAAAATGGGCATCTGCAAAGACGACTTAGCGCCGTCGCTGGGCCGTGCGGATGAAGTGTTCTTGTTACAGCCGCAGCATATTCCGTGGCAGGTAGCTGAAGTCGCCGAAGCCTGTATTCAGCCTGCGCACTGGAGCGCTGACGTGGATACGCTGGTGGATATGATTGTTAAAGCTGCACAGCCGGGCGATCACATTCTGGTGATGAGCAACGGTGGCTTTGGCGGGATTCATCAGAAACTGCTGGATAAGCTGGCGAAAAAAGCGGAAGCGGTAAAGTAACCTACGCGCCCGGTGGCGCTTTGCCTACCGGGCCTACAGCATCGTAGGCCGGATAAGCGCAGCGCCATCCGGCAATGACTTAGTCGGCGTTTTCTGCCAGTTCACGCAGATACTGGAAGATCAGACGAGAGGATTTCGGCGGCTTATTGCCTTCTTTCTCTTTCTTCGCATTACGGATAAGCGAACGCAGCTGCTGACGGTCAGCATCCGGCCACAGATTCAGCACTTCCGCGACCACATCATCCCCTTCATCGACCAGACGATCGCGCAGTTGCTCCAGTTTATGGAACAGCGCAACCTGTTGGTTATGACGGTTCTTCAGCTTATCGAGCGCCTGACGAATCGGCTCCACGTCACGCTGACGCAGCATTTTACCGATCAACTGCATCTGGCGACGGCGGCCTTCCTTCTTGATTTTCTGCGCCAGTTCAACGGCGGCACGCAGGTCTTCATCCAGCGGGATTTTGTCGAGCGCGTTTTTACCGAGCTCAACGATTTCGGCCCCGAGGTCTTTTAACTCCTCGGCATCGCGTTTAATTTCACTTTTGCTGACCCAGATGATTTCATCATCTTCATCGTCGATCTCGTCATCACCGGGCACGTCGTCGAGCCAGTCTTCGGGCTGCTTTGTCATCTCAGGCTCCTAAAAAAAGAGATCCATATTAACAGTTTCGGTACGCACTGAAAAACGGTTCTCTGTTAGACTTCAATAAACTCCTTTCTACATTATGGCATTAGCGATGAAAGTAATCACACAGGTTGCAGAGCAGCGTAAAGCACTGGAAAAAGCCGTCTCCACCGCACTGGAACTGGCGGCAGGTAAATCTGATGCCGCAGAGGTCGGGGTCAGCAAATCGACCGGAATCAGCGTCAGCACGCGTTATGGCGAAGTGGAAAACGTTGAATTCAATAGCGATGGCGCCCTGGGGATTACGGTTTATCATCAGAACCGCAAGGGCAGCGCATCGACCACCGATTTAAGCCCGGACGCCGTGGCGCGTACCGTGCAGGCAGCGTTGGATATCGCTCGCTACACTTCGCCGGACCCGTACGCGGGCGTAGCGGAGAAAGAATTACTGGCCTTTGATGCGCCGGACCTCGATTTATTCCACCCGGCGGAAGTCTCCCCGGACGAAGCAATTGAACTGGCTGCCCGCGCCGAACAGGCCGCGCTCAAAGCCGACAAACGCATCACCAATACCGAAGGCGGCAGCTTCAACAGCCACTACGGGATCAAGGTCTTCGGCAACAGCCACGGCATGTTGCAGAGCTACTGCTCCACCCGTCACTCGCTGTCGAGCTGCGTTATCGCGGAAGAAAACGGTGACATGGAGCGCGACTATGCCTATACCATTGGCCGCGCGATGGGCGATTTGCTCGACCCGGAATCCGTTGGGGCCGACTGCGCGCAGCGCACCCTGTCGCGGCTTTCCCCGCGTAAACTCTCAACCATGAAGGCACCGGTCATTTTCGCTAACGAAGTGGCGACCGGGCTGTTTGGACACCTGGTTGGCGCGATTGCAGGCGGCGCGGTGTATCGCAAATCGACGTTCCTGCTCGACTCGCTCGGGAAACAAATTCTGCCGGAATGGCTGACCATTGAAGAGCATCCACACCTGCTGAAAGGCCTGGCCTCGACGCCGTTCGACAGCGAAGGCGTGCGCACGGAGCGTCGCGATATCATCAAAGACGGCATTCTGACCCAGTGGCTGCTGACCAACTACTCTGCGCGTAAACTGGGGCTGAAAAGCACCGGTCACGCGGGCGGGATCCATAACTGGCGCATCCAGGGTCAGGGCCTCAGTTTTGAAAAGTTGCTTAAAGAGATGGGCACCGGCCTTGTTGTCACCGAACTGATGGGGCAGGGTGTCAGTGGCGTCACGGGCGACTACTCTCGCGGCGCATCAGGCTTCTGGGTCGAGAATGGCGAGATCCAGTATCCAGTGAGTGAAATTACCATTGCTGGAAACCTGAAAGAGATGTGGCGTAATATCGTGACCGTGGCCGACGACATCGAAACGCGCAGCAATATTCAGTGCGGTTCCGTGCTGCTGCCGGAAATGAAAATCGCCGGGCAATAACCTTGTTCTGATGGTGGCGCAACCTGCCGCGCCACGCCTCTTCAATAATAAAAAAGGAAGTGAGCAATGCGTAAACAACTCTTAGCAATGTTGGCAGTCTCCACCCTGATGATGGGCGTAGCACCGGCATTTGCCGATCTCGGCGATGACATGGACACCCTGTCTGAAAACCTGAAAGTGGTGCAAAAGAGCAACGATGCGGCTGAAATGAAAGCTGCACTCGGCAAAATGCGCATCGCCGCACAGGATGCCCAAAAGCAGACGCCACCGAAGCTGGAAAACAAGGCGACGGACAGCGCTGAAATGAAAGACTATCGTCACGGCTTTGATGTTCTGATTAGCCAGATTGATAACGCCACTAAACTGGCGAACGAAGGCAAAATCAAGGAAGCGCAGGGCGTGGCACTCGATCTGGCCGGAACCCGTAATACCTACCACCAGAAATACCGTTAATATCGCCCGCCAATGCTCTTCCCCTGCCGGGGAAATTCCCTTTTCCCGGCACTCTTCCACGTAATTCTTCCGCATCGTCATCACAAAAGCTTATCGACATCACGCTTTTATCCGAAACCTCTCCACCTTTCCTCCCTTTCGTTTCATCAATTTTCAGTGGTTTCCCGTGATATTCATCACGCAAATAGGGTATTTAATCTAAGTTAAGCCGAATTATGTGGAACAGATCACTCCCGCCTGCCGCCTTTCCACTTTGAAGTGGAAAACAACTCGCTACAAACCCGACCCCGCGCACGTTAGTTTTAATGCAGACGCAATAAACGGGGCTACAAGAGTGAACAACGGAGCAGTTATTACCGACGTCGGGAGCCAGACCGAAGAGCTTGCAACTCGCATGCTGAGCCAGGTGTATAGCCTGCTAAAAGGTCACGGCATCATCCCTAACGCCGTCCAGGAGCAAATGCTGACATCTCATGTCCGTGCAATGGCCCACCGGTCTATAACCGGAGAGCCGCTGCCGGAAGTGGAAGCCAGCCTGTTTGAAGAAATTTCACAAGATTCAATGACGCTTGCCCGCGAAGTGGTCGCGCAGTTCGGCAACCTTCCGGATGAAGAAGCCTGGCTGCTGTCAGTGCACTTCGAAGTGGCAAAAGAAAACCTTTAAGGAGCAAAACATGACACAAATTACCGTAGTGATTGGCGATCGTCTGGGCAAAGGCCAAAAAGTTGCCGCTGGTGTGGAAAAGGCCGGTGGCCGCGCGGTAGTGGTGCCAGGTGTGGCCGCAGATATGAAGCTCGGCGATGTGATGAAAGCGGAAAACGCGACCTTCGGCATCTCCTTCTGTGGCAGCGGCGGCGCGGGGGCTATCACCGCCCAGACCAAGTACGGCTACAAAGCGAAATACGGTATGCGCTCAGTGGATGAAGGCGTGACCGCTATCAACGAAGGCGCGAACGTGCTGGGCTTCGGCTTTATGGATAAAGAAGAGTTGGGCGAGCGTTTGGTGCTGGCCTGGCAGAAGAAATACGGCGCATAAGCATGAAAGAACAATTCACCACCACGGTGAGGGTCAAGGGCAAAGGTGAGGCCAAAGCACGTGCCTTCGCCGATGCGCTCAACCAGGTTCAGGGTGCGGTGATGAAATCATCGCCGCATATTCTACTGCGCATCGAACCACAGGACGTGGCGGTTGTTCATGCGCAGGAAGCGGTTCGGAAAGAGGCGTTTCTGTTTATCTTTCTGCGCCGGGAACGACGCACGTTCAGCGTGGAGCTGGACGTTACCGTCAACGTGACCGCCTTAAATCTCGACAAAGTGGATTTCGTCACAACAACATAAACCGTATAAAAGGACAGACACATGTTCCTGATTATTCTCTTTAAATCACTCATCATTGGCGGCCTGGTTGGCGTCGGTGTGGGTGCCGGAGCTGCACGCATGTTTCATGCGCCCACCACACAGGGGATGGGTGCTTTTCGTACGTTGGGCGAGCTGAATTCCTGCGAAGGTGACCCGGCTTCCCACTTCTCTTTCGGTCTGGGCTTCTTCTTTAACGCCTGGGCATCCTCAGTGGCGGCGGGCGCTTTCACTCAGGACGTTGACCACCGCATCATCCCAAACTGGGGTGCCGCGGCGCTGATGATTAAAAACCGCAACGTAGCCGAAACCCTGCATGACCCGAAAAAAATGGCGATTGCCTGTGGTCTGATTGGCATGGTGGTGGTCGCGTTCCTCAACTCTACTGCTTCTGCGGTTCCGGAAGCGTTACAGGTCACGGCAGTGAAAGTGCTGGTCCCGGCGGCGAACCTGCTGGTGAACATCATCATGCCGGTTATCTTCTGGCTGGCCGCGATTGATGCCGGTAAAAAATCAGGCTTCTGGGCGACCATCTTCGGTGGCGCAGCGCAACTGATTATGGGTAACGCCGTACCGGGCCTGGTGCTGGGTATTCTTATCGGTAAAGGCGTTGAAGAGAGCGGCTGGCATCGCGTTACCAAAGTGATGATGAGCGCGATTGTGGCCCTGTTTGTGCTGAGCGCCTTCTTCCGTGGTTTCGACATGAAGTTGATTGAGTCCTTCCACATGTCGGTACCGAACTGGCTGGATCTGCTGCACAACGCCATGAGCGGGAAATAAGGAGATAACGCATGGAACAGAATAAAGGTTTTTGGTACGCGGACTGGTCATTCCCGATCTTTGTCGGCCTGCTTTCCTCCGGCATCTTCGCCGGGACACACATGTACTACCTGTACGGTATCGGCGCGTTTAACGAAGTCGCCTTCGTGGCGATGTTGAAATCCGGGATCGACACCGGCGTTTACGGCGCGGTCGCGGCGTTCGGGGCCAGCTTCCTGTTCGCCCGTATCATCGAAGGCTCGCTGGTAGGCATCCTTGATATCGGCGGCGCTATCCAGACCGGGGTTGGCCTCGGCGTTCCGGCACTGCTGCTTGGCGCGGGTATCGTGTTCCCGGTGGCGAACTTCGGCGCATCGCTGCTGACCGGCCTGGTGATTGGTCTGGCGATTGGCTACGTCATCATCCTCGCGCGTAAATTCACCATCAATCAGAGCGATTCCACCTACGGGGCAGACGTAATGATGGGCGCGGGTAACAACTCCGGCCGCTTCCTCGGTCCTTTGATTATCCTCAGCGCGATGACCGCCTCCATTCCAATCGGCATTGGTTCCCTGGTGGGCGCGTTACTGTTCTACATCTGGCAGAAGCCGATCACCGGCGGGGCTATCCTCGGTGCGATGATCCTCGGATCTATTTTCCCGGTAGCGATCGGTTAAGTCCGCAAGGAGAAAACGATGTTTGATTTACTGCTTAAGCGTGCGCGACTGGTTGACGATACGGTCACCGATATCGCCATTCAGGACGGTAAAATTGCCGCGCTGGGCGACATTGACGCAGAGGCGACGAAAGTCGTCTCGCTCAACGGCGAGTGCTACGTCAGCGCAGGCTGGATTGATTTACACGTTCATTGCTACCCGAAATCGCCGATTTACCACGACCAGCCGGACAGCGTCGGCGTGTCGACGGGCGTCACCACCGTTATCGACGCAGGGAGCACCGGGGCGGACGATGTGGATACCTTCCATCAACTGACCCGCGCCTGTGCCACCGACGTGTATGCACTGCTGAACATCTCTCGCGTGGGGTTAATCGCGCAGAACGAACTGGCGAATATGGCCAACATCGACGCGGACGCGGCGGCGGCGGCTATCCAGCGTCACCCGGATTTCATCGTCGGCCTGAAGGCACGCATGAGCAGCAGCGTGGTCGGTGAAAACGGCATCACCCCGCTGGAAAAAGCCAAACAGATCCAGACCGCCAACGGCGACCTGCCGCTGATGGTCCACATCGGTAACAACCCGCCGAATCTCGATGAAATCACCGAGCTGCTGACCTCCGGCGACATCATTACCCACTGCTATAACGGCAAACCGAATCGCATCCTGACGCCCGCGGGCGAGCTGCGGGCCTCGGTGTCCGGTGCCCTGAAGCGCGGTATCAAGCTTGATGTCGGCCACGGCACCGCCAGCTTTAGCTTTGAGGTGGCGAAACAGGCGATTGCGATGGGCATTCTGCCGCACACCATCAGCTCTGATATTTACTGCCGCAACCGCATCGACGGGCCTGTACATTCCCTGGCGCGGGTGATGGCGAAATTCCTCGCCATCGGTATGACGCTGGCACAGGTTATCGACTGCGTAACCGCCAACGCTGCAGAGGCGATGCGCCTCAAGCACAAAGGCCAACTGGCGGTGGGCTTCGACGCCGACCTGACCGTATTCACCCTGAAACACCAGCCAGTGACGCTGGTGGATGCTGAAAACAACGCTCTGCAGGCGGACCTGGATCTAGTGCCGCTGGCCGCGATCCGCGCGGGCAAGGGCTATATGACCGAACAAGGGAGTGCAGAACATGTCTTCGATTTATGAGAAATACCAGCTTAAACAAGTGATTAACGCTTCTGGCCGCATGACGGCGCTTGGCGTGTCGACTCCACGCCCGGAAGTGGTTGACGCGGTGCTGACCGGCATGAATCACTACTTTGAAATGAAAGACCTGGTCAACAAGACCGGGGAATACATTGCCAGACTACTCGAGGTCGAAGGCGCAACGGTGGTGTCCTGTGCCTCTGCCGGGATTGCGCAGTCCGTTGCCGCAGTGTTGGTGAAAGACAGCGACTGGCTGCTGGAAAACCTGCACAGCACCGCGATTGAGAACAACGAAATCGTGCTGCCGCGCGGGCATAACGTCAACTTTGGCGCCCCGGTCAGCACCATGATCGCCCTGGGCGGCGGCAAAATGGTCGAAGCGGGCTACGCGAACGAATGTTCAGCCGATCAGCTGGCGGCGGCGATTTCCCCGCGTACGGCGGCGATTATGTACATCAAATCGCACCACTGCGTGCAGAAGAGCATGCTCAGCGTCGAGCAGGCGGTGGTGGTGGCGCGTAAGCACAACCTGCCGCTGATCGTCGATGCGGCTGCCGAAGAAGATTTGCAGTGCTACTACCGTGCAGGTGCAGACCTCGTGATTTACAGCGGGGCGAAGGCCATCGAAGGGCCGACCAGCGGCCTGGTTATCGGTAAAACCCAGTACGTTGAATGGGTGAAACGCCAGTCTGCGGGCATTGGCCGGGCGATGAAAGTCGGTAAAGAAGGCATTCTCGGCCTGACCTGCGCCATCGAACATTACCTGACGGCGCAGAAAGAGAGCGGGGCGCAGATGGTCGAAAAAATGACGCCGTTTATCGCCGCCCTGAACGCCCTCAACGGTGTGACCTCCCGCGTGGTGTGGGATGCCGCCGGACGCGACATCGCCCGTACCGAAATCAAATTTGATGAAGCCGTGACCGGCATCGCCACCGGCGAACTGGTTGCCGAGCTGAAAAAAGGCGAATACGCCATCTACTTCCGGGGCTACAAAGCCAACGAAGGCATTATTGAAGCCGATGTGCGCAGCGTGAACGCGGCGCAGCTGGAAATTGTCGCCAGCCGTATCGAGCAGGTGTTGAACAAGGAGAAAAACGCATGAAACTGAGCCCGAATTTTTACCGTGACCGTGTCTGTCTGAATGTCCTGGCCGGGTCGAAAGCTAACGCCAGCGAGGTTTACGAGGCTTCTGAAGGCCACGTGCTGGTCGGCGTACTCTCCAAAAATTATCCTGATGTGGCAAGCGCAGTGACCGACATGCGCGAATACGCGGCGCTGATTGATAACGCGCTGTCGGTAGGTCTCGGGGCGGGTGATCCGAACCAGTCCGAAATGGTCAGCCTGATTTCCCGTGAAGTGCAGCCGCAGCACGTGAACCAGGTGTTCACCGGCGTGGCCACCAGCCGCGCGTTGCTCGGACAAAACGAGACGGTCGTTAACGGTCTGGTATCGCCCACCGGCACGCCGGGGATGGTCAAAATCTCCACCGGCCCGCTGAGTAGCAAAGCGCCGGACGGCATTGTGCCAGTGGAGACCGCGATTGCCCTGCTGAAAGATATGGGTTGCAGCTCTATTAAATACTTCCCGATGGGCGGCCTGAAGAGCCGCGATGAATATCAGGTGGTCGCCGAAGCCTGCGCCCGGCACGATTTCTGGCTGGAGCCCACCGGCGGGATCGATCTGGAAAACTATAGCGAAATCCTGAAGATCGCCCTCGATGCGGGGGTGAAGAAAGTGATCCCGCATATCTACAGCTCGATTATCGACAAGGAAAGCGGCAATACGCGTCCTGACGATGTTCGCACCTTGCTGGAGATGACCAAAAAGCTGGTAGGGTAAAATCGTTACCCCTCACCCCGGCCCTCTCCCCAAAGGGGAGAGGGCGCAAAACAGTTCCCTTTGGGGAGAGGGGAAACCACATCACAACCGTCAAGGAGTTCCCATGCTGTCCGCACGCCATCTGCTTGTCGCTTCACTCTCACTGCTCGCGACCGCCGCCCATGCTCAGGCGCAGTTTGCTTGGGTTGGCACCTACAATCCGAACGGCGAAGGTCTGTACCGGTTCACGGTCGATCCGGCCACCGGCGATCTGCATGACAAAACGCTGGTGAGTTCCCTGCCCAACGCCGCGCAGTTGACCGTTTCCCATGATGGCAAAACGCTGTATGCCGCCAGTGAAGCGGAGAAAGGCGTGGTGCAGGCGTGGAGGATTAGCGCTGACGGCAGCCTGACGGAACTGAATCAGGTTTCTTCCGGCGGGGCCGGGCCGGTGTATCTGTCGCTGACGCCGAACGGGCGACACCTGCTGGTGGCGAACTATGTCAGCGGCACGATTGCGGTGCTGCCGGTGAAAGATGACGGCAGCCTGAGCGAAGCCTCGGATACCCATCAGGATCAGGGGCCGGCGGGGGCAGGTAAACCGGAAGCGGCGGCGAAAGGCAGTTTCGCCATCAGCGATCATAACGGGCCACATGCGCATATGATCGCTGCCGATCCTCAGGGAAAATACGTTTTCTCCACCGATCTGGGGCTGGACCGGATCTATCAATATCAGCTTGATGACACCACCGGCAAGCTGACACCAAACACCCCGCCGTTTATTGCTGCGTCGTCTAAAGGCGCGGGGCCACGTCACTTTGTGTTCACCCCGAAGGGCGATGGTCTATGGTTAATTAACGAAGAAGCCTCGACGCTAACCCATTATTCGCTCGACAGGAGCAAAGGCACCCTGACCGAAGGGAAAACCGTGTCGTCGCTGCCGAAAGCGTATCAAGGCACCAGTTTTGCCGCCGGATTGGTCCTCAGCCAGGACGGAAAACAGCTGTATGTTGCCAATCGTTTGCATAACAGCATCGCACACTTTACGGTATCCGCTGACGGGGAACTTATTCACCAGGATGATATCTGGACCCGTGGCGACTACCCGCGCACCCTGACTCTCGATAGCAAAGGGCAGTGGTTGTACGTGATGAATCAGCGCAGTGACAACATCACCCGCTTTAAGGTTGCGCCGCACAGCGGAAAACTGACCTTCGAACCGGGCTATACCGCCATCGGCAGCCCATCGCAAATGGTGATATCACCGTAACAGTAAGCAGGACCACGGGCGCATGTCGCCCGTTTTGAACAAGAGGACACCCGAGTGCGATTCCCGAATCAACGCTTAGCGCAACTGTTTGAAATGTTGCAAAACGAAACGCTGCCGCAGGATGAACTCGCCCAGCGGTTGTCCGTTTCCACGCGTACCGTTCGGGCCGATATCACCGCACTCAATGCGCTGCTGGCCCAGCACGGGGCGCAGTTTATTCTCAGCCGTGGCAACGGGTATCAGCTGCGGGTAGACGATCCGACGCTGTTTCAGTCGATTCTGGATGCCCGGCCGCGCACGCTACGGATCCCGCGCACCGGCAGCGAGCGGGTGCATTATTTGATGGTTCGCTTCCTGACCTCAGCGTTCTCGCTGAAGCTGGAAGATTTGGCCGATGAATGGTTTGTCAGCCGGGCAACGTTGCAGGGCGATATGGCCGAAGTCCGCGAAGGGCTGGCGCGTTATCAGCTGACCCTGGAAACCCGACCGCGACACGGGGTGAAGCTGTTCGGCAGTGAAATGTCGATTCGCGCCTGTCTGACGGACCTGCTCTGGCAGCTGGCCCAGCAGGACAGCGCCAATCCCCTCCTCAGCCAGGAAGCCCTGAATGCGGGCGTGCCGGAACAGCTGGCGGGCGTATTGCAGGACGTCTTTAACCGCTGGCACATTCGCCTGACCGATGAAGGCGAGCTGTTTGTGCGTCTGTACTGTGCGGTGGCGGTCCGTCGCGTGAGCGAAGGCTACCCGCTGCCGGAGTTTAGCGCCGAAGACGTAACCGACGACGTGCGTCATGCCGCGCGCGACATCGCGGCGGCCATTCAACAGCTGGCGGGCAAAACGCTGGCGACATCGGAAGAGAACTGGCTGCGGGTGCATATCGCCGCTCGTCAGGTGCAGGACATTGCCCCCAGCCAGATTAACGCCGACGATGACGAAGCGCTGGTGAACTACATTCTGCAGTACATCAATAACCACTATAACTACAACCTGCTCAGCGACGAGCAGCTGCACGCCGACCTGCTGACCCACATCAAAACGATGATCACCCGGGTGCGCTACCAGATAATGATCCCCAATCCGCTGCTGGATAACATCAAGCAGCACTATCCGATGGCGTGGGACATGACCCTGGCAGCGGTGTCCGGCTGGAGCAAATACACCCCGTGGACCATCAGTGAAACCGAAATGGGTTTCCTGGTGCTGCACATTGGCGTCGGGCTGGAGCGTCACTACAACATTGGCTATCAGCGCCAGCCGCGCGTGCTGCTGGTGTGCGACGCCGGGAATGCGATGGTGCGCATGATTGAAGCGGTGCTGCAACGCAAGTATGCCCAGCTCGAAATGACCGAAACCATCACCCTGCGCGAGTACGAGCAGCGGGACAGCATCAGCGAAGATTTTGTGGTGTCGACGGTGCGTATCGCCGAAAAAGATAAGCCGGTGGTGGTGATGTCGCCGTTCCCGACGGACTACCAGTTAGAGCAAATTGGTAAGCTGGTGCTGGTGGACCGAACTCGGCCATGGATGCTGGAGAAGTTCTTCGATGCCCGCCATTTCCGCATTATCAACGCGCCGGTTGACCGTCAGACGCTGTTTGCCGAGCTGTGTGAGCAGCTGCGCGAGGAAGGGTTTGTCGATGGCGAGTTTGTTGATTCGGTGGTAGAGCGTGAGGCCATCGTCAGCACCATGCTCGGCGACGGCATCGCGCTCCCGCACGCCTTAGGCCTGATGGCCAAGAAAACCGTGGTGTACACCGTTCTGGCTCCCCAGGGCATTGCCTGGGGAGATGAAACCGCGCATGTGATTTTCCTGCTGGCGATCAGCAAAAGCGAATACGAAGAAGCGATGGCGATTTACGATATTTTCGTCACCTTCCTGCGTGAACGGGCGATGGCCCGGCTGTGTACCTGTCAAAACTTCAGCGAATTCAAAAGCGTGGCGATGGAGTGCGTCAGCCGCTTCTGACCGGCTAGCGCAGGTGATGGACCACCTGATTGCTGCTGCCGCGCCAGATAAGCGCCGGATCTTTCAGGTCCTGCACAAACTTGCCATCGACCAGGACGTTGATCCGATCCACCACTTCCCGCTGTTCTGCGTTCAGCTCTTCCAGTTTATACCCGGTCCAGATCCAGATATCTTTCCCCGGGCATTCGGCCTGAATACGTTTCACCAGCCGCAGGATCTCCGGCACGTTTTGCGGATGCAGCGGATCGCCACCTGATAACGAAATTCCCTGCCGTTTGACCCGGGTGTCGTTCAGATCGGCGATGATCCGGTCGGCCATGTCATCGGTAAACGGCAGACCTGAGTTCAGCCGCCAGGTGCTTTTGTTATAGCACCCGGGGCATTCATGCACACAGCCGGAGACGAACAAGGTGCAGCGGGTGCCAGGCCCGTTGACGATGTCGACCGGGTAATATTGGTGATAATTCATAGTGTATAACCTTTTTCCCCTCACCCTAACCCTCTCCCCAAAGGGGCGAGGGGACTTTTTGCCCCCTCTCCCTCAGGGAGAGGGCCGGGGTGAGGGGGGACAGCAGCTCAATGAATAAATTAACCTAACTGCCCATTCCCCAAATGCTTCACGCGGCGCTTCACTTCTTCCTGCTTACCGGCGTTAAACGGGCGGGCATCCGGGCTGCCTAAATAGCCGCACACGCGACGGGTTACTGAGACGCGAGCCGCGTCGTGGTTGCCGCATTTCGGGCAGGTGAAGCCTTTGCTGGTGCATTCAAACTCACCGGTGAAACCGCACTCGTAGCACTCGTCGATCGGGGTGTTGGTGCCGTAATACGGCACGTGATGATAGCTGTAATCCCACACGTCTTCCAGCGCCTTGAGGTTGTGCTGGATGTTCGGGTATTCGCCGTAGCAAATGAAACCACCGTTAGCGATCGGCGGGTACGCCGCTTCGAAATCAATCTTATCGTACGGGTTAACTTTCTTCTCGACGTCGAGATGGAAGCTGTTGGTGTAATAGCCTTTGTCGGTCACACCTTCTACCAGGCCAAATTCGGCGGTATCGAGGCGGCAGAAGCGATCGCACAGGTTTTCACTCGGGGTGCTGTACAGGCTGAAGCCGTAGCCGGTTTCGTCTTTCCACCGATCGACCGCATCACGCAGACGCTGCACGATGGCAACGCCTTTGGCACGCAGGGCCTCGCTGTCGTACATGTGCGAATCGCCAAACAGCGCATTGATGGTTTCGTGAATGCCGATGTAACCCAGTGAAATCGACGCGCGACCGTCTTTGAAAATTTCAGACACGTCGTCGTCCGCTTTCAGACGCACGCCGCAGGCACCTTCCATATACAGGATAGGGGCCACCCGCGCTTTGACGCCTTCCAGACGGGCGATGCGGGTCATCAGCGCTTTACGGGCGAGCTGCAGACGCTCATCCAGCAAGGTCCAGAACGCGGCTTCGTCGCCTTTAGCTTCCAGCGCAATGCGCGGCAGGTTGAGGCTGATCACACCGATATTGTTGCGGCCTTCATGCACCTGCTCGCCGTTCTCGTTTTCCCACACGCCGAGGAAGCTACGACAGCCCATCGGGGTTTTGAACGAACCAGTGACTTTCACCACCTGATCGTAGTTGAGGATATCCGGGTACATGCGCTTGCTTGCACACTCCAGCGCCAGCTGTTTGATGTCGTAGTTCGCGTCGCCAGGTTTGTGGTTCAGGCCGTCGCGGATAGCAAACACCAGCTTCGGGAACACCGCGGTTTTACGGTTTTTGCCCAGCCCCGCAATGCGGTTACGCAGAATCGACTGCTGGATCATCCGCGATTCCCAGCTGGTGCCGAGACCAAAACCGAAGGTCACGAACGGCGTCTGGCCGTTAGCGGTGTGCAGCGTATTCACTTCATATTCCAGCGACTGGAACGCGTCGTAGCACTCTTTTTCGGTGCGGGAATGGGCGTAACCGTCGGCATCCGGGATCTGCCACTCTTGCGCCGTCCGACGGTGTTTCTCAAAGCTGGCGGTCACAAACGGGGCCAGCACTTCATCGATACGGTTGATGGTGGTGCCGCCATAGATATGGCTCGCCACCTGGGCGATGATCTGCGCGGTCACGGCAGTGGCGGTGGAGATGGATTTTGGCGGCTCGATTTCCGCGTTCCCCATCTTGAAGCCCTGGGTCAACATGCCTTTCAGGTCGATAAGCATGCAGTTGAACATCGGGAAGAACGGCGAATAGTCGAGGTCGTGGTAGTGGATTTCACCGCGCTCGTGCGCCTGCACCACGTCGTACGGCAGCAGATGCTGACGGGCATAGTGCTTGGCGACGATGCCCGCCAGCAGGTCGCGCTGGGTCGGGATCACTTTACTGTCTTTGTTCGCATTCTCGTTGAGCAGCGCTGAGTTGGTCTGCTCCACCAGGCCACGAATTTCCTGATTCAGGCGGCCACGTTTTTCACGCTGGACGTCACGGTCGTGGCGGTACTCAATATAGGCACGCGCCAGCTGTTTGTAGGGACCTGACATCAGCTGATTTTCGACCGCAGTCTGGATCTCATTGATATCCACGCGCTCGCGGCCCTGCATCTGGGCGCTGACAATATCTGCGACGGTGGCGCAATAATCTGCGTCATCGACTCCCGCTGCGTTAGCCGCACGCAGGATAGCTTCCTGGATGCGTGCTGAGTTGAAAGGCGCTTTGCAGCCGTCTCTTTTCATCACATGCGGTGTCATGATCACTCCATCGTTTAATACAATATATAGGGTCGGCGTGCATTTTAAGTTCTATATGTAGTGCTATGCATTAAACATGTTTGCGATTTTTTTGATTCAGAACAAAGTAAAAATGGGACAGCGCAGCAGATGGGCAGTTCTGCTTAATTAGAAATTTCTGGTAATTTGATGTGGGCAAAAAAGCAGCGAAATCAGATGTTCACAGCGCACACCGCGCTGTGAGGTCGATCACGCGATGAGGGTGTCGTTGAGCAAATCGACCAGCATCAGGATCGCGTAACGCGCGGCCTGGGGCGATGGCGCGATGGGCAGCACCTCGGCGGCCATATTGCTCAGGGCATGACTGCGCGGGGTGAGGGCGAAAATCGCCGCGCCCTGCATCCTGGCCTGCAAGGTAGCGCTTTGCAGCAGGTTGTCCGCTGGGCCAGTGGCGAGGACCAACAGGAGGTGATCGTCGCTGAGCGTGCTGGCAATCATCCGCATCAGGTTGCCATCCTGGCAAAGATTGAGCGCAATTCCGAGCGGCAGGAGCTGATGCTGTAACAGCGTCGCAAGCGGCACATCCTGCTCGCCGAGGGCAAAACAGTGTACCGCGCGGGCGGTTTGCAGCCGGGCTTTGAGCTTCTCGACCGCGCCTTCGCTGGTGTGCTGTAGCTGATGGGCAAGCGTCAGATTGATCACGTCGAAACGGTCCCGCCAGGTGGACGGCAGGGCCGGGCTGTTGCCCGATACCCAGGTTGAACGCCGTTCACTCGCCTGCGCCAGCTGTTTACGCAGGTCGCGGATATCATCGCAGCCCACCGAGCGGGCAAAACGGGTGATGGTCGCCGGGCTGACGCCCGCTTTCGCCGCCAGTTCATCAATCGACGCGCTGGCGGTAAAGCTCATGTTTTCCAGAATAAACGTCGCTACGCGGGATTCCTGCGTACTAAAGCGACTCATCCCATTCTGTAGTTGACCCACGATATCCATCGGTTTGTGTCCTTTGCGCGCTGTCACGGTTTGAAAATATTTTTCACTTATGGATAGGGCTTTTTATACCACTTAATGGCGATGACGCCTACATTTTCGCAGGTTATCTCACCAATGCTCGCGTAAATTATGATGAGAAATTGAGCCTTGATCACATCCATGAAAATAAATTTCATATAGCCTGCTTCATTACATAATCTTAACAATATAGACATGCGCGTCGTTATTGACCGCATGAATGACTGAAGGGGAATCTCATGCAACGAATCGTTTTATGCTGTGCCGCCGGAATGTCGACCAGCATGCTGGTCAACAAAATGAAAGCCGAAGCCCAGCTGCGCGCGCTGGATTTGGATATCTACGCCGTCCCCGTCGCCGAGTTTGAACGTGAACTGCCGGGGGCCGATGTGGTGCTGCTTGGCCCGCAGGTCAAATATGAAATCACCCGTCTCGCCGCCATCGCTGAGCCGCAGGGCAAAGCCGTGGCGGTGATTGACATGGCCGACTATGGCCTGATGCGCGGTGCGGCGGTGCTCGACAAAGCCCTGGCCCTGATCGCTTCCTGATTTTCCTTTTACGCTGACCGGCACTTCCGCGTGGCGTTCACGTTCACGCGTGGGCTTCCCTGTGCCGAAAACGAGGTCATCATGACACCCTTAAAAATCGCCGTCATCGGCGGCGGCAGTAGCTACACCCCAGAACTGATTGAAGGGATTATTCTGCGTTACGAGCAGCTTCCGGTCACCGAGCTGGCGCTGGTGGACGTCGAGTCGGGTCGCGAAAAGGTCGAGATTATTGCCGCGCTGACCCGGCGGATGCTGAAACACAAAGGGCTTGAGCACGTCCACGTCAGCGTGCACTTCACGCTGGATGCCGCCATTCGCGGGGCTAACTTTGTGCTGACCCAGCTGCGCGTCGGCCAACTGGCGGCGCGGGCGCAGGACGAGCGCTTAGGGCTGAAATACCATTTGCTCGGTCAGGAGACCACCGGCGTGGGCGGTTTTGCCAAAGCGCTGCGCACCATTCCGGTGATCCTTGAGGTGGCGCGCAAGGTCGAAGAACTGGCCCCGGATGCCTTTATCCTCAACTTCACCAATCCGGCGGGGATCGTTACCGAAGCGGTGAGCCGTTACAGCAAGGCGAAAATCATCGGCCTGTGCAATGTGCCGATCAACATGCAGCACATGATTGGCAAAATGCTCAACGCCGACGAAGCCACGCTCAATCTGCGCTTTGCCGGACTGAATCACATGGTATGGATCCACAAGGTGATGCAGGACCGGAAAGACGTCACCGCCGAGGTGATTGAGATGCTGTGCGATGGCAACGCGCTGTCGATGAATAACATCAAAGAGCTGCCGTGGCCGGCGGATTTCCTGCGGGCGTTGAAGGCGATCCCCTGTCCGTATCACCGCTATTTCTGGCTGACGCCTGCGATGCTGGCCGATGAGATTGAGGCGGCGACAAGCAAAGGCACCCGCGCGGAGCAGGTGATGAAGGTTGAGCAGGAGCTGTTCGCGCTGTACGCCGATCCGAATCTGGACGAGAAGCCGGAGCAGTTGAGCTTCCGCGGCGGGGCGTACTATTCCGAAGTGGCGGTGGAGTTGATCAACGCCATTCACAACAATCTCGGCAAAGAGATGGTGGTCAACACCCGCAACAACGGCGCCATTCACGGGCTGGATGACGATGCGGTGGTGGAAACCAACAGCATTATCGACGCTCAGGGCGCACGTCCGCTTACCTTTGGCCCGCTGCCTCCGGCGATGAATGGCCTGACCCAGCAGGTGAAGGCCTTCGAGCGCCTGACCATTGAGGCGGCGGTGCATGGCTGCCGTGACAGCGCGCTGCTGGCGCTGGTGACCAATCCGCTGGTGGGCAACGTCACCGACGCCCAGGCGTTACTGGCAGAAGTCTTAACCCTGAATCGTCAGTGGTTACCGCAATTTAACTGAGTTCGGCTCTCTTACGCATAAAGACGGGGTATCACCATGTCAAAAACTACGCTCATTGAACGCTATGTCATGCCCGTCGCGCTGAAAATCGCCGGGCAAAAGCACGTGCTCTCGGTTCGGGACGGCATCATTCTGAACATGCCGTTTATGCTGATTGGCTCATTTTTCCTGATTTTTGCCTACCTGCCGGTGCCGGGTTATGCCGACATGATGAGCCATCTGTTCGGCGACGTCTGGCGCGATAAGATGCTCTATCCGGTGAAGGCGACCTACGACATCATGGCGCTGATCTCGAGCTTCGGCATTGCTTACCGCCTGGCGGAAAAGTATCGCACGCTGGATCCGCTCACCGCCGGGGCGATGTCGCTGGTGGCATTCGTGATGACCATCCCACAGAACACGCTGTTCACTCCGGTTCACGGGGCGGCAGAAGTGGTCAAAGGGGTGTTACCCATCAGTATGGTGGGCAGCCAGGGGCTGTTCGTGGCGATTGTGATTTCGCTGCTTTCCACCGAAATTTATCGCTTTGTCGCCAGCCGTAACCTGGTTATTCGCATGCCGGACGGCGTGCCGCCAGCGGTGGCGAAATCGTTCCTCGCTCTGGTGCCGGGGTTCTGCGTGCTGGCGGTGGTGCTGGCCCTGCGTCTGGTGGTGGAAGCCTCACCGTTCGGCGACATTAACAGCATGATTGCGACGATTATCGGTATTCCGATGCATCATGTCGGCGGCACGCTGCCGGGGATGATTGTGTCGGTGATTTTGATAGGCATTCTGTGGACGCTCGGCCTGCATGGCGACGCCATTGTGCTGGTGTTCATTCAGCCGGTGTGGCTATCGAACATGGCGGAAAACCTGACCGCATTCCAGAATGGGCAGCCGATTCCGCACATCATTACCCAACAATTTTATGACCTGTGGATTGCCCCTGGCGGGACGGGGGCGCTGTTAGGGCTGGTGATTTTCATGGTGCTGCGCAGCCGCAGTGCGCAGATGAAACAGCTGGGTAAAATCGCCGCCCCGGCCGCACTGTTTAATATCAGCGAGCCGATGGTGTTTGGCATTCCGCTGGTGATGAACCCGTACTTCTTCCTGCCGTTTATTCTGACCCCGGTGCTGCTGGTGATTGTCAGCTACACCGCGATGGCGACCGGGCTGGTAGCACCGCCTGCGGGGATCGCGCTGCCGTTCACTACCCCGATTTTCATCAGTGGCTATCTGGCCACCGGGGGGCATGTTTCCGGCACGGTGTTGCAGGCGGTGAACCTCGGGATTTCGCTGGTGATTTACTATCCGTTCTTCCGCGCCTGGGACAAGCTGAAGGCGAAAGAGGAACATGCGTCGCAGCAGAAAGAAACGGCGGTGACCGCAGAAGTGCCCGGCGGCGCGTAGCGTGCCAGGCCGACAGGTTCGGTAGGCCCGTGCAAGCCACGCGCCGCCGGGCAATTCAACACATTACTTCTGTATCCACCACACGGCTTCAAACGGGCGCAGGGTCATCGCGCCCGGTTGAGCACCGACGTTCGGGTAGTTGCTCATCGCCATCTCCCACTCGCCGTCGACCGCTTCCGGCTGCCATGACTGGTTGTCACGGCTCAGGTTCGCCACCACCAACAGCGTCTGCCCCTGCCATTCACGGCGATAGCACCACAGGGAGGGATGCTCCGGCTGTAAATCCAGATAGCTGCCCCAGGTCAGCAGCGGTTCGTTTTTACGCAGGGCAATCAGTTGCTGATAGGTGTAGAACACCGAATCCGTATCTTTCAGCGCCGCCTGGACGTTAATCTCCTGCACGTTATCGGCGAGGCTTATCCAGGGTTCTCCGGTGGTGAACCCAGCGTGAGTCTCGCGGCTCCACTGCATTGGGGTCCGGCTGTTATCGCGCGATTTACTGGCCAGGATCGCCAGCAGCTCGTCAGCATCAAAGCCCTGGGCACGCAGTTCGGCGAACATGTTGTGGCTTTCGACGTCGCGATAATCGGTGATGCGCGAGAAGTGGGGATTGGTCATGCCAATCTCTTCGCCCTGATAGATGTACGGCGTGCCCTGCATCCCGTGCAGCACCATCGCCAGCATTTTCGCCGCCGGAACGCGGTATTCACCTTCATCGCCAAAGCGCGACACGATGCGCGGTTGGTCGTGGTTACACCAGAACAGCGCGTTCCATGCCACGTTGTGCATTCCCTGCTGCCAGTGGCTGAACAGGGCTTTCAGCGCCACGTAGTCCGGTTTGGCGAGGGTCCACTTTTCCCCGCCCGGATAGTCGACCTTGAGATGATGGAAGTTAAAGGTCATCGACAGCTCGCTGCCATCGAGGGAGGCGTACTGCTGGCAGTTATCGAGGGTGGTAGAGGACATTTCGCCCACCGTCATCAGGTCGCGCGGGGTGAACACATCCCGGCTCATCTCTTGCAGAAATTCGTGCACGCGCGGGCCGTCGGTGTAGAAACAGCGCCCGTCGCCGACCGGATCGCTCGGGAAATCCTGGTCTTTAGAAATCAGGTTCACCACGTCGAGGCGCAGGCCATCTACCCCGCGATCGGCCCAGAATTCGCAGACCTTTTTCAGTTCAGCGCGAACCTGCGGGTTTTCCCAGTTGAGGTCCGCCTGTTCAGGCGCGAACAGGTGCAGAAAATACTGTTCGCTTTCGGCGTGCCACTGCCAGGCGTTGCCGCCAAACTTGGAGCGCCAGTTATTCGGCAGCTCGCCCGATTTCCCGTCGCGCCAGATATAGAACTGACGATACGGGCTGTCCGGGTTGAGTGAGGCCTGGAACCACGGATGCTGCGTCGAGGAGTGGTTCAGCACCATGTCCAGCACGATCCGAATCCCGCGCGACTTGGCTTCAGCCACCAGTTCATCGAAGTCTTCCAGCGTGCCGTAGGCCGGGTCGATGGCGGTGTAATTCGCCACGTCATAGCCGTTATCCACCTGCGGAGAGACATAAAACGGCGTCAGCCAGATGGCATCAATCCCGAGGGTTTTCAGGTAATCCAGACGCAGGGTGACGCCGCGTAAATCGCCAGTGCCGCTGCCGGTGGTGTCCTGGAAACTTTTTGGATAGATCTGGTAGATGACGCCGTTTTGCCACCACTGCGGAAGGTTGTTCATAAGGCTTTCCTGATCAAAAACAGAAGGGGCGCAAGCGCGCCCCAAAAGGAGTTAAACGATTTGCAGCGTGCCCTGACGGAACTTACGCTGGTACATCACCGTGGTGAGGACAATCGGGATAATCACCGCAATTGCCATCGCCAGGGCATAAACCTGCCAGAAGGTTGGCTGAATGGAGAGGATCCCCGGCAGGCCACCGACGCCGATGCCGTTGGCCATCACGCCGTTCAGACCGCAGAGTAAACCCGCCAGACCGGAGCCGACCATCGCACACAGCATTGGGAAACGGTATTTGAGGTTGATGCCGTACATCGCCGGTTCGGTCACGCCGAGGAAGGCGGAAATCGCGGCCGGAACGGAAATCTCACGCTCGTTGTGTTTCTTGCTACAGATAATGATCCCGACCACCGCAGAGGCCTGAGCGATGTTAGACAGCGCAATCAGCGGCCACACCGGCGTACCGCCCATGCTCTGAATCATTTGCATGTCGATGGCGAGGGTAGTCTGATGCACGCCGGTGATCACCAATGGCGCATACAGGAAGCCGAACAGCGCGGCACCAATCGGCGCGAAGCTGCCGGTCATCAGGTGACGCACCGCATAGGCCACGCCGTCGCCAATCCAGCGGCCAAACGGGCCGATAAAGGCATGCGCCAGGAATACCGCGAGGATCAGCGAACACACCGGAACCACCACCAGATACAGATAATCAGGCACGATCCGCTTCAGGCGCGTTTCAATCATGCCGAGCGCCAGGCCCGCCAGCAGGGCCGGGATCACCTGCGCCTGATAGCCGACTTTCTCAATTGTGAACAGGCCGAAGTTCCAGACCTCCGGGATTTTGCTCCCGAGTTCGTAGGCGTTCATCAGCTGCGGGGAAACCAGCGTCACGCCGAGCACGATGCCGAGAATCGGCGTCCCGCCCATTTTCTTGACCGCAGACCAGCAGATGCCGACCGGCAGATAGAAGAAGATAGCCTCGCCAATCAGCCACAGGAAGTCATACAGGGTTTTCAGACCGGGATACATCTGCGCCAGGGTCTGGCCGTTGCTCATCGGCACATCGCCGATCACGTTACGGAACCCGAGGATCAGACCGCCACTGATCAGCGCTGGCAGCAGTGGGAAAAAGATTTCCGCGAAGTGCGAGATCATCCGCTCATGCCATTTCATGTTCTGGCGCGCCGCGAGTTTGGCCTGCTCTTTATCTGCCGATGCCTGACCGGTGCTGGCGATCAGCACCTTGTAGTAATCACCGACTTCGGTGCCGATCACCACCTGGAACTGCCCGGCGTTGGTGAAGCAGCCTTTGACCATCGGCAATTCTTCGATGGCTTTCGGGTTGGCCTTCGCCGGATCGTTGAGTACAAAACGCAGGCGGGTAATGCAGTGGCTGACCGTGGCGATGTTGTCCCGTCCACCCACCAATTCGATCAGCCGATCGATATCCTGTTGTCTGACTTTGCTCACCATGAAACCTCAAGAAGAGAGTAATGACCTGGACGCAAGCCTATCCGTTTCGCTTATTTGGGAAAATGGGAACGTTCCCTAAATCAGGCGAGGATCACAATAATTCGTTATGAACAGGCAGGAAGGGATCAGGCCAGGGCGGCCGGGATAACCAGCTGCTGCGGCGCGGCGCGGCCGTTGATCTGCTCGATCAGCTGGTGCGCAGCCTGACGTCCGGCCTCGCCGTAGCCGGGATCGACGGTGACGATTTCCGGGTGCAGGAACTTCATCAGCGGGGTGTTGCCGACGCTCGCCAATTGCAGAGTGTCGTTACGCTGTTCCTGAAGATACTTGCTGGCCCCGAGCGCCAGGGTGTCAGTGGCGCACACCAGCGCGGTGGTCTCGGCATGGGTGACGCTGGCCACCGCGTCATAGCCCTGTTTCATCGCCAGGCCGGGGAGGGCGGCGACCGGGTGCAGCTTGTGCTTTTTGCAGAAGGTGAGGTAGGCATCGTGACGGCGTTTGCCGGTGGTGACATCGCTGTGCGGCACGCCGAGATAGCTGATATGGCGGTGGCCTTTGTCGTACAGGCGCTGCATCAGCAGGGTGATCGCCCCTTCGTCGTCGTAGCATACCGAAGCAATGCCTTTGGCATCGCGCGCCAGCATCACCAAAGTGTCGCGCCACGGGGTTAACATCGCGTCGGTAATGCCGGTAAAACCAAACAGCACCACGCCGTCGATATTGCGGCGCTGCAACATCCCGAGGTGCTCGGCGACTTTCTCCGCCGAGAACTGGCTCTCCATCATGATAGGGTCGTAACCCTGTTCATAAAACGCCGGGAGCATGGTCTGCACCGCGAGGTTTTCCGACAGCGAATCCAGACGGCTCATGATAATCGCCACCACTTTATCGCTCTGACCGCGCATCGCGCGCGCCGAACGGGATGGGGAAAAATCGTGCTGATTCATCACCGCTTCCACCCGTTCACGGGTGCGCTGGCTGACGCCACTTTCGTTATTCAGAACACGAGAGACGGTCGATTTTCCGACGCCGCTTAAGCGTGCAATGTCTTTGATGGTCAGCCGGTTTTGCATCCTTTTTTCCCGTGTCAGCGATGGCGGTGTGATTATAAGGGATCCTGATTGAGCGTAAACCCGTTCTCCCGGACTTCAAATGAGTAAAATCTGGTATACGTTCCGTTTAGGAAACGGGGTCTATGATACTGGCATTGTCGCTACGCAGTGTCATTTTATGCACCGAAAGCGCGTGGCGTTTCTTCACTTACCGGAGGCTGTATGGATCCTGATCCCACTTCCCATCATCGATGGAGCAACATTTTCGTCCGGTAAGCCCGTCTTTGCACTGCCTTGCCCGACGACGCGTGAGGCAGTGACGTCAATTCATTGAAGTCCCTGTTTTAAAAGTTAAGTGCCCTTCAGGCACTGCCTTGCTGTGCCTGAAAAAGACTCGCGATCGCCGAACGGTGAGCGCTGAGGGACTTATTATGCTGAAAAACATCACCCGGCAGCTGCTCGACAAGCTTAGCCGCCATCTGCCACATCGTCTGGTCAGCCGCGATCCGCTCCCGGACGGCAAAACCCTGGCAGCCACCCCGATCCCGGATTCGTTGAGCAAGCAGTGCCTGAACGTTGCGGCGATGGATGAAAACGAAATCTGGCGCGCGTTCAACAGTCACCCGGAAGGACTGAATGCATCTGAAGTAGAAGACGCCCGCGAACAGTACGGCAGCAACATCATTCCGGCGCAAAAACCGTCGCCGTGGTGGGTGCATTTGTGGCTGTGCTACCGCAATCCGTTCAACCTCCTGCTGACTCTTCTCGGCATCATTTCCTATTCCACGGAAGACCTGTTTGCCGCCGGGGTGATCGCCCTGATGGTCGGGATCTCGACCCTGCTGAACTTCGTGCAGGAAGCGCGATCCACCAAAGCGGCGGATGCGCTGAAGGCGATGGTAAGCAACACCGCCACGGTGCTGCGCGTGGTGAATGAGCAGGGGGAAAGCCGCTGGCTGGAGATCCCTATCGATCAACTGGTGCAGGGCGACATCATTAAACTGTCGGCGGGTGATATGATCCCGGCGGATCTGCGGGTGTTCCAGGCGCGCGATCTGTTCGTGGCGCAGGCGTCGTTGACCGGGGAATCGCTGCCGGTAGAAAAAGTGGCGCGTAGCCGCCATCCGCAGCAAAACAACCCGCTGGAAAGCGACACCCTCTGCTTTATGGGCACTAACGTGGTCAGCGGCTCGGCACAGGCGATTGTCTTCGCCACCGGCGGCAATACCTGGTTTGGTCAGCTGGCCGGGCGCGTGAGCGAACAGCCAAACGAACCGAATGCGTTCCAGAAAGGCATCAGTCGCGTCAGCATGTTGCTGATCCGCTTTATGCTGGTGATGGCCCCGGTGGTGCTGTTAATTAACGGCTACACCAAAGGCGACTGGTGGGAGGCGGCGCTGTTCGCGCTGTCGGTGGCCGTCGGCCTGACCCCGGAAATGCTGCCGATGATCGTCACCTCGACCCTGGCGCGCGGGGCGGTGAAGCTGTCGAAACAGAAAGTTATCGTCAAACACCTCGACGCCATTCAGAACTTTGGCGCGATGGATATCCTTTGCACCGACAAAACCGGCACCCTGACGCAGGATAAAATCGTGCTGGAAAACCACACCGATGTATCCGGGAAAACCAGCGAACGCGTGCTGCACAGCGCCTGGCTCAACAGCCACTATCAAACCGGGCTAAAAAACCTGCTGGATGTCGCGGTGCTGGAAGGTGTGGACGAAGAGTCAGCGCGTAGCCTGTCCGAACGCTGGCAGAAAATCGACGAGATCCCGTTTGATTTCGAACGCCGCCGGATGTCGGTGGTGGTGGCCGAGCACAGCGACGTCCACCTGCTGATTTGCAAAGGCGCGTTGCAGGAAGTCCTCAACGTTTCGACCCAGGTGCGTTACAACGGCGGAATCGTGCCGCTGGATGACACCATGCTGCGTCGGATCAAACGCGTGACCGATACCCTGAACCGTCAGGGCCTGCGGGTGGTGGCGGTGGCGACCAAATACCTGCCTGCTCAGGAAGAGGATTATCAGCGCATTGATGAGTCGGACCTGATCCTCGAAGGTTATATCGCGTTCCTCGATCCGCCAAAAGAAACCACCGCTCCGGCGCTGAAAGCGCTGAAGGCCAGCGGCATCACCGTGAAAATTCTCACCGGGGACAGCGAGCTGGTGGCGGCGAAAGTCTGCTACGAAGTCGGGCTGGATGCGGGGGACGTGGTGGTCGGCAGCAGCCTTGATGCGATGAGCGACGATGCGCTGGCAGAACTGGCCAAACGCACCACCTTGTTTGCTCGCCTGACGCCGATGCATAAAGAGCGCATCGTGACCCTGCTGAAACGCGAAGGCCACGTGGTCGGCTTTATGGGGGACGGCATCAACGACGCCCCGGCGCTGCGCGCGGCGGATATCGGGATTTCCGTCGACGGTGCGGTGGATATCGCCCGTGAAGCGGCGGATATTATCCTGCTGGAAAAAAGCCTGATGGTGCTGGAAGAAGGGGTCATTGAAGGCCGTAGGACCTTCGCCAACATGCTGAAATACATCAAAATGACCGCCAGTTCTAACTTCGGTAACGTCTTCAGCGTGCTGGTGGCGAGCGCCTTCCTGCCGTTCCTGCCAATGCTGCCGTTGCACTTACTGATTCAGAACCTGCTGTACGATGTATCCCAGGTGGCGATTCCGTTTGATAACGTCGACGATGAGCAAATCCAGAAACCGCAGCGCTGGAACCCGGCGGATTTGGGACGCTTTATGATTTTCTTCGGCCCGATCAGCTCCATTTTCGACATTCTGACGTTTTGCCTGATGTGGTTTGTGTTCCACGCCAACACCCCTGAGCACCAGACGCTGTTCCAGTCTGGCTGGTTCGTGGTCGGGCTGCTGTCGCAGACGCTGATTGTGCATATGATTCGTACTCGCCGCATTCCGTTCATCCAGAGCCGTGCTGCGTGGCCGCTGATCGTGATGACCCTGGTGGTGATGGCGGTCGGTATCGCGCTGCCGTTCTCGTCGCTGGCGTCGTATCTGTCGCTGCAGGCGCTGCCGCTGGCCTACTTCCCGTGGCTGGTGGCCATCCTGGTGGGGTACATGACGCTTACCCAACTGGTGAAAGGCTTCTACGCTCGTCGGTATGGCTGGCAGTAATTTTTCTCCTCACCCCGACCCTCTCCTCAGAGAGGAGAGGGAGAAAAGCGCACAGGCTTTCCCCTCTCCCCTTTGGGGAGAGGGCTAGGGTGAGGGGATCAGACCGCACTTCACGCTTGACCCTCAAATCGGCGCATGTTACCTCATTGGATTGCCTTTTTTTGGCCCGTCATAAAGGAATCCCCATGCTTAAAACTGTGCGCTACAGCGTGTTGACGACTGGACTGTTATTGAGCGGCTTTGCGCTGGCAACGCCTGCCGGAGATTTACCCCTGATGCCCTGGCCTGCGCAGCTTGAACGCCCGGCCACGCAGGGGGCGCTGGTGCTGAATAATCAGCTGACCATCAATTTACGCGGTGACGATTTGGGCGAGGCGGTCACCCGTCTTCGTGAGCGAATTTCCCGCCAGACCGGCTGGGAAATGATGCCGCAAAACGGCCCCGCCAAAACCCCAACCATTGATATCGTTATCGCCCGCAAAGTGCCCGCCGTTCCCCGACCGGACAGCGATGAAAGCTACAAGCTGGTGGTGGATGAAAGTGGGATAAAGCTCACCGCCAACACCCGCTTTGGCGCACTGCATGGGATGGAAACCCTGTTGCAACTGATTCAGAACGGGCCGAATAACACCGCCATTCCGTATGTCACCATCGACGATGCCCCGCGCTTCCCGTGGCGTGGCGTGCTGCTGGATCCCGCGCGTCACTTCCTGCCCGTCGAAGATATTAAACGTCAGCTCGACGGCATGGCGGCAGCGAAACTGAACGTCTTCCACTGGCACCTGAGCGACGATCAGGGCTGGCGTTTTGCCTCGACCCGCTACCCGAAATTGCAGCAGCTGGCCAGCGACGGCAAGTTCTACACCCCGGCGCAGATGAAAGACGTCGTGCGCTACGCGGCGGAGCGCGGTATTCGCGTGGTGCCGGAGATCGACATGCCGGGCCATGCTTCGGCGATTGCGGTGGCCTATCCGGAACTGATGAGCGCGCCGGGCCCGTATGAAATGGAGCGCCACTGGGGGGTGTTGAAACCGGTACTCGATCCGACCAAAGACGCCACATATACCTTTGCCGATGCGATCGTCGGCGAACTGACGGCCATCTTCCCCGATCCGTATTTGCACATTGGCGGCGATGAGGTGGATGACACCCAGTGGAAGACCAATCCGGCGATTCAGAAGTTTATGCAGGACAACAAGCTGGCAGACAGCCATGCGTTGCAGGCGTATTTCAATCGCAAACTGGAAACGATCCTCGAAAAACATCATCGGCAGATGGTCGGCTGGGACGAGATTTACCATCCTGACCTGCCGAAAAGTATTCTGATCCAATCCTGGCAAGGGCAGGACGCGCTCGGCGAGGTGGCGAAAAATGGCTACAAAGGCATTCTTTCCACCGGGTTCTACCTCGATCAGCCGCAAAGTGCCGCCTATCACTATCGCAATGAAATTGTGCCCCAGGGCCTGAACGGCGTGGATAACATCAGCGATGCTGACAGCGCCCAGAGCTGGACGTTCACCATGCCGCGTCTGAAGGGCAGCCCGGTGGAAGGCAGCTTTACCCTGGTGAAAGGCTCCCAGGAGTGGCGTGGATTTATTGATTTTAAAGGCAAATCCCGCCGTGCCGTGGACGATATCGAATGGCTCAGCCCGGACCAGGTCACCTTCACGGTTGATACGTGGATGGGGGAAACACGCCCGGTGCTGAGCATTCACGACGATCGACTGAAAGGCTATTTCCTGGTGGGTAACGTCCGTTATCCGATTACCGGCGAACGGTTGGACGACGTTCCGCCAGGCATTCAGCCGGTCGTGCCGGACGAGGCGCAGCAAAAAAATCTGCTCGGGGGCGAAGCCGCGCTGTGGGCGGAAAATATCGTCGCGCCGGTGCTGGATATCCGTCTGTGGCCACGTGGATTTGTGGTGGCGGAACGGCTGTGGTCGGCGAAGGACGTGAATGACACCGACAATATGTATCAGCGTTTACAGGCCATCGACGGCTGGTCGACGGTGTCCGTTGGGCTACAACAGCATACCCAGCAGCTGGCGCAGTTTACCCGTCTGGCGAACGGCGGCGGCACGCTGGCGTTGCAGATTTTAGCTCAGGCGATTGAACCGGCGCAGTATTACACCCGGCAGCATCTGAAATTCCAGGCCGGAAACTATCACCAGTTTGAGCCGTTGAACCGTTTTGCCGATGCCTTACCGGCTGAAAGCAACACCGTGCGCCATCTCAACGAATGGGCGGAGAATCTGGTCAGCGACGCGGAAGATAACGAGAGCGCCGATGCGCTGCGTCACGTCTTTACCCGCTGGCAGAACAATACCGCAGACGTGCTGCTGCTGAGCGACGGCAATTATCAGCTGTCGACCATGAAACCGGTGGCGTTGCAGGTGGATAAACTGGCGGCGTTAGGGCTACGGTTAACCGATCTGGTGGCGCGGCAGGGTACGCTGGATGACAAGGAGTATGCGTCGATTCAGGCGCAGCTTGATGAAGCGGCCAAAACTCAGGATGAAGTGGTGATTGCGGCGGTGTACCCGCTGGAGACGCTGCTGCGGGCGACGCGGATCGAGTAATTTTGTCGTCATTGCCCGGTGGCTGACGCCGCCGGGCATGGGGGCGATTAACGACGAACGGCAATCGCTTCGATTTCAATCTTCACGTCTTTCGGCAGACGCGCGACTTCCACACAGGAACGTGCCGGGAAAGTCGCGTTATGCTCAGTGAAGAAGGCTTCGTAGGTGGCGTTAACGGTAGCGAAATCGTTGAGATCTTTCACGAAAACGGTAGTTTTCACGATATCGCCGACTTTCAGGCCTGCGGCTTCAACGATAGCCTGCACGTTTTCCAGCGACTGACGCGCCTGCGCGGCAACATCGTCTGCCACGGTGCCGGTTTTCGGGCATACCGGGATTTGGCCGGAAGTGATAATCATACTGCCTAAATCAACGCCCTGAACGTATGGGCCAATGGCTGCTGGTGCATTTTCCGTCGCGATAACTTTGGTCATGATTTCTCCTGAATAACAGCGGGATTAGGTTTCAAAATAACCGGGCCATTATAGGCAGCCCGGCACCTGATACCAACCTCAATTAGTTGGCCAACACCACAGTATGAGAGAACTCTTTTTCGCAGTATTTGCACTTCAGCGCGATATCATCGGCGCGTTTTTTGACGCTAAAGCTGGATGAGACCGGCTCCGCGTGGCTGATGCAGTTGCTGTTCGGGCACGCCAGCACGCTTTCAAAACGCTCCGGCAGGCTCGGACGGGATTTGCCCACCACTTCATACTCGTCGATGCGGTTCACCGTGGCCTGCGGGGCATACAGCGACAGCTGGTTAACCTGCTCGTCGGTCAGGAACGTATTCTCGATTTTGATCAAATCTTTTCGTCCCATTTCGCCCGACGGCAGATTCAGACCGATGGTGATGCGTTGATCGGTTTCGGTCAGTTTGAACAGCGTCAGCAGTTTAAAGCCGATTTGCGCCGGAATATGGTCAATCACCGTACCGCGTTTGATGGCTTCTACCTGAAGTTTATTATCGTGTGTCATCGTCATTCCCCTTACAGTGCCAGGTCGCTGTTCAGAACCAGCGCCAGTAACGCCTGGCGCGCGAAGATGCCGTTCCCGGCCTGCTGGAAGTACCAGGCGTGCGGGGTTTTATCGACATCGGTGGTGATTTCATCAATGCGCGGCAGCGGATGCAGCACCTTCATGTTACTGCGGGCGCCTTCGAGGTCCGCCGCACGCAGGACAAACTGCGCTTTCACGTTGGCGTATTCGGACGGGTCCAGGCGCTCTTTCTGCACCCGGGTCATGTACAGAATGTCCACTTCCGCCATCACTTCCTCAATGGTGCCGTGCAGGCTCCAGGCAATGCCTTTCTCATCGAGCATATCGAGAATGTACTGCGGCATTGCCAGCGCATCCGGGGCGATAAAGTAGAAGCGGTTACCGTTAAATTTGGCCAGCGCCTGGGTCAGGGAGTGCACGGTGCGGCCATATTTCAGGTCACCCACCATCGCGATACTGAGGTTTTCCAGTCGGCCCTGAGTTTCTTGAATGGTGAACAGGTCGAGCAGGGTTTGCGTCGGATGCTGGTTCGCACCATCCCCGGCGTTGAGAACCGGCACGTTGCCGGAAAACTCGGTCGCCAGACGCGCCGCGCCTTCCTGTGGGTGGCGCATCACAATCGCGTCCACATAGGTGCTGATCACCGAAATGGTATCGGCCAGGGTTTCGCCTTTTTTGCCCAGCGAAGTGTTGGCGCTGTCCGAGAAGCCGACCACGCTGGCGCCGAGGCGATGCATCGAGGTTTCAAACGACAGACGGGTACGGGTGGAGGCTTCAAAGAAGCAGCTGGCGATGACCTTATGCTTCAGCAGCTCGGGCTGCGGGTGCGCTTTCAGTTTGGCGGCAGTCGCCAGCACCAGTTCAAGGTCTTCGCGGCTGAGATCGTTTATGGAAATGATATGTTTTTGATATAGCGGGTTAGCCATTGTTATCTCCTGACGCCTGGGCAAAAAAAAAGCCCCTTAAAAAGGGGCTCTTGAATTTGGTGATGCAACGGAAGAAAAACGGCAGGCCAGCGTCTGTTTTCAGACGCGGTAAGACAGAATGTCGAACGCAGTTGACCATGCTTCCTCCCGGCAAATCGGCTGGCATTATACGCAGCTGTGCGTGCGGATCAAGCGATTCGTTCACAGACAGGGAAACGTTTGCCTGGGAATAATTTGCGCCACTACAAATATCCCTAAAAAAGAAGTGGTATGGCACATCGATTGCGGGTATAAAAATCAGAAATGAAACGTTGTTTTATATTTGGAGGTTTTTATGATCGCCGGAAATATTCACCATCTGCATAGCTGGCTGCCGCAGGAGCTGCGTGACGCCATCGAACACGTTAAAGCCCATGTCACCGATGCCACGCCGCTGGGTAAACATGACATCGACGGTAACCGTCTGTTTTATCTGATTTCTGAAGACACCACCGAGCCGTTGGCCGCGCGTCGCGCCGAGTATCACGCGCGCTATCTGGATATTCAAATTATCCTCAAAGGCCAGGAAGGGATGACCTTCAGCACCCAACCGGCGGGCACACCGGATACCGACTGGCTGGCGGATAAAGACATCGCGTTTCTGACGGAAGGCGTGCAGGAAAAAACCGTGGTGCTGAGCGAGGGGGATTTCGTGGTGTTTTACCCAGGCGAAGTGCATAAGCCGCTCTGCGCCGTGGGTTCGCCTGCGAAAGTGCGCAAAGCGGTGGTGAAGATGTTAGTTGAGTAAAGATTAACCCTCACCCCGGCCCTCTCCCAGAGGGAGAGGGAGAAAACCGCTCCGGCGTGTCCCCTCTCCCTGAGGGAGAGGGTTAGGGTGAGGGGATTACCCCTGACTCAACGTCGCCACCATCACTGCTTTAATGGTGTGCATCCGGTTTTCCGCCTGATCAAAAACGATGCTGGCTTGCGACTCAAACACCTCGTCCGTCACTTCCATTCCGCCGTGCAAACCGTACTCCTCGGCCATCTGTTTACCCAAGGTGGTTTGGTCGTCATGGAAGGCGGGCAGGCAGTGCAGGAACTTCACCTGCGGGTTGCCGGTGAGGTCCAGCATCTGTTTATTCACCTGGTAGTCACGCAGCAGCCCGATACGTTCGGCCCATTTTGACTTCGCTTCCCCCATCGACACCCACACATCGGTGTAAATGAAATCGGCATTTTTGACCCCGGCGGCAACGTCTTCCGTCAGGGTGATATCGCCGCCGTTTTTCTGCGCCAGCGCTTTGCATTCGGCGACCAGGCTGGCGTCAGGCCAGCAGCTTTTTGGCGCGACCAGACGCAAATCCAGCCCGGTTAGCGCAGCCGCTTCCAGCATCGAATTGCCCATGTTGTTACGCGCATCCCCGGCATATACCAGCGTCATCTCATTGAATGCTTTGCCGGGCAGATGTTCCTGCATGGTCAGCAAATCGGCTAGCAGCTGCGTCGGATGGAACTCGTTGGTCAGGCCGTTCCACACTGGAACGCCCGCGTACTGCGCCAGCGTTTCCACCACTTCCTGACCGTGGCCGCGATACTGAATACCGTCATACATCCGGCCCAGTACTCTGGCGGTGTCTTTAATCGACTCTTTGTGGCCAATCTGGCTACCGCTGGAGCCGAGGTAGGTGACGCGTGCGCCCTGATCGTATGCGGCAACTTCGAAAGAGCATCGGGTGCGGGTCGAGTCTTTTTCGAAGATGAGCGCGATGTTTTTGCCGGTCAGTTTGGGCACTTCATTGCCGTTCTTTTTGTCGGCTTTAAGCTGGGCGGCCAGCGTCAGCAGGTGAGTGAGTTGAGCAGGTGTAAAATCGAGTAATTTCAAAAAGTGATTCTGGTATAACGCAGACATTTTTCCCTCTCATGGCACAAGCCACTTATTGAATTAAAATTCAATTTATATGTATGAATATTCATTTGCAACCCCGTTTCACAATTCTTTCGCGGAAAGGTGGAGGCATTGACTGCGGTATGTGAAAATAGAAGTATCTGCCGAACATCATTGAGGAACGAGCTATGGCAAACCCGGAGCACCTGGAAGAGCAGCGCGAAGAAACGCGTCTGATTATTGAAGAGTTACTGGAAGATGGCAGCGATCCGGACGCGCTGTACACCATCGAGCACCACTTCTCGGCGGACGATTTCGAAACACTGGAAAAAGTAGCGGTAGAAGTCTTCAAACTGGGTTACGAAGTGACCGAGCCGGAAGAGCTGGAAGTGGAAGAGGGCGGCGAAGTGGTTATCTGCTGCGACGCACTCAGCGAATGTGCGCTCAACCCGGAGCTTATCGACTCGCAGGTAGAACAGCTGATGAACGTGGCTGAGAAGTTCGGCGTGGAATATGACGGCTGGGGCACCTACTTCGAAGATCCTAACGGGGAAGGCGAAGAAGGCGATGACGAAGACTACATCGACGAAGATGACGATGGCGTTCGCCACTAAGTTTTAACTGATGTGATGACCGATGCGGCAGAGCCTTCTGCCGCATCCTTTTATGAGACCGCGCAGCACACATGAATTACCCGCAGATACTCGCTCCCGTTTTAGCCTTTCTTCAGTGCCCAACTCCGCAGGCGTGGATAGACCAGGCCCGTTCCCCTGAACATCTTCCCCTGTTGTTGACCGACCATCTGGTGTGCGAGTTGAAAGCCGCGCAGACCGCGATGCTGCTGGTGCGCAAATACGTTGCCGACAAAGAGGGGGCCGATGCGCTGCTGGCATGGTTGCAGCCGTATGAAGCCTTTGCTTTTCGCGGCGGCCCGGAGCCAGATTTTATCGCGCTGCAAAAGCAGATTAGCAAAAGCGTGATGCCACAGACCGACGACCCGTGGGGTCGACAGCTTATCGACCGCATGGTCTTGCTCATCAAAGAGGAACTGCACCACTTCTGGCAGGTGCGGGAGATGATGCTGGCGCGCGACATTCCGTACGTGAAAATCACCGCCAGCCGCTATGCCAAAGGGATGCTGAAAGAGGTGCGCACCCACGAACCCTTGACGCTTATCGATAAGCTGATTTGTGGGGCATACATCGAAGCGCGTTCCTGCGAGCGATTTGCCGCCCTGGCGCCGTATCTGGATGAAGAGTTGCAGACGTTTTATCTGTCGCTGCTGCGCTCTGAGGCACGCCATTATCAGGATTACCTGACGCTGGCGCAGCAGGTGTCTGACGAAGACATCACCCCGCGGGTGCGTTTATTTGGCGAGGTCGAAGCGGGGCTGATTTCGACCCCGGATGCAGAGTTTCGTTTTCATAGCGGGATCCCCTCGGCGTAAAGAGAGGGAATGATTACAACACCTTCAGCATCCGGACTTCGCAATCGACATGGCCGGTACAGCCCAGCGGGCCGTCGATATGCTCAAAGCCGAGATGCTCATACAGCGCAATGGCTTCTTTCAGAAACGCGGTGGTTTCCAGATAGCAGCGGGTAAAGCCGTGCTCCCGGGCGTGATCCATCGCCAGCAGGGCCAGCTTCTTCGCTAACCCTTTGCCTCGGGCGCTCGGCAGAAAATACATTTTTTGCAGTTCGCAAATATCCGGCTCGCTACAGGTTAACGGTGCCACACCGCCACCGCCCACCACCTTCCCGTCCTGTTCAATCACCCAATAGGCGTGCCCCGGCTGGCTATAGAGCTGATACAGCTCGTCCAGATTCGGGTCAGCCACGGTATAGCCTTTATCGGCGGTCAGGCCATATTCGGCAGAGACCTGACGAATGACACGGGCAATCGCCGGGTTGTCATTAGGCGTCAGGGCACGCAGGAGGAGAGTCTGATCGGGAGAAAAAATCATTTTATTGCTCAATAAAAAACAGGTGAAACATAATTCTATTTAATACCACTCCGATAAACAGCGTGCAAGGCCGGATTACGGCAAATCTGCGTCTTGCCGCGACCTTAAATGGCAGACATACTGCGGGCTTAGAGCACGATCCGATAGATATTCATCTAAATTATACATCTTAAAAAAGGGAATGTTTTTAATATGATTAGTAGCAAGGCTGGTGCTGCGAATTCACAGCATGTATTTATATTTCATGGAAAGGCTTGGCCATTCTTTATTATTTGCCTGGTGAATTTGGTCTTAACGATAATTACGTTTGGCATTTATCTCCCTTGGGCGTTCGTAAAAACCCGTCGCTATATCTATAAGAATATGGAGTTGAATGGCGTTCGTTTTAACTATCATGCCACCGGAGGCGCTTTTCTGGTGAGCTGGCTGTTAGTCGGCCTTATCTTTATTGTCCTGACGGTAGTCTGTGAGAGTATCAATCTGCTGTTCGGTTTTCTTCCTGTCCTCCTGCTATGGGTGTTGATGCCGCTTATGATGGCAAAAGGATTGCGTTATCAGGCAATGATGACCCGGCTGAATAATGTGCGTTTTGGGTTTAAATGTGGCATAGGTAACGTCATGTGGACGATGCTGGGGTTACCGCTGCTGCTGGGCATTGCGGTAATTTTTGTCCTTTATGCCGTCAACCGCATGATGGGAATACCTGAAAGCACGAATGGGGGATTACTTCAGCTCGCCGTCTTAGCGGTGCTGGGGCTGCTATCTGTTGGTATCACCAATGGGATTATGTATGGTAAATGGATGCAACTCCTGGGCAGCAATGCCTGTTTTGGTATTCACCCTTTCCGCATCGATATTTCGCTTAAACGCTGCATAGTTATTTGTATCTCCGCTATGCTTATATTGGTTCCGTTTACGATTGTAATCGGAAAATTGATGGCGCCGTTTTATATTACGTTGTCCGCAGAAATCGCAAAGGGGGGAATGGATCCGGCGATAAGTGATGCGGTGGCGCAGGAATATCTGCCGCAGATTATTGTTAGCTATATCCTTTATTTTATGGCCATCGTTCTGATGTCAATATTTTCCAAGGCGGCGCTGCGTAATCAGTTTATTAACGGACTGCGTCTTGGCGATTCACTGACTTTCCGCTCAACCCTGACGTTCGTTGGGTTGCTGATGCAAATACTGGTCTTAATCCTGGCGACAATCTGTACCGTTGGGCTGGCGTATCCGTGGGCAAAAATGCGTTACATGCGCTATCTGGCCAGCAATACTTGCGTCGTGGGGGAACTGGATGACCTTGAGTTGAGTGATACCGACGAGCTTAACGATACCGGTTTCTTTGCGATAATTTCGCGTGGGATGATGGTGGCAACTCCATTTATTTAGGTTCAGATAAACGGCAGACATAAAAAAAGCCGGAGATTTCTCCGGCTTTTCATTTTCATCGCATGATGACGATTACAGCGCAGCAATCACCGCTTGTTGCTCGATGATCTTGGCTTTCGCTTCTGCGTAGCCGTCCAGCTTCTCACGTTCTTTAGCGATAACCGCTTCCGGGGCGCGCGCCACGAAACCTTCGTTGGAGAGCTTGCTTTCGATGCGGCTAATTTCACCTTCGATTTTCGCCACTTCTTTCGCCAGACGCGCCAGCTCATCTTCTTTGTTGATGAGGCCAGCCATCGGGATCAGCAGCTCTGCGCCGTCGATGATTTTGGTCACAGAGACAGGACCTTTATCATCGGCTGCCAGCACGGTGATGCTGTCCAGACGCGCCAGAGTTTGCAGGAAGCCACGGTTGTCGTTCACACGACGCTCCGCGTCTTTGCTGCAACCACGCAGCAGCAGTTCCAGCGGTTTGCCCGGGGAGATGTTCATTTCAGCGCGAATGTTACGCACCGCGATGATCGCCTGCTTCAGCCATTCGGTATCGGCCAGCGCGGCTTCGTCCACCTGAGCGGCATCGAACGCCGGGAACGGCTGCAGCATGATGGTGTCGGCGGAAATACCGGCGATAACCTTCACGCGCTGCCAGATGGTTTCGGTAATGAATGGAATGATCGGATGCGCCAGACGCAGCAGACCTTCCAGCACCGTCACCAGCGTGTGGCGAGTGCCGCGCAGTTCCGCTTCTGTTCCGCCGGTCATTACCGGTTTGGTCAGCTCCAGATACCAGTCACAGAACTGGTTCCAGGTGAACTCGTACAGGATGCCTGCCGCGATATCGAAGCGGAAGTTATCCAGCGCGTCACGGTACGCTTTGATGGTCTGATTGAACTCGGCGAGGATCCAGCGATCGGCCAGCGACAGCGTCATTTCGCCACCGTTGAAGCCACAGTCCTGGTCTTCGGTGTTCATCAGCACAAAGCGGCTGGCGTTCCACAGTTTGTTACAGAAGTTACGGTAACCTTCCAGACGCTTCATATCCCAGTTGATATCGCGGCCGGTCGATGCCAGCGCCGCCAGGGTGAAGCGCAGGGCGTCGGTGCCGTGCGGCTCGATACCGTCCGGGAATTGCTTCTCGGTGCGTTTGGCGATTTTCTCGGCCAGCTGCGGCTGCATCATGTTGCCGGTACGTTTCTCCAGCAGGTCTGCCAGCGAAATCCCGTCGACCATATCCAGTGGGTCAATGACGTTGCCCTTGGATTTGGACATCTTCTGGCCTTCGTCATCACGAATCAGACCGGTCATGTAGATGGTCTTGAACGGGATCTGCGGCTTGCCGTCTTCATCTTTGATGAAGTGCATGGTCATCATGATCATGCGGGCAATCCAGAAGAAGATGATGTCGAAGCCGGAGACCATCACGCTGGTCGGATGGAACTGACGCAGCGCGTCGGTGTTTTCCGGCCAGCCCAGCGTGGAGAAGGTCCACAGCGCGGAGGAGAACCAGGTGTCGAGTACGTCTTCGTCCTGGCGCAGCGCCACGTCAGCGCCGAGGTTATTTTCCTGACGCACTTCCTCTTCGGTGCGGCCAACGAACACATTGCCTTCGTTGTCGTACCACGCCGGGATGCGGTGACCCCACCACAGCTGACGGGAAATACACCAGTCCTGAATATCACGCATCCAGGAGAAATACATGTTTTCGTACTGCTTCGGCACGAACTGGATGTCGCCGTTCTCAACCGCTTCAACCGCCGGTTTCGCCAGCACGTCGGCACGTACGTACCACTGGTCGGTCAGCATCGGTTCGATAACCACGCCGCCACGGTCGCCGTACGGCACGGTCAGGTCGTGAGGTTTGATTTCTTCGAGCAGGCCGAGGGCATCAATGGCTGCCACCACCGCTTTACGCGCGGCGAAACGCTCCAGCTTCTGGAATTCAGCCGGGATGTCTGCGGAGTAAACGTCAGACTCTTCGCCTTTGGTGTCGAACACCTGCGCACTTTCGCGGATATCGCCGTCGAAGGTCAGGATGTTGATCATCGGCAGGGCGTGACGTTTCCCGACTTCGTAGTCGTTAAAGTCATGCGCCGGGGTGATTTTCACGCAGCCGGTGCCTTTTTCCATGTCGGCGTGTTCGTCGCCCACGACAGGAATACGGCGGTTCACCAGCGGCAGCACCACGAATTTGCCGATCAAATCTTTATAACGCGGATCTTCCGGGTTGACGGCCACGCCGGTATCGCCCAGCAGGGTTTCCGGACGGGTGGTCGCTACCACTAAGTAATCTTTGCCATCGGCGGTTTTCGCGCCGTCAGCCAGCGGATAGCGGATGTGCCACATCGAGCCTTTAGACTCGCGGTTTTCCACTTCCAGGTCAGAAATCGCGGTACGCAGTTTCGGGTCCCAGTTGACCAGACGCTTACCACGATAGATCAAATCTTCCTGATACAGGCGGACGAAGACTTCTTTCACGGCATTGGAAAGACCTTCATCCATAGTGAAACGCTCGCGCTCCCAGTCTACGGAGTTACCGAGACGGCGCATCTGGCGGGTAATCGTGCCGCCGGATTCGGCTTTCCACTGCCAGATTTTGTCGATAAAGGCTTCGCGACCGTAGTCGTGACGGGTTTTACCTTCTTCAGCGGCAATTTTACGCTCAACCACCATTTGGGTAGCGATACCCGCGTGGTCCGTCCCGGCCTGCCACAGGGTATTTTTACCCTGCATACGCTGGTAGCGGATCATCGTATCCATGATGGTTTGCTGGAAGGCATGACCCATATGCAAACTGCCGGTGACGTTCGGCGGCGGGATCATGATGCAGAAGCTTTCCTGGCTTTCATCACCATTCGGTTTGAAATAGCCCTGCTTTTCCCAGTGCTCGTAAAGCGGCTGTTCGATATCTTGTGGGTTATATGTCTTTTCCATTATTTCCAGGTTGCCGTATTCAGGTTAAAACCAGCCATGCGGTACGCTTTATAGCGATCGCGCGCCAGTTGTTTCAAAGAGTCTTCGTGAGGAACGAAGTCTATCACTTCTGTGAAAGCGGTGGCAAAATCTGCAAAGCCGACGCGCAGGCTTATCAGGATATCCCGCGGGCTGCTGTTACGCTTTTGCGGCCAGGCAATTTCCACCGGCGCACCGCCGCGTGGGCCTTCACCCGACAGATTATGCGGCACAAAGCTTTCCGGTGGCCGCGACCATAGCGCCTCATCAAGGCGAATGGCCTGCTTCTCATCTTCACAGGCAATCAGAATGCGCTTGCCCGCCCGCCACCTGTCCGCCGCCAGTTCACACACCAGCTGTTCCACGGCGCTTAAGCCGTCGGCGGTGTTGTCGTTGTCGAGCAGGTAGAACGTCGCATACTTCATAATATGGGGCTTCTTATCGTGGATTTAAACCAATCCGGTAGGCCCGGCAAGCAATGCGCCGCCGGGCAACAACTTTCTTACTCTTCGCCGCTAAAACCGGCGCGGTTCAGCAGGAACTGAGACAGCAGGGCGACCGGACGACCGGTTGCGCCTTTGGCTTTACCGGAACGCCATGCGGTCCCGGCGATGTCGAGGTGTGCCCAGTTGTACTTGCGGGCAAAGCGTGACAGGAAGCAGCCCGCGGTAATGGCCCCGCCAGGACGGCCACCGATGTTCGCCATATCCGCAAAGTTGGTTTCCAGCTGTTCCTGATACTCGTCGCCGAGCGGCAGACGCCACGCGCGGTCACCGGCCTGCTCGGACGCGCCGATCAGCTCATGCGCCAGCGGGTTGTGGTTCGACATCAGGCCGGTGATGTGATGGCCGAGGGCAATCACACACGCCCCGGTCAGGGTCGCCACGTCGATAACCGCTTCCGGCTCGAAGCGTTCCACGTAGGTCAGCACGTCACACAGCACCAGGCGCCCTTCGGCATCGGTGTTCAGCACTTCGACGGTCTGGCCCGACATGGTGGTCAGCACGTCGCCCGGACGATAGGCGCGCCCGCCAGGCATGTTTTCACAGCCTGCCAGAATGCCGACCACGTTCAGCGGCAGCTGAAGTTCAGCCACCATGCGCATCACGCCGTACACCGCGGCTGCCCCGCACATGTCGTACTTCATCTCGTCCATGCCTTCGGCAGGCTTGATGGAGATCCCGCCGGAGTCGAAGGTCAGGCCTTTACCGACCAGCACAATCGGACGGGCATCTTCGGACGGATTGCCTTTGTACTCAATGACCGACATCAGGGATTCGTTCTGCGAGCCGTTGCCGACCGCCAGATAGGAATGCATCCCCAGCTCGCGCATCTGCTGTTCGCCGATCACGCGGGTAACGACGTTCTTGCTGTAGGAATCCGCCAGCTGGCGCGCCTGCGAGGCGAGATAGCCTGCGTTACAGATGTTCGGCGGCATATTGCCGAGATCTTTCGCGGCCTTAATGCCCGCCGCAATCGCCAGACCGTGCTGGATAGCGCGCTCGCCGCTGGTCAGTTCACGACGCGTTGGCACGTTGAACACCATTTTACGCAGCGGGCGACGCGGCTCGCTTTTGTTGGTTTTCAACTGGTCGAAGCTGTACAGCGTCTCTTTGGCGGTCTCAACCGCCTGGCGAACTTTCCAGTAATTGTTGCGGCCTTTGACGTGCAGCTCGGTGAGGAAGCAAACCGCTTCCATTGAGCCGGTATCATTCAGCGTATTAATCGTTTTCTGGATAACTTGCTTATACTGACGCTCATCAAGCTCGCGTTCTTTACCGCAGCCAATCAGCAGAATGCGCTCGGAGAGCACGTTCGGCACGTGGTGTAGCAGCAGAGTTTGGCCAGGTTTGCCTTCCAGCTCGCCACGGCGCAGCAGGGCGCTGATATAGCCGTCGCTTATCTTATCGAGTTGTTCGGCGATCGGGGAGAGACGGCGTGGTTCAAAGACGCCAACAACGATACAGGCACTCCGTTGTTTCTCCGGGCTACCGCTTTTTACACTGAACTCCATGCACTACGCTCCTGAATCTTAAAGACAACGGCGGTGGCTACGGATAGAATTGCAAGCTTTCGTAACTCATGTCCGCTGTTGCGGTGACTTCGTGTTAATCTTAACGATATCGCGATGTTGGCTCGTCAGAACCGGGTCTGAAACGTAAAGCCGCTGAGTCTTCTAATCTTAGCGATGTTTTCGACGACTCAAGAGAATAAATGACGTTTAAGCCATGAAACAAGCAATTTTCCTGCAATAAGACAGGTTTTAACGGGCGTATTTATAGTGATAATCATAAGATATCTGGTGCGGGAGACGCTGAAAAGCCAGCTGGCGATCCTCTTCATCCTGCTTCTGATTTTTTTCTGTCAGAAACTGGTCAGGATCCTCGGCGCTGCGGTGGACGGTGAAATCCCCACGAACCTCGTGCTGTCCCTGCTGGGACTCGGGGTGCCAGAAATGGCGCAACTTATTCTGCCCCTCAGTCTGTTCCTCGGCCTGTTGATGACGTTGGGCAAACTCTACACCGAAAGTGAAATTACGGTGATGCACGCGTGCGGCCTGAGTAAAGCGGTGCTGGTGAAAGCCGCAATGATCCTTGCGCTTTTCACCGCCATTGTGGCGGCGGTCAACGTGATGTGGGCCGGGCCGTGGTCCTCCCGCCATCAGGACGAAGTCTTAGCCGAAGCCAAAGCCAACCCGGGCATGGCGGCGCTGGCGCAGGGCCAGTTCCAGCAGGCCAGCGATGGCAGCTCGGTGCTGTTTATCGAAGGGGTGAACGGCAGCCAATTCCATGATGTGTTCATGGCGCAAATCCGCCCTAACGGCAACGCGCGCCCGTCCGTGGTCGTCGCTGACTCCGGGCACCTCTCCCAGCGCAAAGATGGCGCCCAGGTGGTGAACCTCAATCAGGGTACCCGCTTTGAAGGCACCGCGATGCTGCGTGATTTCCGCATCACCGATTTTAAAGATTACCAGGCGATTATCGGTCATCAGACCGTGGCCCTTGATCCGAACGATACCGAACAGATGAGCATGACCGCGCTGTGGAATGCCGACACGCCGAAGGCGCGCGCAGAGCTGCACTGGCGTCTGACCCTGGTCGCGACGGTGTTTATCATGGCGCTGATGGTGGTTCCGCTGAGCGTGGTCAACCCCCGTCAAGGGCGCGTGCTGTCGATGCTGCCTGCAATGCTGCTGTATCTGGTGTTCTTCCTGGTGCAGACCTCGCTCAAATCCAACGGCGGCAAGGGCAAAATTGACCCGAGCCTGTGGATGTGGGCGATCAACGTGCTCTACTTTGCGTTGGCGGTGGGGCTAAACCTCTGGGATACGATACCGATGCGCCGCCTTCGGGAACGGATTAGCGGGAAAGGAGCGGTATAATGCAGCTATTTGGCGTACTCGACCGCTACATCGGTAAAACCATTTTTACCACCATCATGATGACCCTGTTCATGCTGGTGTCGCTCTCGGGCATCATCAAGTTTGTCGACCAGCTGAAAAAAGCCGGGCAGGGCAGCTATGACGCGCTGGGCGCAGGCATGTATACCCTGCTCAGCATTCCAAAAGACGTGCAAATCTTCTTCCCGATGGCGGCGCTGCTTGGCGCGCTGTTGGGTTTAGGGATGCTGGCGCAGCGTAGCGAACTGGTGGTCATGCAGGCGTCCGGTTTCACCCGTATGCAGGTGGCGATGGCGGTGATGAAAACCGCGATTCCGCTGGTGCTGCTGACGATGGCTATCGGCGAATGGGTTGCCCCGCAGGGCGAACAGATGGCGCGTAACCTGCGTGCGCAGGCGATGTACGGCGGTTCGCTGCTGTCTACCCAGCAAGGCATGTGGGCAAAAGATGGCAATAACTACATCTACATCGAACGCATTAAAGGCGACGATGAGCTCGGTGGCATCAGCATCTACAGCTTTAACGACAAGCGTCGTTTGCAGTCGGTGCGCTACGCCGCCTCGGCGAAGTTTGATAAAGACGCCAAAGCCTGGCGCCTGTCGCAGGTGGATGAGTCTAACCTGACCGATCCGAAGCAGGTCACCGGTTCACAGACCGTCAGCGGCACCTGGAAAACCAACCTCACTCCGGACAAACTGGGCGTAGTGGCACTGGACCCGGATGCGCTGTCGATTAGCGGCCTGCACAACTACGTGAAGTATCTCAAGTCCAGCGGCCAGGACGCCGGGCGCTACCAGCTGAACATGTGGAGTAAAATCTTCCAGCCGATGTCGGTGGCGGTGATGATGCTGATGGCGCTGTCATTCATCTTCGGTCCGCTGCGGAGCGTGGCGATGGGGGTGCGGGTGGTAACGGGGATAAGCTTCGGTTTCGTGTTCTACGTCCTCGACCAGATCTTCGGCCCGCTGACCCTGGTGTACGGCATCCCGCCGATTGTCGGGGCGCTGCTGCCAAGTGCCAGCTTCTTCCTGATTAGCCTGTGGCTGATGACGCGTAAAGCGTAATCCTCTCGAGCGCCCGGCGGCGCAAATAGCTTGCCGGGCCTACAACCTTTTTCGCTCTTCCCCTCTCCCTGAGGGAGAGGGTAGGGTGAGGGTGCTTTTAAAATTACCGCTTTCTCCCTCCGAGCAAACTTCCCAGCATCCCGCGCACTATTTGATTGGTAATCTGCCGGGTGGCGCTCTTCGCCATCGTCTGCACCACGCCATCGCGCTTACCGCCGCGTGGCCCGGTGGTGCCAAACAGAATATCCTTCAGCCCGCCGAGAATACCGTCGTCGACATTTACCGCCGTCCCTTTAGCCGGAGGCGCGTTGTGTTCTTCGGTCGTGGCCTGCACACCCTGTTGCAGCTTCTCGAACGCCGATTCCCGGTCGACCTCATCTTCATACTTGCCGTACAGCGGCGAGTTATTAATGAGCCCATTGCGCTCATCGTCGGTCACGGGCCCCATGCGCGAGCTCGGGGCAATCACCATCGCACGCTGCACCACCGACGGGCTGCCTTTTTCATCGAGGAACGACACCAGCGCCTCGCCGGTGCCCAGTTCCTGAATCGCCTTTTCGGTATCGAACGCCGGGTTGGCGCGCATGGTCTGCGCCGCGGTTTTCACCGCTTTCTGATCCTTCGGCGTAAAGGCACGCAGGGCGTGCTGCACGCGGTTGCCAAGCTGGCCGAGCACGTTATCGGGAATGTCAGACGGGTTCTGCGAGACAAAATAAACCCCCACCGCTTTGGAGCGGATCAGGCGGATAACCTGCTCGATTTTATCCAGCAGCACCTGCGGCGCATCGCTGAACAGCAGATGCGCTTCATCAAAGAAGAACACCAGTTTGGGTTTCTCGAGGTCACCTGCTTCCGGCAGCTGTTCGTATAGCTCGGAGAGCATCCACAGCAGGCTGGCGGCATACAGTTTCGGCACCTGATAGAGCTTTTCGGCGCTCAGGATGTTGATAATCCCTTTCCCGTTGCTGTCGGTACGCATCCAGTCTTTGATGTCGAGCATCGGCTCGCCGAAGAAGTGCTCTGCGCCCTGTTGCTCGAGCGTCAGCAGCCCGCGCTGGATAGCGCCCACCGATGCCCCGCTGATATTGCCGTACTGATTCTGGAACGATTTGGCGTTATCCCCGATGTACTGGGTAATGGCGCGCAGATCTTTAAAGTCGAGCAGGAGCAGACCCTGATCGTCAGCAATGCGGAAGATAATGTTCAGCACGCCGGTCTGGATTTCATTCAGATTGAGCAGGCGGGCCAGCAGCAGAGGCCCAAGGTCAGAGACCGTGGCGCGAACCGGATGCCCCTTCTCGCCGAAAATATCCCACACCACCACCGGATTACCGTGCGGCTGCCAGTCGGTCACGCCGATTTTTTTCAGCCGCTCGAGCAGTTTGTCCGAGGCCTGTCCCTCCTGCGCCACGCCGGTTAAATCGCCTTTCACATCGGCCATAAACACCGGCACGCCGATCGCGGAAAATGATTCGGCCATTTTTTGCAGGGTGACGGTTTTCCCGGTCCCCGTCGCGCCGGTGATCAGCCCGTGGCGGTTGGCCATGCCGGGCAGTAAATACAGCTGTTGTTCCGTGGTCTGGGCTATCAGCAAAGGTGAGCTCATGGTGTTTCCTCCGTAGATTCAAGGCAGAGTATAGGTTAAAGCCAATGAAAATATGATGAGGTAATTCCGCTCTTTGCGGCGTAAACCACAGCGCCGACTATGCTTTTCCTATCCGTTTGCAATGAACGTTTCAAAAGAGTGAAAGGTAATGTCCAGATTCTTCTTCAATGACCGCAAGCAGCTGGTCAATGATGCCATCGAAGGCATCGTCTTATCGGCCCCGCACGGCAACCTGGTGCGGTTAGATATCGATCCGGCAATCCGCATCATTGCCCGTGGCGACTGGGATAAAAGCCGCGTGGCGGTGATTTCCGGCGGCGGCTCCGGCCACGAACCGGCGCATGCCGGGTTTGTCGGCAAAGGGATGCTCACCGCGGCGGTGTGCGGCGACCTGTTCGCCTCGCCGAGCGTGGATGCGGTGCTCAACGCCATCGTGGCGGTGACCGGCGATCGCGGCTGCCTGCTGATTGTGAAAAACTACACCGGCGACCGCCTGAACTTCGGCCTGGCGGCGGAGAAAGCCAAACGTCATGGCCTGAAAGTCGAGATGGTGATCGTCGCCGACGACATCGCCCTGCCGGACAACAAACAGCCGCGCGGCATCGCGGGCACCGCGCTGGTGCATAAAATCGCAGGCCACGCCGCCGAACAGGGGAAATCCCTCAACGAAGTGCGGCACATCGCCCAACAGGCGTGCGATAACGTCTACAGCCTCGGCGTGGCGATGGAGACCTGTAACCTGCCGGGCAGCGACGATGCAGAAGGGCGCATCAAACCCGGACACGTCGAGCTGGGCCTGGGGATCCACGGCGAACCGGGTGCCTCGGTGGTCGACAGCCATAACAGCAAAGCCATCATCGACACCCTGGTTACACCGTTGCAGAAGCACACCGGCGACGCGAAGGTGGCGGTACTGATCAACAACCTCGGCGGCGTCTCGGCGCTGGAGATGGCGCTGCTGACCAAAGAGCTGGCGCACTCGGCGTTACAAGGGCAGATCAGCTGGCTGATTGGCCCGGCGGCGCTGGTCAGTTCGCTGGACATGAAAGGCTTCTCGCTCTCGGTTCTGAAGCTTACCCCGGGGTTTGAGGAGGCGCTGCAGGCCGAGGTCGAGACTCTCGGCTGGCAAAAACCGGTGGCGTTCGCCCCGCTGAAAACCGTGGCTTACAGCAAAATTCACGACAGCGTGGAAGCCACGCCGTCTGACAACCCGCAGGTGAAAGCGGTGCTCACGGCCGCCACCCGGACGCTGATTGACCTGGAAAACCGCCTCAACGCGCTGGATGCCAAAGTAGGCGATGGCGATACCGGCTCAACCTTTGCCGAAGGCGCGCGGGATATTGCCCAACTGCTGAACGCGGGCAAACTGCCGCTAAATAACAGCGCGCAGCTGTTGCAGCTGATCGGCGACCGATTAGCGACGGTAATGGGCGGCTCCAGCGGGGTGTTGATGTCTATCTTCTTCACCGCGGCCGGACAGGCGATTCACGACGGCAAAAAGCTACCCGACGCGTTGCTCAGCGGGCTGATGCAGATGAAACAGTATGGCGGGGCCGATCTGGGCGATCGGACGTTAATCGACGCTCTGCAACCGGCGCTGGAAGCTTTGCGCGACCAGGGCATGCAAGCTGCCGTCAGCGCGGCGAAAACGGGAGCCGAAAGCACCGCCCGGATGCAGAAAGCGGGCGCAGGACGCTCATCATATGTGAACCAGCAGAACCTGGACGGCGTCACCGACCCGGGGGCGGTGGCAATAGCAGAAGTGTTTGCGGCAATGATTACTGGATAATCCCGTAGGCCCGGCAAGGCGTGGCCGCCGCCGGGCACTCGTTACTCAACGCGCGAGACTTAAAAATCCGCTTTCAGCACCACGCGATAACGGGCTTTGCCCTCGCGGACGTGCTTCAGGGCTTCGTTGATTTGCGACATTGGGAACAGCTCGGTGGTCGGGGCCACTTTGGTGCGTCCGGCAAACTTCATCAGCTTGCGCAGTTCCGCCGGGTTACCGGTGGCAGAACCGGAGATGCTGCGGTCGCCGCCAATCAGGGTAAAGGCAGGCACCTGCAACGGCTTCATCACCGCGCCGACGGTATGGAAGTTGCCGCCGTAGGCCAGCGCTTCGAAGTACGGCTGCCAGTCCAGATCCACGCTCACGGTGTTGATGATCAGGTCGAACTGCCCGGCCAGCTGTTTCAGGGCTTCCGGATCACGGCTGTTAACCACCCGGTCGGCACCCATCGCCAGCACTTCTTTCTCTTTCGCCGGATTAGAGCTGAACGCCGTCACTTCCGCACCCATGGCGTGCAGCAGTTTAATGGCGATATGCCCCAGGCCGCCGATACCAATCACGCCCACGCGGCTGGTGGCGGTGACGTTATTGAGCAGCAGCGGTTTGAAAACGGTAATGCCGCCGCACAGCAGCGGGCCTGCGGATTCGATATCGATGCTTTCCGGCAGGGGAATGACCCATTGCCAGTCGGCGCGCAGCTTATCGGCAAAGCCGCCGCGGTTGATGATGGTTGGCAGCGAGCCTTCCAGGCAGTTGATTTGGTTGCCGCTGATGCAGGCATCGCAATGTCCGCAGCTGCGCGCCGTCCAGCCCACGCCCACACGCTGGCCCACTTTCAGGCCTTTGTTCTGAGCCGCCGCGCCCAGCGCCGCCACCCGACCAATCACTTCATGGCCTGCAACCAGCGGATAGCTCGACATGCCCCATTCGTTGTCGATCATCGACAGGTCTGAATGGCAAATGCCGCAGTAATCGACCTGCACCTCGACGTCTTCCGGCTGCAGTTCACCCGCGTCGTATTCCCAAACTTCCAGATCGGCACCCGCCTGTTTCGCGGCGTAGCTTTTTATGATGGACATCGCACTTCCCTCAATTTGATGTTGAACTGGAAGTGTAGAGCATGGCAAGCGGCGGTGCTTAACAGAAGGCGGCGGGAAAGGGGTGAGTGTGGGGAACTATGCCTTAATTAACAGGGCATTCAGCCAGATTTCATTCCGCTCCGGGCGCTTATCTTCCGTCAACCACATCGACTGAATATCAATGCCTGAGAGCTGCTCAATTACGGCAGCCAGCGATTGCTCATTGTGATCGGTAAAATGCCGACCGTCTTTTTCGCGCTCGCCATCGCCGTATTTGAACGAGACATACCACACGCCGCCGGGCTTCAGGGCGCGAGCCAGGGTTTGCATCGCATCCAAAAGCTCCGCAGCAGGCACATGCAGTAACGACGCGCAGCACCAGATGCCATCGTAGCGCCCGGTCTCATCGAGCGCCTGAAACGTCAAATGTCGTACCGGAATACCGGCATAGTGCGAAGCCAGTTTGACCATTTCCGATGAGGCGTCGAAGGCCTCAACCTGATAGCCCATCTCGCGAAAGGCTTTGCTGTCGCGCCCGGATCCGCAGCCTGCGTCCAGCACTCGCGCCGCAGGCGGAAGCTGAGCGGTAAACGCGGCATACAGGGAGGACATATCCACCTTCACGGTGCTGTCGAAAAAAGGCTGGGCATTGGTCTGGTAAAAGTTAATGGTCATCAGAGGATCAGTGTCTCCCGAAGGGGTGGATTCCATTTTTGCAGTCGAAGGCGTAAGGCTGCGTTCCAGCTCTCGTTTAAAAAAGACCTGCGCGTCGGCTCATTGTTGCCCATCTGATTGATAATCGCCTCATGTAACGGCAAGCGACTGTTAATAAAGTATTCATTACGGGCGTGAAGACGATACAGCAGATCCAGGTCCGGGACACGATCCGACTTACCTTCAATGCCCCGATTACACGGCTGACAGGCCAGCACCAGATTCCAGACCCCGTTCAGGTTCACGCCAGGCATCGACGACTGTATTTTCAACGGTAAAAAATGGTCGACGTCGGCCAGCTGCGCATGCCCCGGCTCAAGACTGACAGGCACATGGCAGTAGAAACAGTGTCCTTTCTGATAGCCATTCAGACTGTTTCGGCAACTGGTGAGAGTGATGCGTGACGATTTCGCCCGGGTGAACAGCATTTCCTGATTCGGGTCGTAATGCACATCCAACAGTTCAGGCGGGAGATTCATCTCCCAGGCTTTCTCCACCAGACGCCAGCGGGCATCCGTTTCATGCCTCAGGTTGTGAAACTGAGCGCTTTGGGTGAGATGATAAAAATCATCCGTCAGGCGGATGCTCTTACTTTCCCGCAGCTCATTGATGAAAAACTGTTTTGCGATGGGCCCGCCCCCGACGTTGTGAAACGCGTCCAGCACAATGCTGAACCCGTGCTTCACGGTCTGTTGAATGAGCTGGTCGTCGGCAATTTCGCCCTCGTTAAACTGCATGCAGGCTTTCAGCAACGGCCCGGGTTTGCTCATATTGAGCGTCTGTTTGGAGGCATCCCGCAGATGCGCGCAGAGATGACGGCTGAACGGGACCGCCAAATCTTCAAGGCGGATGACTTCATGCTCATGAGAGACGTCATACAGCGCATGCGCCAGCGCAAACTTATAGGTCGCGAAGTTCTTGCCAAAAAGGATCACCCCGCGCCAGTAGCTTTCCCGCGTGGGATCGACCTGATAAAACCGCATACGTTGTCCTGATTGATTCGGATGGTGAATAACGAAACCTGTAACAGGATCAGATAACAAAGTGCGGGGAATGTAAACCACAGCGGTCACGTTGCAGCGTTTTGCGAGCACGGTTCCAGAAGAGAAGGGAAAGCGGGAGGAGTGTCGATTTTTTCGTCGTTCAGAAGGGCTTACGCTGGGCAAGGCTTGCACAGGGATGAGCAACAGGTATAATGCCACCCGCTATCAGCGTATCCCTTCCGTGCCGGAGTGGCGAAATCGGTAGACGCAGTTGATTCAAAATCAACCGTAGAAATACGTGCCGGTTCGAGTCCGGCCTTCGGCACCATTAGTACTTCCAAGACTATCCGAGAAAGTCCAATTATCCCTTAAAAATCAATGCTTGCAGCGATTTTTACGTCCTGAGTCGTCCGAGGCTGTCCGTTGAAATCCGGATGTCGTTGGGGGCATAATTGGGGGCATCTTAACTTCGATTAGAAATGTGCCCCCAAATGAAGCTCAACGCCAGACAAGTCGAGACCGCAAAGCCAAAAGACAAAACCTACAAAATGGCCGATGGCGGCGGTTTGTATCTTGAGGTTTCGGCCAAGGGGTCTAAATATTGGCGCATGAAATACAGACGTCCTTCTGACAAGAAAGAGGATCGCCTCGCTTTTGGTGTGTGGCCTACTGTGACGCTTGCTCAGGCAAGAGCAAGGCGCGACGAAGCTAAAAAGCTGTTAGTGCAGGGCATTGACCCTAAAGCCGAACAAAAAGAAGCTCAGGCCGAGAATTCGGGGGCATATACTTTCGAAACCATTGCTCGCGAATGGCACGCCAGTAACAAGCGATGGAGTGAAGACCATCGATCGCGCGTTCTTCGCTATCTTGAGCTTTATATCTTCCCTCATATCGGTTCGTCCGACATTCGCCAGCTCAAAACCAGCCACCTGTTAGCCCCGATTAAAAAAGTTGATGCCAGTGGTAAACATGATGTCGCTCAGCGTCTTCAGCAGCGCGTAACGGGCATTATGCGGTATGCCGTACAGAACGATTACATCGATTCTAACCCAGCCAGTGATATGGCCGGTGCGTTATCGACAACCAAAGCGCGGCACTATCCAGCGCTACCCTCTAGCCGGTTCCCTGAGTTTCTAGCTCGTCTTGCTGCCTATCGTGGCCGCAAAATGACGCGTATTGCAGTCGAGTTATCTCTACTTACCTTCGTTCGCTCCAGTGAGATGCGATTTGCTCGATGGGATGAGTTTGATTTTGATAACGCTTGCTGGCGTATACCGGCGCAGCGTGAGGAAATTAAAGGAGTGCGTTATTCCTATCGCGGAATGAAGATGAAGGAAGAACACATTGTTCCGTTAAGCACTCAGGTTTTAGCTTTGCTGGCTGAGTTGAAGCAGCTCAGTGGGGATAATCCGAGGCTGTTTCCCGGTGATCACGATCCTAACAAAGTTATGAGTGAAAACACGGTTAATAATGCGCTCAGGACTATGGGCTATGACACTCAAACGGAAGTATGCGGGCATGGGTTCAGAACAATGGCGCGTGGTGCTTTAGGTGAGTCAGGTTTGTGGAGTGATGATGCTATAGAACGGCAGTTAAGCCATTCTGAGCGTAATAATGTGCGTGCAGCTTATATCCATACTTCGGAGCATTTGGATGAGCGTAGGCTTATGGTACAGTGGTGGGCTGATTATTTAGACATTAATCGAGTTTGTGCAATAACACCCTATGATTTTGCTAAAGTTTAAATTGGAGCTGTTAATTAATATAAAGATTAACAGCCCACTGTTTTAACCTACTGGTCAATATCTATTTTATTATATACGGTTGCCCATCTTGATATTGGGTTGCCATTCACGTCCCCAATAATTATATAATCATGACCTTCCTCAAATTCAATGCCAGTTGAATTTATTGCTTCTTCCAATTTGTTTTTATAACTTATTTCATTCTGACTTAGTGTGTTTATGATGTCATCAAATAATGCCCCCTCCTTATCTGTGCGGGGCCATCTTTTAGATGGTGTTAATATGACTTTATCATCAAGGATGAAATCGTCTTCGAATTCGGAACTCTTTACATCATCATCCTCGTCATATTCTACGCGACTATCAATTACAGAGAAATAAGGAGTGGTTGATATGAATTCAATTATATCACTCAGGAAACACCTGTTGTCACCAATATACCATACCTGTAAATCTTCATCGGGTATAAGTGCATGTAATCGAAGCAAGTGAGTAGTTGATAGGAAGGGTTCACTTCTGACTAAGTTAAGGGCCCAGTTTCTCCATGTTTCTAAAGGATAGTCGGGGATAGCATCATTTCTTTCAGCTTTTTCATTGTTCTTGTGTGAGATGCATACACCATTAAGACCAAAAATCTTACCAGCGCAAGCTCCTTTATAGGTCACGCTTGCAGAAGGCCTTTCTGTTAAATAAAAATAAGGGCTCTCGGCAATTCTCAATCTTCCTACTATTCTTTCATTGTAAATTAAAGGGTATAATTTTTTTTCTACATTATCTGGTTTTAATCTGGACTGTAGTTCTGCATCAGAGATTTCAGTCCAGTCATTGGCAGTTAAAATTCGTTCCTTTCTCCCATTAAAAGATAATGTTATGTCTGTTTCGCAAGTGGGAAGTATCCATTTTATTAATGTTGAAAATTCATGATTGATTTTATTATTGTCTTCAAGATCTTCTGGATTATTTAGTGATAATAAATCTAGAAAAACTTCATTTTCAATTATTAGCGAAACCATTGTGCCATGTTTTTTTAATTGTTCATTGTCATTCGGGCGGGAAATAAAAGGTCTCTCTATAAGACCTCCTTGGAAATTGAGTTTCCAGTGAGTGTTATTCTCATCATGTTTTGATTTGTATCTGTTAGTTATTACACTTATTTTATTCGACAACATAAATGCTGAATAGAAGCCTATACCGAATTGTCCAATTGAACTGAACCCTGTTTGGGCTAGCTTAGGGTGCTCGTATCTTATTTCATCATTATTCCAGAGCGATTTGCCAAAATCTAGAAGTATGTGAGATAATACATATCTACTCATGCCAAGACCATTATCTATTATAGATAAAGTCCAAGTTTTATTTTCATTTCTTATTAGATTTAAACTTATTAAACCCTCATCGCTATCAAGATATCCTAATTTTCTTGCTGCAATGATAGCATCAAGTCCATTCTGTATTAATTCTCTAATCCCAACATAGTTTTTTTCACCATACAAGGCTTTTCCACCGAGGGTTGAAATCAATTTTGGAAGATTACTAACATGAATGGCAATATCTTCTGGTTCCCATCCTTCAACCTTAACGTATTTTGAAAAGTTTTTAGGTGAATCAGCACCTAAAACTTTTTTTGCATCAAATAGATCTCTATCTGCATCGGATAAATAATTATATGCATCATATAATTCATTATTTATCATTTTTGCAGTATCAAATGCTAACCACCATGAAGTTCGCTCATCTTCTGAGAATGAAGAGCCAGAGGATATTCTCAAGAATTGATTGTCAATTAATGTCGCTCGACCTAATTTATTTTGGAAGTGCCAGTGCTCTTTAGATAATCCTACAGGAGAAAGATAGCTATAGGAATATGTGGGTGCTCTTCTTGAGTCAATATGAGCAGCGTCAGCCGTGCGTAATATAAATGCTATTTTTAGTGCGTCAACCTCCCAAGCATTATTGTTAAAGAATGCTGGGGCATTAATCTTCCGTTCAAGAAAAGTATCATATACTCTTTTAGAGCTCCAATGATGACTTTCTGCAATTTCTCCAATTAATTCAGAATAATAATTTCTTATTTCTTCATCAGAAATTAGGAAGTAGTAACTCTGTGAAGGCTCAGACATCCACGAGCGTTTAATAAGGTGTCTGGCTTGGTTTGCGTGTAGTTGCCTTACTATTTCGAATAGGGCTCTTTTCTCATCTTCAGAACCTCGCTCAGGCTCTATGCCTTTAAATTTCAGAGCGATCAAATCCTTCCATTCATCTTTGTCTTTTAATGCACTGAAACCACCATCATATGCAACACTTACATGTGCTGCATCATGCAGGAGAAATGCCCCCCCTAATACATATGCTTCCATTGGGTTTAAATATACTTTATCACCGATAATTTGGTCTGCAACTTCCCATAAAGAATCAATGTGACTTATATCATGTATAGTTAATCCCGGTAGTTCTGTTTCTATATTTTTTACTAAAGGTTCAACTTTTTTTCTAAAATCGAGAAAGCTATTCCTTAATTTCTCAATATCCACATCATTGGTTTTTCCTAAAGTTGTTTGCCAAAGCTTGGATTTTTCAAAAGTGTATGTCACAAGAATGCCTTTTCTTCACAAGTTAGAGTTGCTAGTACAATACTATCTGTTTGTTTTACCATCAATAACTTCATTTTGTAGCGGGGTTAAGTTTAGGTGTAACCTTTTGGTGAAGAGAAAACTTATGAATATTCAGAATATTTTATTCTGCGCGCAATGCTCTCCCCGCCACGCCTGCCCGCTTTTGGGGTGGTTTTTAATGCAGGTGCAGAAACTGGCTGAGGCCGCGCCAGAGCTGGCGCGGCAGGGCGCGAAAATTTCAGGATTTTGCATGCAAAGCCATGCAGCCCAGGCATGCATGGTCATTTTTTGCGAAATAGCAGGTTTTTTTGGGGATTTTTACGCGGATTTTTTGCGGGTCTGCTGCGCCTGTCTTCGCAGGAAAATCTGGCACTGTTCGGGTGAATATTTTGCCTGACAGTCTGTCCGGGACGCTCTGTCCGGCCGGAATCCGATGGCGGTCAGAATATCCCGGTCGTCTTCTGCGTAACTGATGCCGGGCTGTGTCGTTAGATGCACCGAAAGCGCCTCTCGGATGCTGGCGGCCGCACGGTCGAGCGCTCGCTCCCTGACTCTCTCCGGCTGTCCGTTGAGGTGCATCAGCTCCGGGGCGAGGGCTGCGGCCATTGCTGAGCCGTGTTCTGACATAAAGGCGCGGAGCTGACGACGGATACTGATACGCTGTACCGCTTCATGCGCCCGGATGTAATGCCCGGCGGCCTGATTCACTTCCCATTTTTTCAGGTCAACGCGGTCACGCAGGATTTCCGGCGTATCCTCCCCGGTCACATGGCCGGTCAGTTCATACTCTCTGTACACCATTTCAGCCTGCGACAGCGCCGCCTTACAGGTCAGCCAGGCCACTTTGTTTTGCTGGCAGGCCTCAACGGCCTGCTCCAGTGGAATGCGGGACATCTTTTCGTCTCCTGAATCAGTGGCGCATCGATGAGCGGGCGCGGTCGAGCAAGGGGCGGACCTGCGGGGCCACAGGAGCCGGTTCCGGCTCTTCTTTTTTTGTTGGCTGGTGTATCACGTCATCGATGGATTCAATGGTGCGAAACGTGGCAGAGCAGAACACATCGATGCACTGGTAGTAGCACTGTTTGACGTTGTCTGCCAGATAGCGGCTGGTGCGTACATGCGAGGGTTTTCGACAGAACGGGCAGCGCATCATGGCTTCACCTCCTGCGTTTTACTTTTTGCTGCCAGTTCTGCGCTTTTCGCCATCCGGCGCACGGGACTTTTGTAGAGATCCATATCCACACCAGTAAGTGCCGGGCGGTGGAGGCCGAGCTGGGAAATAACCGGCTCCTGCTCCATATTGAAAGTGTAAAAATGGCTCTGCGTCAGTACCTGTGCACCCAGTTCCTCATACAGTTTTTTGTGGGGATGTTCTTCCCCCTTCAGTTCGAGCTCACGCAGTCGAAGGGTGAAAGCCCGCACCAGTGCCGGGCTGATATTCTTCATCGCCTCTGCCCATTCATTCTGTGCACAGACGGAGAATGCACTGAGATGGGCGCAGACATAGTCTTTTCCGGAGGTACATGCGGCCAGCATCACGCGGGCTTTATCATCTTCAAGGTCGGCAATCAGCCCGGTAAATTCCTCTGCCAGTTCGCGGCTGGCCGTTCGCTGGCTGTGCTCGGCTTTCATCTCAGGGGTCATTACTCCGCGCAGCTCACGGAAACGGGTTCGCCACTTCTGCACAGCCTCAGCACTTTCTTCCAGCGCGTTCTGACGCTCTTTCTCACTGCGGGTGATAGCCGCGCCGATATCGTTCAGCTTGAGCATATTGTTAGTGTGGGTCGTTTTTGCCTGAATGAATGACGCCAGCGCTTTGTTCAGGCTGGCAGCGGCGTTACGGGAGGCTGTCTCATTCATGGCTTTCAGGGTGCCGTCAATGAGAGTGCGGGTTTTCTCATCCTGCGTGCTGCCGATGGTTTTCATTACGGCGGTAAACATGTCTTTTTTCATCGTCGGGCTCTCTGTGTTTTCAACCTGACGCCATTCTGCCCCGCCCCAGACAACAACTCGATCCAATGCAGTTGTGGCACTTCTGGCACAAGCAAGGGCGGTTAAACCCGGCTGGCCAGAGAAAGGTCTCTGGAAAACCCTGTTTATGTTTGTTTTTTTACTTATAACTATTCACTACTGTTCACTAAGAATAAAAAAGAAGGTAATACAGTAAGTTAGAGAGTGAACAGTTGAGAGGGAAGTGTTCACTGAGTGTTCACTACTGTTCACTCGACATCTTCCCCAATGCGTTCCCGACTTAGACTTTATTTAGATTGATATCATTCTTATTATCGATAAAACGAATAAGAGATAGTGCAGTGAAGTGCAACGAAATGCCAACGTATACAAAATCATTGCCAGTGTTCGCCAGTGCCTGAGAATCAAGCGGTTATGGAAGGTGGCAGTTAAAAATCATTTGTTGCCCTGAGCCAAAATATTCACAAAATAGATAGCTACCCGAAGCCGGAAGGACACGTCCGGCATTGAATGGATTTTATGAGGTAGCCCGATGCACACTGCTTTTTCTTCCCCGTCTTCTGCCCCTGCCACCCCAATGATGCCTGTCTCTGATGCCGTTCAGGAGCGTTTTTTACGCCTGCCGGAAGTTATGCACCTGTGCGGTATTTCCCGCTCAACCATCTATGACCTCATCAGCCGGAATGCCTTTCCGCAGCAGGTCTCCCTCGGCGGCAAAAATGTTGCGTGGCTTAACTCCGAAATTGCCGCGTGGATGGCCGACCGCATTGCCGCCCGTAACAGAGGCTACGACGCATGAAGAAGGCTGCGCCGCAAAAAGCCCCTTTTTCTGGCTTGCATCTGTTGTTTGTTTCCTGGTACAGTTTTACCGCTGTCGCAAAATCGGCAGCCGGGATTGGCGTCCCGTATACAACATTGGCGACACCAGACGCGCCTTGCGTCTTTTTTTGTGTCTATGCCTCAAAGCATCCATTTTTGATCCACAGATGTACTTATCTTTGGATCCTTCGAGTAATGGTGGCTCAGGCGGGGGCTTCTCACGAAGCGCCGGTTTCCAATGTTGCCGGTTACGCCAACCCCGTCTGGGCTACCACCAGTGAAATTGGCGTTTCCAGTGGTAGCAATCAAATGCAAACATTGGAGATTGCCTTTATGGCTTCGACCCCCACCCCGTCACACCCGCAGTTTGTCTTTGTATTTGCCGCCGTGCGTCGTGCAGACCGTAAACCCCGTATCTGTATGCTCCGTACTGTTGCAGGTGATGAGTGCTCTGCGCGCCGTGCCCTTATTCGTGAATATGTCCTCTCTTTTGCTGGGCGTATGCCGGTAGCGGAGGTGGATGCATGAATCAGCCTTCTCTCACAATCAAAGATCTCGAATGTCTCGAGCACCTGCGCAACGTCGGCCAGTTCGTCAGTGAAATGTCGCAGGTACAGGACTGTACTTCCTTGCGTCGGGATCCGGCGCAGCAGTCACAGCTTTCCTCTGTGATTTACCTCATGACTGCTCAGCTCGACAGTGTGGTCGAACGCTGTAATCAGCGCTGGCTCTCCGGGGAGGCAAACGTATGAAGCAGACATTGACCCCGGCTTTACGTGTCGCCCTCTACCGCCGGGCCGTTGCCTGTGCCTGGCTGACCGTATGTGAACATCAGCACCGCTATCCGCGCCTGACTCTCGACACGCTGGAAAGCGCCATGACCGACGAACTGGAAGGCTTTTACCTGCGCCAGCACGGCGAGGAAAAAGGCCGTCAGATAGCCTGCGCACTGCTGGAGGATTTAATGGAAGCCGGGCCACTGAAAGCCGCGCCGTCGCTGTCCTTTCTCGGGCTGGTCGTGATGGATGAGTTATGCGCCCGCCACATCAACACACCGGCACTGCACTGAGGGAGAAAACGCCATGAAACTGAACGTTACGGAAACCGTCAAACAGGCGAGCGGCCACTGGCCGCACATTCTCCCGGCGCTGGGGGTGAAGGTTATTAAAAACCGCCATCAGGCCTGTCCGGTGTGCGGTGGCTCTGACCGCTTTCGCTTCGATGACAAAGAGGGTCGCGGCACATGGTTCTGCAACCAGTGCGGCGCGGGTGACGGGCTGAAACTGGTCGAAAAGGTGTTCGGTGTGTCGGCCTCCGAGGCCGCCGAGAAAGTGAGTGCCCTGACCGGCAGTCTGCCGCCGGTAGCTGAGGATATGATTGCCGCCGCTGAGGCTGAAACTGATGCCACCCGGAAAGCCGCTGCAACGCTTGCCGCCTCACTGATGGAGAAGACCCGCCCGGCCACCGGCAACGCCTACCTGACCCGCAAGGGCTTTCCTGCGCTCGAATGCCTGACGCTGACCACCACGCACAAAACCGGCGGCGTGACCTACCGTGCTGGTGATGTGGTGGTGCCGCTGCACGATGGGTACGGCGCACTGGTAAATCTCCAGTTCATCAATGCTGACGGTCTCAAACGCACGCTGAAAGGCGGGCAGGTGAAAGGGGCAAGTCACATCATCGAGGGCCAGAAACAGGCCGGAAAACGCCTGTGGATTGCGGAGGGCTACGCCACGGCTCTGACCATGCATCAGCTCACTGGTGAAACCGTCATGGTGGCGCTGTCGTCCGTGAACCTCCTTTCTCTGGCAAGCCTGGCCCGGCAAAAGCACCCGGCCTGTCAGATTGTGCTGGCGGCCGACCGTGACCTCAACGGCGACGGCCAGACCAAAGCCGCTGCGGCCGCAGAAGCCTGTGAGGGCGTAGTGGCCCTGCCGCCGGTGTTCGGCGACTGGAACGATGCGTTTATGCTGCATGGCGAAGACTGCACCCGCCGGGCGATATACAACGCAATTAAGGCCCCGGCCGTCAGCCCGTTCGACACCATGAGCGAGGCAGAATTTACCGCCATGAGTACCAGCGAGAAAGCGATGCGGGTGCATGAGCACTACGGCGAAGCGCTGGCCGTCGATGCCAACGGCCAGCTCCTTTCCCGCTATGAAGCGGGTATCTGGAAAATTATCCCGCCGTCTGATTTTGCCCGTGACGTGGCCAGGCTGTTTCAGCGTCTGCGAGCTCCGTTTTCGTCCGGGAAAATCGGCTCGGTGGTCGACACCCTGAAACTGATTATTCCGCAGCAGAACTCCCCGGCGCGGCGGCTGATTGGCTTTCGCAACGGCGTACTCGACACCGGCACCGGCGTATTCAGCCCGCACAGTAAATCACACTGGCTGCGTACTCTGTGCGATGTGGATTTCACTCCGCCAGTGGAGGGCGAAACGCTGGAATCGCATGCACCGAATTTCTGGCGCTGGCTCGATCGTGCCGCCGGTTACCGGGCAGAGAAGCGCGATATTATTCTCGCTGCGCTGTTTATGGTGCTGGCGAACCGCTACGACTGGCAGCTCTTTCTGGAGGTGACCGGTCCCGGTGGCAGCGGGAAAAGTATTCTGGCCGAAATCGCGACCATGCTCGCCGGGGAGGATAACGCCACCTCAGCGACCATCGAAACGCTGGAATCCCCGCGTGAACGTGCCGCCCTGATTGGCTTCTCGCTGATACGACTGCCTGACCAGGAGAAATGGAGCGGTGACGGCGCAGGGCTTAAGGCCATTACCGGCGGCGATGCGGTATCGGTTGACCCGAAATACAAGGATGCGTATTCAACCCATATCCCGGCGGTGATTCTGGCCGTGAATAACAATCCGATGCGCTTCACCGACCGCAGCGGCGGTGTTTCCCGTCGCCGGGTTATCCTGCACTTCCCGGAACAAATCGCCCCGGAAGAGCGTGACCCGAAGCTGAAAGACAAGATTGCCCGCGAGCTGGCCGTCATTGTGCGCCAGCTCATGCAGAAGTTCAGCGACCCGATGAGTGCGAGGACGTTGCTACAGTCTCAGCAGAACTCCGACGAGGCACTCAGCATTAAACGGGATGCTGACCCGACCTTTGATTTTTGCGGCTACCTTGAGGCGCTGCCGGAGCCTGATGGCATGTTTATGGGGAACGCCAACATTATCCCGCGTCAGCCCCGGCTCTACCTGTATCACGCCTATCTGATTTACATGGAGGCGCACGGCTATAAGAACACTCTCAGCCTGACCATGTTCGGGAAAGGACTGTCGGCCATGCTCAAGGAGTACGGGCTGAACTATGACAAGCGGCGAACGAATCAGGGGATGCAGACCAATCTTGCTCTCAGGGAGGAAAGCAACGCCGACTGGCTGCCTAAGTGCGATGAACCCGCAGCGAAATAACCTATCTCAGACCGGCGATGCCGGTCTTTTTTTACCTGAAAACCGGAAAAAATGAACAGTAAAGTGTTCACTGTTCACCAACCATTCACGCCATATCGTCATGAAAATAAAGGTAAAAAATTCTGAGTGAACACTGTGAATGGTTTTTCTGTAAAAAAGTTATTACCCCCATTCATCATTTAAGAGAGCCAGAAAATGTATGTGAGCGGTACAACAAAATCGTAATACCGCATTTGATGCTCAAGTAAATGAATTGCAAGCTATTAAAATCTATCAGCAAAGCGAGGACTGCGCGGAGGTTAAACGCTTAAAAAAGTAAGAATGTTCAGGTCAGTTAGAGGTCGTAGGAAAGTAAAGGTATAAAAAATAAATTAATACATTGATATTAAAAGGATATTAACATGGTGGGTACAGTCAATCTCCCTCATACATGCCCTAATTGCAAACGCACTACAGCACATACGGCTACGCAGTTACAAACCCTCTTCGGGTTCAGGACGATCCCCTCAGGCGCAACAAACCAAAGTTGGTGCCGGGATTGCCGCTCCAACAAAAAATAGAGAGAGTGATAGGAAGGGCCAGCGTAGATCTAGGCTGGCTCTTGATATCGAGACAATATTGATGTTCCGCACTCTTCAAAAAACAGCTATCCAAACTTGTTCCTCCGGCCCAATAAAAGTGAACAGTAAAGTGTTCACTATTCACCAACCATTCACGCTGTATCATAATGAAAATTAAGATAAAAAATACAGAGTGAACAGTGTGAACAGTTTTCCTGAAAAAAAGTTTTTTTCTGTTCCGGTTCGGATCCGAGTAACGGATCCAAACCAAGTAAGAGATTTTTTGGATTTTTTCTATAAAACCAACAAGTTGATGTAGATATGGTCACAAAAAATGATGGGGGCACAAAAGGGGGCACATGAGACAGTCATTATTAATTTTTCGTTTAATTTCATTGTGTTGAATTGATATTTGAGTCCGGCCTTCGCACCAAAAGCATGTAAATGGACCTCAACTGAGGTCTTTTTTTATGTCTAAAATCCAGTATTTATCTACCTTTCCCGCTATATTAACTCTCTCAAAGTCAACTGACATCAACGTACATCTACCAACACATGTTGGTACAGATGATGGTATTTCCGGTTCGATAATGCTTGTACCAACAGGGAGGGGATAAGCATGGCGTTAACAGATATCAAGGTCAGAACAGCCAAGCCAACGGATAAGCAATACAAACTGACCGATGGCAGCGGTATGCACCTACTTGTCCATCCTAATGGTTCTAAGTACTGGCGTTTGCAGTACCGTTATGACGGCAAGCAAAAGATGTTGGCACTTGGGGTTTATCCTGAAATCACACTGGCGGATGCCAGAGCACGTCGTGACGAAGCGCGTAAGCTGCTGGCGAATGGCGTCGATCCGGGAGACAAAAAGAAAAATGATAAGGTTGAACAGAGTAAAGCACGAACCTTCAAAGAGGTGGCGATCGAGTGGCATGGCACCAATAAAAAGTGGTCTGAAGATCACGCCCATCGTGTGCTAAAAAGTCTGGAAGATAATCTCTTCGCAGCGCTTGGTGAGTGTAATATCGCTGAGTTAAAAACTCGTGATTTATTAGCACCCATTAAAGCCGTAGAGATGTCTGGACGTCTTGAGGTTGCTGCCCGTCTTCAACAGCGAACCACGGCCATCATGCGTTATGCAGTGCAAAGTGGGTTAATTGATTATAACCCGGCACAAGAGATGGCTGGGGCGGTTGCTTCCAGTAATCGACAACATCGTCCGGCGCTGGAATTAAAGCGCATCCCTGAGTTACTTGAGAAAATAGACAGCTATACCGGCAGGCCGCTAACCCGCAGGGCGACAGAACTCACTCTGCTTATCTTTATTCGATCCAGTGAGTTGCGTTTTGCTCGCTGGTCAGAAATCGATTTTGAAACGTCAATGTGGACCATCCCGCCTGAGCGAGAGCCTATTCCTGATGTGAAACATTCTCAGCGAGGTTCAAAGATGCGTACCCCTCATTTGGTGCCACTTTCAAAGCAGGCGCTGGCGATCCTGAAGCAGATAAAACAGTTTTGCGGAGAGCACGTGCTGATTTTTATTGGCGATCACGATCCGCGTAAGCCAATGAGTGAAAACACCGTAAACAGTGCGCTACGGGTGATGGGCTATGATACTAAGGTTGAAGTTTGCGGCCACGGCTTCCGCACAATGGCCTGTAGTTCGCTAATTGAGTCAGGACTATGGTCGAAGGATGCGGTGGAAAGGCAGATGAGCCATATGGAACGCAATTCGGTGCGGGCGGCGTATATCCATAAAGCGGAACATCTGGACGAACGCAAGCTGATGTTGCAGTGGTGGGCTGATTTTCTGGATGCGAATCGGGAGAGAGCGATTACGCCGTTTGACTATGCGAAGATCAATCGGGGTAATGGCGAGTGAGTTGAATGCCTTTATTTCTCGGTTGATGTATAAATTAAAATGGCCAACCAGCCCGCTTAGGACTGGTTGGCCGCTGTATTTTTACCGTTGTTATCAGAATTCCATCTGCCAAGTACAGAGCCGCTAGGCAAAAAGAATGTCTGCAATAATGCCTTGAATGTACATATAGTTGCGAGCATCATCGCAAACATGTGCTCAAGGATTGTTCAACGCAATTACCTCTGACAAAACCCTAAAGCAAGCGATATCAAATATCACCATTTGGCGCAAAGGTGAACAGCGTGCGCCACATAAGCCATTATTGCTGCTGCACGTCCTTTCACGCTATCGGCAGGGTCATGAGCGCCTGTTTAACTATAGTTCTGAAATCTACGAGCCCCTGTTGGATCTTCTGGAACGTTATGGACCGCAGCGCCGTGACCAGCGCCCGGACATGCCGTTCTGGCGTCTGAAGGGCGATGGCTTCTGGGAACTACAAAACGCGGAACAGTGCTCAACCAATGGTAGCCGCCAGCCGCCCCGTCGTGAACTCACCGAATATAATGTCGCGGGTGGATTTGATGCCGACAATTTTGCGTTGGTGGCAAAAAATTACAGGTTAATTGATACGCTGGTGCAACAGCTTCTGGAGGCGCATTTCCCAGCCAGTATTCAGGAAGACATCGCTGACGAGATGGGCTTTGATATTCGCACCTCTCTCCGTCAACGCGATCCGAAGTTTCATAGGATGGTGCTACGTGCTTACAATTATCAGTGCGCGATCTGCGGCTTCAACATGCGCCACGACAATGCGCCGATTGCTCTGGACGCTGCCCATATCCGATGGAAGCAGCATCATGGCCCTTGTGAAGTACCCAATGGCCTGGCACTGTGTGCGATCCATCATAAAGCGTTTGATCGCGGCTCGATTGGTCTAGATGAAAATATGCGTGTGGTGGTTTCAGGTGCGGTTAATGGCGGTGGGGTGGTGCAGCGATTGTTCTGGGATTTTGCAGGGAAGACGATCGCGCTGCCACCTGTTAGCGATAATCATCCGGGTGAGCAGTTTGTGGAATGGCACAGGAAAGAGGTGTTTAGAGGAGAGCATTGATCTGGGGTAGGGCAGATATTTTGCGAGGGGCATAAAAACCATTCAGCCTTAATGACTAAATGGGAGTGTTAGAAATTCTGTGTCATTCCAGTAATATACAATCAAAAAGGAATGACACATGTCCCAACCCTTTGATTTCGATAAAGCCCTGAAAGCACTTCAGGATGGTCAGGCGCTGACAGGGAAAG
>Ga0207655_1000184_pt1 | contig 111832 bp, 151 predicted proteins | sample KBSM44metaG_FD_184398 | JGI IMG/M metagenome (GOLD analysis project Ga0207655, IMG submission 184398) | Miscanthus rhizosphere microbial communities from Kellogg Biological Station, Michigan, USA - KBS M4-4 metaG (SPAdes) (version 2) | ecosystem: Host-associated > Plants > Roots > Rhizosphere... | reverse complement strand
AATCTTTTGTATCTGTACCTAACAAATGAAGAAGTGTTGGTAATAGATCTACTTGACCACCATATGAATGATTTACGCTTCCCTCTACGCCAGGAACATGAATGAATAATGGAACACGTTGTAATTGTGCTTCTTCGTAATTGTTAATTTCTTTTCCGAGTATTTTTGACATTGCTTTATCATGGTTTTCAGAAATACCGTAGTGATCACCATATAAAACAATAACAGAACGATCGTATAGACCTGATTCTTTTAAATACGTAAAGAATTGTTGAACGGATTCATCCAAATAACGAGCAGTTTGGAAATAACGATCAACTGAACTGTCTCCTGTTGTCGCAGCTTCAATACTTGTTTCTTCTTGAGGCATTGTATAAGGAAAATGATTAGATAGCGTAATGAACTTAGCGTAAAACGGTTCTTTTACGGTTTCAAGTAACGGAATAGATTCTGTAAAGAAAGGTTTATCTTTTAATCCATAATTGGATATATTCTCTTTACTCATGTTATAGTAACTAGAATCAAAGAATTTATTTACACCGAATGATTTATACATTTCATCGCGGTTCCAAAACGTTTTTCCGTTTCCATGGAAAATAGCAGATGTGTAACCTTGTTGACCTAAAATAGCAGGTGCAGATTGCAACGTATTTTGTGCTTTTGTTGTGAAAACAGAACCTTGCGGAAGTCCAAACATTGAGTTTTCTAACATAAATTCAGCATCACTTGTTTTACCTTGTCCTGTTTGATGGAAAAAGTTATCAAAATAGAAGGTACTACCATCTCGTGTTAAGGAATTTAAGAAAGGCGTTACTTCTTGTCCATTTAATTGATAATCAATTAAAAAGTTTTGAAACGATTCTAAATGGATATAAATAACATTTTTTCCTTTTGCTACACCAAAATATTGAGGATCGGGCTCTGCGTAAGTAGATTTGGTGTAATTAACAATATCAGTGATATCATTACTATCAGCAAATGCACGTTGTGCAGATGATTTCGTACTTTGAATGGCATCGTAAATCGTGTAATTATAGGCACCTAAATATTTTACTAAATAGTTGCGGTCAAATGTTCGTGTTAGTAATTGCGGGCGATCTGATTCTGCCAATCCCAAATTTAAAGCTAATAGTAAAATACCTGTTAAATAAATCGTTCCAAGTTGACGACGATTCATACGATAAGATTTCATACGAACGATTCTAAAAGCAAGTAATGCAATTAAAAGAATCGTATCTAAGAAATAAAGTGCATCATATCGATTTAATAATTCCCAAACGCTCCCTCCTAAATCACCAAAGTTTTTGGTTTGAGTAAGTGTTGGTAACGTAATAAAATCGGTGAAAAAACGATAATATACGATATTGGCATAGAGAACAAAAGATAAGAAAAAATTAATAATAATTAAATAAATATAAGATTTTCTTCCTTTTGCAAAGAGTGCAAGTCCTAAAAATAAAATGGCGGAGCTTGCTGGGTTAAAAAACAATAGAAACTTTTGAATGGTATTACTAATACCTAAATGGAATTCAATCCGATAAGCGATATATGTTTTTGCCCAAAATAAAAGAACTGCAAGGAGGAAAAAACCTATATGTTTACTTATTAAGGATTGAATGGTTTGTGATACTTTCTTCATAAAAATCCCCTCCTAAGTGTAAAACATTTAACATTCAATGTATTTTTCTTTTTTTTATTAAATCCCTTTCTTATGTTGTAACACGTTTTTTAAAAAAAAGGAAAAAATGTTCAAAAAAAAGACCATACGTTCATTTACGATACATACTTTTGTAAAAAATGAACCATACTAATTATAATGAAAATAAAAAAAGAAAGGAAGTAAAAAATGATAGATGTATATGTGTGCGAGCCTTATGATAAACAATATGTAAAAAGTATTGAAAATGAATTAAAAGCTTTCCAACAAGTAGTAGAAGGAGAAATTGAAATCATATCGCTTGGAAAATACGTAATTGTTTGCGATGAAGAGGCGAAATTAAAACAAAAACGTCCTTCCATTCATATGGATGTTGATTTTATTGCAGGAATTAGTTTTTTTGCTAAAACTGAAGATGATCAGTTTGTGACATTAGATGATTCTGATATTGAAAATATTAAACGGTATATGAAAGGAGAATCCATAAGTGTAATTGCATAAAAAATCGCCCGTTTCTATAGAAACGGGCGATTTTTTGTTGACAGAAAAAAGAAGAAAAAGTAGTTTAAAAGAGATTTTAAGAAAAGGAGATGAAAAAAATGAATTTATCTCTCAAAAACACGTTAATTATTGCTTCGTTGATGACTGTGTCCATGGGAATTGTATCTTTTTTAGGTTACGCAAAATCTAAAAACCTTTTAATAGATGGTGCGAAAAAAGAAGCGACAGAACAAATGAAATTAGTTAAAACAGATATCGACAATTGGGTGCATGAAAAAAAGGAAATTGCCTATTATCTTTCCAAAATGGATATCTTTAAAAAAGGTGATTTACCAAAAATTTTTGCTTACAACAAAGAAGTAACAGCTAAAAATAAAAACGTAGAAAATGCAGCTGCATATATCGGACCTACGGGAATAGTGAAACTTCCAAACGGGAACACGGATGATATTAGTAAACAAAAATTATTTACAGTGCCTCAGTCAGGAAAAGTTTATACAACGGACGAACTTGCTATTTCTGGTATTACAAAAGACAAACCTATTATTCGAACGATTGCGCCGTTATATGATGAAAAAGGAGAGTTTGCAGGAGCGGCGGGAGCTGCATATTATGTAGATGATTTATTAGATATTATTTCTAAAACAAAAATTGGAAAAAGCGGATATCCTATTGTTTTTTCATCCAATGGAACCGTTGTTGGTTATAAAGATAAAACGTATATTATGAATAAACATATTAACGATTTTAAAAATGAAAAATTGACAAAATTAGTAAAAAAAACAATGCATGGAAAAAAAGGAATGATTAAAACAAACGTTAACGGTGTAGAAAGTTTTGTTTTTTATCAAAGAGCTACAGAAGTGGATTGGGGAATTTTTGTGGTCGTTCCTCAAAAAGAAGCCTTAGCAGATGCTAATAGTTTACTTATTTTCTCTAGCATTATCACGGTGATTTCCTTGATTGTAGTCATTGTTAGTACTTATTTAAGTTTAGTCCGCACATTAAAACCATTAAAAGTTATTAAAAAACAATTACAAATACTTGCTAAAAGCGAAGGAGACTTAACCAAACGATTACCTGTACATACAAATGATGAAGTTGGAGAACTTTCATGTGCATTTAATGGGATGCTTGGAAATCTTCAAGAATTGATTTCATCTATTTTAGAAAAAGGAGAAACAGTATCAAACGCTTCTTATCTGTTGCTTCAAAACATTGAACAAATGTCCATTGCTTCCAAACAAATTACAGACTCTATACAACATTCTGCAGAGAGTTCTGAAAATCAAACCTATGAATTTCAAAAAAATTTACATTCAACCGAAGATATTGTTCAAAAAATGACGGAGATTTCTCAAACATTTCTTACTGTAACAGATCAAGCAAAAAATGCAGCAGATGAAGCAAAAAATGGAAATCAACATATCAAAGGATTGATTAATCAAATGACAGAAATTCAACAATCGGTTTATACTTCATCTGACGTTGTAGGAAAATTAGCTGCTCGATCCGAAGAAATTGGAAAAATATTAGCTATGATTACAAATATAGCAAATCAAACCAATTTGCTGGCTTTAAATGCAAATATAGAAGCCGCACGTGCAGGTGAGCACGGGAAAGGGTTTGCAGTGGTAGCGGATGAAGTCAAAAAACTAGCGGATCAATCAGCGTTTTCAGCTCAACAAATTTCTACCATCGTAAATGAAATTCAAGAAGAAACGCTCCATGCAATGACTAGTATGAAAAAAGGAATAGATGAAGTAGCAATTGGGATGAATCAAACAGAAAAAATGGGGGAAATGTTTGGAAGTATTGTGAAAACCGCAGAAGATGTAGCGGAGGAAATTCAACATAATTTCATGGCAACTGAACAAGTTGTTTCTAAAACCAAGGATGTAGAAAAAACGATTGAATGTAATGTGGATGTTGCAAAACAATTATCTGCTAATTTTCAAAAAGTTGCTGCTTCTTCTGAAGAACAATTAACAACAATTGAAGATATTAATCATTCTGTTGAATCGTTATCACAAATGGCAAAAGAATTACGACATTTATTAGATAAATTCAACATATAAAAAACTCCTTTTCAGGAGTTTTTTATATGTTGTTCTTGAAAAATAATTCCTTTCATATAGTGAACAAAAGGGGATGAGAAAATGAGGCGTACACCTTTTAAATATGAATTTGGTCAATTAACCACACTATTTCATTATGCCATTCGAAGTATTGAAGCAAGTGGATTTAATGTCGTAAATAACGAAATGAGAGAAACGATGCAAATTGTACCTTTTTCAAAAGAAAAAAATGTAAAATGTTTGCCATGGGGAGCCATTCAATATGAGGGAAGTCGCTATTTGCATTTAAAAAAACCTACTGTTGTAAGTATTCGATTTTACAAGCGAAATATCCCTACTGCTTTACAACAAGAACTTAATGCCATTACATGGTTTCGAAGAGATAAAAATAAAGGACCGTCGATAAATAAAGAATCAAGTGTCATTGCGTTTAAGTTATCGACGATAAATGAAAAAGAACGGGAATTAATAAATGCTCTTTATGATGTGTTAAAAAAATATGCCAAATAGAACCGAAAAAAATCGGTTCTTTTTTTCTATTTATCAAATTTTATGTATAATAAAGGTGTAACAAAAAAAAACCATTTTGGAAGGAGTTTTTTTACATGTTTAAAGGACACATTCAAACAAATAATCACCGTTTTAAAACAAAAGTAAGTGCACTAAATGGCGCAAAAACTCCATTTGGCATAATTCAACGAGATATGGATGATTTGCATTTTGAAGAAATTTCAACAATTATGAATCAAGCGATTTTTAATTACCAACATTTAAAATGTGATCAACCTTATTTTGTTTCTGTTGAAATTACATCAAATCCAAGTGGGTTAAAAAAAGAAAAAATATTTGAAGTAACGTTTGATAAAAATGGAAAAAGTATAATTGAGGGATGGAATGAAGACGTTCGACTATATCCGCTAGATAGCGAATTATTTGAAAGTTTTTTATTCGAACAAACCATACAAGGTCAAGTGGAAATCCTAAAAGAAAAAATAAACGAAGCACTTGATCAACAAAATAAAGATAACTTTGACTTATATACAGAAAAATTACGTACATGTAATGATTACTTAAGAAAATAAATAGATAAAAAGCACATCAATTGATGTGCTTTTTTCAATCTTGCATTTTTTTAACCATGGTTAACAGTTCATTGGACATTTGTTCAATATATTCAGCTGTTCCATTTACTTCTTGTGTAGTTGAAGCTTGAGATTGTACTTTATTTTTCAACAAATCAACTGTTTTTAAAATGCCACCAACTGATTCATTGATTTGATTCATCATTTGTTCAATTTGTCCAACGGCATCCGAACTATCAACAGCAAGTAAACGAACTTCTTGAGCAACGACCGTAAAGCCTTTTCCCTGTTCTCCTGCACGGCTTGCTTCAATGCTTGCATTTAACCCAAGAAGATTAATTTGAGCAGAAATTTGTTTAATTAGTTCGGTGATTGCTTTAGTTTTATCAATACTTTCTTTTGCTTTTTGTGCAGAAAGAAGTGTATCTGAATAGGTATTGGCAATTTCATTTGCTTGATTGGTCACGATGTTTAATCCTTCGGTCATTTGCGTAACAGAACTTGAAAAATCATTCATATTACGAACCAATTCTTTTTCCAAGTTATCTTTGATTTTATCTTGCGTAATATCTCGTAAAACACCTGCTGCATGAAGAGGATTTCCTTCTTTATCGCGAAGTGTTTCGCACATGAGGTAATACCAACGATAGTCCCCGTTTTTACTTTGTAATTGTAATTCTGTTCCAAATGTTGTATTCCCTGAAGGATCATAAATATGAGCAAGAAAAGATTCTGTGATTTCTTCTCGCTGATTTGGATGAACACGTTCTAACCAACTAGATAAAACGTTCGGGAAATCATGTTCACTTGAATAATTCAACAATTTTCTAAATTGAGGAGAAAACCAACAATATGTTTCGGCGTTCATTGGTGTTTGAATACTCATTCCCCATGTACCTTCAGATGTTAAAGGACTTAAACTTAAGGCTTTATTAATTAGTTCAAAACGATTAATTAATTCGTTTAGCTCGTTTAATTCTGTTTTTTTATCATGAATATCTCGTAAAACTCCGATTGTACGAACAGGTATTCCATTTTCATCTCGCGCTGTTGCTGCTTTCGCGTGAAACCAACGATATCCTTCTCCTTGTACCATGGCTCGTAATTCCATATCATAAGGAGTTCTTCCTGTTGTATCTTGAAGATGTTTTCCAAATTGTTCTTCCATAAAAGGTAAATCTTCAGAATGAACCGAGTTTCTCCAACTTAAATAAACATTTGGAAAATCTGTTTCATCTTTATATCCTAATAATGTGCGAACAGTATCTGAATAAAGATTAGGATCTACCGCATACCCATCCACACAATTCATATCCCAAACACCTATTTGATTGGTTTCAAGTACAAGCTCTAATTTTAATTTAGTAGCTTGATAGTTTTTATTCGTCCGTTCTATGATACGATTCATGGTTTCTTTGATTTGGCGAAGTGTAACATCCTCTTCATCCTCTTGTAAATACACGTCTTTTTCTGATTGATTTAGGCTTTCTTCCATATGTAATAATTCAGATAAAAGCTGTTTCATTTTTTCATTTTTTTGTTTTTTGAACATCCTATAAAACCTCCTTTATAAATGTATTTAGCTATTGTAACGGTCTTTTCATTTTTACTGTATTTTTTATAAAAATACAACTTTTTTCCCCATTATGTTAGAATAAAGGAGTAAGGAGTGAATTTATGGGTGACTTTATTCCATTTTATAAGCCGAATATTCCATTAACAAAAGAAGAACAACTGGAATATAATCAATTGATTGAAAAAATTGAAAAATCAGTATCTTTGCGTGATATTTATTACTGTCGAAAACAAGTAAAGGCATTTAAAGAAAAGATAGAAAAACGGATTCAAGGAGAAAAAAAGTAACTTTTTTTCTCCCTTTTTTTTATTTTTATGTAAAATAAGCACGAAATACAAAACTTTGATGAAAAAGGAGTGCTTTTATTTATGTTAACAAAAGTCTTAGTAGTGATGGTAATTGGAGCTTTAGGAGGTTTTGTGCATCGATTGTTGTTTGAAAAGAAGTTGTATCTGCCGAAAATGAAAGAAGATGAAAATGGTCGATACTTGGAATTGGGGTTTTTGAAAGATATCATTATTGGTATTGTTATGGCATTTATTTCAACCAATACAAGTATTATGTACGTACCAGTGTTAAACCTAGTAGTAACAAGCTTTTTAGCTTCTATTTCTGGAAAATTTTTATTAAAACCTGTTGTCCGTCAATTCATTCAATATCGCAAGGAAACGCTACAAACAGAATTACAATCGCTTCAAGAAACGCCAGCCCCAACCCCACATCCTCAGCCGCTTGACCAAAAAGCGCAAGGGCAATAAACAGGAACACTAGGAGGTAGTCTTTGTTATGACTGAATTAGAGGAAAAGAGATGTGAACGCCTTGGAGAAAAATTAAAACAAGCCACCACAATTCGCGAACTTTATCATTTGGGAAAACAAATAAAAAAACTCAAAAAAATAAAAAAACAAAGACAAAGAAAATTAGAAAAACGATTCTTGTGAATCGTTTTTTTCTTCCATAAATAAAAAAGAAGCGTATAATAATAAGTGCAATTTAATGAAGAAGGAGCATGAAGATGAAGTTTTTTACAGATTTTTATGAAAAGAAAAACATGCAAGTGCAGTTTGTTCAAAAAAATGAAAAAGAAATCAGTTTCACTTTTTTTAATCACCCGTTATTAAACGGAATGGTATTAGAAAAAAAACAAATGCGGTTATGGATTGAAATTGAAGAGAAAAATGAGATTTTTCAGCAATACTATCAACAAAAAGAAATAGAGTCTTTATCACTAGAAGAACAAGAGAATATTTATGCATTAATTGACTGGTTTCAAGAGAAAGATCCTCAGCCGAAAATCATGTTTCATAAAGAAACAATTGGTCGTTCATTGATTAAAAAAAGAAAAGATTTTAAAGAAAGCAAAACAGGAAAATGGGTGAAAATTGAAATGCCTGAATTCCATTCTTTTCAACGAACATTTAAACAACAAGTGCAGCAGTGGTTAAAAGATTATGAACAAACACATATTGATCTAGATTATATGCACAGTAATCTTCATAAGCAGATTCGTTATTATTACTGCGGGGTAAAATCAACCATTGAATTTCATTGGAGTAAACAAAAAATTGTCGTAAAAGATATTTATCACCAAGAAGAATACATCGCAGAAAAAGATGAAGTGCCTACGTATTTAGAACATATTTTTACAAAAATAGAAAAAGAAATGCGTATTAAAAACACCTTGCGTCCTCAACGGTATCATTTTGATCATTATACAAAAAAATTCTTTCGCCAAAAAGAAAGAGAAAAAATCTATCATGCATTATTAAAAGTGATGACGCCGCAAAAAATTGAGCAAGTAAGTGCGGAAAAAAGAAAACAAAAAGTTGAAATACAGTGGTTTGAAGATGAGGAAAAAGAAGAAATCGTTTGTTACATACTAAATCATCGACTTGTAAAACCAAAACATGAAACGACATGGAATGTATAATCAAAAAAGCCTAACATTCGTTAGGCTTTTTTCTTATGGAGTCCAAATTTTATTTTCGATGGTTTTAATATCGCCATTGTCATAGGCAGAAATAAATTTTTGAACAAAGTCTTTGTTGTATTGTTTCATAACTGTTGGATAATTTTCAATCGCAAAATCACGGAACCAGCCTGAACAAAGCGTTGTACAAATACGTTTAACTGCTCGTTCATAACAAGAAAAGTGATTGCTCCATTCTGATCCATGTTTTGGTACGATGTAACGTTCTAATGCGATAGTGTAAGCTTCTTCTTGAACGGCTTGAACTTGCATCTCATGAGGAAGTTCAAAAAACATATCTTTTTCACACCAAGCAGAATCAAAATCTTTTTTCATCATTTCATAAACAGGTTTTTCATGGTGTTTCATTGTTTCATGAATGTCATCGTGGATGAAAAAACGTTCAACAATCAATTTTGAACTAAAGAAATCTTCGTTACTAACATTTAATTTTGGCGTGCGTTGTTTGTAACGATTTTCTGCTTCTTTTGAACGAAGTTCGTAGTACGTATTCATGTGTTCGTTTCGAGTAAATTCTCCTAAGTATTCTTTTAGTAAATGATAATCTTTTACATTTTTCTCGAAATGAACAGGGAAAATAAGATGACTACGTTTTGTTAATAGTAAATAAGGAAGACTTAGGGCATAAAATGTTTCGCCTACTAATCCTTTTACTTCTACTCCGTTTGAAACAGAAGATAGATGTCGATGTAAAAAATCTGCTGAAGTTCCTGGGAATGCAATTTCAATTTCATATTGACGTTGTGTTGCAAAGTTGTTGTAAACCGAAGCTTTGTATTTATTTCCTTCTGTTGGATACAATGTATCAATATTTGATTCAAACGTTGTTTGCCATTTTTGAAATTCTTCCCACGTCATAATAACGTCATAATCACGATTTTTTAAACGGAATTCATCGCTGTGATAAGTAGCAGGTAACTGAGATAACATTGCTTTAGATCCAAGAATAATCATTATATATTCCTCCGTTTTATCTTTTTTTGTAATTATTAATAACTTTCTTCTTCGTAGTAACTATCTTCATCTTCATAATAACTACTTTCATCTTCATATTCGTCTTCGCGATATTTTGAAATGATATCATAGGCTGTAACTTTTAAAGGAAGTCCCATTTCTTCTGCGTGGTATTTTAATACCTTTAATTTTTCTTCTACTTTAGCCGTTAATTCATCATAGCTAAGATCTTCATCATCTTCACAAAAATTATGAATTTTTTGAATTTCTTCTGCGATTTTTTGGATATTATGTTGTGACATTTCCATTTCATCATCTCTCCATTTCTTTAACTAGAATACCTATTTATTTTACCATAAAAGGAAAAGTTGTTTTGAAAAAAATAAGAAAATTTATGATAAAATATAAAAGTAGATTACATAACTAAAAGGAGAATGAATGATGTTAGCACATAAAAAAATCAAGGAACCTATTTTGCATTGTTTTCAGTATGGATCAAAAGTATATGGAAACAACACAGAACTATCAGATGATGATTATATTGTGATTGTACAAGCAGAAGAAGAATTAGAATATGGCATACACGAAGGGAAAGAAAATATTACGGTGTACAGTCAAAAAACGTTTGAACGTTTACTTAAAGAACATGATATCGCCGCAATGGAGTGTATTTTTTCAAATGAAACACCTTATATGTTTGAAGTAGATTTAGCTCAGCTTCGTCGTTCCATATCAGCCGTAGCCTCTAATAGTTTTGTCAAATGCAAGAAAAAATTGATGCAAGGACCAGATTATAATCCCTATATAGGGAAAAAAAGTTTATTCCATTCGCTTCGTATTTTAGATTTTGGCATTCAAATTGCTGAACATGGGAAAATTATAAATTTTGCTTCATGCAATGACTTGTTTTTTGAAATCATGAGTATAGAAAGTGATGATTGGACACTTTTTAGGGAACGTTTTGAACCGATCGCGAAAAAATTAAAATCACAGTTTAAAAAAGTAGCACCACTTAATAAAGATGTACGAAATAAAAATTGGTAAAGAGATTCTTTAACGGATCTCTTTTTTTGTAAGAAAATCTCACATTATTTTTTAAAATTAAATAGGAAAAAACTTGTTTTTCGTTAAATAATTGAATAGTATAACAAAATATATAATAAATTGTTAGATTATCTATCAAATAGGAGGAAAATATGAATCGTGAACGAGTTATTCAATTATCAAGAGAAATATTGGAATTAGATTTAAAACGAGATGAACTCTATGAAGAATTAATAGTGTTGTCAGAAGGAAGAGGAGAAGAGATATTACGAGCTGTACAAAATGGAATTCGTTTAGGAGAGAGAAAAAGTGACACATCTAATCGTTAAAGAACAAACGTTTTTGCCGATTGGTGCATGTATCGTGGCAATTGGTGTCCTATTTTTGAACGCAGGGCATTTATTGATCGGTGGAACAGTTGGGCTTGGAATATTACTTCACTATATGACCAACGAATCGGTTAGTTTTTTAATTTTTTGTTTAAATATTCCTTTTTACTTACTGGCGCTTCCGTTGCTTGGAATAAAATTCACTGCAAAAACGTTTATTAGTGTTTGTTTTCTTTCCTTTTTTTCGGCGTATATTCCTTATTTATTACCTTTAGAACATATCCATCCGCTCATAGGTGCATTATTAGGTGGAAGTTTATTAGGGTTTGGTATGGCAATTTTGTTAGCTCACCAATCATCCATTGGCGGAATTACAATCTTAGCGGTATTATTGCAAAAACGATATCAGATTAAATCAAAAACAACGATTTTGTGTTCAGACGCTTTGATTGTAGGTTTATCGATCATTTTGATTGATATTCATGCTGCCTTGTATTCCATTATAGCAATCATTGCGACGAATTTTTCACTTGCATACTACAAAAAAATAAATGAGAAAAAAAGAGGCTAAATTCATTTTTTTTGCTATCATGGGTAAAAAGAGGTGAAAAAATGAAACTTTTACTCATTTATTTATTAATCATTAATCTTTATGGGATGGGATTAATTATTGCAGACAAAACAAAAGCACGAAAAGGAAGTTGGAGAATTCCAGAAAAAAGATTATTTATTGTGGGGTTGTTCGGCGCAGCGGTAGGAATGTTTATTTCAATGAATATTATTCGACATAAAACGAAACATATTTCATTTATGCTGGGATTTCCTGTCATGATAGGGCTTCATATTGCGTTATATATTCTATTAACGTAAGAAAAAGATAGTAGTAAATGCTATCTTTTTTTTATGTTTTGTAATTTTTCCTGTACAATAAAAAAGAAGAAAAGATGGAAAAAAGGAGAGAAGAGTATGGTGAACGTAGATGAAAAAGCAAGTTGTCTTGAGTTAATTAAAACCGTTTCAACAGGATTGGAATTGTATGATCGCGTGCGAGATGAAACAGTCGCGCAATCAATTTTTAGCTTAAATGAATCATTGATTGCAGATGTAGCAGAATTATATGGATTGGAATCATCCATTAAAGAAGAACTAAAAGAAAAACAAAAAGATGATCACGAACGTCGAATGAAAATTGATCAACTTGAACAACAAATGATGCATAAAGCTTCAATTGAAGAATTTAAAAAACATGTATCCCATGTATGCAAAGAAATCAATAGTAGATGGAATGAAGAAGGATTTAAAGGGTCGTATCAAACCAAGTTAACGCAATACGGAACTGTTTATGTCACATTATCTTTGGATCTTTTAGAAGAACCATGGGATTTAGAAGAAGAAGATGAAAGTGAAGAGTTGGATCCAAAATACAAAAAAGCTTTTCAACAAAAAGAACTTGAAATAGATGAAGAAGGAGAATATATATTTATTAAAGATAATGATGCAAATAAAGATATTTTAACGAATGTTATGAAAAAAAGATTCCCAGGTATTCATATTTTAGAATGGAAACACATAAAAAATAATGGCGTTTTTTATCTTCGAGAAATTAGAGCTTCGTTATCAAATCTTATGTTTTTGGAGGAAAAAAGATGAATAAAAACGAGGAATTACGAGCCTATTTGCATGAATTAGCCATACAAATAAACGCACATGCACCTTCAAAAGAAAAAATGCAACAACTGATTTATGCCATACAATCGCTTTCACTTGAATTATCAAAAGGAGCAGGATATGACAGAAATAAACAAAGTGCATTAGAAAAACATTTTGAAAAAAAATCAAAAAAAACATTGCAAGAATTAGAGGAGAAACAAAAAAGCGGAACACGTTTTTTATATATTCAAGAACAAATGAAAGAAATCGTATCAAAAATACAAACGTTTTGGAATGAACAAGGCTTTTATTATGTAGGGAATATAGAATCAGATAATAATGGAAATATAGAAGTTGAATTTGCTTTTGCTTTAGGATTTCCATCTATGAATACAAAGAAAAAGATAAGCGGAAAAATAGAAGAACAAAAAAATAAAGCATATTTTTTAAAAGAAGGATATCGATTAAACCAAAAAGAAAATGGATTTTTGGACTGTGATAGCAACAAAGAAAAAATTGCGACTATTATTCAAAAACGGTTTCCTTCTTCTTACATTAGGTCATGGGAAACAAGTATGAGTGGGCGAAATGAACAAAAAATAAAACGAGTATATATTCGTATTCCAGATGTATTAGACATTTAATCTTTTAAGAGCGACAAGCGTCGTTCTTTTTTTATTATAAAAAGGTTTTTGTGGTAAAATGTGGCAAGGAAAATAAAGAGGAGGTGTTTAAAATGTTTGGTTTTTGGTTTTTTTGTTCCATAGCAATAGCAGGTTATTATTTTTTAGAATATGAAAAAATAAAACGAAAAAAAGTAAAAGAAGTATTTACTAATGAAACAAAAGCATTAATGACAAAAGAAGAATTGCCAAAGTACACAGGTGTAAAAGAAGAAGATATTGATGATTTAATTAAAAAAATAAAGGTTAAATCAATTGAGATAAACGGAAAAGATTATTATAAACTGGAAGAAGTGTTAGAGGAAATTGAGGAATTATAAAAAACAGAGGCGTATTTATACGCCTCTGTTTTTTATAAAGAACGATAGGAACGAAAAAAAGTTGACATATTGCTTTTTTACTGTTAAAAAAAGTAAAAAAGAAGGTGAGGGAAATGAAGAAAGCAGTTAGATTGATCGCGTTTTTGGCAATATTTTTTGCAATTATACACAAAGTGGATGCAGAAACCGTGTTTAATAAAAAAATTACACTTTATGAAAAGGTTGTTCTTTATAAAGAACCAAAAGATGATCAAAAAATGAATGATAGCATTGCGCCACAATCGGTACAAGCGATTGAAAAATCGGGTAATTGGATTAAAATTCAAACATGGATGGGACCAAAGTGGATTAAAACAATTCGTTACAACGAAGGAACACATACTAAACAAACAGATAAACTAACATTAAAATCAAATACATACTTATATAATCAGCCATTAGACGACGCAAGAATGCCTAGTCTATTAGGACCGCAAACGGTTCTATCTTATGAAAAAATAAATGATTGGTACCTTATTGAAACATGGATGGGACCAAAGTGGATTAAATCTGCTAACGCGGATGTAACAGAATACAAAGAAAAAATATATGTCCCTTATACGACGATTCTTTATCATCAAAACGATGAAAAAAGTTCAACAGGAATGAACATTGCCCCGCAAACGGTCACGGCGGTTAGTAAAAAAGGAACGTGGTATCAAATTCAAACGTGGTCAGGGCTTAAATGGATTAACCCAGTTAAACCAATGTTTGGAGAAGTGAAAAAAGAACAAAAAGAAGTATTTATTCACTATCAAGCTTCTTTATATCGTGTTCCGTTTTCTGACATGAAAACAGGTTCATCTATTTCACCACAAACGGTAAAAGCGTTTGAAAATTGGACTTCGCCAAGTGGCGAAAAGTGGTTACATATTCGCACATGGACAGATGATATGTGGGTCAAACAAGATGAAACAATTCCTTACACGGTTGAGTTAAGTAAATGGGGAATATACAACGATGGAACTCATTCAATGGAAACGACAAAAGGATTTAACAATCTATTAAAATGGGCAAACGAAAGTGGAATAAAACATGTATATGTACCGAAAGGAACATATTTAATCGATAAAGATAATCGTATTAATATGGTAAGTAATATGACATTTGAATTAGATAAAGAAGCCATTCTTCAAAAAGAAACAAATGGATATGAAGAATATAACCTAATTTATATTGGACCGCTCACGGAAAATATAGTCGTTAAAGGAGGAACATTAAAAGGAGATCGTGATACACATGATTATTCTCAAAAAGGTGCTTATACAGGTGGTACGCATGAATGGGGGTATGGTGTAAATATTGCGGGAGGACGCAATATCACGGTAGAAGGAATGAATATTCAAAAATTCACAGGAGATGGCGTTGCGATTGGAGGTTCGACCATTGGAGGTGGCGGAACATTAAATTCTTCTGATTTTGAACTGGGCGGACTTGATCAAAATGGAAAACCTACAAATGAAGCAGGAAAAATCCGAACAGTTGGTAAAACAAAAACCAATTTTGATCGTATTAAAAATGAACGTCACCGAGTGGTAAATATGTGGTTACCTCAAGGTTTAACAAACAATGATTTTGACGTTTGTTACTACACAAAAGAGGATGTATTTATTTCCTGTGATAAAGGCATGAGAGTCTATTCTATTTACTCTGAAGCGCCGAAAAATGCCTATTACTATCGCGCAGTATTTAACGCTGCAAGTACCAGTGGCGTAGAAGTGCAATGGATGGTTATAGAAGATGCAAAAGGTATTGTCATTAAAAATAACGATATTGGTTACAATCGCCGACAAGGAATTACAGCAGGGGGAGAAGATGTACAAATTTTAAATAATAAAATTCATCATACAGGCGGAACGGCTCCAAGTTCAGGTATTGATATTGAACCAGGGTATTTTCCTGCAACGAATCATACAATCAAAGGCAATACATTTTTAGATAATAAAATACAAGTCGTATTATGTTGGGGGATTAATGTAGCAGTGGATGATAATTATTTTGAGCAAACATCAGCTATTACAGGCGGAGTTGGTTTGTACATTTATCCGATGTATAAAGGAACAGTAAGTGTGACAAATAATCAATTCAAAGGTTCAGGATTTAGTATTGGTCCAGAAAATGCAGAAATAAATCATAATAAGTTTATGAATTCGACCGTATCGTTAAATGGGAAAAATCAACTCATTCAAAACAGTTATTTAGTGAATTCAACGCTGGGTATTGGAAATGAAGAAGGACAAAAAGCAGAAAATGTGATCATTGAAAATACAGGGGAAGATGCAAAATATAAAGGGAATCTTTCAGTAGGAGGAAAAACAACTACGTTGACAGATATAACTCTAAAAGGAATACCTGGAAGTCCCGCAACAATCGGTGGGTATAGTGCTGCAGATACAGTATTTGAACGTTTGACGATGATAAATGGAATATCTGGCGCAACAGGTATGCCTTCTGGTTTTTATAAAAATAGCACATTTATTTTTACAGGCGAAAAAACAAGTAATTTAGCTGTTCAGTATAACGGAAATGCAACATTCGATCATTCATCTTTCAAAAATGTGACCGTAAGTGTGAATACAGAAACGGCAGAAGCAACTCTTAAAGATTCATCGTTTATTTATGACAAGGATATGAACGCGCCTGCTGTATATGCACCAGCTGCTAAAAATATTCAAGTTTTACACAATCAATTTACAGCTAAAAACCTAACTAATGCAGGGAGCTACATCGTGAAAATAGGTCAATATTCTTGGACAAACCGACCTGCAAAAGTATTTGGAGCAAGTGTAAAAGAAAATAATATCGAAACGAACTTAGCAGTAAAAGGAATTGATACAAAAGAGGCAGGAATTGGAGCACCATCTTATATCATTCAAAATAATAACTTGTATAATGCAAAATTATCATTAATGGAAAAAGATACAGTTAATAATAACCAAGAATTATTGAACTAAAAAAGAAGTCAGTATGACTTCTTTTTTAGTAGGAATAGGTTCCGACGACATAATTTTTAATTTCTAAGTTTTTCAAATGTTCTTCTTCAAATCCTAATGAAAGAAAGGATGTTTTAATTTCATCATCGTTTTTTTCTTTTTCGGTAGAAGAAATACCGATTAATTTTTCTAGTTGAAGATCTAATACGCCTGATTGGCTTTTCCCAAGTTCGGCACCTATTACGTAGTAAGGACTTTCCATAAAGATTTGAAATCCTTCAAGACCCGCTTCCTCTAGCGCTTCTTCCATAAACGCAATGCCGAGTTCACGTTTATCTACTAAATATCCACGAACATGAACTAACGATACATAATCATCAAATCGTTCTTTTTCTGATAAAACCATTGGTTTAAATGGCTCGATTTTTTCGTGAAATTGTTTGTAAATGGCATCAAAAGAAGAATGTTGAGGTTCATATACTTTGTGCGCAGTTTCAAATTGTCCGCAAACAGAACAAATAATTTGTTTTAATTCTCCGTTTTCATAATCTTCATTTTCAACCCAAGCGTGTTCGCAAGATTCAATACCTTTTATATGCACTTCTTCCGTTATGTACGTAAAAGTTTTGTCCATTTAAAATCTCTCCTTGTTTTTAGATATGACTGTCTAAAAATAGTTTATAATGAGAAAGGAAGATAAAACAAGAGGAGATGTGGAAAAAAATGAAATTAACCAAAAAAGAAATTGAAAACAATACGTTTTATTCAGAAAAAAGATATGAAGAATTAAAAAAACGAATTGAAAAATATGAAAAAGATGAACACAAAGAAGCAAGGTTAGAACAAAAACTATGCAAAAGTTGTCGTTATTTAGCCAGTGGTATTGCAGGTCAAGGATTTACAAGCTATGCTTGCAAAGAATGTGGAATTAAACATGATCATCATAACACAAACACGCCTAGATATTGCAAGATATGCGCAACAACACATAACATTTGTGTGAAATGTGGTTCATCATTATAAGAAAAAACGACAACATTAGTTGTCGTTTTTTGTAATCGTTTGTAATAACCAATTTGGTTTGTGTTTTCCTTTTACTATATCGCCGTATCCAATAAGCCCAAAATCTTTGTGATAATATTCAACAAAGTTATAATGTGTATTTTCAATCACGATTACATGATCTAAACCGAATAGTGTGTAATCATCGTCTAATACTTTTTTGGAATTACGCTTACCAGATGACCATTTTTCGCCTTTTTTCAGTGGAAAAGCTAATTCTTTTACATTGTTTTTAAACTGATCTTTGAAATAAATACCATCTTTTTTTACTTCGTATATGCCTTGTTGATTTGCAGGTGAAGCGGAAATTTTTCCGTTTTCTAAAACACGATAATAATCGGAATCAATGGCTTCGCCATTTAGCGTTCGATACATATACGTAAGGTCTTTTGTAGGTAAGTAATTATCTGATGTCGTTTTATACGAATGTTTAACTGTTTCATTAAATTGTTCAACAATTTTTTCTTTATCGATGCGATGGAATGTTGTCATTTTTTCTAATACCCCATAAGGAGCACCCATTTTCGTTGTATTAATATAAAGAGAAACTTCATTTCCTTCTAAAAAAAGATCGCCTTTTCCACTATGTCCCCAATTGTCTTTTAAAAACGTAAATGAACCTTTCCCCTCTTCATTAAGTGTAACAGTGGTTGTAAATTCAACAGGCGTTATATGATAAAAATCATCGTAATAATAACTAAGTTTGACAGTATTGCTGTTAATAAAAGAAAAAGATAACGTGTTACTTCCTTGCTCAATGGATGTATTGACCCACGTTCCTTTATACTGTTCTTTGAACGTTTTTTTAACAGAATCAACCGACTCAATGGATAATACAGAAGGCTCTGTTTTTTTCACTTTTTCTTTTTCTTCTTTTCCAAAAACTAAAAACAAAAAACATACGCAAAAAAATAAAAGTAAAGGTGCTACTAATCGCTTCATTTTACGGACTCTCCTTATGTTAGATATGAAATCATTATACTTGTTTTTCTAATCGAAAAAAACCTTTTTTTGAATAATACGACTTTTTTTCTCTTCTTTTTTTATTTCTTATTATAATAAAAAAGTGAATATAACAAAAAAAGCCAGATCCTATGATCTGGCTTTAAAAAAAGGAGAGAAAAATGGAAATCATTTTATGGATTCAAGGAATAGCATTGCTATGTAGTTTACTGATGGAAGGAATTCAAACTCTCGTTATTTCTATCCTTAAAAAGAAATGTGAGAAAAAAGATATCACAGCGGGACAATTGCTTGAAGATTTTAAAAAAGAACATGCATTAGATAATCTTTTGATTCGTTATGATCAAAAAAGTCTGAAAGATAATGGCGCATTTTATGTGTTAAAAAATGAGATACATTTACATGTCAATTTTTTAACATCCACACAGTTGTTTCATTTGTGGTTAGCGATTCATGAAGGGTATCACGCTTTGCAAAAAAAGAAAAAAAGACCATGGACCATGCACGGGGCAAGGGGTTGGATTTCCATTCGTCTATTTTTAAAAAGTCTTCTATGGATAGGAAGTATCTATTGGGTCGTTTGTCACTTTGCTGATTTGTCGTTTTACGGCGAAACATTTTTCATTATCACGTATGTGATAATGGTAATCGGTCAATTAGGAACGCGTTTTTTGTGGGAAATAGATGCAAATAAACAAACGTTTCATTATTTAAACAACCATACCTACTTTAAGAAAGAAGAACGATTATTATTTGCGGCATTTAAAGAATTCATTGCCAAACCAGGTTACTTTGTTTATTGTTTTTTCTATATTATGTAAATGAAATGGAGCGAATGAAAAATGAAGAATGAATCTTTTTCAATCAATAAATTGATTGAAGTATTGAATGAAACGATGTTTTGCTTTGATGAAAAAAAGAAACTAGTAATGAAATGGGAAAAGGTATATATAGATGAAAGAGTAGGAATAAGCATTCGTATAAAAAATGATTTTTTCACAGTGGATTTAAAGATCAGTGATCAGCGAATCATTGGCGTATCTATTAATAGTCTCCCAGATGACTATCATGAATCTTTTTTTCTTCAGCTAGGTGAGATACTAGAAAAAATAGGTTTTGATGCATTTTTTATTAGAAAAGATAAAACGATTCTTCCTGCTACCAAAAAAGCAGAAATGATCTATTCCTTTTTAGAACCAATACGTCCTTATCTTCAAACCTATCTTGGAAGTAATAAAATGGACATTCGATTTCCTTATCTTCTAAGGGAAGTTGATCTTATGTTTGATTTTCAACAGTCTTCCGTTACCTTTTACTACGGAGAGGAAAAATTAGAAACGGTGACATCCAAACAAGAAGCCGTTCTGTTTTATTCAAAATGGTTAAAAAATGCAGAAGTATTTGACGAAATGTTCGACGATATCTTTGCTAAATGTTTAATGTATGATCGTGCGGCATTTCAATTTGATGATAAAAAAGGGCATATTCACCTTTTTTCAAACGTTTTATCAATAGGGTGTAGCTATTTTGTTCTAGGAGATGCAATGTTATATTTCGCTAATTGTTCAAGCGGGCATACAAAGGAACACTTAGAAGAAAAATTTGAAGATGTCACAAAGTTAAAAGAAAGCATTTTTACATTTGTAGAAAAAGTGATGAAAAAATCAAAAATAAAAGCGACACTGGAAAATCGTGTTCATAATTATTCTATGAAATTGTTTTATCAAATGTTAGGATATTACGATAATTGTCAAAATGTATTTTGTTCATTTGAGCAAGTAGAACAAGCAAGAAACTATATTAACACTCATCATGAAACCTATAAGTTAGAAAAACTAAATGACATAGATATGCTTTTGCTGCAAAGAAAATGTGTAAATAATTCATATATTCTTCCAAATAACTATATGTTTGAAGAAAGTATTGATAAAGTGTTTGCATTTGGAGAGTATATCTTCATTTTAGGAGATAAAGGTTATGATCCTATGATTTGGATGATAACAAAAGAAGAATTTAAAAAATTAATGACAGTCTAATCAAAAAAGCGACCCATGCGTCGCTTTTTTTCTATTTCCAAATTTCATACCACTTTTTTTGATTAATACCCATTTGTTTTTCGTATTGTTTGACAATTTTTTTAGCAGAAGTATCCATTCGTTTTTCAAGGCGCTTACTTAACTGTTTGATTTGCGAATCTGATTTATGAATTCCTTGTTGTTTAAAATAATTACGTAAATCGTGTTCCAAATTTTGCATAAAAAGTCCCCCTTTTTTTTCATTATAGCACATGCAAGGAAATCTCACACGTAACTTTTTTTATTGAAAAGGAATTTTCTTTCAATTCTGAAATTAATGTAAAAAAGGAGTGATTGGAATGGGCAACACCATTCGTATTGTAGAAGTACCTTTTGCGTTAGGGTCGCATAGAAGAGGGGCTGATGTAGGTCCAAAAGCTGTCATACATGCAGGATTAAAAGAAAAGTTGCAAGAAAAAGGATATAAAATAGAGAGAAAAACAATTTTTTTACCAGAAAAAGACGAAGAATTGACAAATAAAAGGTTAAAAAATCTTTCATCTGTTGTCGAAATGGCAGAAGTAGTAGGAAAAGAAATTGATAAAGTTATTCAATTTTCTCAATTTCCACTCATTATCGGAGGAGATCATAGTATTTCTCTTGGAACCATTGCAGGCATTGGTCAAAACTATGAAAATTTAGGGGTCATTTGGGTGGACGCGCATGGAGATGTGAATACGCACGAAACAACTCCTAGTGGAAATATTCATGGAATGCCGCTTGCTGCAAATATGGGGTTTGGACACGAAGAATTAATTAACATTTTAAATTATTTTCCAAAAATTAAACCGCAAAACGTAATAATTTTAGGAGCAAGAGATTTAGATGAAGGTGAAGTAGAATTATTAAAAAAACACCACATCACTTATTATACACATTGCGATATTGAACATCATGGAATTAAAAAAATAATGAAAGCAATCCATAGTAAATTTACATCAAATGGCGTTGAATCACTACATCTTAGTTTTGATATGGATGTACTTGATCCAAATGTCGCAAAAGGAGTAGGAACACCTGTAGAAGGAGGTATTACATACCGAGAAGCAGCGTATATTTTACAAGAAATAAAAAAGTGGAAGACGCTTGTCTCATGTGAAATTGTGGAAGTCAATCCGCTATTAGATGAACAAAATAAAACGGCTGAAATAGCTGTCAAATTAATACGAGAGCTTTTTTAATTTAAAAAGGGGATGTAATCATGGAAAAAATAATGAAAAACATGTTTTTGTATTTATCTAAACATCAAAAAGCGACAGAACTTGCCAGAAAACACGGACTAAAATTCGGAGCGAATCGGTTTGTATCAGGTGAAAGTTTAACCTCTGCCATTGATGTAACCAAAAGATTAAATGAAGAAAATATATTGGTTACATTAGATCATTTAGGTGAATTTGTTTTAACAAAAGAAGAAGCGGATGAAGCAACCAAAAGTTGTATTAAAACATTGGATGCAATAGAAAAAAATGGATTGAATGCAAATTTATCATTAAAATTAACTCAAATTGGGCTGGATTTATCAGAAGAGCTTTGCTTAAAAAATATGAAAACCATTTTACAAGTAGCAAAAGAAACAAACAATTTTGTTCGAATTGATATGGAAGATTATGCGCGAAATGAAAAAACATTACGTATATTTAAAGAATTAAAAAAAGAATACACCAACGAAGTTGGTGTGGTTATTCAAGCATATTTATATAAAAGCTTAGATGATGTAAAAAAACTGGGAGACTTACATGCTAATTTACGTTTATGTAAAGGTGCCTATAAAGAATCGGAAACCGTTGCCTTTGCCGAAAAAAGTAAAGTAGATGAACAATATCTAGAAATGATTAAAAAACATTTAAGTAATGGACATTATGCAGGAATTGCAACGCACGATAAAGAGATTATTAAAAAAGTCATTGAATTTGTAAAAGAAAAAAATATTCCCACTTCTCAATTTGAATTTCAAATGTTATATGGTATTCAAAACGATTTACTTCGTTCACTTTCTAAGCAAGGATACAAGACGAGAATTTATTTGCCATACGGAACAGATTGGTATGGATATTTTATGAGAAGATTAGCAGAAAGACCTGCGAATGTATGGTTTGTATTAAAAAACATAAAAAAGTCCTAAAAGGACTTTTTTATGTTTTACAGTTTAAAACGAGCAACTAATTCTTTTAACTTTTTCACCATTTCATCATTAGTTGAAGTGCTTGATTTGACTTCGGTATTTTTCTCATCGATAATGGTTGTTTGTTCGGAAATATTTACTACTTGACTTGTACTGTGTTCGATGTTTTGAGCCATTTCATTCATAGCTTCTGAAGAAGAATGAATAGATTGACTTAATGTGAGTAACTGTGTGTTGAAATCAGTTAATAATGTTTCAAAAGAATGAGCATCTTCATGATAGGTTTCAGATGTTTCAATAAATTTTTGATAATCTTTTAATACATTTGTATCAATAAAATCTAAAATAACCGAAGCATTTGAAGATAAATTAAACACAGAGCTTCTTACTTCTTCAATAATTTTTTGAGCATTTAACACTGCTTTAGAGGATTGATCTGCTAATTTTTTCACTTCATCTGCTACAACAGCAAATCCTTTGCCTTGTTCACCTGCGCGGGCTGCTTCAATCGCTGCGTTTAAAGCAAGTAAATTGGTTTGATTGGATAATTCTAAAATCGTTTGTGCCATTAAATTAATTTGCTCAACAGATGCAGATTGTACAATAGCTTCTTCAATTTTAGATTTCACTTGATTATAAATATAATGCGCTTCTTCTTTTGATGAAATAGCTTGTTCTTTTAATTGATTTGCTTTTTCACTTACATTAGCCGAAAGTTCTTTTCCATCTAGTGTTTGATCTGATGTTTTGGAAACAATTTTTTCTACGCTTTTCATGTCTCTTGAAATATCAGAACTAATAACGGAAATTTCTTCAATATTAGAAGCAAGTACATGAGAAGCTTTCATCGTATTACGTGATTGTTCTGATACTTCTTTTGCAGATTGATTCAAAACATTTGTTTGATTAACAATGGAATCTGTAATTGCTAAAAGTTCGGTTACACAAGCATATAATAATTTTCTCATATCAAATACTCCTTCGGCAATTAAGCTGAATTCATCTTTTGAAAGTAATAATTGTTTTTCATTTTCATCTTCTCTTAAATCAAGTTTGCTTGTTTTTTTGATTAATAAAACAAGTTGTTTGATTCGTTTATTAAGACTTGATGAAATCAAATAAGAAACAATTAAACTTAATACAATTACGATACTAAGAGTTATGATGAATTGAAGTTTAAGTGTGTGTAACAAACTTTGTAAATGATCTTGATTATAAATTACTTCAATAACACGATTATCTCCTTGTCCTGGATTTTTATAATAAAAATAATGATAAATGACTTTTTTTCCATTTACGATTTTTTCTATTTCCTTTGATTTAATTTTACGATCTTCTAATTGATAATAAACCTTAGGATAGTTGATTTTTATTGGTTTTCCGTTTTTATCGGTTTTACCTAAAGCTGTTTCACTTACGTAAAACGTAATATCTTCGACTGAATCGTATTCTTTTGTTAACTCTTCTGTTGCTTTTAAAAAGTTAAATGATTGAAAAATTTCATTGTTTTCTGATCCATAACCAAGTTCAATAATGTATTTATTATCAAAGGTTGGAAGGTAAGAAAATTTCTTCAAATTCCCTGTATTTTCTTCGATGGCAATTGAATCAGCAATAAATTCATTTTTTTTGAACCGTTTGCTTAAATTATCGCGAACAAAAACAGGAGCTATTTTTTTAAAATCCAATCCTAAATCATTTTTAAAGCTTGTATGCGTAATCACATAATTTCGATCAATGATATATATATCCATCCCATATTGTTTTTTTAACGCTGAAAAATCCCATGTATTAAAATTTGAATTTTTTTTGTATTTTTCGTTTAATGAAATTGAAATCTCCTTCATATTTTTTTCAACATCTTTATCAAAAAATACATAGGCTTTATCAATATCTTCAGCTGATTTCACAATATTTTTTTCAATTAAGGAATGTTCCACTTTCTCCTGTTTTAAAATTGTTTGTTTCATTTGTACATAGTAAAATGAAATAATTCCTATTGAAAGAAGAATGGTCAATAAACTAATAGAAAGAATAATGCGTTGTTTAAAAGAAAGTATCATTTTTGTTTTTAACACGCTGGCATTCACCTCTCCTTTATTCATGTATATAGCATACTGAATATGATCAAATACACAAGATTTTTCGTGAATTATTTAAAATAGTTAGAAAAATAAAAAAACGTATTGAATCCATCTACGATGATTTTGTATAATAAAAGGTAAATAAAGGAGTGGATGTCATGAGTAAAAGCGAACATTTTATTGAAAAAGAAACGAGTTTTGGTGCGAACAATTATAAACCTTTACCCATTGTTATTTCAAAAGCTGAAGGCGTTTGGGTAGAAGATCCAGAAGGAAATCGCTACTTAGATATGTTAAGTGCTTATTCTTCCGTTAATCAAGGTCACAGACATCCTAAGATTATCGCAGCACTAAAAGAACAAGCGGATAAAGTTACCATTACATCTCGCGCTTTTTACAATGATCAATTAGGAAAATTCTATGAAACACTATCTTCTTTAACCAATAAAGAGATGATTCTTCCTATGAATTCAGGAGCTGAAGCGGTAGAAACGGCGATAAAAGCAGCAAGAAGGTGGGGATATCAACAAAAAGGTATTCCGACAAATCAAGCTGAAATTATTGTGGCACGTGATAATTTTCATGGTCGAACGACAACGATTGTTTCGTTTACATCCGACGAAGATTATCAAAAAGATTTCGGACCATTTACACCTGGATTTAAATTGGTTTCTTACGGAAAGATAGAAGAAATTAAACAAGCGATTACGCCAAATACCGCAGCTGTGTTGCTGGAACCCATTCAAGGAGAAGCAGGGATTGTGATTCCGCCAACAGGATATTTAAAAGAAGTTTCCGCACTGTGCGCGAAACATAATGTGTTGTTCATGGTAGATGAAATTCAAACAGGTTTTGGTCGAACAGGGAAATTATTTGCAAGTGATTGGGAAGAAGTTGTTCCTGATGTATATATTATGGGAAAAGCACTAGGTGGAGGCGTATTACCTGTATCAGCGATTGCAGCAAATAAAGACATACTTGGTGTATTTGAACCAGGAAGTCATGGTTCAACATTTGGTGGAAATCCACTAGCAGCAGCGGTAGGAGTAGCAGCTATTGACGTGATAAAAGAAGAAAAATTAACGGAACGTTCCTTAGAACTTGGAAACTATGCAATGGAAGAATTGAAAAAAATAAAAAATCCAATCATTAAAGAAATTCGAGGAAAAGGACTATTCATTGGAATTGAATTAACAAAACCCGCAAGAGCGTATTGTGAAAAATTAAAAGAGTTAGGTTTATTATGTAAAGAAACACACGAATACACAATTCGCTTAGCTCCTCCTCTTGTCATTACAAAAGAAGAGCTAGACTGGGCAATTCAAAAAATAAAAGAAGTCTTATGACTTCTTTTATTTTTTGTTATAATAAGAAAAAAAGAAAGAAGGGAAAAAGGTGAAAAAAATTGAGAATTTGTGTATGAATTATTCATCATTTTTGAAAAAAAAGGAAACGATTGACTTTATCTCTTTTGAATTTAAAGGTAAAAATGAAAATTATAACATAAACGTTGATAAAAAATTTAAGTCGTATGAAAATTGTCCAATCGGATATTATTGTGCTGAAAATATTTGGAAATCTCCTTTATGGTTTCGGAAATTGCATGAAGAAACAAATCATTTATATTATGAAGAAAATAAACTTCGGTTACTCACTTTCAATGAAAGAAGGTCGCTTGAAAATATTATGTGGGCTTGTTGTTTGCCTGAAGAATTTGGAGAAGAATTGTATGATCTCGTTGGTTCAATGATGGATATACACCAAGAATACTATATTCCAAAAAAATATATAAATCTATGGGAAAAAATTTCAAAAATAATTAAAAAAGAACGATATATAATCGAAATTAAAAACGAAAACAAAGAAGAAATACATTTTATGATAAAATAAAAACGTCTAACATTGTTAGACGTTTTTTTCTTATGCAGTTTCTTGAATTCGTAAATCATTTTTTAAAATGGATAAATGAGAATCTTCCATTGATAAAGTTGCTTTGCTTTTAATTTTATGAAACATTTTTAATAAATTTTGTTTATCTTTACCTTTTGCGATAACTTTTTTCATATCATCGATAAAAGTTGGAAGTTTTCCAATTGTAATAGATAATGATTTAGCTTTTTTTGTACAATAATTAGTTGCTAAAGAAAGTGCTGCTCTTGAAATGTTTGTTCCAGTTATTTTCACAGGCTGATCTTTCTTTTCACCATTTTCAATAACATCAAACCATGTGAAACCATCTTTCACTTCAAAAAATTCAATGCTTATTTTTTTATCTTCTTGTAGGTCGGATAATTTACAGTGCGAGATATGTTTATAAACTAAACGGTCTTCTTCTACGACAGAATCTTTATAAAAACGACTAAAAGCATGTGCATTATTGTAAAGAAAATCTACATCTTTCACTTGTTTATAATAAACAAATTTCACTTTATTTTTTAATTCTTTACATAAATTACGTAATTCAATCATTATGTTTTTTTCGTTTTGTTCTTTTTCCCATGTTCTTTTTGGAATAGGAAGACCAAATTGCATATTATTAACAAATCCCATTTGATCTGTTGCTAAAGTGGCTTTATCGTACTTATGTTTTTTAATGAGTTGAAGTGCATGATAAATTGCCATATATTCTGAATAATCCGAAGTAATGGCAGGTAAATCAAATGAATGACCAATTGTTTTGTCTCCTACTTTTTGGATAACTCCTGCTCCTCCTTTATTTCGTTTTGCATCGTAAGATCCATCAACGACAAATAAAACTTCAGGTTGTGGTTCTGGTTTTTGTAATTCAGAAAAAATAAAACTAAAATCATCTTCTGTAACTAAATTTGTATTTGATTTTATAGAATTGAAAAAATGTTGAAATGTTTTTCTAAGAATAAGATCTTGTGATAAATATTCTTTTTTATAATGATCAATATTTTCAATTTTTCTCAAGAAAAGAGAAGGCTGTTTTTTGGAAAAACCTGTATAGTCATTCATGACATGAATCGCTGCACAAATAGGATTTTTATTTTTATTTTTCACTTCTTTTGTGTAATTGTTTATCGTAACGTTAAAGTGACAAACGTTATTTTTAATTCCTGTAAACGCAAGTTCCATTGCGAAATTTTGTTTTTTCTCTTCTTTTTCTTCTTTTATTTCTGATGTAAGAGTTTCTCCTTTTCGGAAATAATTGACGATGTCGTCGATATGAAAGAAACGTTTTTTTCCAACTTGTTGATAAGGCATACCTGTACGTGATAAACGATAAATTTTATCTTTTGATACACGAAGTACATCAATGATAGCTTCAAATGTTACATAATCAGCCAGTGTTCTTCCTTTTTCATCAACAAATGCTTCTTCCAATTTTTCTTGTGAAGGAAAATTCTTTTCATACCAAGGTGTTGCTTCTTCTTCTAAAAAACGATATTCATTTCCAAGTTGTAAATGAGGCATTCCTTTTTTACAAAACTCAACAATTTTTTCCGCTTTTACATTTAAAATCTTGGCTAATTCCTTTGGTAATAATAAATTCATTTCCATTCTCCTTTATTGGTTATTTCTTCCGTGAATATTGTAACATGAAAAATAAAAGTATTATCAAAAAAAATAAAATAAGACGCGAAAGCGTCTTATTTTGATTTTACTTTAGCGTGTCTTAATTCGCCATCTTGATTAATTTGACCATATAAATAAGCACCTTCAATATCGTGAAGATTATTTTCAAATTTAATAGGTGCATATTTTCCATTTACATTGTTGTCATCTCGCACATCGAAAATATAGACTTCCTCATGAATAATAACAGTTATTAATCCTGTTTTATAGGAGCTAGAACCAATGCCTTCTGCATCGTAATCAATGATGTACGATTTAAAAGGAGTGTAGTGTTCTTCTTTTTTTTCTGAAGAGGCTTTTTCAGCATCTTCGTTAGAAGCACAACCTGTTACCAATAGTCCACATAGCGCAAATAAAAACATCATTTTTTTCATCTTTTCCCCACCTTTTTCAAATTTTATCCTTCTATTAATTAGTATAATAGAAAAAATAAAAAAGTGGTTTTTTTTACACAAAAGAAAAAAAGTAAGTAAGATACGCACAACTCTTCATTACATCGTACTTTAGACACACTACACGAGGAGAAAAAAGGGAGGGATTTTGAATGAAAAAAGTTTTACTTATGACATTAAGTGTATTAGCAATATTAAGTTTTATGATTCAACCTACGGTTGCAAATGCGATGGGACCTATAAAAAAAGGTACATATGCTAGCGGAGCGGCAAAAATGAGCGTAACAAGTTCAACATCTAGTCGTTATACGATGTTTGTAACAAAACCAAATGGAAAAAGATATATGATTGCAGGTTATCAAGGTTCGAAAAGACAGCCGCTTTTTAATAGTTCTGGAAGAAAAGTAGGAGCTGCTGATGTAACAAAAAATTCTGAAACAAGAATTACTGTAACATTAATCGATGGTTACGTAAAAACAACGTATTATTTTGCAAAAAGATAAAATGCATCTTTTTTTCACACAAAAAGATTTTCTTCGTTAAAATAATTATAGACACTGAATAGAACGAGTTTTACGATCTGTTCAGTGGAAAAAGTAAAATCGAGGAGGAAATAAAATGAAAAAGATAGTATTAATTGCGATGATGATGTTAGCAGCCGTTGGATTCACTGTTCAACCGACAAAAGTAGATGCTTATATTGTGTCAGATAGGGTATCGAAAGGATCATACACAAGTACCAATGTATGGGGTGGTCGAGCGAATGTGACAAATGCTGGTGCAACAAAATATACAATGTATGTATATAATCCAAATGGTACAAAATATCTTATTCATGGTAAACAAGGAACGATTAAGCAACCTTTGTACACCACTTCAGGGAAGAAAATATCAACAGCTGCTGTGACAGTAACGTCTAAAAACAAAATGCGTGTCGCTTTTATTGTTGGTAAAAAAACAACGATTTACTTTTTTTCAAAAGATGTGAAAATGTAAAACATAAAAAAACATAGAATATTTTAACAGGCTCGGTTGACGAGGAAAAAAATGGATAATAAACTAAAAAGGGGAACGATTCATATATGAATTGGTCTCTTTTTTTATTGTTAGAGTTGACATCCTCCCCCATTTACCATCTTCGCCGCTTGAAGTGGGGGATTCCCAATTCCAAGCATGGTAAATAAGGAAAGTTACCGTTACCTCCATCCAGTCCGCCCGCAAGAAAAACAAATGCTTTACTTTTAAACGGTAGAATATCATCGGATAGGTGTATAGCACTGCCAAGTGCCTTGCATAAGGTATCGAGCCCTATGCAGTAGCTTACGCTACAATCTTTTCTGGTCTCGTAGAGATAACAAAACTTGCATTGATATCTGCATTTTCTTTGTATCCACAAGAGCATGTGTATTGATCTTTACGTCTGTTTGATTTGATTTGTTGTTTACATCTAAAACATTCTTGGCTTGTTTTGTATGGATCAACATATTCAACTTTCAGACCATGAAGTGTTGCTTTATACTGGATTTTAAGTCCTAAATCGTAAAAAGCCCATGAATGGATGTTACGATCAGTACGTTTCCAATATTTTTTCATCCTACGAATACCTGTAAGGTCCTCAAGTTTAATGGTTGTAGCGCCAATTTGCTCGGCAAATTGAAAAATTTTTTTACTAATAACATGATTATAATAATTAATAATGCGTTGTTCTTTGTTTTCTAGTCTTTTAACGGCTTTTGTATTTTTTGATTTTTGCATACTTCTGCGGAGTTTGTGATATTTACGACGGATATGACCTAGATGTTTGCCACTAAAAGTAAGGTATTGTTTCGTACTTCCACATCCTGCAACGGCAATAAGACGTAACCCTCTATCCACTCCTACTACTTTTTGACCTTGTTGTTCTTGAATTTCAAGTGTAATAGAAAATGCAAAAAACCATTTTCCTCTTTTTTGATAGAGCTGTCCATTTCCTTTTTTAATAGAACTAATGTTTTGATAAGAAAGATTGTAGGTTTTATTACTCATATCCATCTTACCTGTTAATAAATATTCAACCCAAAAAGAGCTGTACGCATTGGTTAAAACGGGTACATACTTATCAACCGTTAAATTTCCTTTTTCTCGTGTAGGGAAGCCCAACTTTAAAAAATTACCATCGTAACGAAAATGCCAATTTTGATTATTAAACAAAACCGTTTGTTTCTTTTTGAAGCTTGGGAATGATTTTGTCTTTTGATTCTTTTTCCAGTCTTGATAACGAGAAAGAGCTAATTTTCTTGCTTCCTGTTGAAGTGTTGTTGGAAGCTGGGAACATTGTTTTAATTGATGATCAATGTTTGTTTTAGTTTGTTTTGGATTTGTTTTTTTGAGTTCTAACACGTGATTTGCAAGGGTTGAAAATTCTTCTTGCATGGAAAGGTACATGTCTTCTTTTGTTTTGGTTGGTTTAAACAAAGGCAACTTGATCATAATCGTTACACTGGGCATTTTTTTACCTCCTTTTCTACGTATTTATATGTTCATTTTACCAATTTCATACTTGCATTTTCAATAGTTTCTCTTTATTTTTTCAAATTTTTTTCATTTTAATAATTTGAAGCAATTCATCCCCCACTTACTCGCATTCTCTCCTTGAAGTGGGGGTATTCTTGTATAAAGATGATAAAATTTAATACGAAGTGAACTTTTTACAGGAAATTGGAAATTTTATGCAAATTTTAATATAGAAATTGTGAAAAAGAATAATGAAAAAGGAGTGTTTGCTCAAATGATAAAAAGGAAAATGAAATTAGGAACAAAGTTTTTGTGCATTTTTTTGGTAATATTTATAGGAATTGTAATTTACAATATTTATGATAACAACCGTTTTATCGTTGTAGAAGAAAAAATAGTAATTGATAGATTGCCAAAATCCTTCGAAAATTTTAAAATTCTTCAAATCTCAGATTTGCATGGAGCATATTTTGGAAAAAACCAAGAGAATTTAATTAAAGAAATTAACAAATTAGATTATGATATGATTGCCTTTACTGGTGATATGAACAGTAGTGTTGCAGTAAATGATTCTGAAGAAAATTCAAAAGCTATTCTTAAATTAATAGATGGCATTAAGAATAAAGAATATATGTTTTGGGTAGATGGGAATGCGGGACCTTATGCGTTAGAAAATGTTAATGGAGCATATACGGGTGAACTAACAGATATGGGGAAGGTATTAAACAAAAAAGGAGTTAAAATCTTAGCACTCCCTTATTCTATATCACGTGGTAAGGAAAAAATTTGGATTACTCCTGAAATGTCAAAAAGTCTTTTTGAAATGTATATGCAAGAAGAAACTCCAGAGCTCGTAAAGTGGTTTGAAGGAAAAGAAAAATTCGATAAAATCCAAACACACTATAAAGAATCCTATAAGCAGTTAAACGAATTATATGGCAACGGCGAAGTGAAAATTATGTTGAACCATTATCCTAAACAACTAAATTTAACTACGAAAGAAATTAAATCTTTGGGTGATTTAGATTATGAATTGATTTTAGCTGGTCATTATCATGGAGGACAGTGGCGTTTACCGTTTATCGGGGCTCTATATATTCCATCGCCAACCGCGGGGGTCAATGGCGGATATTTCCCTGCGCAACATGCAGCAAAGGGACTAAGTTATTATGGGAACGCACAACAGTATGTAAGTGCAGGATTAGGTGCAAGTTCTAACGTTCCATTCACTAACTTTAGGTTATTTAATACACCAGAAATTAATTTGATTACTTTAAAAAATAAATAAACCGTTTAAACTTAATACAAAAAACGCTCAGATTTTCCTGAGCGTTTTTTTTATTCTTCTAAACGAGTGACTAGCTTTGCTTGTGTAAATTGCAATAAATAATCAGGTCCTCCTGCTTTTGAATCCGTTCCTGACATATTAAATCCTCCAAATGGATGAATGCCTACTAAGGCACCTGTGCACTTTTTATTAATATATAAATTTCCGCAATGCATGCGTTCGTATGCTTCTTCAATGCGTTCTTCATTTTTAGAATGAAAAGCTCCTGTTAATCCGTATTCTGTATCGTTATACAAATCAATAGCTTCTTTCCACTCCTTAGCTTTTGTAAGAGTTAAAACAGGACCAAATATTTCTTCTTGGAACACGCGGTGATGACGTTCAATGTTTTCTATAATCGTAGGTTCGATATAATAACCGATTTCGTCGTTTCCTTTTCCGCCAAGAAGTAACGTTCCTTCTTTTTGTCCAATTTCAATGTAATTTACTATATTTTTAAATGCTACTTCATCACAAACAGGACCAACTGGATGATTTTCAAGTTGAGAACCAACAGTTAAACCACTTGCATAAGTAAGTATTTTTTTCTTTACTTCTTCATAAACGGACTCAACGATAATAGCTCGACTTCCAGCAGAACATTTTTGTCCTTGAAATCCAAAAGCGCTTGTAACAATATCTCGTGCTGCACGATCTAGATCTGCTGTTTCATCGACAACAATTCCATCTTTTCCGCCCATTTCCGCAACCACTCGTTTTAACCAAATTTGCCCGTTTTGCGTTTTTCCTGCACGTTCGTAAATCCGTTGTCCAATCGTTTTAGATCCTGTAAAAGAAATGAAGCGTGTTTTTGGATGATCTACTAAATAATCACCAATTTCAGTTCCGTATCCAGGTAAATAATTGACAACACCTTTAGGCATACCTGCTTCTTCTAATAGTTCAACAAATTTATATCCAATAACAGATGTTCGTTCAGATGGTTTTAAAATCACTGTATTCCCAGCGACAATAGCAGCAGTAGTCATACCCGCTAATATGGCTAACGGAAAGTTCCATGGTGGAAGAATGATACCAACACCTAATGGGATATATTTTAATGTATTTTTTTCATTTGGGAATTGAATATATTTGGGAGTTTCTACATTTGAATCAATAGATAGTAATGGATCGGGATTTGCAAGATCCAACATTTGTCTTCCGTAATATTCTAAAAAATCAATAGCTTCTGCTGTATCCGCATCTGCTTCTACCCAGTTTTTCCCCGACTCGTAAACCAACCAAGAAGAGAAATAATGTTTTCGTTCACGAAGAAGTGCTGCTGTATCAAAAAGTAACTGAGCTCTTTTTTCAACGGACACTTTTCTCCAGGTTTCGAACGCATGTTGCGAAGCAACGTGCGCTTGTTCTGCTAAAGTAGTGTCTGCAACAAAAACAGTTCCGATTATTTCTTTTTTATTTCCTGGATTATAAGAAGTGAGAAAACGTTCTGATTTTATTCGTTTCCCGTCAATAATCAACGAATATTCTTTGCCCAGTTCTGCTGATACATGCTCCAGTTGTTCTTTAAACAACTGTTTATTTTCTTCTAATTGGAAATTCGTAAAAGGTTCGGTTTTAAATGTATAAAGATGTTTTTTCATGTTAAATCCTCCTTATAACTCTTTGTACATTATTTTAAATATTCTAAAAAATTCCTAAAAAAAGATGCCAAAGGCATCTTTTTTGTTTTATTATAAACGAAAAAAAAGAAAATAAAAAAAATTCTTTCCATAAGTAAAGAAATAAGTATAATAAAAGTGTAACCATAAAAAATATATTTTAGGGGGAAAATCATGAAAAAAGTCATGAAGTTAAGTGTCGTAATGGGTTTTATTTTTGCCTTGTTGTTTTCTACATATTCAACAGCACAAGCAAGAAGTTTTAGTAGCAGTAGAAGTAGTGGAAGCAGTTTTCATTCATCAAGTACGAGTTCAACTAAATCGTATTCAAAACCTTCCACTAGTACGAAAAGTACTAGTACAAAAATAACACTTTCGAAGTCAAAAACAACAACGAGTGCAACGACAAAATCGAAACCAAAAACATCAAAGTCAAAAACATCAAAGTCAAAAACGAAGGTAACGTCGCCAACAACAAAAACAAATACAGCGATTGTTCCAAATACGACAAATAAAACAACAAAAAAGAAAACTAAATATCCTCGCACGGTAAAAGTAGCTTACACATTTGCAAAAGGGAGCGAAGGATACGGAAAAGGAAAATATTACGCTTTTGATATTACCATTGATGATTTAGATATTATTCCACTTAAAAAGAATAAAGAGAAAGAATACTATATGGTAACAGACGGAGAAAAGGAAGAAGTAACGGTAGGGAAAGGACATGAATATCCGAACTACGTGTATGCTAAAAAGAAAAAAGGAACATTTAAAATGACCTTTAAATCAAAAAGAGAATACACGATTTTCAAAAAAGAAATGAAAGATAAAGATAATCCAATGACATTGAAAATCAACTAAGTAAAAAACGCGAGCTTATTCTCGCGTTTTTTTTGGTAAAATAGTATTTCCTTTTATGGTCGTGTTTGGTGATAACTGTTGTAAGTAATTCATTTGTTTTGTATCATATGCTTGATCTTTTTTGATAATTTGATTTTGGCTAATTTCATAAGGTTGGAACTTCATGGAAAAATGATTATTCTTAATACAAATCGTTAAAAGACCTGTTTCTGTTGCTCTTCCTGTTATATAATTTGGAAATAAAAAGTTTCCGATTGAATAAGCAATTGGTTTTCCTTTATAATATTCAAATCCTTGTAATACGTGAGGATGGCTTCCTATAATCGCATCTGCTCCCGCATCGATCATTTTTTTAGCAAGTGCACGTTGGTATTCTTCAGGTTGATTATTTTTTTCAATTCCCCAATGAATATAGACAAATACATGGTCTGATTCTTTTTTTTCTCTTTCAATAGCTTCAATTACTTTTTTTTCTTCATATGCATTAGCAATTCCTATTTTGTTTGGTCCTGAAAACCAATTACCATCTGGCAATACGCGTGAAAATGCTAAAAATGAGATATTTTTTCCTTTTATTGTTTGATGAAACGCTCGATACGCTTCTTTATCATCGATCCCAGCACCTATATAGGGAAGCTTTTCTTGTTTTAAATAATCCATTGTATCTATTAACCCTTCTGTTCCGTAGTCCATACTATGATTGTTAGCTAATGAAACTAAATCAAATCCTGATTGTTTTAATCCTGTAATGGAAGAAGGATTTGAACGAAAATTAAATTGTTTTGGATAAGGAGTTCCTTTTGTCGTAATAGCAGTTTCAACATTAACAATAGAAAAATCAGCTTTTTTTATAGCAGGCGTAATGTCTTTAAACGGATAATTCGCACCTTTTTGTTCCATAACTTGTTTTACAGACCAATCCATCATTGCATCTCCTGCATAGGATATTTCAATAGTAGAATCATGTTTAGCTGGTTTAATATGCTCTTCTTCTGATTTAAAAGCTCCACTGCAACCGATTAATAAACTAATCCCTATAAATATAGTCATTCGTTTCATTTGGTTCCCATCTTTCTGTAATAAAGTATATACATAATTGTTTTCTTTTTTCGAATTATCTTTTTTTATTTTCAAGAAAATCATAACATTTTTTTCAAAAATATGCCATCCACTATTTTACAAAAAAATAAAAATTATAGTAAAATAAAAGAAAAAGAGAGGAAGGTTAAAATGAATCGAAATCATCTAAATCGCCTTTTAATATTACAGAGATTGAACTATTTAAAACACGAAAAAGGAAAGACAGTTGCAGAAGTACTTTTTTTCTAAAACCACAAAATGTGGTTTTTTTCATATTTACTTTTATGTACAAAAAAGATAAAATGGCACAAAGGAGAGGAAAAAATATGACATACAAAATAGCATTTTTTGATATCGATGGCACGATTCTTCCGCCTAATCATATCATTCAACAAAGTACAAAAGATGCAATTAAACAACTTCAAGAAAAAGGGATTGAAGTCGTCATTGCAACGGGAAGAACGATTGTAGATACCTTGGATGTAGCAAAACAATTAAACGTTGATTCATTTTTAACATTTAATGGAGCATATGGCATTCGAAAAGGAAAAGAATTGTTTACAACTTCCTTTCCAAGACCGTTAGTAGAAAAAGTTTTACAAGAAGGACAGAAAGAGCAATTTGATGTATTGGTTTTAACAAAAGAAGGAACATCAACTTCTACATATGAAGCAGAACGTGTACGACATTTTTCTAAGCGTTTACATATGGATATTTTTGAATTAAGTGAAAAGCATAAAGAAGAAACATTAGGAATGACGATTTTACTTGATCGAAATTATCAAAACAATCACGAAGAATTATCACTTGTAAAATGTAACATTGATATTGATTTTTCGTATGACTTATTGTTAAAAGAAGTCAATAAAGGAACAGCTGTAGAACGCTATTTAAAAGAAATTGGTGTGGATAAAAGTGAAGCTTTTGCCATCGGAGATGGTATGAATGATAAAGAAATGCTTGCATATGTTGGAATGGGTGTAGCGATGGGAAATGCCTCAAAAGACCTTCATCCATATGCTAATTATATTACAACAAGTGTAGAAGAAGATGGTATTTTTAATGCGTTAAAAAAAGCAGAAATGATTTAAAAAATCGCCCTATAAGGCGATTTTTTCTTTCCAAATGTCTAATGATGTTTTATGTTTGTCATTTTTTAATTGATGTATGTCTCGTTTATGTTTTTCACACCAATAAACGAATGCTTCAAATTGTTCTACTGTTAATCCATTTTCAGATGCTAATCGTTGAATTAAAGCGTTCCATTTTGATAAATCAATTTGATTTTGAATTTTCTTTTGTTTTATCCACTCAAATGGATTTCGATCTTTTTTAGAAACATTTAATTTTTTTTCTAATAAGTAAAGATTTCCTTTGTATGTTCCACCGTGACCCCATGAAAGAGGGATAAAATGTTCCAATTGAACGTCTTCGGTTTGTCCTGAAAGCGCACAAGAAAAATGATAGAAAGTATAGATATCTTGCTCAATAGCTTTTGAATAATCATAATGTAAATGAGTTTGTATCGTTCTTCTTTTTTTACTGTACAGTTTCATTCGTTGAAACTCTTGCTTCCTGTGAGCTAAGTAATATTCTTTTCGATATATTTTAAATTTTTCTTTGTTTTTTTCATACCATTTTTGGCTTGTTTGTTGCACTTGTTCTTTATTATTACTTGTCCATTTTTTTGTAGAAGCTAACACTTTATCCTTATTTTTTTTATAATATGCGCGTGCACGAGCGGCTTTACAAGTAAGACATAACGTTTCTCGTCCGCTTTTCATATTTTTATTTTTTACCATCTCTTCAAATTTCTTTATTTCTTTGCAATCTCGGCACTGTTTTGCTTCAAATGGAATGCCATCTATGGTAAGTAAGTAAATTTTTTCTTCGTTCATACGTAACTTCCTTTCAAAAAACACTTGTTGTTCTACTTATATTATACTATGAAAACTCATTTTTTTTACTCTTTTTCATCATTTTTTGACGTATAATAAGAAAGAAATTAACTAAGAAAGAGGGATGAAAATGGGATGTTTTAACGTAGTTTGTTCTATTTCTAATTTAAGTATTCATCATGGGACGAAAGTGGCTTTTATTCCACTTCTAAGAAGCGATTATAGTAAATATTCATTTGGTAAACAAGTGTCACATGAAATTAAAGCAAAAACACAATTAATTCATCAAAATGAATATTTCACACCACTAACACTTCCTATTTTTGGAGAATATAACGATTATGGTTCGCTTGAGAACATTGAAAAAAATGATCATACCAAGATGATTGAACAGTTTTTTGATATTTCAATTGAACAATTTATGGAATTCTTAACAGAAAGACGAAACCTTATGGATTTTCACACTGATTTTTCAAAAAAATATGCCGTTCATGGAGAGTTAGTTTCCTCACCTGAATTTGAATTTGATGAATTTTTTTTAATCACGCTAGGGTTTCATAAAGAAGAAAAAGGATATCAATTCAGAAAAATGGATTATTTGGTGGAAATAACAGAAAGTGAACAACTCGGTTTTACAATTAAAGATGATAAAGGGAAACTTCTTTATCAATCAAAAAGTAGAGAGATAAAAAAAGAATTGGTTGAAATTTTTGAAAAGTTAACAAGTTATTTCCTTTTAGTTTCACCTGAACATCAACAAGCTGTTAAAGTGTTCTATCAATTATCGGGTATGTTTGTTCATAAAGAAATTTTTGATGAATGTGTTTCGTACAATTTAAAAAAAACAACAGGAATGGAAGCATATGTCGAAAACCATCATTTAACGATGTTAGGTTTTGATTGTATAAATGAAACAGAAGAGGCTTTTTATTTTGAAAAAGGCTCGTTCCCATTTTACGTAGTAAAGCAAAAAGAACAAAGTGGTGTTGACATTGTTTCAAAAGAAAACGATGAAAGATACGAGCATCTTTACAATGTGAAGCGATTTGTAGAAAAATGGGAAAACCTAACAAAAGAAAAACTCGATACAAGGGAAATTGAAAAAATCTATATTTATGATGAGGGATATAATGATTTCAAAGCGTGGTTAAACGGTGAACATGATCGAGGAGATTATGAAATCAACTATTATATAAAAGAATATAACGATGCAGAAACAGAAGAAGGGAAAGAATCTTTTAAAAAGATGATTGATATGACACGTAAACAACGTAAAAATCGTTATGAAAAACACGATTATGGACGAATATTTAAAGACTGGAAACTGTTTGATAAAATGTATAGTGAAGAAGTGAAAAAAGGGAAATTTAAAGATGCTTTTCGAGAATACATTGCGTTTGAAAATACGGCATACTCGTGCAATCGATTTTTCTTTCCTGGTATGAATGGGGAACAACACGGGAATTTAAAAGCTTCTAAAATGCTCCTTGAAAAATCACTAGAAATTGTAAATGAAAAATTATCAGAATATGAATGAGAAAAAGCGACATATGTCGCTTTTTTATTTTTATATTATCGTACAGAAAACTGAATGCGGATAGGTGAGATTTGAATTGGAGATAAATGGTTAGAAGAAGAAAAAGAAGAATGTGTTTTTTTAGAAAGTTTACCTGTTTTTCGTTCATTTTTTTCCCATTCTCGAACATCGTATTTCAACATATAAAAATCTAATAGAAATTCAAACAATTCAATTAAAAAATGAAGATTAATGTTCATAAAAGCATCCACTAACATTACCATTATTTTTAACAATTCAATCATTCCGATCACCTCGTGTCATTTTTTTGCCTTAGCAACTTTATCTTACCATGATATCGAATAAAAAGAGAAAAAAAGCAACCTTTTATGGTTGCTTTTTATAAGAACGGAATCACGCGAAGTGTAATAGGTAAAGCAAATTTTTCAGAAAAAAATAAAAAAATGTTTTTATCTTTATTTTTTGATTTTTTGACACCAAAAATGTAAAAAATGTTGGTTTTATGAGGAGTAAAAATCAAAAAGGAGTGATTCAATAGTAATAGGAAGTAAAGAAGAAAAATAAAGGAATGACGAGAAAGAAGCAGCTTTTCAAGTCGTTAAAAGAAGATTTTATACTAAAGATTCAAAAGTCACCAATATAGAAGTTTTGAATAAAAGAAACAAGGAATGTCAAATAGATACAATCAATGACAAAAAAACATAGTTATTAATAAAATTATACTATAAAATATCGAAAAATGATGAAAAAACATAGTTTTTTACTATCATTGAAAATACATAAAAATTCAAATAAAATGAAATAAATAAAAAAGAATACCTGAAAAGGTATTCTTTTAACTCATTTTTTCAATGTCTTTGAACCAAGAAAGAGTAGGGTGATCTAATTCTCGGGTTAAACGAATAACTTTTTGTTCAATAAAATCTTGTCTCCAATAAGGTGTGCCCCACTCTCTGTATTGAGTGTTTGAAAAAAATCCATATGTTTTTGCTAACTTGCGAAATACATTCATTAACGGATCTGGATGTTTCATGTATTCCAATCTTTTTGTAATGAATAAATAAGGACTATTAGAAGTAGAATATGTTTTTCTTTTTTCTAACCATGACTGTAAAATAGAAATTGTTCCTTCATCTAATAAAAAGATCGTGTGAAAAAGTTGATCGTTTAATGTAATCGGTACAACCATTTGTTTTTGATCTAAAAAAATATCGGCTACTTTAATAGTTAATAATGATTCTTTTGGGAAAGAAGTTAAACGACATAATTTGGCAAACAAATAAACATCATATCGTTCCATTTTCAAAAGATCTTTATAAATATCAGGTTCGAATTGAGAAGACTGTTGCTGCTCATCTGCTTCTTTGCTCCATATTGCGCTTCTTTCTTTTACTGTGAGCCATTCATTGGATAACTCTTTTATATCAATATTTTTAGGTATGAAATATTGTTCTGTAGAAAGAGGTTTGCTTGGATACACATTTTGAAAAATAGATTGCGAACGAGCGCATTTAAGAGCATCTAAAATCGTTTGATAAGTCTGAACATCTGAAGTATTATTTAATAAAATAAATGATGCTAGTTTTTTAGATGTCATTGGTTGATGATACGTTTTAAAATAATCATTTGCATAGTCTTCTAAAAGGGAGAAGCTTTCATTTCTTGTTGAAAAAGAACCAATAGAAAGGTAGCGCTTACTATTAGAAGCATGTTTTTGTTTTTCTTTCAACGTCAACCAAGAACGTTCATTTGGTTCGAGTTCTACTTTTCTTGGAATAAATTTTTGTTTCATAAATACCATGGGTGTTGGTTGATTTTTTTGGTGAGTAAGTACAATATGTCCAGATTTGACCATTTCTCTAAAGTATTGCTCGCATATATGCGAAGGTATTTCGTTAGAAAGATGTGGTTTTGCTTTTTCCCAAAATGATAAATACGTATAAGCTTTTTTTGTTTTGTGAACTAATTTAAAAAAGATACGTAACATCACTTTTTTCTTTTCGTTTTTTGTGAGCATAAACATTCTCCTTTTTAATAAGTTATCATTTAACTAAAGAAATTATAATCAAATGATTTCTTTTTTGGAAAAAAAGACTGAAAAACAAGTATAATTAAAAAGAAAGTAAAAGAGAGGGATGGTAAAATGAGTACCTATCGTTACGGAAGAAAAACAAAAAAAACATATTTAAAGCGAAAAACGAAAAAAGTAACGGATCTATATGAAAAAGTGAAGGAATATGTGTTATTTTTGCGGGATTGTGATCTGAATATATTTGAAAAAGAAATAGGTCATAAACAACGCACAATTACAAAAGAGTTTGTAGCTAAAAAGTTCCAAGTGAAAGAACATGAAATTCGAAAATGTTTTGATCGATTAAATCAAGAAAGGATTTTATCTCAACCCGTTAAAAGAGCGCCTCATGATACAAATAGAGATTACTGGGGATTTGGAGGCGTAAGCGGATGGGCTGCAAATGAATATTCTTTTATGGATCCTTATGAAAATTGGAAACATTTAATATGGGAAGAAAACTATGAAGCGGTTGAAAAAAAGATTTCTTTAGGTCTTAATGTTAATAGTAAAGCGGGAAGAGAAAGTGGATTATTTACAGCAGTTAGAAAAGAAAATGAACAAATGATTTCTTTTTTACTTCAACATGGAAGTGATCCAACGTATGGTGATTCGATCGAAATAGTAGAATTTGCTTTACAGTACGCGAAATTATCTACCGTTAAAACGTTAATAAAACATGCAAGTAATGTTAAAGTGGAAGATGAAGAAGGTAATGATCTTTTTTTACTCGCATGTCAAAAAGGAGATATAGAAAAAATAAAATGGTTACTTCAAAACGGTTTTTCTCTTACGAAAAGAAATCATCAAAAAGAAACAGCACTTATTGTAGCTGTTAAAAATGAAAATATGAACGTTGTTTCATATTTGCTTTCTCAAAATGTCAATCGAACGACAAAAGATTCTACCAAAAAAACAGCCTTTATGTATGCAATGGAAATGGAGCAAAAAGAAATGTTACGATTGTTTATTCCATTTCGACATGAATTAACAAGAGATGAGAAAAAAGCATTTAAACACATCAGAATGCGTTTATTATTTTAAAGGAGAAGTGAGAGAATGACCATTAAACATGTCCCTAATTTATACGAAAAGGTAAAAGAATATATGTTGTTTTTACGCGATTGCGATGATGAAGCTTTTTATCAAAAAACGGGTTATTCTTATCGCTGTTTTACCAAAGAACGTGTAGCAAAAGTCTTTCAAGTGCGAGAACATGACATTCGTCATTGTTTTGATAAATTAAACCAAGAAGGGATACTTCATCAACCTGTTAAACAAAAAGGAGAAGATCGATGGTCACCTAATCGGTATTACTTTATACAAAAATACACGAAATTTTATACCGCTCTTAAAGAGTCAAATGTAAAAACATTAGAAAGAGAATTAAAAGAAGGTTTAAATTTAAATGAAGCAATGAAAGAAAAAAACGGTTTTTCTTATCTTTTAAGAAAAAATAATCTAAAAATACTTCGTTGGGCACTGGCTAATCATGCAGACCCTACGTATGGAAATGAGATTGGAGAGATAGCGAAAGCTTTAAAAAATCACTCATTAGAAATTGTTCAAGAACTATTGCAAGCATCCAGTGATCCATATGTAACAGATGAAGAAGGGAATAACTTGCTTTTTTTATTGTGTCAGGAGTACGATGATTTGGAAAAAATTCAGTTTCTTCTAAATTATGGATTTTCATTAAAAGAAAAAAACAACTTAAAACAAACACCACTTATGATTGCGACAAAACATAACAATGCAAAGATTGTTTCCTATTTACTTTCTCAAAAAGTAGATCGAAAAACAAAAGATATGTATAAAAAAACAGCTTTTATGTACGCATTGGAACAAGAAAATAAAGAAATATTACGTTTATTTATTCCACTTCGACATGAGTTAACAAGAGAAGAAAGGAAATTATTTAAACAAATACGTATGCGTCTTTTGTTTTAATTTCCAAAATGATGTGAAAAAGACGACAACCGTCGTCTTTTTTTGTGACAAAAAATAATGTACAATAAAAAGAAAAAAAGGTGATCAAAAAATGAATGTAGAGATGGTTGATTTAAAATTTGTAAGAGATAAGTATCATCAACAACTTCCCACTTGGGTGGCGACGATTCGAATACAAGAATATGAACTTGATGAAACAGTAGAAATATATTTTAACTCCATTTCATATCAAAAAATGCATGATAAAGAAAAAAATTTTTTTTGGAAATATGATTACTTTATGGAAAAATTGGAAGAAAGACTAGAAGAAGTAAAAAAAGAAGAAGTGAATCGAAAAATAAGACGTTTACTAACAGAAAAACAAAAACAAATTATACAAAATGAAAAAGAAATTGAAGTTCCTGCTTTTCGAACCTTTCGAATGGATAAAAAAAATGAAAAATATGAAGTGACGTTTACATTGGAAGAAGAAGTCATTAAACGATATAAAATGACTGTATTTCCAAATAAAGAAGAAAAAGTTTGGGAAAGATCATGTGTCACGTATTTCAACACGAAGTATTATCGTTGGCAAACGTACAGTCATTTGGTCCCGAATTTATCATGGGAAGATGCGATATACGACCGAATTGTTGAATGTATTAGTAAAGAAAAAACTCTCAGGGTAAGACATTTGTTTAACCCCTTTAAAAAAATATATTACTATCGTTTTTATAAAGAAAGAAAGGAATAAAATGAATTTTATCTTCTATAATGTATTAAGGGGGGTTTTATGAAAACTAACTGGAAGTTATTTCATGTCGAATATGAACAAGAAGGATTTATTGTACTAGATACGACGAAACACTCTGCCATTAAACAAGTTGATGGATTGGTTATTCAAAAACTAAATGATTTCCTTGAACATCAAGAAGAAGAAAACGAAGAAACAATGGAAGCAAAACATCAATTAAGTAATGAAGTGTCCCGTTATTTAAACTATTATGTAAGAGAAATGGAATTAAATACAGAGGAACCAAACATTGTTTCCAAATATTATGTACGTTAAAAAAAGACGATCATTGATCGTCTTTTCACATGCTATACAAAATGTCTCTAGCTTGAAAACGAGAATAAAGAGGCGGCAATAATGTAATTAATTTCTCTAGTTTCTCTTTATCTGTTGTTTTTTCAACAAAACGAGTAAATACTAATGTGTCTAGTTTTTCTTCTCGATTGTTCAATTGAAAGTGCTCATTACATAAAGATAATAATACAATAAAATGTTCATTGTTATAGTTAAGTAATTGTTGATCGGTGTATAAAGAGTTAAGAATATTTTTTTTAGAAGATCCAAATTTTTGTTTGAAAAAAGGTGAATGTGACCACATTTTTTCCGCATGTTCTTTTTCTAAAGAAGTATCTGGCTTCTCCGAAATCAATACTCTTCCCCATTGTAAACGAATAGTTCTTAGATCTGTTTTCAAATCTTCAGGAAGTAAAGGATAAAGAACTTCTAGTGCTTGTTTATCCTCATTTTTTAAAATAGGCTGAAGAAAAGTTACTTGAATTTGTTCAAGAATTCTTTCTTTCCTTTCTTGGATTTCATCTACTTCATGTTTAATTTCCAATAATTTTTGGTATTTCTTTTCTGTTAATCCTGCTTCTGTATAGACTGTCATCTTTATTCCTCGCCTTCTTTTTTTATGTTAAAAGTATATCCTTTTTAAATGTTTTTGGCGAAAAAAAGATAAAAAAATAAAAAAGAGGTGATCAAATTGCAATATATCATGTATAAGAAACAGCAACAAAAAGAAATCATATCTTTTCGTTTACGTTGGTATGGACTTCCTGCACTTTTCATGATTGCGTTAATTGTTTTAGAAAAATGTCTCTAATATAAGGTATAATTAAGAAAAAAGGAAGAAGGTAAAAGAGATGAAAAAACTACAAAATTATTTAAAAAAAGGCGAAGCGGTTGGAATTGAATGTAAAGCAAAAGGTAGAGAATATGAATTAACATATGAAGGTTCGTTTACGCCAATGTGTGATGGAGGTATTATTCTTCAATTAACTTCTACACGATTTGGCATAGGAGATACCATTCAAGAATGTATATTTTCAATTCTTAATCAACGTTTTTCTCTTTTAAAAACAGATCAACGGTTAAAAACGTATATGGAAAAAGGATGGAATATTCATTTAAATATTACATCAAATGAAATTGAAGCGACCGCTAGAAAGGTTATCATAGAAACGGATGATGATTTTCAAGAAGAAAAAAGAGAGGAAAAAGGCGAAACATTGGAAAAAGTGTTATATGCACTATTTCCAGAAGATAAAATCAAAAGGGTGAAAAAACATGAATCATGAAACATACCTAGCTAAAACGATTGAATTAGCCGTAGAAAATGTAGAAAAAGGAACAGGTGGACCTTTTGCTGCAATCATTGTTAAAAATGGAGAAATTGTAGGAATAGGGAAGAATTCAGTTACAACAAAAAACGATCCTACCGCTCATGCAGAAGTGCAAGCCATTCGCAACGCTTGCGAAAAATTAGGAACGTTTCAATTGGATGAATGTGTCTTATATAGCAGCTGCGAACCTTGCCCGATGTGTTTTGGCGCTATTTACTGGGCACGTCCAAAAGAAGTATATTTTGCAGGAAATAAACATGATGCAGCTTCTGTTGGATTTGATGATGCATTTATTTATGAAGAATTAAAAAAGAAACATCAAGAACAATCCATTTGTTTTCACGAGATCAACATAAAAGAAAAAACAAAACCATTTGAAAAATGGACAGATAATAACCAAAAAGTGGAATATTAAAAAAAGTATGAATAAGACGAGAAGTGTCCATCATAAAGTAAAAGTATAAATTAAAAAGCAAAGGGGACATTTTCATGAAAGTAATCAAACTAGTAGGAAGACCAAAACAAAATTTTGCTGTTGTAACAAATTTCGAAGCGAAAAAAATTATGGTTTCTGAACTTTTTTTAGAAGATGATGCTCCTAATCAAGAAAAAGAATTATCAAGAGTGGAAAAATAATAAAAAGCGTCTATTAGACGCTTTTTTTACTTGGTTTGACGGATATTTGTTAAGGAGAAAAGATGTGCTTTTTCTGTAAGATCAATTTGATTTGTTGTTTCTAAAATAAGTTTATCAAAAGACTCTACTTTTCGATGGTGTTTTCGTTGGTTTTTTTCTAACTGAGCTAAACTTTTTTCACGATTTTCAGAGTATTCTTCTTTATTTTTTTCAACGATGCGCCTCATTGTTTCTTCGATCACCTTTGTTTTTTCTAAAAATTGCGTTTTATCTTGTTTAAGTTTTATTAATTTTTCTTGTAAATTAGAAAGAATAGAAGTAAAACGTCCATTGATTTCGTTTTGAAACGTATAATAATTCTTTTTTGTAAATAAAAGAAGATCTTTTGAAGCTAGCTCCATTAAACGATTATTAAGTTCAATGATTATTTTTCCATTATCAGGTCGTTTATAAATAAATTTCCCAACATCTACACCTAATATTTGGCTTGAAGTTGTTTCTTTTGGAAATCGAATATGATCTGAAAAAAGACTATGTGTTTTACTTAAAACGTTTGTTCCAAATTCCATGACAAAATGCCTCCTTTTTCTTTTACTAATTCCATTATACTATGAAAAAACGAGAATTCTTAAGAAATTCTCGTTTTGTAAAATCCATACATATCTAACATAAGTTCAGTTTCAATGATTTGACAGTCTGCTTGAGCGACTTGATAAGGAACTTCTTCTTTCATTAATTCTTGTAAAAAAGAAAGGGAGAAATGTTCATAGGTTTCAAATACAAGCTGTAGCATGTCCAATTGATTTTGTGAAAATAAAGATGCTTCAAATGTAGGTAATGATGAAAAATGAGTGTCTAAAACCGAGGAAATAGGACCTTGTTTTTGTGCTACAAATGTTTCATCGAAAAGAGTATCACCAAACATTGAAATATGCCAAGCTTGTGCATAATAAGCCAAATGTTGCACTTTCTTTACTTCTACATCTTCTTTTTTTGAAAGAAAAAATGACGCTACATCTAAAACAGTTGGTTTCATTGGTTTCACCTCATTGTTTTTTCTTTATTATACCATTATTTAACAGTACATATTGAAAAAAGGACATTATTTTATAGTATGTTCAAAAAATTCATGTATAATGCAATTGCATTTTAAAAAACAGCGCAAATGCGCTGTTTTTTTTCTTTTTTTTAAACCGCTATTCCATTTTTCACGATATAATAAGTTTGTATCATAAAATGAGAGGGGTTTTACGGATGAAAAAAGTATTAGCAGTAGCAACAATTGGAACAATGTTAGCGGGTTTATTAGCAGGCTGTGAATTAACGAATGAAGAACAAATTATGCGCGCGGAGCAATCAAGAAAATCCTCGCAAGCGATTCGAATGATTGCGAAAACGCCAAGCCCACCTTTTGAAGAAAGTGCTGAACGAGATAATATTAGTCAACGATTAATTATTACAAATGATGAAAAAAGATTACAATGGATCTATTTAATTTCTAATGGTTCAGTTATCGGAAGAACACCTGTTCGAGGAAAAGTAACAAGTGGTTCAAAACGGTTATCTAGACCTATTTCTTATGAAGATATTTACGGATTAAATGGAGAAAATTATGAAAGTTCGATTGTAGAAGCGCCAGATGAAATGGGTGCTTATGGAAGTTCGGGTGATTATATCTATTGGTTTAGTCCAAATGGTGAGTTCAATCAATTGCAAGGCAATTATTATCTTTCTTCTGAACCATTTACATATTCAAGAGACACAGGTATTAATTTTGGCGTGATCGATGAAAAAGAAGAAGCCAATCGTGATACATATGTAACGCAAATTGAAGCGAGTTTGAAAGAATGGAAAAAGACAAAGAAGAAATTACAACAAGATCAAAAGAAAGCAATGAAAAAAGAGTCAGGCGTACAAGTAGATGACTAAAAAAGTATAGAAATATAAAAAAGATCTCCTAAAGAGATCTTTTTTTCTTGTGTTAGGGAGGAATAATTGGATATAATAGTTAAAAAAATCTTAAAAAGAGGTGATAAGATGAGACATACAACGTTAGAACAAATTTTAACCCATCATATTGCAGAAAAATATTTAACACGTTCAGGGTTGGTACATGCTATAGCTGTTGCCTATCATGCTTTTCATTTAGCGAAAAAAAGAGGAGTAGATGTTGATCTTGCTGCAAAAGCAGGACTTCTTCATGATATAGGTCACTTCACGTGGTATAAAGATGATAAATGGGACTATGAGTTATATAAAAGTAATGATATCCATGCTATCAAAGGAGCAGAACGAGCACACAAACTATTGATTCGATTAGGAGAAAATCCTATAAAAGCAAAAGAAATTTCTCTTGCTATTTTATTTCATACGGATTCTTTTCTACCAAATGGCGATATTATTCGAACGCCGCTTCAAGAAATTGTGAAATTAGCAGATGAAAAAGATGAAGAAGAAGGTGGCATGCATCATTATCGTAAAATCCCAATGGAAAAAGCCTTAAAAAGCATTCAACGATTGGACAAGTTAATTGAAAATGAAAACAAATAAAAAAGAACATATCAAATGATATGTTCTTTTAATTATATTAGGGCAAATCGTTAATATTTGTATTATGTTCTGAGTTGAAAAGGTTAACAGACATACTAGGAGTGACAACAATACATTTTTTTGCTGAACTTTCTGGTAATTTAGCTATAATAATTCGTTCAATTTTATATAAAAAATCATCACCAATATGAATTTCTTCACCAATTTTTGGTTCAATTCCAAGAAATAATTCTTTTTGTTCTGTTTTATTATTTAATTCGTCTTTAATAATAATAAGCAAAAAAATCGCCCCATTTCTTTTTTAGTTTTTAGTGGTTATTATCTTACCATGGTTTTTTTATAAAAAGGAAAAAAAGATGAATTTTCACCTTGCGCTTTGAAAACTATAGTACAATGAAAAAGAAATAAAAAAACAAAGAATAGAGGGATAAATATGATTTTTTTACCTGAATTTGTTGCTATTGAACTTGCTTGGTTTGAATCGTACAAGGTGTTAACAGTTTTAAATGAACGTGCAAAAAAAGGCGAGGAAATATCATCTATCGAAAAACAAAATGCACTGGCAATTCCAATGGATTGCATAAAAAAATGGGATAAAGGAATAAATAAATCAACGCTAGAAACATTTATTGACGAGTGGAAAACAAATGAAATTGCTAAAACATCATGTTCAAAGGATGAGAAAACAGGATCGAAAGAACAAAAGTGGAAAGAGATCTTAACAGAATTAGAAGCAATTTTAAGAGCAGTAAATGATATTGAAACAGAAGGATATGATCAAGAAGCAACAAGAGATGCGATTTTAAAAACGGCTCAATTATTGACCATTCGTAAAAATTTTAACACATTAGATGAAGCAACGAAGGAAGTATTGAAAGGTTTAAAAGAACCCAGTTAAAGTAAGAAAGAGACTTTCATTTGAAAGTCTCTTTTATTCATTAGCAGGAATGACAGCTCCTTTGTATTTTTTGTTGATATAATCTTGGATTTTCTTGGAATGAAGTGTGCTTACTAATTGTTTAATTTCTTTTTTATCTTCATCGCCTTTTCGAACAGCAATGACGTTTACATATGGATTATTTTTTGCAGATTCTACAGCAATCGGATCATTTTTTGGATCAAGACCTGCATCTAATGCATAATTGGCATTAATGACAACTGCATCACCTTCATTATTTTCAAAAACTTTTGGAAGTAGCCCTGCTTCCACATCGGTTTTGAAGATTAGTTTCTTAGGATTGTCCGTAATATCTTTGACAGTTGCCGTCGTTTTATCGATTCCTTCTTTCAGTTTAATGAGTCCTTTTTCTTCTAACATCGTTAAAATACGACCGTGATCTGCTACTGAATTACTCATAATAATTTCAGCACCTGTTGGAAGTTTATCGAACGATTTGTATTTTTTCGAATAAATGCCAATTGGTTCAATATGAATACCGCCTGCATTAACAAAATCATACCCATTTTCTTTTATTTGTGCGTTTAAATAGGGAATATGCTGAAAGTAATTGGCATCGATTTCTTTACTTTCTAATGCTTTGTTTGGCAAAATATAATCTTGGAATTTGACAATTTTTAAATCAATCCCTTTTTTCGCCAACAAAGGTTTTGCTTGTTCTAAAATTTCTGCATGAGGAACATTAGAAGCACCTACGGTTAATTTGGTTTGTTTTTCATTTCCGTTTTTTTGATTGTTACAAGCTACTAATGAAACAATAAGAAAGAGAGAACAAAAAAGTACGACTAATTTTTTCATCTAAACACTCCTTTAATCTTTAGTATAGGAAAAAATAGGTTAAATTATGCAAAAAAATTTTATTAAAATGTATCCCCTTACATATCTGAAAAATAAGAATTCTTGTAAAAATGATGTAATAAAATCTAACATGGTTTTTACATTAAGATGTAAGGATGTGTTAGATTTCTTCCGTAAGATAGTATATACTCAATCATAGAAGATTATTTTAGATAAGGGAGATGGTAAATATGGATTCAATTTTTGTTTTTATTTGTACATTATTGGTTATGTTGATGACTCCAGCTTTAGCATTATTTTATGGAGGAATGGTTAAAAGTAAAAATGTATTAAGTACGACGATGCATAGTTACACAAGTATAGGAATTGTAAGTATTCTTTGGGTACTTGTAGGATATTCGTTGGCATTTGGACCAAATGGTTCTGCTTGGATCGGTTCATTTGACTGGGTTGGATTAAAAGATGTAGGATTTAAACCAAACGCAGATTACAGCGCGACAATTCCTCATAGTTTATTTATGATGTTCCAAATGATGTTCGCAATTTTAACACCTGCAATTATGAGTGGCGCGTTTGCTGAACGTATGAAATTTGGACCTTTTGTTTTATTTATTGCGCTTTGGACAACGCTTGTGTATTCTCCTGTCGCTCACTGGGTATGGGGAGTAGGCGGATGGTTACGTGAACTTGGTGCATTAGATTTTGCGGGAGGCACTGTAGTACATATCGCATCTGGTGTTTCTGGTTTAATTGTAGCACTTGTATTAGGAAAACGTGCAAAATCAAAAGAACATACCCCGCACCATGTGCCATTAACCATTTTTGGAGCTGGACTGTTATGGTTTGGTTGGTATGGATTTAACGTAGGTAGTGCATTATCATTTAATAACGTAGCAATGAACGTATTTATCACAACAGCGGTTGCAACAGCAGCAGCAATGTTAACGTGGATGGGTTGCGAATGGGCAATCAACAAAAAGCCAACAGTTTTAGGAGCTGCTAACGGAATGGTAGCTGGACTTGTAGCTATTACACCTGCTTGTGGATTTGTTTCACCTGTAGCAGCCATTTATATTGGATTATTATCAGGGATAATTTGTTTTGTAGCTGTTGCTTACTTAAAGAAAGCATTAAAATACGATGATGCGCTTGATGCATTTGGATTACATGGTTTTGGTGGAATTTGGGGAGCGGTAGCAACTGGATTATTTGCAACAAAAAGTGTAAACGAAGGCGGAGCGAATGGATTATTTTATGGAGGCGGTATTGACTTAGTCGTAAAACAATTAATCGCTGTAGGTGCAACTATTGCATTTTGCGCAGTAGCAACATTTGTTATTATCGCAATCATTAATAAAATTGTTCCAATTCGTGTAAACGAAGAAGTAGAAGAAGCAGGATTAGATGAAAGCATTCATGGAGAAAAAGCGTATTCATAAAAACCGACAATTGTCGGTTTTTTTCTTTTTTTCACCAAATGCGAATGCATTTGGTATAATAGACAAAAAATTTAGAAAAGAGGAATAAAGGTGAATGAAAAAACAATTGTAGGTAGATTTTATTTAAATTTAGAACAATGGCAAAAAGAAGAAAAGGAACGACTGCTTAAAGAATTAAAAAAAGAACGTATGCGACTCGTCGCCTTTGACAATCCTATCTTTTATCAAAATTTGCACACATTGTTAAAAGAAAACGAGAAATTGACCTTCGATATGTTTCATACCGTTTTGCACATTACAAATGAAGCGAATGATCAAACAAAAAATCAAGTAAATGAACTTTTTTGGTTTACAAATAGATTTTTAAATTTCATTCAGCGATTACAGAAAAAGAAGGTTACTTTTTCATTTAAAACATTAGAAAAAGAATCCGATGTTATTCAAGTTTATTCAACTCTTTTAGAAAAAGGTTTGGTGTACAATAAAAAAACAAAAGAACTAATAGAACATATCAATAAACCTTGGAGAAAAAGAGGGGAAATGGATGAGACTAAACAAAAAATTCTAAATCATCCTCTTTTTATTAAAGCGTGTGACGACATTATTAAAGAACATATATAAAAAAAAGACTTCTTTACGAAGTCTTTTTTTCATAAGCTTATTTTTCTATTTTCTAAAACAGATTGAATGCGATCGGTTTGATATCGATCTTCTAATTTTTCAAAATCCTTAGGTGATACACCGATAAATTCTTTGTTTTTTCTCATAAATTCGAATAGCGTTACTCCAATATAAGGGTAATCGTGTGTGATTGTAAAACGCAAAAGCTCTTCATCGATTTGTTTTAATTCATGACGATCATATTCTTTCATAAAAAGTAACAAAGGAATATGCGCTTTTTTTGCCGCTTTAACAATTCTCCCTTTGTACCAATCATCTGGGTATTTTTCTAAGAAAAACTGCAATACGTAACGTGCACCTTTCATGAAAATATAATCAGCTATAGTATAGCCGTAGCGAATATCATTTTTGGTAAACAAATGAATAGTACTGTTTTTAGATAAACAATGTTTCACTAATTCAACATCATCTTGACGAATTCCATAAAATAATTTTTTCACATACGGTTGAGACATAGTCATTCCTCGCTTTCAATTTTTTTTATTGTATCATGAATGCCTTATTTCTGGTAAAATAAGTAAGTAAGGTGGTGATTGAAAATGAAAATAAAAACACGCAAACCGTTTAAACACCAACTAGAAGCGGCTTCGTTTCTTTTAAAGAAAAAACGAGCGATTTTAGCAGACGAAATGGGTCTTGGGAAAACAAGTTCGGCAATACTTGCCATGAGTAAAATAAAAGGGAAAAGACTCATTGTCTGCCCTGCGAGTTTAAAATTAAATTGGAAAAAAGAAATTGGCTTATTCTCGGATGATGAAGTGGTTCTGATCAACTCAGGAAAGAAATGGAGAAAGCTAAAGGGGAATGTTTGGGTGATTATGAACTATGATTTATTAAAAAGCCATATTGATCAAATTAAAAAATCAAAATTTAAAGTCGTAACCTTTGATGAAGCGCATTATGCTAAAAGTATTAATAATAATGGATACGGAGGGACAAAACGGGCTCGTTATTTTATTCAAGTGGCAAATAACATCGAACATGTGTTCCTATTAACAGGAACACCTATTACAAATAAAACAAAAGATATTTTTAATTTGTTAAAAGCGATTAAACATCCACTTAGTAACAATTTTAAAAAGTTTGCGAAACGATACTGCAACCCAACGTTTAATGGATTTGGATGGAGTTATGATGGTAGTAGTTATCAAGAAGAATTAAATAAAAAACTGCAACCTTATATGCTAAGGAGATTAAAAGAAGAGGCAATAGACCTTCCAGATAAAGTAAGGAATTTTATTCCTGTTGAGATAAAAGTAAAGGAATATGAGAAAAAAGTGAATGAATATATGAACAAACGCGCTTCTCTTGAAACAAAACATGAGCACCTTGTGTATTTAAATGCCATGAGACATATTTTAGCAAAAGAAAAAGTGAATCATACGATTAAATTAGCGCGTAATCTCCTTGATCAAGAACGTCCTGTTGTTATTTTTACCAACTATAACGCCGTTGTGGAAAAAATAAAAGAAGCATTTCCTGATGCCGTAACCGTTACAGGAAGTGATAGCGAAAAAGAACGTCAACAAGCAGTCGATAATTTTCAACAAGGTAAAAGCGATATTATCATATGTAATATGATCGCGGGAGGAGTAGGAATTACGCTTACACGTGCTAAAAATGAACTTGTTAATGACTTTGAATGGACGCCGACATCACATTTACAAGCGGAGGATCGCATCCATCGTCTTGGACAAAAAGAAAATGTGATCATCGATTATATTTATTCAGAACATACGGTAGATGAAAAAATGGCAACGTTATTAGAAGAAAAATTAATTAATATTAATAAAATTATAGATGATAAGGATGAGGGATTTATTGAAGAAGTGATGAAATGGTTTTAAAAAACTCAGTCGGTACCGACTGAGTTTTTTGTTTTACGCTTGGAAGCTTTTCCATTTTTAAAATAACTTTCTTGTTTTATCCAATTATAATCAAATACAACAGCTTTTGTAAAGCGGGCATGATTGATATAAAAATTAACTTTATATACTTGGGAACATTCGCTGCAAGAAATGTCATATTTCCAAATATCATCGCCATAATAAGGTTCTAAAGGAAGTTTATCGCCTATATAAAAGCTTTTCATTGCATAGCTTCCTTTGTTAATTTGTTCGACGATCGTCGAATCTTTTTCACAATAAGGACAGTCAATTGTTGCGCGCACCATATCATAAACACCCAAAAAATCGCCTCCGAAAAGTAGAAATATAACCTATATTATACACGGAAAATGCTATATTTTCAAGACTGATAATGTAAAAGAAAGCATGATATAATAAGGTTATAAAGAAGGTTGGAGGGATTCGATGAGTACATATTATATGGTAACTTACGAGGATAACTGGGCAGACGAAATGGATATTGATGGACATTATGTGTTAACAGAAAAAGAATACAAAGAATTCCGACAGGCGTTGAAAAAAACAAAAGGATTTGAATTTTACATTGGTACAAATGAAGAAATCTACTATGACGACAATTATAGTGTGGAATCTGTAATCGATATTAAAAAAATTAATCAAGAACAGTACGATGTCCTAAAAAAATTAGACTTACTTTCAAGAGGTTTTGCTTCTGATTTTATTGATAATATTTTCAGTAGCGTAGAATAATAAAAGGAAAGCCAAACGGCTTTCCTTTCTTTTTCAAATCGAAGCGATTATAACAAAAAAACTGACAATTGTTGTTTTTTTTTGCTATAATAGATAAAGCAGAAATAGAATCGGAGAGGGGTTTTATAGATGAAAAAAATCTATGAATTCGAAAAAGCTCGTTTATGGAAAAGTACAAATGAGGCAGATGAATATGACTACGGACAATCAGATACATTTTATGTAGAAGGGTTGGGCTTTCCTTATGTCTTGGCTTTTACAGCAGATTATGACGATGGCTATCGTTCTCACCTTTATGTAGATGAAAAATTTAAAAGATTGGAATTTGTCATGATGGAAGAAAAAGAACTTGTGGGTGAGTTTCCAGAAGTTAAAGTATTTCATCGCGATGGATCTATGATTGAAAAAGAAGAGGAGGACGAAGATTCTTATCTTTATGATGAAATGTTTGACGAATATAAAATCTATAGCAAAGGAGAAAAAATCGCTTCCGCCTACGGAGATCACTCCGATCAATGGTATCCAAGTGGTTCCATTCAATTATACGGAGAAGATGATTTCCAAAAAGAGATAGAGAAAGCGGAAAAAGAATTCACATACGAATATGGAGAGTTTCTTCCTGTTAAAAATAAACGCGCGATTATTGTAATAGGAGAACCGCGAACAGGAAAAACAACCACATTAGCACAGTACGGAGAAGAAGAAATGCAAATGATGGATTCCGATAGTTCTGCTCAACGTGCCTTAAATTGGGCAGAACGAACGCAAAATGATGTATTCTTTGTAATCGGAAAGTTTAGACAAACACATGTCACAATAGAAGGGGAAAAGTATCTGTATAAAGATGCTGCTGCACATATTTTTCAAGAAAGAGGGTTCGACGTGTATGAACTGGAGTTCATTGAACGTAAAGGACCTGAATATGAAGAATATGCCATTATCATCGAAAATCAGACAGACATCGAGCTTTCAGAGATGTTTCAACCGTTTGTTGTAGAACAAAACGGGGAACTTCCTGAGACCTCTTATATACATGCACGGTTATCAAAAAAGTGATTTCAATGAAATCACTTTTTTTCTTTTTTCTCCTTTTCATTATGATACGTGTTACAATATACCCATAAAAAGGAAAAAGAGAGGAATGAAAAAGATGAGAACAACTATTGAACATCGTTTTGAGCATATGAAAAAAGAAGTGCGTGAAGAATTGAAAAAAATGATGGTACCGACCAAAGAAAAGTGGGTAAACGTATTTGAAAAGTTAAAAAAAGAAAAAAATCTTTCCTTTTATTCAGCTCATATGAAAATTGAAAATATAACGATCAATGGAGAAAAAAAAGAAGTCACGGTGATTTACCATGAACAAAGTACAGATTATATCATTGTTTTTCATCAAATTCATGAAGATAAAGAGAAAAAAGTCATTCATATTGATTTTTATTCGTTTGATCATTATTACAATGAAGATGATTATAATGATTATTCATTAGCAAAAAAAGTAATTAAAAATGATAATATACACGATTATCAACCAATTTATACGATTCATCACACTTCGTTTAAAGATGATCGAAACGATATCGATGTATCAGGAAGTGATCATGATATTTATCAATACGGAAAATTAGATTCTCTTTCTATTACCTACAGTGGTATGATGAGAGGTTTGTTTAACGAGGAAGGGATGAACGAGGAACCTTTAAGTAATGTATCAGATCTCGTACGACAAACGGTAAGAGAAATTGCGTTAGGTCAAAAAAGAAAAATTGCCAAAATTCATGATGAACTGCAGGAATCTAAAAAAGTAGGAAAATGGGAAATGGCACATGTAAATGCAAGAAAAGAATGTGCGCGACCTGCTCTAATATGTAAAAAAGAGGATATACACTATCTAATTTTAGTGGAATATATAGAAAATGATGAGTATGAAGAAGCGTACGATCTTTGTTTTCATGCATGTCATAACGATCATGAATTTCTACCAAAGCTTGAAGATCTTATGAACAATTATGAAAAGTATAAAGCAAGACCTATTTATAAAATAAATTATACGCATACAAAATCACCGAGAGAACGCGTGTTTGACGTAACGGGTTTAATTGATGATGCTTATCGATTTTCTCGAATTGAAGGAATTTTGACAGAAATTGAACGTACACAATTCTAAAAAGGAAAAAGAGAGGAATGAAGAAAATGAGAACAACGATTGAAGATCGTATTGATTTTATTAAAAACCAGGTACAAGAAAAAATGAAAGAAATGATTGTACCAACAAAAGAGAATTGGGTAAAAATATTTAATCAAGTACAAAACGAAAAAGAAATTGAAAATCATAACGCAACACTTGTACTAGAAAGTCTTACTGTTAATGGAAAAAAACAAGAAGTACTGGCGATTTATCAGGAACAAAATACAGATTATATTATCGTCTTTCATAACAAAGATCATATTGATTTTTATTCATTTAATCATTATTACAATGAGAATGGTGATGACGATTCTTTTGCAAAAAAAGTGATTGAAAAAGATGATCTACAGTCTTATCAACCGTTTTATAGCATTCGCAAGACTTCAGATAAAGATGAATCAGGAAACGAAGATGATATCTATCGTTTCTGGAGACTTGATTTGTTGGCTATTTTATACGGTAATACGATGTGCGGGTTGTACAATGAAACAGGAATGAAAGAAGCATTGATATTTGACACAAAAGAATTAGTAGAAACAAAAGTAAAAGAATTAGTTTCTGTTCAAAAAAAGAAAATTGCTTTAATTCATGACGCTCTGCAAAATAACGACAAAGTAGGGGTTTGGGAACTAAAGCGCATTAAAGTAAAAGAACCTAAAACAGAACCTGATGAAATGGATCTATTTCTTCAACAAAAACTTAATATGAGTTTTGAAGCAGAAACAGAAGAAGATTGTTATCGCAATGCGTTAATCATGAAAAAAGAAGATATGCATTATGTCATTTTAATTGAGAACTTAGAAAATAGTGAATATGCAGAAGATTACAGTTTTTGTTTTCACGTTTGTCATCCTCATCATGATATGTTTTCACCATTTGAAAAGTTAGTGAATAACTATCATTCTTATGAAAATCGATCCATTCATGATTATCGTTACACACATACAAAAAAACCGAATGAACGTATTTTTGAAACAGGTGGATCATTAAGCGACATTCATTATTTCTCTCATATTGAAACCATTATCAAAGAAATTGAACGTACACAACTTTAGAAAAAAGCAGCGATATCGCTGCTTTTTTTAGTCATCGTATTTTAACAAAAATTGATTGGAAATAACTTTAAAGGAAAGGTTTTTTGTTCGGTGTTTATATACATCACCTTCTCGAATTGTTTTTGGATTTAAAAGAGATTTACCGTTTGCTTCTTTTAATAATTGTTCCATCCAGTCGTCTTCTTCTGGAAGTGTTACATAACCTAAAAATGGTGTCTCTTCAATAAGAAGATCGTCATATGTATTAAGTTTTGCTAACACTTCTTTTCTTTCTTCTGGAAGTAGTCTTCTTTTTTGATCAATATCGTAAATATCAAATAAACGAAAGGCGAATCCTTGCATTTGATAACGATTTTTTTGGATGCCTGGTCCAAGTAATTCGCCTTGAAGCCCAATATTTCGCCCATATTCACGTAATTTTTCTTCTAATTTACATTCTCTAGCTGCGATCCATGACGGATTATCATCGGTTTCTAAAAGTTCTAAATTACGAGAACTAACAGAAAATTCATTTTCATTTAAAGAAACGGTTAACGATACTCCATTTAATTTTTCTGTTCGTTCCCACTCTCCACTTCTGTCGATATGAAGTAAGTTTTGAATACGTTCTTGTTCTGTTTTTCTGATATACCAAGGAAAATGACCTTTTGCATTTTCATCTAATGGAAATGGTTTTTCATATTTTAATACACCAATAGTTTCTGTCACATCTTCTCCGATTTCTTTTCCTTGGACTTCTGGGAAAAGGGAAAGTGGTAAAAGCAATCCTTGGGATAATTCGCCGCGAAGACGAAGTGTATGAATACGTGCACCCATTATTCCTTCAAATTCAAGAAAAGATTTAGATAAAAACGAAAAACGCTCATCGCTAGAGGGTAAAAAAGAATCAATTTCAAAATAAACGCCTAGATCTCCTGGTTTAAATTCACCTTTTTTCACCACACAAATCCATCCATTAATTTTTGCTAATTCAAGTAGATCTGCATTTGGGTGTTCGATTACATCGCTTACTTTTTGAATAGATACTAATTTTCTCATGGTTCATCCTTCTTTCTTTTTGTTATTTCTTACCTATTATAGCATAAAAAAACGCTCAATTAGAACGTTTTTTTATGTTTTCGATTTGTTGTTTGAGTAAATGAGAGACATCTTGAAGAGATGGATGATGTAAAGCTTTATCAATCAATGAATAATCAGGAGATAGCCTTTTTCGCTCCGTTAACACACCTTCTGTGAAATAAATCAGTGCATCATTTTCCACATAAAAACCATATCCAACAAATTGTTTATCTCGATGAAGCCAGAAAAAAACAGTCTCTTTTCCATCTTTCTCAACAAGTGTTAATAATTTAAACGGATCTTGTTTTTCTAATTCTTGAATAGCAAGTGTTTGATTTTTTAAAAGATTAGCATAAGGAGATAATAATGGATGATTGAATACTTCGTAAAAGAAAAAATAATCAAGTGGTAATACGGTGATGATATGAGTGAAAGCAATAAAAATAAAATTGATTTTTTCACGTCCAATAACAATGCGATACATTCCATTATTTCCGTATTGTTGGTATGGTTGTTGTAATAAAAACTCGACAATTAAATCGCCTTGATGAAAAAAACGAACAGTGGAGATCATTGGTTTCATAAAATATCACTCCCTTTTCCATTGTATTAACCATACATGAGTCGGAATCCTATGTAAGAAAAAAACAGAGGAAGTTCCTCTGTTTTAAATTAAGATACATATCGTCGATTTGAAAGACGAATTTGACGATTAATGTTGTCAGATATTGATTTTTTCTGAGACGAAATCCAACGATAATCAAAATCCATGTTGAATTTTCGACTGAAATTATAATACAGCGTAAGCTGGTGATAATATTTTTCAAGGTTGTAAATAGAAGAACCTTGATAGTTTGGTTTTTGAACACTTGTTCGATCATTTTTTAATGCACGAACATATTCAATCCATTGATACAATAAATGTTTTTCTCGTTGATCGAACGCAATATAAAGCGATTTGAACACTTGTTCGCTATCTAGTTCATGTTCAAAATGTTCAATGTGTTGAATTAACGAAAGTTGATCAGAAATATCTGCTTTCTCGACGTAATCAACAGGTAGTGGTGCTTCTTTCCATGCTTGTAAACGTTGGCGTAATGTTCCAATAGAAAGTCTAGTTAAATCTAGTGTTGGAGAAACCACGCTTTTAGTAATAGAAGGCTCCACGGCAGTTAATTGTTCTTTAATGTGTTCTTTATCTTTTATCGTATTCACAAATCCTTTTTCATATAAGCCTTTACGTCCCGCACGTCCGCAAATTTGTTTAATTTCCTGCGTTGTTAAAGGACGAGTTTCAGTTCCATCAAATTTTTCTGTTTCTAGTAATACTACCCGTTCAATTGGAAGGTTAAGTCCAATACCAATAGCATCTGTTGCGACAATTACTTCATTTTCTCTTCGGGCAAATAATTCAACTTGTCGTTTTCTTGTTTCTGCGGGAAGTTTACCGTAAATAATGCTTGCTTTAATACCTGCTTGCTTTAATTCATTGGCTATTTCCAGTACTTTTGATTTTGAAAAAACAATTAATGCATCCCCTTTTCGAACAGAATGAGGGAAAGAAAAGGTTTCTTCTTCAACAACAAGTTCAGTTTGACGTTCATGACGGAAAATTTCATACGTATCTCCGCATTCCTCAATCAAGCGAATTAAAAATTCTAGCGCATGAGGTGCTCCGCATAAATGGATTTCACTTGCTTTTAATCCAAAAATTGCTCGAAACCATGCATTGCCTCGCTTTGGGTCATCAATCATTTGAACTTCATCCACTACTGCTACATCAAACGTGTCATGAAAAGACGCCATTTCAATAATAGCTGAACAATGGTTCGCATGCGGTGTAAAAGATTCGCTATCTCCTGTTCGTAAATTACAAGGAACGCCTTGATAATTTAATTTATCAAAAATTTCAAGAGCTAGTAAGCGACGAGGAGCCAAATAAATACCTTTATTTGCTTGTTTTAATCGTTCAATCGAACGAAACGTTTTCCCTGAGTTCGTAGGACCGATATGAAGAACAAAATGTCGCTTCATTTGACGAGTTTCAGGAAATTCATCTAGCGGATGCGTAAAAGCAATTTGCGTTAACAATTCTTCCATAAAAGAAGGTGTTAATTCTTTTTCCTTTTCTAATAATTGAAAGAGTGGTAATAAGCCATTTAAACGGAAATAGTCGAGATACTCTTTTTTTGGAATTAAAGACGTAATAGACGATGAATAATTTAATTCTTTTAACATAAAATTAGCAAGTTGATCCATTTTAGAATTTAAAAGATTGTAAGCCTGATGTGTCTTTTCTTTTACTTTTTTACCACGTTTTTTTATTTCATGGTTTCGCCAAGCAAATAGAAAACAACATTCCTTTTCAAGAGCAAAAGCTTCACTTAATGTGTGTACTTTTGTCCAAGCTACTTCTTCTACTTTTTCTTTCCAATCTGAACGACTCATTGTATTCATTTTTTCTACTAATTCGTAATCATTTAAAAGATCTGTAAACTCTTTTTCTGTTTTATGACGTTTTGTATAGAGCTCAATAAGACCTTGCACACCTACTTTAAAATAAACATGTTCGTACTCGTTACATAACTGATCAAATGACTCATTTGGTTTAGGAAGTAACGTTTTAAAACATTGTTGAGATAAGTTTCTTGCTTCATTTAAAGAATGATGAATAAATGTTTTTAAATCATTTTTCCGTTTCTTTTTCTTTTTAGATGAAGGTTGTTGCTTCTTTTTAGAAATAAAATTCATTTTCTTATATAACTCAATCCACTCTCTTTCTAACTGTAATTTTTCCCTAACTGTGTGACTTTCTTTTCCTTTTAATTGCTCATACTGATTAATAAGATTTCTTGAATCCATCAGTTGTTCCTCCAATTCTATTTAAAAGCTGCTTTTATTATAGCACAGTTTCATATATGTTTAGAAAATAATGGTATAATTAAGAAGAAAAATAAAAGACCATCAATTGATGGTCTTTTTTCAAACAACTTGTAATTTAATTCGTTTATATCGATTTTTATCTCCTTCTAATACTGTAAAACGATACTGTTCAAATTCCAACATTTTATTTTCTTCTAGTTGTGGATCGTGAGAAAATAACCAACCACCAATAGTATCCACGTCATGGTTATCAAAATTAGTTCCTAGTAAATCGTTTACTTCGTTAATGAGTACTTTCCCATCAAAAACATATTCATTTTCTTTTATTTTGTCAATTTTAGGTTGTTCTTCTTCATCGAATTCATCTCGTATTTCCCCAACGATTTCTTCTAAAATATCCTCTAGTGTTACAAGTCCGCTTGTTCCACCATATTCATCTGTTAAAATGGCAAAATGGATACGTTTTGATTGCATTTTACGTAATAAATCTTTTACAGCAATGTTTTCGTGAACAATTAAAAGAGGACGAATGAATGATGTTAATTCAATGTTTTTATTAAGGGCATATTCCATAAAAAATTCTTTTGTATGAATAAATCCAATGATTTCATCTTTATCTTCGTCAATAACAGGAAAACGTGTATAATTTTCTTCTCTCATGATGTTCATGTTTTTTTCTAATGAATCGTGGATATTTAAAACCATTAAATCAATACGTGGAATCATAATTTCGCGCGCTGTTAATTCGTCAAAGTTAAAAATTCGGTTTACATATTTAAATTCGGATTGATTAATTTCTCCATTTTGATAACTTTCAGATAGTATTAATCGAAGTTCTTCCTCTGTAGGAGCTTCGTCGTGTTCATTAGCAGGTTTTAATCCGAACATTCCAATCAATAAACGAGCAGAACCGTTTAATGTCCAAATAAAAGGATACATGACTTTATAAAAAAGGATCATTGGTTTAGATAACCAAAGACTTACTTTTTCCGCTTGCTGAATGGCTAATGTTTTAGGTGCTAGTTCTCCAAGGACTACGTGAATAAACGTCACCGAACAAAACGCAATAATAAAAGATAGAATACTTGCAATTTGTGCATCTAATCCAAAGTAATGAAACAACGGCTGAAGCAATTGTTCCACTGTAGGCTCTCCAAGCCATCCAAGACCTAACGCTGTAACAGTGATACCTAATTGACAAGCAGAAAGATACCCATCTAAATTACTTAAAATTCGTTGAACGGATACGGCATTCTTTCGCCCTTCTAAAACAAGTTGTTCAATTCGACTGCTCCTAATTCGTACAAAAGCAAATTCAGCTGCAACAAACACTGCAGTAGCAACAATTAATACCCCTACCATACTTAGTTTTAATCCTATCATAATGGTTGATTAACACACTCCTATGTTGAGAAAAAAGTAGCTTACCATACAGTTTATGCTCAATTTTTACAAATATGAGAGTAAAGTTGTAATGGTTTGACGAAGATAATCTTTTTCTTTTTCGTCTAAAAGCTTATTTACTTCATGAATATCCAAATGAATATCTTCTAATTTTTGTTGAATTTGTTCTAATTTTAATGTAGGGTTTCCATTACAAACGTGTTGTAAACGATGTAATCGTTCACGAATTTCATCTAAATGTAAATGCTGTTGTTTGTAGTAATGAATAAGGGTTAATTGTTCAATGCATGTTTCTGAATAAAATCGATAACCTGTTGGCGAAATAGAATCGACGTTTAGTAATCCTAATTTTGTATAATAATCGATGGTTCGTTTTGATACATTTGAACATTGAGCTAATTCTCCAATTTTCAGCAACTTCCCAAGTGAAACACCTTCCTTGTATTAAATAATTTGCTAACGAAAACTATACAGTTCAACGTTACACTTAGTAGTTTCTTTTAATAAAAAAGAAATCCTTTAAAAAAAGACCACTCATTTATGAGTAGTCATTTTTTTATATTGCTCATCGAATTGTTTTTTTAAACTCGTTGCTTGCTTTTTATAATCAGTTATATTCCATCCATATAAAGGGTTTAAGTGTTCAGAAGGAACATTAGTGCAGGTAGTAGGAAAAGATAATCCAAACACATCATCTTTTTGATACATCGCTTTTTTTAATTCTCCGTGAATAGCGGCTGTAATCATAGAACGCGTATAAGAAAGAGAAATTCGTTCACTTTTCCCGTATCCACCGCTTCCCCATCCTGTATTAACTAAATAAACATCAATGTTATGCTCTTGTATTTTCTTACGCAACATATTCGCATAAACAATTGGTGATAAAGGGAGAAATGGTGCACCAAAACACGTTGAAAACGTTGCTTGTGGTTTTGTAATTCCCCTTTCTGTTCCTGCTAATTTACTGGTATAACCATTAATAAAATAATAGAACGCTTGTTCTGGATTCAGTTTCGATATGGGAGGCAATACGCCAAAGGCATCGGCGGTTAAAAAGAAAATCGTTTTGGGATGTTTTCCGATTCCCTTGGTTACTTTTTTTTCAATAAAATCAAGCGGATAAGCTGCGCGCGTATTTTCCGTAAGAGAATTATCATCATAATTTGGATACCCAAGCTCATCGACAACGACGTTTTCTAATACAGAACCGTAGCGAATGCTTCCATAAATATCAGGTTCTTTTGCACGATTTAATGAAATAACTTTGGCATAACATCCGCCTTCAAGATTAAAAATACCTTCATCAGACCACCCATGTTCATCATCGCCGATTAAAAAGCGGTTATGATCAGAAGAGAGCGTTGTTTTACCTGTGCCTGATAAACCGAAAAATAATGAAACATCTCCTTTTTTTCCACTATTTGCTCCGCAATGCATCGGGAAAACACCACGTTGTGGAAGAAGAAAATTGAAAATACTAAACATTGATTTTTTCATTTCTCCTGCGTACTCTGTTCCACCGATTAACACCACTTTTTCTTTAAAACTAATGACAATGAAGGTTTCAGAATGAGTTCCATCTTCTTTTGGTAACGCTTTCAAAGAAGGAGTAAAAAAAATCGTAAATTCATTTTGATGATGCTTTAATTCTTCTTCCGTTGGTCGAATAAATAATTGTTTAGCAAATAAACTATGCCATGCATATTCACTTAGTACTTCAATTGGCATTCTGTAAGAAGGATCGGCGCCAACAAAACCTTTAAATGAATACATTTCTTTTGATTGTATATGATCTTTTACTTTTTGATAAAGCGAGTGAAATTGTTCTTCTTCTAATGGTTGATTTACACTTCCCCAATGAACCGTTGAACGTGTACATTCATCCATGACGATATATTTATCTTGCGGACTTCTTCCTGTAAATTTTCCTGTTTTAACAGACAAAGCGCCGTGATTAGTTAAAATCCCTTCATTTTTCTTTAAAGCATGTTCAATTAATTTGGATTTAGAAATCTGTTTGTGTAGGTTTTTCATAAATGTGTTACACTCCTTTTCTATTATGTTATACTATTTCATGCAATGGAGCTATAATCCTTTTTAACATCGAAAAAAGAAATATTTTCTTCTTTTTTTAAATAAAGTGGAAAAAAATGTTACAATTAAAAAGATTAAAAAAGAAAGGAATGAAAAAATGAATCTAACTTTTTATTTTAATAATGATGTCAATTATTTAGAAGGTGTTTTTCATGAAGATTTGCTTACGTTGTTTGAACAAGTGACTATACGTTATCAAAATGATGATTTTACTGTCATTCAAGTGGGAGATTTGGAAATTTCTCTTCATGATTCAGGATTGGTTGCTATAGATTGCAAAGATGTAGAACGCGTGCTTCCAACAATAGAAAATGCATTAAATAAGTATGTGCGTTTACATGAACATGATAAACGATTTAAATTTCCTTACGTATTTAAATGTTTTGGTAAACAAAAAGACGTAGGAACAGTCATACATGCATTAGAGCAAGTTGGGATTCAATATGAAACAAGAGAAGTAAATGATAAGATTATGTTTGAAATTTATCAAAAAGCGACTTTATATTAAAAGGAGAGAAAACAGATGATCCAAGAATGGAATAAATTATTAACACCTACACTAAAGCGTATTCAAGAAACACATTTTAACGAAAATTGGTTTCAAGAAATAAACGGAAAAAAACTAACGTTTGGAGATAAAGAGGGAATTCGTTTTGATTTTCATCCCATGTCTGCTCATTATGTAATGGTGTATGCTTTTCCTTTTGATACACCTAAAGAAATAAGAGATTCAGTAATGGATTTATTAGAAGAAGGAATAAAAGAAGATAACTTGGATGTCTTGCTCTCAGGAAGTAAACGAATAGCAACGGGAGAACGGTCCATGTATGTAAAAGAAATGTTAGATTACCTTTCTGGAAATATGTTCCAAGATCGAAGTTTACGTCTTCCGATGCTTAGTGTATTTCCGCAACTAGAATGGGAAACGTCGGTTTATATCGTTCATGAAAATAAAGATGTAATTGAAACGATTGAAACAATGGAACAAGCAAAAGCTTTTTGTGAAAGAGAACAAAAGGAAGAGAAAAAAATGAAAGAAATGGAACATCAGTTGCAACAATGGATTGTCGAACAAGAACCAAATGTGTGTGTGCGTCAGTTGAATTCATACGAAGAAACGCCTACGTTTCTATCGGATTTCTTTTTAACAAAATACTCCTTTTCCAAAAAAATAATCAATCAAAAAATGATGTTTCATGCATCTTGTATTATGGATAATGAATATAAAACGATTCAAGATGAGTCACTTGAAATGGTGCTCGCTCAAACAAAAAAAGACATTCAAGAATTTGTAAAAAAAAGCATCTCGTAAGATGCTTTTTTCTTTACACTAATTCAATTCCTTCAGGCAATACCGCTTTTGTTAAAATATCAAGTTCTTTTACACGAGCGACATTATAAGAAGAACCATTTAAAATATGATGATCTAAATAAGCAGGATGAGTCATTACTTCTACAGTTTGTCCATCGCTTACACGATCTTTGATAGTATCAAAGTAATCATAGGTAGCACTGTCGCCGTAAAAATCTTTTAAAATAGCATCGCTAAATGGATTAATTTCTTCTTTGTTATCCTCTGAAATACGACGAACGGGTAAGTTATAAAGTTTAGATAACTTTTTCACCACAGGTAAAAACTCAGGAATTCCATGTGTGTGATGATGGCTATCAAAATGAGTTGGTTTTACTCCTAATGAAAGAAATTTTTCGATTTGAGCAACCCATTCTTTTTCTAGATCTTCAAGAGAAATAGCATTTGGATTTCCTTGAACATCTCGTAATTTTTTAAAATTACCATGTTCATCAACCAGTGTCGGAACGTCCCCGCGAAGAGGTTTTCCGCATGTTAAAACTAAATGAATTCCAACTTGTAAAGTAGGATGTTTTTTTGCCAGTAAAAGTGCGTGCTCAGCACCAGGCATATTCATCATAGTAGTAGTTGAATTTAAAATACCATGAACGTGTGCATCAATAACTCCATAGTTTAATGCTTCACTATAACCAAAATCATCTGCGTTTACAATTAATTTAATCATGATTGTGATCCCCCTTTTTATGTATGCAACACAAAATAAAAGGTAGCAAACGCTACCTTTTATGTAATCTTTTGCTTATTTCTTAAAAAATAAAGGTAGATGTTCTTTGTGTGCTTCAAGCATTTCATCTAAAATTTCTTTTGCTACTTTATCCCCTGGAACAAGTGGATTAATCGTCATTGCAAGTAGTGCAGTTTTATAATCGCCTGTTACAGCTGCGTCCGCTGCTACACGTTCAAAAGATTTGATTTGTTGAACCAAACCATTTACAGCAACAGGAAGTTCTCCTACAGCAATTGGTTTTGGACCGTCTTTTGTAATAACACAATTGACTTCAACAGCTGAATCTGGAGAAATACCGCTAATTGCGCCATTATTACGTGTATTAACTGGTTGAATGTCACCTTTATCATTGTAGATAGAGGAAATCAAACTACATGCAGCGTCACTATAATAAGCTCCTCCACGTTGTTCGAGTTGTGGTGGTTTAATTGCTAGATTCGGATCTTTATATAGTTCAAATAAACTTTCTTCTAAACGTTTTACTACTTCAGCACGCGTTCCTTCTGTTTCAGCAGCTTTCATTTCATCTGCTAACATTTCATCTGTTTTGTAGTAATAACGGTGATATCCACAAGGAATGACGTTTAATGCGCGAGCAAAATCCGCTTCCCATGCAAGGTTTCGAATATTTTTCATCGTCATTTCGGTTGTTGGATTAGCAAGCGCTTCAACGATTTGATCTTTTACGCTGACGCCGTCAAGAAAAACATCTAGTCCATAGACCATGTGATTAAGACCTGCGAAATTAACGTGAACGCGACTTGGATCAACGTCTAAAATTTTTGCAATTGTCATACGTGTACCAATCGGAACATTACATAGTCCTACAACTTTTTTATGAGTAGAATGACGAAGAACCGCTTCTGTTACCATACCTGCTGGGTTTGTAAAGTTTACTAACCATGCCTCAGGACAATACGTTTGAATATCTTTAACAATATCTAAAATGATTGGAATGGTACGTAATCCTTTAAATAATCCGCCAGGACCATTTGTTTCTTGTCCAATCACACCGTATTTTAATGGAATTCGTTCATCTTTCATACGTGCCTCTAATAATCCAACACGAAATTGCGTTGTGACAAAATCTGCTCCTGGTAGCGCTTTCTTTCGATCGAGTGTTAAATGAACTTCAATTGGAAGACCTGCTTTTTCAATCATACGTTTTGCAAGATTACCAACAATCTCTAACTTTTCTTTTCCAGCTTCAATATCTACTAACCATAGTTCAGAAATTGGCAATTCGTGATAACGTTTAATAAAACCTTCTACTAATTCTGGTGTATAACTAGAACCTCCACCGATTGTTACGATTTTTAAACCATCTTTTTTAGACATAAGACGTACCCCCTAAGTAGTTTTAAGACATTTTTTCATATAAATCGATAAATTCGTTTGCAAGATCTTTAACCGTTAGCGCATTCATCAAATGATCTTGTGCGTGAATTAAGATAATAGGAATATCAAAATTTTCACCGCTAGCTTCTGCTTGAATTAAATTCGTTTGAAAACGGTGAGCTTGATGAAACTCTTCATTTGCTTCTGTCATTTTTTTGCGAGCGCTTTCAAAATCGCCACTTTTTGCTTCGTAAAGTGCTTCCATCGAAAGACTTCTTGCATTTCCGCTATGTAAAATTAATTGAAATGATAAATTGTACAATTCTTCTTTGGTCATGGTCATCACCTTTTATGAAAGTAAACCTTTAGCAAATTTTAATACTTCTGCTCCGTTACATGTTCCGTAATGAACAGGATTGATTGCATCAACAGGAATCTTTTTTTCTTGTCCTAATGTTTTCATTTGAGGAAGAAGGTAACGAACTTGAGGTCCAAGCAATAACACATCGGCTTCATCGATATGTTTGCGTACAGAATCTGCACTCACTGCCCAGATTTTCGCTTCAATACCTTGTTCCTTTGCCGCTTTTTCCATTTTAGTCACAAGTAAACTTGTACTCATTCCTGCTGCACAACATAATAATATATTCATCATAAGTCCCCCTAATAATCGTTTTATTGAAAGCGTTTTCCATCCCTTACATAAGTATATTACACCATTTGAATTAAAAATCCTAGTGCTATTTTAAAAATTATTCTAAATAACTTAAAGCAAATGCTAAAACAGCTGCTCCATTACATGTTCCGTAATGTGTGGATTGAATTAATTCAACAGGTATTTGTTTTTCTTTGGCATACTCTTTAAATTTTGATAAATAAAAACGAATTTGCGGCGCAACAAGTAAGATGTCTGCTTTTTTAATTTCATCTTTTACTTCTGTTTCTCCAACTGCCCAAATGGTTGCATCGATATTTTGTTCTTTTGCGCTTTTTTTCATTTTTTCCACTAGTAAACTCGACGAAAAACCTCCGCCGCAACAAAGTAAAATATTCATAAAATGCCTCCTGATCGAAAAAAAATGTTTTCAATTAAACATTGAAAACATTTTCAAAAAAACCTTTTAAATGGCAACGGCAATAAAAAATCCAATCACCATGATCAGCTGAATAAAAAATTTAGCGATCGTGCTACTAATAAAACCAACGACTGTTCCAAGTGCGATATCTAAACAATCTTTTAAATCTTTGTGTAAGATGTATTCGGTGATAAAAACAAAAACAAATGGAAAAATCAAAATACCAAGTGGCGGAAAGAAAATGGCACCTGCAATAATACCTATCGCTCCTGTTCGTTTGCTCCATTTACTTCCTCCTTTTTTCTCAACAAAATGATTGTTGGCTAAAAATTCAACAAAAAAGACCATAACCGATAACAAACCCATAAAAATCCAAAAAAACAACGATAATCCTTTTGGATCAATAAACAAGGGATACACCCCAAAACCTGCCCAAATAATCGGAACAGAAGGAATAATAGGGTAAATGAGACCAACAAAACCCAAAATAAAACAAACAATGATGATGCTCCAAAGTAACAGTTCCATAAAAAAACCTCCTTTTGCGTTAAAAATAGCATAAATAAAAAGAAAGATTACGCAATAAAAACCTCTTATTTTATCCATTTTTTTTGATTAATGTTAAAATATATGTATCAAAAAACGGGAGTGATTGTGATGAGAGATTATTGGACAATCTATTACTATTTAACAGGGAGGCTACCACTGGAGGAAACAAAAGAAGAGCTTGAAGAAATTTGTTGGATTGCCGATGATGAATTTGCACCTCATTATGGATTTTACAAACGAATCGATTTAATAACGGAATATATAGGAATGGTTCTTTATTCGAAAGAAAAAGATCAACAAGAAATTGCCAAACGAATCAGTGATTTTTTAGTAACTATTCAATCTGATGAAGTTTTTGTTCTTTTATTAGAAAGATTATTAAAAAGTGAATTAATCAAAAAGCATATACATCAGTATGAGGATCTTTTTAAACGATTAAAGCAAATAGCCTAAATATTTGTTTAATTTTTACCATTTCATTCAAAAAAATATATAATAGATGTATAAAAAATAGATTGGAGCGATTAAAATGCACGATTATCAAACATTACGTTATTATTTATTTGGAGCTATTTCATTGGAAGAAGCAAAGGAACAAATGGAAGATATTCGGTTATTTATAGATTCCAAATGGATACCCTATGAAGATTTCAACGAACAAATGGATGCGATTGTTGAATATATGGAAATTATCTTGGATGCGCAAATAAAAAAACGAGAAGAAATAGCTGATCGAATTGAAACGTTTTTAATCAATATTCATTCTGATGAAGTTTTCATGTATCTTGCAAAAAAAGTGATAAAAAATGAACAAATTTTGAAACATTTAAAAGTGAGCCAAACGCTTCTTGATCGATTTAAGAAACTAGCATAAAACAAAAAAACCATTCTAAAATGAATGGTTTTTCTCTTGGACTAATAAATAAACGTAAGAAGTAGGACAATTCCACTTACAAAAGCAAAGATTCCGCCTATTTTTCTAGGACAAAGAACAGGTGTTTCTTTTTCATTGAAAGATTCTTTCATACACACACCTCCTGCTACTAGTATAAACAAAAAAAGCTTCCATTATAGAAGCTTTTTATTCTTTGTGTGTGAGTATTGTAATACTTGGTTCAATATCCACATTAAATCGTTCTTTTACATAACGTTTAATGTGTTCTTTTTCCTCACTATAATCTTTATTTACTGGAAAAGGATTTTTCATCTCGTTTTCTGAATGAGCTAACACAATACCTACCATAAAATAACGGTGTCCTAATGCATCAAGTAAATACGTGATTTCTCCAATTGTGGTTCGATCAAAAAACGTTTCATATTCTTCAGAATATTGATCATCTTCCCAATACTCATCGTGATAATGCTCAATTCCAATATTCGCACCTACTAATACCCAGTGTGATGTATTTACACTCATCCTAATTCCTCCATTTCAATTCTTTTCTTTTATTATACTGGATTTACAAAAAGAAAGAGAAAATAAAAAGCGAAAATCATAAAAAGGAGGGATTTTCATGGGATCTGAAAACAAAAAAGGGAAAATGGTTAAATTTTTACGTTATGAAGGAATAGGAGAAAACAAGTGGAATGTCTTTTTTCTGTATAAACAAGAACCTTTTATCATACAAAATGTGGCGTTAAAAAAACGAAAAGGAAAAGAAACAGAGTTTACAAGTGATGGTATTTTTCACAATTCTACAAGAAGCGGTGTTTGTAAATTATGTAAAGGAAAACGTGAAGGGATTTGTACAGATTTAGAAAGTAAAGGTGAAAAAGTCATGAGACAAGTATTAACAAAATCATTACTGGTGACCTTTACACTGCTTGCAAACAAAGAACAATTTGCAGGACTTGCAGCGTCTGTTACAACAGATGAAAATCTGGAAAAAGCGATTAAAATTAAAACTGTAAAACAAGATAAAAAGAAAATGCTGACGCATTTTGTGTATTTAAAGAAAAATTATTGTTACATTGAAGAACATAAATGGTTTTATAAAAAGAAAACTATTTATGAAGGAACGATTGACACGTTAGAAAAAAGAGCTTACGAACTTGAAAATAAAAAAATGATAAATGCAATTAAAAAGAAAAAAGAACGCATTTAAACGTTCTTTTTTCTTTTTAATTATTTTTTAAAGAATTGTGGTAAATGATCTTTGTGTGCTTCTAACATTTCATCTAGTATTTCTTTCCCGACTTTATCGCTTGGCACAAGCGGGTTGATCGTCATAGCAAGTAATGCTGTATCATAGTTTCCTGTTACAGCAGCTTCTGCTGCTACACGTTCGAATGATTTAATTTGTTGAACAAGTCCACGAACAGCAACTGGAAGATCTCCTACAGCAATTGGTTTTGGACCATCTTTTGTGATGATACAACTTACTTCAACAGCTGAGTCTCTTTCGATGCTTGCAATCGCTCCATTGTTACGTGTGTTAACTGGTTGAATATCTCGTTTATCGTTGTAGATAGAAGAGATTAAACGAACAGCAGCGTCACTGTAATAAGCGCCTCCACGTTGTTCAAGTTGTGGTGGTTTAATTGCTAGATTCGGATCTTTGTAAAGTTCAAATAAATCATCTTCTAATCGTTTCACGACTTCAGCGCGTGTTTCGCCTTTTTCATAGTTTTTCAATTCTTTTTCAAGCATTGCATCTGTTTTGTAATAATAATTGTGATAAGGGCATGTTAACACGCCTAATGCACGGATAAATTCTGGTTCCCAACCTTGACCTTGTACGTTTTTAACAAATGATGTATTTTCAGGATTTGTTAACAATTCAATGACTTTATCTTTTACACTTACACCATCAAGATAAACATCAAGTCCATAAACCATATGGTTAAGTCCTGCAAAATCTACGCGAATACGTGAGTGCTCAACTCCTAATAATTTTGCTACACCCATTTCTATTCCAATTGGAACATTACATAATCCAACTACTTTTTCATGAGTTGTGTAACGAAGAACAGCTTCTGTTACCATACCTGCTGGATTTGTAAAGTTTACTAAAAATGCTTCAGGACATAACTCTTGAATATCTTTTACAATGTCTAAAATAACAGGAATGGTGCGAAGTCCTTTAAATAATCCACCAGGACCATTTGTTTCTTGTCCAAGTACTCCGTGTTTAAGAGGAATGCGCTCATCTTTTGCACGAGCCTCAAGCAATCCTACACGAAATTGTGTGGTTACGAAATCCGCACCAGGAAGTGCAGCTCTACGATCAAGTGTTAAATGAACGTCAATTGGAAGACCTGCTTTTTCAATCATACGTTTAGCGAGATTCCCCACAATTTCTAATTTTTCTTTTCCTGCTTCTACATCCACTAACCATAATTCACGAACTGGTAATTCATGATAACGTTTAATAAATCCTTCGACTAATTCTGGTGTATAACTAGAACCTCCACCAATTGTTACAATTTTTAAACCATCTTTTTTACTCATTTTAATTCCCCCTTAGTAGTAGTTGAAAGCTTTTCATACAAATCGATAAATTCATTTGCCAAGTCTTTTACGGTTAAGGCATTCATTAAATGATCTTGTGCGTGAATTAAAATAATCGGAAGATCAAAATTTTCTCCGCCAGCTTCAGCTTGAATTAAATCTGTTTGATAACGATGTGCTTGATGAAAAGCCTCGTTTGCTTCTTGCATTTTTTCTTGAGCAGTTTCAAAGTTCCCTGCTTTTGCTTCATATAATGCTTCCATTGCAAAACTTCTAGCGTTACCGCTATGTAAAATTAATTGAAATGATAAATTGTATAACTCTTCTTTATTCATTGTCATCACCCTTTCTTATAAATGCCAAAGTGACGATTTCTCATCACTTTGGCGGTTAAATACTTACTCTGCTTTTTCTGTTTCTTGAACTGGTTGTTCCATAGCTAATTCTTCTTTTTTCTTTAATTTATCCCACATAATGAAGAATGGAAGATAAATGAAGAAGTCGATTACAAGGTTAACAAGTTGAATCACAGAACCTGAAATATGTCCTCCTGTTGCTAAGAAACCGCCGATAATTGGAGGAGTTGTCCAAGGAATTGCAATACCTGCTGGTTTTGCAACAAGACCTAAATCCATTCCATAATAAGTAACAACTGCATTAACCATTGGAGTAAGAAGGAACGGTACAATTAATAATGGATTCATTACTAGTGGTGTACCAAATACAACAGGTTCATTAATCATGAAAACACCAGGTCCAATAGATAATCTACCAAGTTGTTTCATTTGTTGTGATCTTGCGAAAAGTAACATGGCAATAACAAGCATAAATGTTGCACCAGAACCACCCATATTAACAAATACATCAAAGAATTGTTTTGTGATAATATTTGGAAGTTCATGTCCTGCTTTAAATGCTTCCATATTTTCACCAGTTGCACCTAACCAAATCGGATCCATAACACCTGATACAATGTTCATACCATGAAGTCCTGCAGACCAAAGTAATTGTACTAAGAAAATAGCTACAAGCGATCCGCCTAAACTTCCGCCAAGTACACCTAATGGTTTACCAAGTAAATCACCAACGATATTATGTAAGCTTGCAAAATGAGTATTTTCAACCCATAAACGTAATAACCAAACAAGTAAAATAACAACAAAACCAGGAATTAATGCTACGAAAGCTTTTGAAACTGCTGGTGGAACACCATCTGGCATTTTAATAACAATATCTTTTGCAACAATAAAACGATAAATTTCTGTTGAAAACATTGCAACTAACATTGCTACGAACAATCCTTTGCTTCCCATTAAAGCAACAGGAATAGCTCCGCCAACTTCAACCATTTCTTTTGCACCATCTGGCGTAAATGGAACATTAAATGGAGTTGCAAGTAAGAATGCACAAAGTGAAATAACTCCAGATGTAATAGCGTCAATGCCATATTTTTCAGCTAATCGATAGGCGATACCAAATGCGGCAATTAACCCCATCATGTTAAACGTTGCGTCAACTGGATACATTAGTTTTGTTAACCATTGTTCTCCGAAAATATTAGCCATAAATTCTGCATAATGCGGGAAAGGTAAGTAACCTAAAATTAAAAACACAGATCCTATAATAATCATTGGCATGGCAAGGGCGATACCATCTCGCAATGCCCCTAAATGTTTTTGCCCTGCAAGTCTTCCTGCTACAGGCATAAAATATTTCTCCATAAACGTAAATAGTTTATTCATATTTTTTCACCCCTTATGTTAGTTAACCAAAGATGTAGCAAATTTTAATACTTCTGGACCATTACATGTTCCGTAATGGACTGGATTGATTGCATCAACAGGAACGCTTTTTTCTTCTCCTAACTTTTTCATTTGTGGAAGAAGATATCGCACTTGTGGTCCAAGTAACAGTACATCTGCTTGATCAATGTGATTACGTACTGCATCTGCACTCACTGCCCAAATTTTTGCAGTTAAGCCCTGAGCTTCTGCTGCTTTTTCCATCTTTGTAACTAGTAAACTAGTACTCATTCCTGCTGCACAACATAATAAAATATTCATAATAAATCCCCCCATTTAGTAATAAGTAACCGCTTACATTTTATAGATAAAAATAATAATGTAAGCCCTTACATTCATAAAGTAATTTTTAAAGCGACTTCTCGCTTTTTTAATTTGATAACGTTTACATTAACCTATTTAACGAATCTTTTTTATTATCCTTCTTCAAAAAAAACAAATTTCGTGTTTTTTCTACAAATTTCACTCCTTTTTCCTTTTGATAAACTGAGTATATCATATCTATCGGAAAAGTAAAGCGCTTTCATTAGTTTTTTTTCAAGAAAAAATAAAAAAAGCGTCGAATGACGCTTTTTTATTATGATTGAACTTGTTGCTCTTCTTCAAATTTTTGTTTATCCCACATTTTAAAGAATGGGAAGTAAATAACAAATGAAATTGCCATAATAACAAGTTGAAGAATCGCACCTGAAATACTTCCTGTAATGATATAACCTTGTAAAATCGGAGGCATTGTCCAAGGTGGAACAACTCCAATTGGTTTTGCAACAAGCCCCATATCCATAGATACATACGTCACAATAACAGAAATAACAGGCGTTAAGATGAACGGAACCATCATTAATGGATTCATAACAATCGGCATACCAAATGTGATCGGCTCATTGATTTGAAAAATACCAGGTCCAATACCTAAACGACCTAACTGTTTCATTTGTTGACTCTTCGAGAATAATAACATTGCGATAACTAATGATAACGTACAACCTGATCCACCAATAAACACAATGTCGTTTAACTCATTTGTAGCGATATGTTTTACCGCATGTCCTGCTGCAAATGCTGCAGCGTTTTCATTGGTTAATGTTAACCAAACAGGTGTCATAACAGCTCCAACAATTGATGCTCCGTGAAGACCTGTACACCATAATAATTGAATAAGTAAAAATAAAATAACGGTTCCTACTAAACTAGTTCCAGCAACTGTTAACGGTTCTTGTAATAACTTTGCTACTACATTGTGAACACTACCAAAACTTGTCCAGTTTTCAATGATTAATCGTAAACACCATGCAGCAACAATAGCAATAAAACCTGGAATAAGGGCTGTAAAAGAACGAGCAACAGCTGGCGGAACACCCTCAGGTAATTTGATAACAATTTCTTTTTGCATAACATAACGATAAATTTCTGTACAAAGAATTGCCACAACCATTCCTACAAATAAGCCTTTACTTGTAAAAAAAGCAGCAGGCATTGCATTTTCAAATAGTTCTGCGCCCGTTTTTGGATCTGTACCAATAACATATGCAGTAAAAGGTGTAACAACGAAATAAGCAGCAAGTGAAATAGCACCCGAAGCAAGCGGATCCACTTTATAGCTTTCTGCTAATCGATACGCGATTCCAAACGTCGCTATCAATGCCATCAATTCAAACGTTCCTTTAAACGGGTAGAGCAAACTTGCTTTTAATTGAGGATGATCCACTAAATAACCCTTTGGTCCAGACCATGCATCAATTGGAAAACTTGCGAGAATTAAGAAGAAAGAACCAATAATAATTAGTGGCATTGCAAGAATTAAACCGTCCCGCAAAGCTCCCAGATGTCGCTGAGCTGCAAGTTTTCCTGCAAAAGGCATTACATATTTTTCCAAAAACACATTAACCTTACTCATTTTATTCACCCCTTTGTTTGATAAGAAGGCGCTTGGAAACGCTTTCATCAATGTATTTACATAAAAAGGGAAAGACTCCTTCTAAAAATAATTTTATTTTTTGACTTTTATTCCATCCTAGATTTCGTTATAATGAAACAATAGAAAAAAAAGGAGTGAAGAAACGTGTTATTTATGCTGTCTGTTATCGTAATAGCAGGAATAATGGGTTTTTTCTTTTGGCAGAAAAAAAGAAAAAAATCCGTTAAACAAGAAGAACAAGAACATTATAGTGTCTTAGATATCTTAACATTAGATGAAGAAGACATAAAAGTGGAAGAAGAATTTCCGACCAAACCAAATGAAATTTTTATTTATGCCTCGCCTACTGTTCGTGAACAACAACTGTTATTAAAGCATACGATTACATTTTTAGAAAGTTATGTATATCCCAAAAAAACATTTCAACGTTTATCAATTGAAGAACGTGTTCAATCGCCTAAGCCATCTGTTGTTGTTTATACAGATGCGGCAGAAGAATATACGCTTACATTCAATGATAAATATCGGGTCATTGGATTTAAGAAAAAAGAGGTACATACCCCTTTTATCACACATATTTCTGATAAAGCGAAATATAAATTTTTCGTTGACCAAAAAAAAATGGGCTAAAAGATGCTGTTATGCATCTTTTAGCCATTTTTTTTCTTTCTCGTTAAATGTATATCCTTTTTGCTGTAAAAGTTCAGACATGGTTAAACGAATACCTGGAAAATAATACAGCACTTTTACACGAAAATTAGCTTGATGAAATAGTTTTTGATATAAAGATGAAGAAATTTTTGTTAAAGAAGGACAAATGAAATCGTCAAAACCAGCATAAAAATTTTCATTGCATACGGGGCAAATAGAGTCTTTTTGATTAGATAATTCATGGTGACGTATTTTATCATCGTAAAACCATGTAGTATCTAACCGATAAAATTTCATATAAAACGTAGCGGTTTGAAAAGAAAACAACACTTTTTTAATTTCATCTACTTCTATTCGTTCATATCCCATTTGTTGTTGATCATATAATATAAAATACCGTCCACTAACATCGGGCATTACGTTTAAATCTGCTAATGGATGATCTAAAATAGCTGCAAATAAAGGTTGCTCCGTGGCATGAACAGACTCTTCTAATAGTTGTAAAAAAAGTTGTTTCATTAAAAAAAATTGATTTTCTTCTGCTTTTTTTTCAAACATTTGATGAACAGGTTTGCGTGATAAAATACGTCCATATTCCCAAATTTCTTCTTTTGTAAAACCTAATGAGGCTAAAAAAGCATCGGAAAAAAAATGATGTTTCATACAGCATTCACCTCCTTATCATGTAGTTCGATTCTTCTCTTTTCTTTCTTCCTAAAAAAAGTGAATAACCTTAAAGGTTATTCACTAAAGTTCCTAATGGCTTATACGGAATGCAACAAGGTGGACTGAATATGTTCATATAAACAATTCATCCAATCTGAACGAGTGGTCCAAGGTTTCACTGATAAAAAGGGAACAGGCACGCCAAACTTGTGATCATCATCGGAATGAAATATAAACATAGAACGTTCCATTGTGTCATTTTCAAATGAAAAAAGGACATAGGTTTCTTCTATTGTTTGATCTACTTTTTTGATGTGAAAAATAGGAATGGGTAGTTTTTGATCAGTTAATTGTATTTGTTTCTTTAACGCATTAATAGTAGGTTCCAAAAACGATTTTATTTCTTCGACTACAGAATCTTGAATCATGTTCCAATAAGAAAGCTGAATCGTTGCGTTTGGATGCAAAGAAACATTCATAATGGAAGCAATTCGATTATGAAATGATACATAAAACTCCCCATACGTTTTTTCATTCACATAAAATGTTCCTTTTGCATAATAAAAGGTAAACGTCTCGTGTTGACACAGTGTCGCTGGATCCAATGTTGCTTTTTTAAGATAAGTCATTAACATCCCTCATATTCATTGTTTTTTATCCGTTCCCCTTTATTATCTACATTTTCGATAGTTTGTGTAAAATTTTTATTCATTTTTTGCTGTATATTCCGAATACTTAATAAGAGGAAGTGATGAATAGATGTTATTAAGTGAAAAAATAAAAGCACTACTAGAAGAAAAAGCATTTGAAAAATGGGAAGAGTCATTAAAAATCGAAAAATCAGGAATAACAGTCGGAAAAATTCCTTCTATTGACATTCAATTTACCTATAAAGGGTTGCCTTATTTGATGAGTAATATTATTTTTCATCCTAAAAAAGACTTAGCAGATATTGATTCATGGTTTTTAGGAGAAATTCGCACATTTCATTATACAAAACACGGGTTATTAGCCAATGGAACGTGTGTTTGTGGAAAAAGTCTTGAAAAAAAAGAAAAAATGAATTTACATGATTTATGTCCTGCGATGAATCAAGAAGAGTTAGCGCTGTTATTGGTTCAAGCGATGATAACAGACAAGAAATTTCTACGAAAAGTAGAAAAAATGAAACTTATTAAAAAACCTTATATTGCTACTTTTCATTTGGATCAATTAGATGAAGAGGAAGTCGAGCTTGCGAAAAAAGAATTTTCAGAAGCGCTTGTGTTTACAGGAATAGAAAAAGAAACCGAAAATACAGGAAAAATCATTATTAGATTACAGGAAAGTGAATTTTTAGTGCCTTTTACTTATCAAAAAAACGGGGAACATACAGTAAACCATATTCTTCATGGAAAACGAGTAAGCGAATCAACTCCTGAAGATTTTTGTCCGTTTTGTTTAGGTTCTTTAGAAAAAGAGGTATGTGAACTACTCAATAAAGATGAGCGTTTTGCTGTATGGATAATGGAAACACTGATAAGTGTCGATAAAGAACAGCGCTTAAAGCGTATTATGGAAGAGCGAGAGAGAGGGACCTATAACTTACCTTCTCTTGTGGTTGAAAAAGAAGAAAGTAAAAAAGTTGGAAGAAATGAACCTTGTCCTTGTGGAAGTGGGAAAAAATATAAACAATGTTGTGGTAAAAAATGAAAAAATGGAGTTGGTTACTAGGGTTAGTGTTACTTGTAGGATGTAATAATCAATCGGTTACCAAACCAACTGAGCATCTTTCATTTGTAGGAGATGCGGTGAAATACCTAGAAATTGAACAATTTGTTAAAAGTGTGAAAAACAAAGAAGAAAACACGGTTCGGTTTATAAAAGCCAATCCAAAAGGCGGGATGGAAACCTACGATTTTGTCGTGGTAGGGAAGAAAGTTGTGTATAAAGTAAATGAAAAAAAGAAAGACGCTTGTACCTCTTTGCAAAGAAACGAAAAAGATAAGATGTATATTTACACGTTTTCTGAGTGTCAAACGTTCGAAAAAATAGAACTATCCTTTAAAAAAGAACAAATCATTTGATTTGTTCTTTTCTTTTTTTACTATCTTCATAAAAGCGAAACTGATAATTTCTAATTTGTGGATTTACTAAACTTCGTAATTTAAATGGGTGAAGACCTTGGAAATGATCGACCAATTGATCAAACACCGCATCGTAAAACGAAAAACATTCCGCTTGCTCATATATAGTAAGTTCTGTACCGTTTTTGATATAGACACACGAATCGTAGTACCAAGAATTATATTTGCTGCAATATAAACTCATCAAAAAATTTTCGTCTCTTCCCTTTACAGAAAACTCGATATTTATCAATTCATCAAATGCTAACTGAGAGGAACATAAAACGGAATCAATATTTATAGAATATGTTTCTTCTTTTTTTAATAATTCTTCTTGAACTTCTATCAGCAAAGGTTCCGCTTTTTCAACAAATTCTTCAACAAATTTAGGATCATTATTACTTGCATAAACTTCCCAATAGAGATGTTCTCTTACATCTCGAGGAAATAATATGTCGGATTGAAAAAAGGCATTTACAATAATATCTTTGTACTGAAATGTAAGATTATAACCGTATTTTCCCACTTTTTTACGCGACAGTTCTATTATATTATTCATAAAACTTACCTGATTTTATGTCGCTTTTAATGGTTTCAAGTATGTCATAATAGGTGTTAATTTTCATTTCAAGATTTTTTAAATCATCTGTTGTTTCTAACTCTTTTATTTGTTTTTCGAATTCTTCAAAGGAAAGAGAATCTACAGAGTTTTTTATGCCTTCTGCATTTGTTAGATATTTGATTTTAAGTTTCTCATAAAGAGATGGATTAATTTCTTTCAATTTTTCTAGATTATTCATTGATATTCCCTCTTTTCTTATTTTGTATAAAAGGTAATTGAAAATCAATTTCATAAGGTTGAAATAAATAACGGACACGTTCCTTTGTGTCTTGAAGGATGTAATTTACAATTTTTTGAAGAATTTCATCAAAAAAAGAAACACTCCAAACATCGTCAGGCAATTCCCAAAAACTACGATAGTCAAAAGAAAAAAAGGCAACATTAGAAGTAGCTGATTGAATTAATTTATCGACGTGAAAATGAAATTCTTCTGAAAAACCTTTTACTTTACATTTAAAAACGAACGTTTCTTGATCTTCAAATTTTTCATAAGAAGTCAAAGAAAGATGTTCAACAATAGGAAGTGCTGAATGAATTTCGTAAGGAATAATGACTTCTTCTGTTATTTTTTTACCTAAGTTATCTACATGTTCTTTAAGTAATGTTTCATTTTGTTTATCTTCGAAAAAAGAAATAGAATCGTTTAAATACACATCATAATGCCAAGTAGGTTTTTGGCTTCCTATTTTTAATTCTGCGTATATTTTTCCTGTTGTTTCATATTCTTCTGTTTGAATTACATAAGAATATGAAGCTATCCAGGTTAATCCAAGGTTTCCTTCACCTAAATTAAGTTTGATGAGTTTAATAACACATGTTTTATCCAAATGATCAAAATCTAGTACATACTTATTCATCTTTATTCCTCGTTTCTTTGTGAGATATAAGACTATTATAACAGCATTTATCTTAAGTGATAAAAAAAGGATGCTCATGCATCCTTTTCCAGTAGAGAAAATAATTCGTTTACTGATGTTCTACCTATTTTTTCTGCTATTTTTAGTAATTTTTGTGCATTTTCTAAAGACTCTTGTGCTTGTTTTTGTGCTTCATTGACTAATTCATAACGTTTCAAAAATTGAATAAATTCTTCTAAAGATGTATCATTTGAAAAGTTTTTTTCTATAGATTCCGATGGAAAGATATCCAATTGTGTTTTTAAACCTTGAGCATTGGTGATATATTTTAATTTTATTTGTTCATACAGTTTAGGGTTAATTTCTTTTATTTTTACCAAATTATTCATCTTCTAATCCTTTCACGATAGCTTCTAAATTAGATTGCAACTTTTCGCGAGCTTTTTCAATTGCTTTTAATTGTTGATTCATTTTATCTTCCATGGCAGAAAACATGGTATTTACATAAGAATGAGCATTTGTAAGAATAGAATAGTTGTCAAAAATAGTTTTTAGTTCTTTTTGAGAAGTAACATTACTTAATTTTTCTTCACACTCTTCTAATGAAAACGAGTCTAATTGTGTTTTTATGTTTTGAGCATTCGTGACATATTTCAATTTTATTTGTTCGTACAATTTATGATTAATTTCTTTTAATTTTTCTAAGTTATTCATCTTTTTTCCTTCCTTCCAAAAAATACGTATGTATTTTTTATTATATCAAAGTTATAAGAAAAAATGAAACGAAAAAATTTGCTATTGACGTTTTTATAAAAAAGCATATACTAAACACATCTATAAAATAAACATAAATAGAGTAGGAGGATTTACAATGTATCACTTAATAAAAAACCAACAAGAAATGAACCAATTTAATGCAATATTCAAAGAATGTTTTGTAGAAAAAGGCTATGAAACAGAAACATTTCAAGGGAAAGCGCTTCGTTATTTAATACATAATAAATACGGCAAAAATGCAGGGACGCTCGAACTCATCCCTTATGCTCCAAAAAGCGGATTAACAACGATTGAAGACATGTTCGCTTTTTCAACCTTACCACAACTAAAAGAAATATCGCATGATCGCGTATATGAAATTGATAAATTAGCGGTGTTAGAGACAGAAAGAAAAAATGGAACATTAGATAATATGATGGGAACGATCTTTCGTGTAGCTAAAGAAATGAACATTGATATGTATGTCGCTTTAATTAACCCAATGTTATTTCGTGCAGTTAAAATGGTGTATCGTATGCCAATTGAAAAATGCGGAAAAATAATACGAACAGAGCATTACGATATTCAACCAATGATTTTTCATGTAAAAAAAGCATTGGAAGATCCATCCTGGGATACACAAGGATATTTAAAAAAATGGCTTTATGAAGATAAGTAAAAAGAACGTTAGTTAGACGTTCTTTTTAATTTTTGATCTAATACATCCATGTTATGATCTAATTGTTCAAAAGAATTTGTGATTTCTTTAATTCGTTCTTTTTGTTCGTTGATGGAATGAACAACAGAACCTACAGTTGTAGATGATTGTTCTGAAACAGATGAAACATTTTCAATTTCACGATTCATCTTTTCAGTTGCTCCTTTTAATCCTTCTAATTTCTCTTCAATAATGGTTGAATAATCCACCGCTTTTGTAGAAGAAATTTTAATTTTCTCAAACGCTATTTCCACGCGTTCTAGTGAATTTGTTGTTTGTAAAATCGCTTGTTTGGAATCAATTGTCCGCTGTTTTGCTTCATCTGTCTTTCGTTGAATTTCTTGAATAATAGCTGCAATTTTTTTTGAATTTTGCTGTGTATGTTCAGCTAATTTTTTGACTTCATCTGCCACAACAGCAAACCCTTTTCCATGTTCACCTGCTCTTGCTGCTTCAATAGCTGCATTAAGAGCTAATAAATTTGTTTGATTTGATATAGTATTGATTACTTCGATAATTCCATTAATTTCTTTGGATTCATCTGATAATTCTTGGATAACCTGGGCAGTATTTGTTAGAATTGATTCAAAATGAGAAGTTTCTTCTTTTAATTTAATCACTTCTGCATCTGTTTCATGTGTAACGGTTAACATGTCTTGATTCACAAGTTTCATTTCTTTTGATAAATGTCCAACGTCTTTTGTTTCCTGATCCGCAGATGTAATATTTTGAAAAATCTTTGATATACTATTGTTTTGAAGTAAAATGCCTTGTTGAAATTCCTCTATTCCAATCGCGATTTTTTCTTGTGAATGGTTTGTTGAAAGTATATTGTTTGATAATGCAGATGAAAAATCTTTTACAGATTGAAATCCTTTTTGTGATTCTGTTAAGATATTTTCGACGCGTTCTTTTGATAATGTTGCTTCATATTCTGCTTTTTCTCGCTGTTTTCTCATCTTTTGGCTTCTTAAACTAACTGTAATGGAAACAATTGAAATAAGAATAACACAGATTTGATAATAAAAAACTGCACTTCCATCCGCTTGATAAACGAGAAGTTTTTCATGAAAAGTAAATATATATTGAAAAAGTGCAAGTGACAAAACGCTACTTATCACATTTAATTTAAAATGTTGGTAACTGCTAACTATACCCAAAAATAAAAAAACAAAAGGTAAATTAACAGAATCAGGATCAAGGATATTAATCAAAGCGATGCTTGTGAATAATCCTAAAATAGATACATACATAACCGTAAATACAAACCGTCTCTTTTTAATTAAATAACCAATTACTATTAATAACAATACAGCAATTCCTATTGAAATCCATAGCGAAGGAGTCATCCCGAAAAATAAATTAATTCCTAAATCTAGTAACGTGCACACCAAAAACAAAACAAACATTAACTTATTTCGTTCGTGCACCCAATTAACTGATCGTTGTTTTTCAACAGTAGAGATCACGCAATCCCCCTCCTTTCATGCGTTTCTGAAATAGTTTACCACTCTTTTTTCAGAATTCAAAGAATATGCGCCTATTCTTTAGGTAAATAAGTGCAGTAGTATTTTTTCAAAAAACAAATAATGCACTAGATAACATATAAGAGTTACAATTAATCCGATCGTTCTTGTTTTACGAGACATTTTACGCTCAAATAAAAAATAAAATCCACATATCCATAACATTAAATACAGACATAAATCAACTATTCTTGGAAATGGTGAATTTGAATGAGGTTCGCATTTTACAATAGGTTGTGGCTTAAGCGCTCCCGAATATTCTGGTTCTTTACAAGCGGCAGCTTGTGCAGATGAAGGAAAAAAAATAATTAGACAAAAAATAAAAGTTAGTAAAAAGAGTAGTTTATTCATATATATATCACCTCCTAAAGGTGGTTGTTGAAACTATATAGGGAAATAAGAATTTAGCAAGAAAAAATAGGTAACAATAATGGGAGATGAAAAAATGGAGCCCGCAAAATATTACTACGTAGCGAATTACGCAATTGCAAATGTTGTACAGTTAGATTATTTAAAACGTTTATTTGCTCATAGGCGTCAAGTACATTTCATTGAACAAATTAATGAAGTGCTAAATCAAGGATTAGAAAACCAACCATTAGTGGAACGAGAACAACTAACTACATATAATTTTTTATATCCTGAAACGCTTCCTTCTTTTAAAGTAACGTGTATCGAAAATATAGAAGTTGAAGAAACGAAAAATGGGGAAGAAAGTATTTTTTGTGATAAAAAAATATCACTTATGGTTAAAACCACAAGTGAAGAAAAAACATTCATTTTCACGGTTATTCTTTATGTAAAAGAAGGAAAGTACATATGTGTAGAAAAAGTACACAGTCAGGATTCGGAAGAAATAGTTAGTTATATCGTACGCACAGATTTTTATCAAAAAGAACTTCTTCGTCAAATCTTTAATCGAAAAATTGAATTAGCTTTAACAGGTAATGGTTTTTTGTACAAGTTGCGTGATTTACCTATTATTTCACCGCCGCATTACGTAGAAAAGAATGCCTAAGCATTCTTTTTTTTATGTTCTTTCATTTCTTTAAAAAAGTCCGATTGATGATCTCTTAATTTACCCATCGTAGCTAAACGTACGCGCGTCTCAGGATGAGAAAATAAAAAAGTTTTTATTTCATCAAATACATATTCATCGAAAAAGATTGTATCAGGGTGGCAATATAAAAAACCAGGATCCCAATCAGGTAAAACAGGGTACAATTGAAAAAACTTAAGATGCCCTGGTTTAAAAGGAAATAAATTCATTTGAAAAGGATAAGAAAATCCTTCTACATTAAATTCGATACATGGTAACAAGTTTCCATATATTGAGGTAAACTCTTTTATGTGTATATTCTTGATTTCGGGAAAATCATAGGATAATTCAGTTAAAAGAATTTTTTCTTTTAAGTCATCTAAGCTCGTTATTAATTCTTCTTTGATCGGTTCAATAATTAAAGAAGAAGCATCGCTTATTTCCCAATAATTATAAATAAAATGATACTCATTAGACGGTTTATTTACAGAAAAGAATGCACAAAATGTGTCGTCTATTCTATTCCCGCTATCATAAAAATCCATATCAAAAGAGAATGTTGCTTTGTATTGATTTCTCTCTGCTATTTTTTCAAACGATTGTAATGAAAAATGATAAACTTTTGTTTCTTTTAACATAAACTCGCTCCTTTTTAAAAAGGGATTTTTTCAAAAGCTCTAATTGCGTCATATAACTACCTCACTTTTCAAGAGATTCTATTTTATCAATAATATCATTTATATCCAATTCTCTTTTTGAAAGGATTTCTAAAATCTTTTTTTCTGCTTCTTGTGTTTGTTTAATTAATTTTTCCGCTTCTTTCATTTGTGCATTCATTCTTTCATGTACATAATCCATCGTAGAACTTTTTAATTTAAGATTTTTTAATTCTTCTACTGAAGATAAAGATTCTATGTCTTTCTTGTAATAGTCGATAGTAATATTATCCAACAAAATTTTAACATTTTGCGCATTGGTGACATATTTCAATTTGATTTTTTCATAAAAATTTGGATTAAGTTCCTTTAACTTTTCTAAATTATTCATTTTGTTCCCTCTCTTTCAAAGAATACGTATGTATTCTTTATTATACCAAAAGTTACAGTAAATTCTCAAAAATTTTGACAATAATGAATAAAAAGAATGCTTACGCATTCTTCTTTTTATATGCTTTGATTTCTTTGTATAAAGAACAATCGTATTTTCGATTGTTGCCTATTAATGTTGCTTGAATTCGAATGGATGGATTTTCTTTTAGTAAAGAAATGAATTGATCCATCACTTGATCGAAAACAAAATCTGAATATGTTAACGTGATAGGAAGTCTTAACGTTTGATAACAATCTTTTTCTTCGGTTTCCTCCTCCAATATAAAGTATCTCCACGCGTTAATACTTGAAGAATATAAAAAGGAAAGAGAAAATTTCCTTTTATTCTCTTCAATATAAAAATAAGAAGTATAAATGAAATCTTTTTTTAAAGTGGAGGTCGATGAAAAGGAAATGTTGTAAACAATAGGAACTGGTGTTTCTTTTTCATTTTTCAAAATAATCTCATCTTCAATTTTAGATAGTAAAGGATTTAAAAGGTGATGAAGTTCAGGGTAAGTAAACAGTTCACAATTTCTAGAATTAAGTGACCACAAATCTTCAACGTCATATTCTGGATCGAAAATGGCTGAAATGATTTCTGTTCGTTCTTTTAATTGAAATTCAGCTCTATATTGGTTAATGTCTTCCATTTTTAATGAAATCAGTTGAAAAAGATCCGTTTCATAACCTTGGTACATAACTCATCCCTCGTTTCTATTTTTATATGCTTTAATTTCGTTAAAAAATGAACATTTATAGTAACGTTTATCTTCAATGAAAAACATTTTGGTTCTCATGGAAGGTAACGCTTTTACTTGATCAACGAGTGCATCAAATAAAAAATCACAATAAGTTAATGTAGGTGTGTTTCGTAAAGGTGTCCATTCTTTTTTTTCTTTATTAAACATTTCAATTTCATAATAATTCCAATGATTATTGGTTCGAAAAAGTTCGATTTGATAACGTGTATCAGGATTTTCTTTTAAACTAAACGTAACGTACATTGATTGATCTTCTTTAAATTTAATGAGTTCTTTATGATAAATTTCACCAATTTGAGGGATCTCAAATTGTTTTTCTTTTTCCATAGTATATTCGTTTTTAATAGAAGTTAATAAAGAAATAAAAGATAAGCGCAATGATTTATCATCTATACCTGTTACATCATATGCCCAGCTGTTTTGCACCGCTCTGAAAATAACGTTCCCTAAATGAACAGACTCTTTGTTATACACACGAAAACGTTGAATAAGCGGATTAATTTTATCAACTTTTTCGATAATGAAATGATCATTTTCAAAGACCTTCATTACGGTTCCCCCTCATAATTTCTCCAATTTCTTTTGCAAGACGTTTGCTCTTTTCTTGTTTTTCCTTAAGAATCTCTGTGCTTTTAAAATAACTTTTTATGGCAGAATCAACTTTTAGTTTTCGTTCAAAAAGTTCTAAATCTTGTAACGACTGAAAATTTCGAATAGCTTGATCGTCTTGTTCAAAAGAAAGTTTTTCAATTCGAGATTGCATTGAATCGGTATCTGTCAAATATTTTAGTTTAACAATATGATAAAAAGCTGGATTAATTTCTTTTAATTTTTCTAAATTGTTCATCTCAGATTTCCCTTCTTCTCAATTTTTCTCTTTCTTCATCTATTAAACGGTTGAGACGCATTATTTCTTCTATCTGTTCTAGCTCTGCTATTGTTTTAATTTTTTCTAAATAATGATCGAACTTGTCAAAAGGAATATCCTCTAAACGTTGTTTCAAATTACCGACGTTTGTCGCATATTTTAACTTCACAACATCATAAAAATCTGGATTTATTTCTTTTAACTTTTCTAAATTGTTCATTCTTATTCCTCGTTTCTTTAAAAGTGGTATAATTTGATTATACCACTTTTAGGAGGAAAAAAAGATGAAAATTGATATTTATGAAGATGCGAAGAAGATAAAAGTAAAAGATTTGCCTGAAGTCATTCAAAAAGAATTAGGAAAAAGAGATTATAAAGAATATGTTGAAAATGATGAATTGGAAGAAGATGAATACTATGATGAGTATGATTTGGAAGAATTAAGATATATTAAATATCCTGAACAGTTGCCAATTGTCATTAGCGAATTTTTACTCGATGGCGGCATGGAAGTAACAACCGATGTAGAATTTACGCACAATGTAAAAGAAGTGGGAACATTTGATTTTTATGCAACGGCTTCTGTTTTTTATGAAAAAGAAAATAAAGATGAAAAAGCTTATATTATGATGAAAATTGAATATAGAGACGACATTAATTGGTTTTTAATAATGGAAATTTAAAAAAAAGAATGCCGAGGCATTCTTTTTATTGTTTACATTTCTTTGCTTTTATTTTTTCGTAAAAACGAAAGTGATAACGTCGAGTATCTTTGCTTAGTACCTTTAAACGAAGGGAAGGCACTTTTTTTAATGCTTCTTTCGTATGATCGATGATTTGATCCATGATACTGTCATAAAACGACAGTGTTTCAGGAATTAACAATCTTTTTAAAGTGTCTTCATCTTTTCCATAAAATAATTCAAACGGATTAAGCCACCATTCAAAGTCAGGTGTAGTGGATACTTTCCAATAGAATATTCCTGGTTTATTTTTTAACGTAAATAATACAGGAGAAGATTCATCAAATGAAAAAGAATCATTTATTAATTTAAATGTTTCAATTATCGGAAAAGGTGTATCTAATTCGCGTTGCAAAATATATTCATGTTGAATTTTAGGAAGTATTGTATTGAGATCTTCTTGTATTTCTTTTAGACATTGAGGGTGAACGGTGTATAGTTCATAATCCCATAAATCTTGAAAACGTTCATCTAACCATGAACTATTTTTTCCAATAAAACGAACGGAAAATTCCCCTTCATAGAAAAATTCTGCATGTCGAACATTGTAGGTAAAATAACAAGTAACATAAAAATCTTCATTATATGCTACCTTGGTAAGCGAAACACAGTTCCCTTTATACTCATCTATTAATGTTGTCATTTTTCATTCCTCGTTTCTGCATAATTTGTTCATAATATCGAAAATAATGTGTTCGACTATGGGCATGCTGTAAAGCATGTAAACGTAGTGATGGAATTTTTTTCAATTCATTCGTAAGATATGTTAGTACTGAGTCAAACACCACATCTTTAAAACAAAGAAGTTTAGGTTCAGGATAAGGAAAATAATGATAACTATTTTCTTGAAGATAGAAAATGTCATCACACATAACTGTCCATCCTTTTTGTTTATCTAACCAAAATTGTGAACAAAAGTGCTGAGGAATATCATCAATTCGATATTCGACCAATATCCATTGATTAAATGAAATAATTTTTGGAATAGTTATATGATGGACTCTTGGTAGTGGATCTGTTTGTTCGTGTATTAAAATCTGTTCTTCCACTATTTGATTAGCTAATAGTAATGCTTCCTCTTCAATTACTTCTCTAAAAGATTCAGGGACTGTAAAATCAAACACTTCTAAACAGTTTGAATAATGAGAAGCTCCATTGAAGTGCACACGGAAATATCCCGAATGTTCTGCTGTGATATCGTTTATATCATATTTGAACAAGAAAACAAAACCGCATTCTTGCTGTTGCTTCATACTTTGATACTCTACATACGTACCTTTATAGGTTTTCATTTTATCCCTCTTCTCCGTTTTGATATATCTTTATTATAAAAGAAAAAGAATGCTTTTATCATTCTTTTTTAGTTTTATCAATTTTCTTATAAAAATGTAAGTTCGTTTCTTTTTAAATAAAAAAGTATGTAAAAAAGATCGTATCATAGATACGATCTTTTAAAATGGTTTTGGACCAGTTATTTTTTCTAAATCGTTTATATCTTCTTTCCAGTAGTTTTTTAGTTTAGTTAATGTATTTTCGTTATCGGTTATATCTAGATTTATTGACTTTTTTAGTTCAATAATAGTTTGTTGAATTTCAATTGATTTTCTTAACATATCAAATGAATGTTCAATGCCGCCCTTATTGCGGTCATATTCAGCAAAAATTTCTGTTTCGTAATAATATTCTAACGATTCGATTAATAAGGTAGTATTCATTTTATCTATTCCCTTCATTACTTGGTATAATATAATTATACTACAAACGAAGGTTGGGGTAAAGATGAATGTTGTATTGAAAAAATATCAAATTGATACGTATAAACATCAAAATAAAGAACTGTTAAATGTAGATGTTGAAATAAACGGTGAAGAGTTTTACGCATATGTTGGTAAAATTGAAACTGAGACAGAAAAAAAGCTTCATTACTATGTAAATCATAATTTATCCAATCGATTGGATAAAAAACGTTGTGTTTTATGCAACACAACGGGAAAAAAATGTATGTATTTTAAGAATCCAAAAATCAACAAAGAATTTTTTGATGATTTAGAGAAAAAAGTAAAACTAAAAGCATTAGTTGAAGGAAATATGAATCTACGTCCGTTTTTCACGTTTGATCCTATCAAGAAAAATGAACGAATACCTGCTGTAGAAAGAAGGATCGAAAATGGATCAATATGAGATTAAAAAGTGTGATATTCTCTTATATCATCAAAATTGGAATACAGCTTTTTGGAGATGCACGTTTACGACCTTTGATAACGAAAACTATTACGGAACGATTTCATTAAAAAAAGATATATGGAGTTATACGAGTCTTAGAACAAATTTTGGGACCTACCCAGAACATTGGAATGATCATTTTTGTTTTCAATTAATTTCGATGATCAAAGAAAAAAGTGAAAATCGACTTCGGCTACTATATAAAACAACTGTTAAATACAAAGATAAACACTTTCGCCCTTCATCCTATAAAAAGCCACTAGTTATCACATATAAAAAAACATTCTCTTAACGAGAATGTTTTTCTAAAGCATTAATACGATCTTCTAATTTTGGATGAGTCGAAAATAAAGAAGAAACTTTTTCTCCTCCGCTTATTTTCATACTTGCAAGTGAAGTATGTTTACGATCAACATGATGAACCGTACGTTGAAGAGAACGAAGAGCATGAATCATGTTTTCTTTACCAGCAAGTGCAGCTCCGCCTTTATCAGCAAAATATTCACGTCGTCTTGAATAGGCAAACACCACTAAACTTCCAAGAATCGAAAAGACGATATTAAATAATACTACGGCTAAAAAGTGAACAATACCAGCTAATGATTCATTTACAAAACGAGAAACCGCGTACGCGCAGATTCGTGATAAAAATTCAACAAATGTGTTAATAATTCCTTGAAGCAAGGTCATTGTTACCATATCACCGTTTGTAATATGCGCAATTTCATGCGCTAAAACACCTTTAATGGCACTTTGATCCATATTACTTAATAAACCTGCAGATACTGCAACTAATGATTTATTTTTACTAGGACCTGTAGCAAAAGCATTAATTTCAGAAGAAGGGTAAATCCCCACTTCTGGCATTTTTTTCATACCTGCTTTTTTAGCAAGGGCGTGTACTTCTCGTACCAGCCATCTTGCTGTTTCATCTCCAGGACCATCAGGATCAATTACTTTTACACCCATCATTCTCTTTGCCATCCAACGTGAAATAAGCAATGAAATGATGGAACCTGTAAATCCGATAATACCACTGAAAATTAACAATGAAACAAAATTAATTCCATCGTTTTCAATATATCCTCTTATGCCAAAAAGCGTAAAGATAATGGAGATAGTCACTAAAATTAAAAGATTTGTTAAAAGAAATAATCCAATACGTTTAAACATAAAATCCCGCTAAAAATGTGGAAATATTTTTAGCGGTTTCACCTCCTTTTCTTATTAAGTTTTTTATACATCCCTATTATAATAATAATTAGACATCGAACAAGAAAAAAAATTATATTTTTTTGAATGAAATCATTTTAAACAATAAAAAAGACTGATTGAATTCAATCAGTCTTTTATGCTTCATTCCATAAATGTCTGGTTTGTGGATCTAACGTATGAATTAACTTCAAGCGATAGCTTGGATCTTTTTTTAATTGCCCAATCAATGTTTTTGTATGATGAAGAACGTATTGTTTATCTTCATCTGTTAATGTGATTGGAGTGATAATGTCTTCACCTATAAGGGTGAACGGTGAACTATATAAATCAGTAAGTGGTCGAAGATAAAATTCCCATTTAGGAAAAGATTCATTTAAGCGAATACTAACAGTGATGTTCATTTTATCCCGCTGAGATAATGAAAATGTTAAACTATTTTGTAAATGAAACGTTTCAAACAACATGAGAAACACCTTTTTCAACTACTTCTTTTAAACGCCATTTTTTGAACTTTTTTAAGTTTTCCTTATTGAACTGATCCATGTAAGGTGTAAAATACGTATGATCAAAACGATGATTTAACGTAAAAATAGAACCTCCTGCTGTTGTTTCGCGGTTAATGTCTGCTCCGTTTTCAAGAAAATAAGCAACAACATCAAAAGATGAATTTCGTGTCAATGCTATAAGAAACGAAGTGCGTCCATTTTTATCTGGTTCATCCAATGATAAACCTAAACCATGTAAATAATCAATAAATGCTACGGAACCAGAATAAGATGCGTAATGAATTGCATTTTGATCTACAAAATCTTTTTGATGAATATCTGCGCCTTGTTCAATAAGAAACTGACAAAGAGGTAGAAATTTTTTAAAACAAGCGCGGTGAAAAGGAGTAGAACCTAAAGCTGTTAACGATTCATTTAAAAGAATAGGGAAATCGTGTAATAGTTGAATACACTTTTCTTCGTTTCGGGCATTTATTTCAAAGTGTAGCTCTCTTTTTAATTGATCTAAAATAAGCATGAAACATTCCTCCTATTCTGCTCTATCCCAAAAACGTTTATTTTGTTCATTAAGTAAAGGTAATAACTTCAAGCGATATTTAGGATCTTTTTTTAAAAGCGAAAATAATTGGTGTAAAAGATCTAAAATCATTTGTTCTTCTTCGCGATATTTATAATCGGAACTAATGATTTTAAATTCCTCGAGATAAAATTGTTGATAAAAAGAATGTCGATGCATCTTCGAATAATAAAGAAACTTAACAGGTGTTACATTTGTGCGAATTTGCATTTGAATACCAGCATCTGAATTGGGAAATGTAAAAATAAAATGATAATTTCCATCCGTTGATAAATCTTGAAGATTCATACTTTTTCCTCGCTTTCGTTTAGTGATACCTTTATTTTAGACTTCCTTTTTCGACAACATGTTTCAGTCGTAATTTTTTTAATTCTTTTTGATTTTCTTCATTGAATTTATCCATGTGTTTCAACAAATAAGAAAGTTCGATTTTGCAATTTCCTGAACGAATAAGATAAAAAAGAGAATAACCATCTGTATTTTCTTGGTTAATATTGGCGCCATGTTCAATTAAAAATTTTAGAATATCTAATTCATTATAGACACAAGCATAAATGAAAGGTGTTTCTAAGAGAAGAGATTCATTATCGATATCTACGCTTAATGCATGTAATTTTTTGACCATTTCTACATGTCCTTTAGAGGTTGCATAAAATACTGCATTTCGATCATGAATATCTTTTTGATGCACATCGACACCTTTTGAAACTAAAAAATCGACAACAGATAAAAGACCTTGTTCAGCAGCAAATAAGAAAGGTGAAAATTCACTTATAGGAGAAAAATGAATATTCACTAATTCTGGAAAATGTGTTAATCCATCAATAATTTCATTTTCTTTTTTTAGGTGAAACAACCCCTGTAATTTCCCTATATCCATGTATTATTCCTCATTTCTTTTTGTAGTTGTTTTTATTTTATCATGAATGTGTTTTATGTATAAAAAAAACTCCCTTTTAGGAGTTTTTTTTATACATACTAATGGCTTACACTAAATTTTTTTCTCTGTGAAAGCGAAAAACTTCTAAAAATTTGCTCGCTTCATTTCTGTCACTATTTTGTTCTGATTCGCTTAAATTTGCATAGTCTGTATTCATTTGACGAGTCCATCGTTCTACTAATTCTTTTGGAATTGTGATAGAACCATCTTTATTTTCTACGCTTTTTGAAAACATATACTTCATCCAATGGCTCCATTGGTCGTGTGCTAAATTTGCTAAATCTTCTTTTAAATCTTTTCCTTTTTCATACATAAAAAAATTCCCCTCTCTAGGACAGTTTTGTGTTAATTACAACAAGATTATACTCATTTTTTGTTATTTGTGTAAAATAAGACCAGAGTTTTTCACAACTCTGGTTTTTCAAACAACTGTTTTAGTCGTAATTTTTTCAAATATCTTTGATTTTCTTCATTGAATTTATCAAAATAATTCATAAAAAAAGATAATTCAATTGGTTTCTTTGCTGATTTAACTACATCAAATAAATTACTTCCTTTTTTTGTAATATGATTAACATTCACTCCGTGTTCAATAAGAAATTTTGGGATAACGGTATTGTACCATGTAAAATGCCCAAAGAGCGGTGTAAAGCCGTAATGATCTGGTTCATCTAAAGAAACCCCTAATCCATACAGTTTTTCTAATATATGAGTGGTTTTATGATGGCTCGAATAATGAACTGCTGTCATACCTCTGGAATTTTTTTGTTCAATAGGATTAATGCCCTGTTCTATTAAATAGTCTATCACTTTAGGTTGTTCAAATGCACAAGCCAATAAAAAAGGCGTTTCTTCATTTTTTCCTATAGAAGTATTGTGCAATTCAGGATGTTTTTTAAGTATCTTTAACATCTCTTCTTGATCTCTATCATAAAATGCCGATAATAATGATCTAGCATCCATTTGTGATTTCTCCTTTTTCGACTAAATATTTTAATCGTATTTTTTTTAACCTTTTTTGATTTTCTTCATTGAATTTATCTAAATGTTTTAATGCAAAAGGAAACATTTCTTCGCAATAATCTGATTCAATAAGTATAAAAATAGATCCTCCTCGCTCATTCATATGATTTATATCTGCTCCTTGCTTAATTAAGAATTCCATAATATTAAATTGTTGAGAAAAACATGCTTTTAAAAAAGGTGTGTTTTTCAAACTATCTTCTTCATTTAGTGCAATACCTAATTGATATAGTTTTTGAACTAATTCTAAATGTTTACTTGCAACAGCATAATGAACAGCGTTTTCCTTTGCACCGTTTTTATGGTGAATATCTATATCTTGTTGTAACAAATAATCAATCAATTTTTGAAAATTGTGCCGACAAGCTTTGAGAAAAATTGTAGTGTTGCCCATTATAATAGGGTAATTTAGTAAAAATGGATATTCTTTTAATAATTTGATACATTCCTCTTCTTTTCCAAATGAAAGAAATTTCAACAATATGTTGCATATTTGTTGTTCTGTCATTTTATCATTCCTTTTTCTACCAATTGTCTTAGTCGTAGTTTCTTCAATTCTTTTTGATTTTCTTCATTGAATTTATTATAATGTTTCATTAAAAAATCCATACTGATAATCCGCTTTCCTTTGTTGTAATTTTCTATTAAATGGCTGATTAACGAATCTCCGTTTTTATTTTCATGATTTACATCAGCTCCGTTTTCAATAAGATAAACAATAATGCTGTTTAAATTAATGGAGGCGGCGTCGATTAAAACAGAATCGCCATTATGATTAATAGCATTCAATGAAATTCCTAAACGATGTAATTTTTCAACCATCGTTTGATCTCGGCAATCCAAAACATAAAATAAGGCATTTTCTCCATCTGAATCTGTTTCATGAATATCAATACATTTTTCAACTAAATAAGTAACCACTTCATGAAGTCCGTGATAACAAGCAAGATGAAAAACAGTAGAACCATAGGTTCTAATAGATCCTTCTATCAAAAATTGATTTTCTTCTAAAATTCTCATGCATTCTTCTTGGTTTTTTGTTATCATTCGGAAGTTTAATTCGCTTCTAATTTTTGATTTATTCATGTGTGATCCCTCTTTCAACTAAACGTTTTAAGCGAATTTTCTTTAACTTTTTTTGATTTTTCTCATTAAATTTATCAAAATATTGCATAAAAAATTCAATAGGGATAATGCATTCTTCGTTACTAACATAATCAAGAATAGAATGTTTCTTTTCATCTTCGATGTTAACATCTGCGCCATGTCGGATTAGTTTTTCTAGTCCTTTTTCAAAATTTAAAAAAGCTGAGTAAATTAAAATAGGGTATCCGTTTTCGTTATAAGGATTTAAATCAATGTCTAATTGAAGTAGTTTTTCAATCATAATTTCATCTCGAGCATCCATTACATAAAACAAAGCTGTTTCTCCGATATCATCCGTTTGATTAATATCCACTCCCTGTTTCACTAAGTAATCAACTACTTCATGAAGACCATACACACAAGATAATTGGAAAATCGTTGATCGAAATGAGGTAAAATGTTCATTTAGTAAAAATGGATGTTGTTTTAATAACTCAATTACTTCCTTTTCTTGATTAAGTCTTAGTAAATTCCAACATGTTTGATAAATTTCTTTTTTATCCATTTATCATCCCTCTTCTCTTTTGATCTAATTCTATTATACCGTAAAATATGTAGTATAATATAAATATAAATATAAAGTATTAAGGAGGAATAAAAATGGAATATTGGACAAATGATTTTGTATCTCCAAGTGGGCATATGATGATTTTTGGTGTGTATGATGAAGAAGCGAATGCATTTTTGCACACATTAGCGATAAAAGAATCCTATAACAAAGGAAAGGTTTCATATGAAGATCTTATGTTTAATCGGGATGAAAAAAGATGAATATACCTTATGCAAAAATTGAACGCATTTACAAAAGCATTGTTCAAAATGAGAATTTTATTCGAATTTCATCTTTTGAAGGAAATATTCATAACTTTAGCGTCATGGTTTGTGTTGGAGAAAAAGTGCTATGTAAAAACGGAGAGGAATGTTCGCTTTATATTAATCTTCCTGGTTCTCATGACCGAGAAGTGGGTTATCATGTTTATTGGGATACAAAATTTGAAGAAACGCCTGACTGGTTTCAGGAATTATATGAGGAAGCTAAACGCATTAACGAACGATATTTTCGTATAAAACGAATTGTAGAAAATAAATAAACAAAAAAGATGTCTTACTCGACATCTTTTTTTTCTTTTCCAAGAATTCTTTCAGAAAATAATCCTTCTTTTTCGGGTTTAAAAGTCTTCATGCATGAAACGCCTTTTGGTCTTTCTAATTTACCCATTTTCCATTCTTTTATGGATTCAGGCGAAGCAATACCAATAGGGATAAACGGTAAATCGTTTAATAAACTCATAGAACTTCCCCCTTTAACATAGTCTTATTTATGTATTTATAGAAAGTTGGGAAAACCTTTCTTTAAACAAAAAAGTGTCCTTTGGACACTTTTTTCACCATACATGTTTAAATCGACCAATTACATTTTGCGTTGAAATGATACTAACAAATGCAGAAGGATCCACTGCTTTTACAATCGTTTGAAGCTGCGTTAATTCACCTTCTACAAGTACGCAAAACAACACAATTTTATCTTTGTGAGTATAACCTCCGTTAGCGTTCCAAACAGTCGTACCACGGTGCATCAAATCGTTAATTTCTTGACTTACTTCGTTTCCTTTATCTGTAACGATTAAAACGGAAATGCGATTTACGTGACTTAAAATGACGTCGCTCGTTCGCATTGATGTAAAAATAAATACAATGGTATAAAGGGCAATTTCGCTGTTGAAAATAAATCCTGAAATAATAATGATCACAACATTCATTAATAAATTAGCTTTTCCAACTGAAATATTTTTGTGTTTAGAAATAATGCGTGAAATAATATCTAGCCCACCTTGCGAACCGCCCATTCGAAGAACGATCCCTGTACCAAAGCTTGTAATGATTCCTCCAAAAACCGCAGAAAGCAACGTATTGTCTGTCCATATGTGTTTAATCGGAATGATGTACAAGAAAAAAGAAAGTAAAACAGTACCATAAATGGTGTACAAACTAAATTTTTTCCCTAGATACTTGTAGCCTAAAAATAACAAAGGGATGTTTAAAATTAAATAAAAAATACCAACGTTAACGGGAACAAAATGATGAATAATTTGCGAAATCCCTGTTAATCCTCCTGAAAGAAGGTGTGCTGGAATCACTAATGCGTTATACCCAAAAGCGGAAATAAAACATCCAATTGCCATCACGATTAATTCAATATAAACAGGTTGCGATTTTCTTTCTGGAGTTTCCATAGCTGATTTTTACCTCTTCTTTATTAATATAGTTTTTTTCCTTTTTTATTTTATCGCATAATATTCCCGATTCCTTCTTTGTAATAAAAAATTTATAATAAAAAAGAACGGTTTATACCGTCCCTAGTTCAACTAAATGTTTTAGTCTTAGTTTTTTTAATTTTTTTTGATTTTTAGGATTAAATTTATCGTAATAATTCATTAAAAAACTGATATTGATATTAAGACGACCCTCTTTAATATAATCCAAAATACTCCAATCCCATGGATCTACTATATTCACATCTACTCCTGTTTCTATCAACCATTTTACTTTGTTAATGTCGTTTTTAACACAAGCAATCATAAGCGATGAATATCCTGCAGCATTACAATTATTAAGAGATATGCCCAATGAATGTAATTTTTTGATCATATTTTCATGCTTAGCATAAAAAATAGCATTTTCTCCATTGAAATTAAGTTCATGTATATTAACATCATGTTCAACCAAATAATCAACAACGTGAGATAAATTATAATAACTTGCTAAATGAATCATTTTTGTATCAATTCGATTCAACTCTTCATAAAGTAATTCAGGATGCTGACTTAAAAGTTTGATACATTCACTTTCTTTTCCTTCTTTCGCAAGTTCAAATAATTGTCCAACGATTTCTGTATGATCAAAGCGATACATGAAAATTTCCCCTTTCAACCAATTGTTTTAAGCGAATTTTTTTTAATTTTTTTTGATTTTCTGGACTAAATTGTTCATAGTACGTCATCAAAAAATGAATATCAAAATCTTCGTGTCCATCTTCGATATAATCAAGGATCGTATGCTTATATTTGTCTTGAATATTTACATCTGCTCCGTATTTAATTAACCATTTGATCTTTGAATATTCATTTACAAAAAAAGACATGATAAGGGGCGTATGACCAAGGTTATTTAATTCATTAAAAGAGATGCCTGCTTTATGCAGATTTTCCATAATAAGCTCAGTGTCGGCATAAAAGACGGCGTTTTTTTCTTGTCGGCTTTTTTCATGGACATCTACTTTTTGTTTTATGACATAATCTAATACACGAGGCAAATGATAATAACATGCTAAATGAATCATCTTTTCGTCCATACTATTTAAACTTTTGGTCAAAAGTGCGGGATATTTTTTTAAATATCCAATGCACGCTTCTTCATTCCCATTTTCCATGGCTTCGTATAACGGTTCAATAATTTCAACAAATTGAATGTCATTCATAGCTAATTCCTCTTTCCACTAAGTGTTTTAAACGAAGTTTTTTTAGTCTTTTTTGATTTTTCTCGCTAAACTTATCAAGATGTTTCATAAAGAAAGAAATATTAATTTGACTTGATCCTATTTCTAAAATGGAAAGAAGAGAGTTTCCATCACTGGATTCATAGTTTAAATCAGCTCCATTTTCAATAAAAAATTCTAAACTATTTAACCTGTCATTTATAGCACTCGACATGATAAGTGAATAACCGTCTTGGTTAATGTGGTGTATTGAAATACCTGAATTGTATAATTTTTTCATCATTTTACCATTGTCTTTTGTAGTAATATACATAGCGTATGAAAAGGCATTTTCTCCATCTTCATCTATTTGATGAATATCAATAATTTGTTCGTGAATTAAATAATCAACAACAGTATAATTTCCGTACAAAACGGCGTAATGAAAAATAGTAGCACCATAAGAAGATAAAGATTCTTCTAATAAAAAAGGATATTTTTCTACTAAAGAAATACTCTCTTTTTCCTTTTTATTTATTAAATGTTGATTAAGCGAATGAACTAAATTATCCTCATCATGTTCAAACATGCGTAATCCCTCTTTTCTTTGTTAAGTTATCTTTATTTTATCATAATTTTACGAAGGGAAAGAAAAAAGCTCCTTAAACAGAGCTTCTTTCGAATAGTTCTTTTAATCGTAATTTTTTTAGTCTTTTTTGGTTTTTCTCATTGAACTGTTCAAGATGTTTCATAAGAAAAGAAAAATCAATAGGATGATGCCCTGTTTCTAAAATAGAAAGAAGAGAAATTCTACTATTGTTTTCATGGTTTACATCTGCTTCATGTTCAATCAAAAATTTGAAACTATTTACTGAATTTCTTTGGGCACTCATCATCAAAAGAGAGTAACCATGTATATCAACTTGGTTTATTGAAACACCTATATCATATAATTTTTTCATCATTTTCATATCTTTAGCATAAAACATAGCATTTTCTCCATATTTATCAACTTGATGAATATCAACTTGTTTTTCAAGAACTAAGTAATCGATAACAGCATAATTTTCACAAAGAGCAGCATAATGAAAAACGGTAGGATCCTGAGCGGCTAAAGAATGATTTAGTAGAAAAGGGTGTTTATCCAGTAACCGAATGATTTCTTTTTCTTGTTTATTTTCTAAATGGTTAATAAGTGAATGAACTAAATTATCCACATCATATTCATGCATGTGTAATCCCTCTTTCGACTAAGTGTTTTAAACGAAGTTTTTTTAATTTTTTCTGATTTTTCTCATTAAATTTATCAAAATGTTTCATAAGAAAAGAAAAATTAATAGGGTACGAACCTATTTCTAAAATAGAAAGGAGTGAAGTACCATCATTGGATTCGTAGTTTACATTCGCTCCATGTTCAATCAAAAATTCTAAACTTGCTGACAAACCATTTTGGGCACTTATAATTAACGGTGTGTTTCCAATAATGTTGATACCCTGTATAGAAATACCTAAATCATATAGCTTTTGCATCATTTTCCCGTTGTTTGTTAAAGCGTAAAATATGGCGTTTTCACCATTATTATCGAATTGATGAACATCAATTTCCTCTTTTCTTTCGTAAGATATCTTTATTTTACCACGTTTCATGCTTAAATATAAAAAAACGAAAGTGTTTACACACTTCCGTTTTCAAGGATGTATTTTAATCGCCATTTCTTTAATATTTTTTGATTTTTGGCGTTGAATTGTTCGAGATAGTTAAGTAAAAAAGGAATATCTTTTTCATAATGATAGGTGTTGAAAATTTGAAGAAAAGACTGCCCTTCTTCGTTTTCTTGGTTAATATCAGCTCCATTTTCAATTAAAAATTTAACCACATCAAAAGAACTATAATGTGCAGCAAGAAGCAACGGAGAATTGTTATCTAAGTCTTTTTCATCCAGTGGAATATGTAAGTTATGTAACGTTTTAATGATTTCTAATGGACTTTCATTAGAAGTGACTGATGAAAGAACAGTATAAAAAATAGCGTTTCTTCCTTCAGTTGTTTTTTGATGAATGTTAAATCCCTTTTCTATCAAATGATAAGCAACATTAAAATGTCCTAAAATACACGCTGCAAGAAAAATGTTTTCGCCTTTCTCTGTACAAAAAGTCATTAATTCTGGATGCGAATCTAATGCTTTTATAAATTCTTCTTTTTTAAACGATAAGCTTTCAAACGCTTTTTTTAATTCCTCTTGTTTTGTCATCATTCAAACTCCTTTTTCTTTATATAATTAACCATAATTATATAAAGAAAAAGGAATGAAGTAAATATACTATTTTCAACAAATTACCATTAAAAATGGTAAAATAAAAGAGAAATAAAAATGGCTGAGAGGTGTAAAGAATGAAAGAAAACAGAGGACTTAGAAAAAGCGGACATAGTAAAACTCCATTATATTTTCCATCTTTTGTAGAAGATATACGCGAAGCTAGATTAAGAAAAAAATTATCATATGAAGCGGTTCAAAAAGGAACAGGTGTTTCCCTGGCTTATATTAATAAAATGGAACTACATCAATCCTTACCTTCTGCTGAAAAATGTTTAAGAGTAGCACATTTTCTAGGACTTGATATGGATAAAGTGGTAAATGAATTGTATGAATATTGGACGCATGCATTGCAAAACGAGTTTTCACAGTACTGTAAAACATATAAAGTAAAACCGCCATTTAAACGAAATTAAATCATAAAAAAAGACGTTTAAAACGTCTTTTTTTATGATTTAATTTCGTTGTTATACACTTTCCAAACGCTTGTTCCAAACCATTTCAAACGATCTTTCCCTTCAAATGTTGAAACAAAAAGTTCTTTGATAAATGAAATGTCGTTCGGATTTACTACAATAGCGTCTGCACTTTGTATATTGTAACAATAAAGATAAGGAACTTCACTTTCAGAAATGAAAAATTGAAAAGATAACTCAAAAGGTTCAATATGAATGAAATTAATTCCAAATAAAAGATGTTTTTCGAAAGAAAACTGTATATCTTTCTTAATTTCCATTTTTTTTATACTTTCGACAATTTGTTTAAAAAATTTTGCACGAGGTTTAAACTTTTCATCTTCTATTTGTTCTATTTGATCAAATTCATGTTCAGAAAGAATGAATGTTTTCGTTTCATCGTCTGTTGTGTAAGTATATTCGTACGTAAAAATATTGTTTATTTTTGTCATCTTATTTTTATATTTCATCTTTTATCCATCCTTTTTATTCATAAACTGTCGTGATATTTAAAAATCCATTTGAAATAAGTCGAACTCTTTCTTTACTGTTAAAAAGAAGAGGAATTGCTTCTTTTGCTATTTCCAAAGCGTCTTCAAAATGATAATGAGGTTTTTGATGAATACGGTAAAAAGGTTCTCCGTTTTGATCATGAACAAATTCTAATACCATCCTATCATTCAACTTTCCAATAAACGTAAATGAAATAAAATTTCTTACTAAACTGACATTACCTAATGTGATACTATAATTCATATTAAACCATCCTTTTTTAGTAAGTTTCCCAAAGTCTTCTACTATGATCATCTAATGCAGGAAGAATGCGAAGACGTAATTCTTTATCTTTTTTTAATTGTTGGAATAATGCTGAAACATGAAAGAAAATATATTCTTTTTCTTCATCAGATAAATCTAACTCAGTGATAATCTTATCATTTACAATAGAAAATGATTTACTAAAAAAATCGTTTTTTCTTTGTAGTGCAAAGTCCCATTTACTTCCTAGATTATCATTTATGGGGACTCCTACTTTGATGTTAATCATATTATGATTAATTAAACTAAACAAGATATTATCGGAGTAATAAAATGTTTTAAATTCCATTGGACAGGACCTCTCCTTTTTCGACTAAGCGTTTTAATCGAATTTTTTTAATAATTTTTTGGTTTTTCTCATTGAATTTATCCAAATGTTTCATTAAATAAGACATATCGATTGTAATGTCGCCTCTTTCTAAATAACTAAGGAACGAAAATCCGTTCGCGTCCTCGTAATTAACATTTACTCCTTGTTCAATAAAATATTTGATAATATCAACAAAGTTATCATCGCAGGCACGAAAAAGAGGGGTACTCTCTAACCAATCTTTATGTTCTGCGTCAACTCCTAATTCATATAGATACTTCACCAATTCTAAATCATCAATGCATACAGCGAAAAATAAAGCATTCATTCCATGTTTGTTTTGACTTTGAATATTAATTCCTTGAGCAACTAAATACTGAGCAACTTTTTTACAACCATTAAAACAAGCTGTAAGAAACAGATTTGAACCGTCATTTTCTGTTATTTCATTACATAAAGACGGATACTTTTTAATAAGTTCAATGCATTTGTTTTCTTTACGTTTATCAATATAAAAAAGTAATTGATTAATTGCTCTTTTCTTATTCATGTTGATCAGTTGCTCCTTTTGTCACTAAGATTTTTAGCTGCAAACCTTTTAGTTTTCTGCGATTTTTTTCATTAAACTTATCTAAATGTTTACGAATAAAGTTAAAATCTAAATAAAATGCATCTTCTAACAATAAAGACATAAACGATATTTCTTCATTTTCTGCATTTACATCTGCACCTTTTTCAATAAGAAATTCAATCATGCTAGAATGATCATATATGCAAGCCTCTAAAAGAGGTGTGCTGCTTCTACGATCTCTTTGGTCTAAGTCTAATCCTAACAAATATAATTTGTTGATTAACTCAATATTCTCTGTATGCACAGCGAAAAAAATTCCGTTTTCCCCAAAGGCATTGGAAAGATGAACATTAACATTTTTTGAAACTAAATAATCGATTACTTCTTGATGATCTCGTTCACATGCCAAAAGAAAAGGTGTGTTTTTTTCATTGTAAAATGTTGTTTCAAGCAAAAAAGGATATTTTTCCAAAAATGTAATACATTTTTCCTCTTTATCGCCGTGAACCAAACCTTTATATCTTTCAATAATTTTATCCTTATCTTTCATATTAGATACTTCCTTTCGTCACCAAGTTTTTTAGTTGTAATCCTTTTAGTATTTTTTGATTTTTCTCATTAAACTTATCTAGATGTTTACAAATAAAGTTAAAATCTAATTCAAATGCATCGTTTAGTAATAAGGATACAAAAGAGGTCGTTTCATTTTGAGCGTTCACATCTACGTCTTTTTCAATAAGAAATTTAATTATATCAGAATAATCATATATACACGCTTCTAAAAAAGGTGTATAACCGTAAACATCTTTTTGATCTAAATCAATCCCTAATGCATATATTTTTTTTAGTAATTCGACGTCTTCTGTAAGAACAGCATAGGAAACGGCATTTTGTTGAAAGTAATTTAATAAGTGAACATTTACACCTTTTTTAATTAAATAATCGATTACTAAACGATGGTTCCGTTGACATGCTAAAAGAAAAGGTGTGTTTTTCTCACAGAAAAATGTTGTTTCAAGTAAAAAAGGGTATTTTTTCAGAAGCTTAATACAATTTTGTTCTTTGTTTCCATAAACAAATCTTTTGTATTTTTCGATAATTTTATCCTTGCCTTTCATATCAAATACTTCCTTTCGTTACTAATTGTTTTAGGTACAAACCTTTTAGTATAGCTTGATTTTTCTCATTAAATTTGTCTAAATGCGTCATTACATAGGAAAGTTCTAATTTAAAATAACCTTTTTTCAAAAAATACATAAAAGAACGATTGTATTTGTTTTCATAATTTACATCTGCTCCAAGTTCCATCAAACATTTAATCATACTAACATAGCCAATTTCACACGTTCTAATAAGAGGCGTGCAATCAAATGCGTCTTTATGATTAATATTAATTCCTAAATCATACAGTTTTTTTATAAGAGATTCATTCCTTGTGAAAACAGCTTGATGAATCGCATTTTCTTCTGTAAATTTGCTCACACAATGAATGTCGATATTTTTAGTTAGTAAATAATCAATTACTTTTTGTAAATTGTTATGACAAGATAAAAGAAATGGATTTTCTCCGTTTGTACTCGAAGGGCGTTCTAACAAAAAAGGACGTTCTTCCAAAATTTCAATCATTTTTTCTTCTTTATTCGTATGAATATTGTAGGCTAAATCCCTTAAAATTTCTTTATTTTTCATATTAAACAATTCCTTTCAATACTAATTCTTTTAATTGCAAACCTTTTAATATTCGCTGATTTTTTTCATTGAATTTATCAAGATGCTTCATTAAATAAGATAACTCAATTTTACCCATTCCTTTCTTATAAGCAGCGATAAGCGAATAATGATAATCATTTTCTGCATTTACATCTGCGCCTTTTTCAATTAAAAATTCCATCGTTTCTTTATTTTGAAGGGAACATGCTCTAAGAAGAGGTGTATAACCTCCTTGACCTACATGGTTAATGTTAATGCCTAATTCATATAAATACTGAACAAGTGAAACATCTCGTGCATTGTTTGCATAGTGAAAAGCGTTAAAGTTTTTGGCTCCAACTGAATGAATATCAACACCTTTTTCAACTAAATAACGAAGAACTTTTTTGAAATTTTTATGACACGCATATAAGAAAAGATTCAACCCAGTCCCGCGCCCTGTTATGATGTGGGTGAGTAAGAAAGGGTATTGTTCTACCAACTTAATAATAGCCTCTTCTTTTCTATTTTGAATTAAGACAAATAAATGTTGAACAATTTCTGTTTCCGTCATCTTTTTCCCTCTTCTCTTCTTGTTTTTAATTATTTTACCATGGTTTTGGGTATAAATAGAAAAAAAGAGCCGTTTAGAGCTCTCCTTTTTCAACTAAATGTTTTAAACGTAATTTTTTAATTTCTTTTTGATTTTGTTCATTGAATTTATCCAAATGTTTTAGTAAAAAAGAAATGTCTAATTCGAAAAAACCTTTTTTATAAAAATCTAAAAAAGAATAACTGTTTTCTTTTTTTTCAAAATTAACATCGGCTCCATGTTCAATTAAGTATTTAATAATATCTGTATGACCAAATTCACAAGCAAGAAAAAGCGGCGTCTTTCCTAACCAATCGTATTTATCAATATCAATACCTAATTCGTGTAAATATTGAATGAGTTCTACCTTTCCTCTATGAACGGCTACATACACGCCATTTAAATTATTAGATGTTGTTGCATGAACATTGACATTTTTTCCAACGACGTAATTCAGTACAAGCTTTAAATTGTAACGACAAGCTAAAAGGAAAATGGTTTCGTCTTGATACGTTAATAGACAATTTATTGAACTACCCGCCACTTAATTTTCTAATGAAAATTTGAAGTGGGGGACTCCCTAATGGGAACTTGCCAAGAGGCAAATAGATATTCCGTTCAACAAGAATACCATTTCTACTTAAATAGCTTGGTTAAACCCATTTGTTCCTGTGTTGAAAGACAACCAGGCACAAATAGTTCAGAAGTTTTCTGAAACTTACCAAGATCAAAAAGTTCTGATCGATAGAACGCATGAGTACGAATATCTTTCAGGGAGTTCATTGCAAACTTCCAATGCGCCCAATGATGCTTTCCTGCCATCTTCTCTGGTAACAGTGAAAACAAAACTGGTGGAAGTTTTTCTTTAAAACCTAAACCACGACGAGCAATAACATACGCTGCTGCCTGGTGAATAGAAATACCAAATTGTTTCATGTATTTCATTTTACCTATTTGTGAAGTGTATGCTGGATTTACTTCAAACACAGCTACACCCATTTTTTCAGCGCGTGATTTAATCGCACTAATCATTTTACGATAGGCAAACAAACTCATCTGTTTGTTTGCTTTTTTATTTCCATAGGTTTTGCCTACTTTAGAAAGAGTGGTATCTAGTTTTTCAAGCACAATAGGTTTGTTGTGCTTAACTGCATAATCAACAAGACTTACTGCTTCATTTTCAATGATCTTTTTAATTTGATGACTACTTTTTCCTTCAAGTGAAAAAGACTGTACAAAAGAAGCCACAAGTTGACCTTTTTGATTAACATTGCTCACTGCAAAATGATCCACATTACAGTCGATTCCGATAACGCCTGTTGATTTTGAATAGTTGACATGTTCATTTTTAGGCAGTTGAAATGAAGTATGAATTAAAAAATACTTTCCACAATCTTTAATTCCCCACGCCATAGGTTTACCATATTTCTTTTTATCTTTACAATTCAATTGAGTAGAAATGGCAAGATTAATATGCTCTTGACCATAAGGGAATGTTACACCTGAAAGAATGATAGCTTTTCCATCGATCGTTTGGAATTGAAGGGTATGTGCATCTACATCGTAATGAAAAACAAAGTTACCATCTTTCGCATCTTTACGTCCTGAAATAAGCATACGGTTGTAACGTGCTTTTTCAAACGTTTGCTTCCATAGTTTGTGGTTTTTAATATAACGATCCACAGTATGTTGCGCTTTAAATAAGTCTTTAGAACCAAAACAAGCGCCACGGAAATTTGTTTTTATTTTTTCTAATTGTTGTTGATATCGATTTAATTTTGTTTGAAATCGACCCAATTGAGCGCGTATAAACTTTATTTTCGGATCTAAATAAACATGCTCAAAAAGATACCCGTTGTAAAAAAGTTTCGTTTCTTTTTTAAATTCAACCACAAAAAAGTTTCCTCTTTTTTGTTCAGGAGATGTTTTATTAAATGTAGGTTTCCCTTTAACAAAAGAATTTTTAATTTTCGTTAATACCGTCAAACGACTTTTATTGTATTTGATTTTCTTTTTAATGCTTTCGATTTGTTTTTCTTTTTGTTTAATATATAAAGTAGTTAATTCTTGTTGAGAACTATGCAAAGCATTTGCTTCTTGAACAGCGCTGTTTGAATAGTAATCATTCATGTTGAAGTGTTTTTTCACTTCTTTATGGATACTTTCAGTTCGATGTTGTTGTTTCGAACGTTTTTCGTGAAGTTGCACATTATAAGCGTAATGTTTTGCTCGGTTCCACGTTAAAAGAGTATGCACAATAGAATCTACATACTGTTTATTCAATGTTTCTTTATAAATTCGAACAGAACTGTAATGTTTCATTGCGCATACTCCTTTCTTTTTTTGTTACTATCATTATATCCATTTAATGCTTATTTTAGAAGAGTATTTTCGTTATTTTTACAAATATTTCTCTTTTTTTATCCTCTTAGAACGAAAAAGACTTCGTCTATCTCACCACTTAACGGCTAACGCCGTTTGAAATGGGAGTCTTACGACGTATTTGTGGATAAAAAAGAAGCCCTAAAAGGCTTCTTTTTTAGAAGTTGAAATCATCATCAGTCAATTGCTCAATGTTTAATGCTTTTACATAACCATTACCTTTACCT